>Ga0335078_10011431_pt1 | contig 13163 bp, 14 predicted proteins | sample Lox_Sample_32_FD_206711 | JGI IMG/M metagenome (GOLD analysis project Ga0335078, IMG submission 206711) | Soil microbial communities from Loxahatchee National Wildlife Refuge, Florida, United States - Lox_Sample_3.2 | ecosystem: Environmental > Terrestrial > Soil > Wetlands | place: USA... | reverse complement strand
CCGCCTCATCAGGACTGCGTGGATCAACTGCGGCTAATGGCCGGTGAAGGCTCGCCCATCCCCTACTGCCCGCCCCATCAGGATTGCATTGATCGACTGCAGCTCATGGCTGGCGAAGGCTCGCCCATCCCCTACTGCCCGCCCCATCAGGATTGCATTGATCGACTGCAGCTCATGGCTGGCGAAGGCTCGCCTATCCCCTACTGCCCCCCCCATCAGGACTGCATTGATCAACTGCGGCTTATGGCCGGTGAAGGCTCGCCTATCCCCTACTGCCCGCCCCATCAGGACTGCATTGATCAACTGCGGTTAGGGCCAACACCGTTCAATGGCTACTTCGTGAGGGAGGCTTTGTTGACCGGCGGCAGCGTCTAGAGATTACCGGAGCAAGCGAAAAGGGGAGGTGCAAGAGCTAGGACTCCGGGCGATAATTCAATTTGGAACGATGGGTCACGCCAGACGGTAATCGTCTAACTGGTTACCAACTTTTTGGCGCAAAAGTGTCTTGTATTGTGCTCACTTCATAGCTATGCTTTGAAGTATCATGCCGCGCCTGGGTCCGATTGATTACATTTTGTGGTTCGCCTCGCCGGCTTTGCAGTTGGGCGTGGTTCTCGCGATGCTCAAGCGCGGGCTGCACCGGCAGTTTCCCTACTTTTTCAACTACACGCTTATCGGCGTAGTTTCGGTGCCGCTGCTGTGCGTTATCCATTCGCAGTCCTACACCGCTTATTATTACGCGTATTATGTCAACCTTGGGCTCAGCGTTATCGTGTCCTTCGCTGTCCTGCAGGAAATCTTCAAAGACGCGTTCCGCCCGTATGAGGCTCTGCGCGATTTAAGCGTCATCCTCTTCCGGTGGTCAGCTTTGGTGGTTTTGCTGGTCGCCGTGATGTGGGCGATCAGCAGCAACAAGCCGGACAAGAACTTGGTGGCGCAATCCATGGCGCTGGCTGACCGCAGCGTTCGCCTGATGCAGTGCGGCTTGGTGTTCTTCCTGCTTCTGTTCAGCGAGTACTTGGGTATCCCTCGCCGCAGCTTCCTTTTTGGTGTCTCCCTGGGATTCGGCTTGTTTGCCTCCGTGAACATGCTCGTATTCACGGGGCTGGGCCATCATGGGCTCTCCAATCTGAGCGAAATCAATAGCGCTGCATATTTAGTAGCTGTGGTGATCTGGTTCGGTTACACCCTGGCGGCAGCTCCGGCGCAGAGTAAGGTCGCGGAAAGCACTTTGCTGCGATCTAGGAACTTGGATTTGGCCCTGGAGGACGCCCGGGTACCAATCGTAGCCGACAGTCTTCTGGACACCATGGACCGCACCGTCGAGCGCCTGCTTTACCCTCCCGAAGAAGCGAAGATCAAGGTCAGCGCTGGACACGGATAAGCCAATCGCAAAGAGAAGCTGGCCGAGCCCGCCGTGCAGGCGGGTCTTTGTTTTGCGGTCCGGTCGTGCGGTCGTCTTAGACAGGGGTCTTGGTCTTACGCGCCGGGTTGAAGAACGGTAGTGGCCTCGCGATCGCGCTGCATTTGTAACGGACGGCTTCTACCGTCATCTCGATTTGCAGCTTTGTCCCCGGCTGCGCGTGCTGCGATTCCACGCTCGCCAACGCGATCAACTGCTTCAATAGCGGCGACCACGTGGTCGAAGTCGCTTTCCCTGCTTGCTCGCGCCCCTTGTAGACCGGCACGTGAACGCGGGATGCCGTTGCTGGCGTTTGCGGCGCCAGTCCCGCCCGCTCGAAGAGCCGCTCGACATCCTTCCAGTCGATCTCCAGGCCAACCAGCGTCCGCTTCGGCCCACGCTTCTTTTCCTCCAGCAGCGCCTCGCGACCAATGAAGTTCTCCTTCTCGTAATGAATCAGCTTGGCGAGGCCAACTTCAGCGGGGCTGTATTTCTGCGATGGTATGAGCGCTTTCTTGCTACTGATGTAGTCCACGTCAGCCAGAATCAATCCGGCTTCAATCCGCGCCACATCGAGCGCCAGCATGCCGGTGGGCTGGATATCGAAGCCGCGTCCGGCTTGCATCAGGGCGTCCCAAACCTTCACTGCAGCATTCCACGGAATCCAAATCTCGTAGCCGAGGTCGCCGGTGTAGCCGGTGCGCGAGATATCGACGGGCACGCCGCCGATGCGGCCGCTGGTTTTGCGGAAATACTTCAGGTTTTGGATGTCAGCTTCGGCAACGCTCTTCAGCAAGCGACCCGAGGTCGGGCCTTGTAAGGCCAGCGCCGCCACCTGCTCAGTGATGTCTTCCACCTGAACGTCCAGTGCAAAGGCGTTTTGCCGAAACCAGCGCAGGTTGGGATCGGCGGCGGTCCACCGATAGCGGTTTTCCTCCAACCGCGTGATGGTGCCATCATCGATGATCTTGCCGTCCTCGTCACACCAGCAGCAGTAGATGACCTGATCGACAGCGACCTTGTGGATCTCGCGCGCGATCACGCGATTCACGAAACGCGTGGCGTCCCGGCCGGTGATCATGTACTTGTAGAGTGGCGTGACATCGATGAGTGCGGCCGCGTTGCGGATGGCGTTGTACTCGTGTTCAGGATGCGTTTCGTACGCGCTGACCGCGTAAAAGCCCGACCACTCGCGGTAGTTCAGGCTCTGGCAGAGCGCAAACGTTCTCTCATGAACGGCAGTTCCGACCGGCACAGTGTCCTCGCTTGAACTGCGCATTATAAATGCGCCGAGGCACGATACCTACCCGCTGCCATCACACCCGAAGAGCGGCGTTTACCACGGAAGCACGGAAGTCACGGAATACCTGAAATTTAGAAAAGTTCCGTGTCTTCCGTGTTTCCGTGGTGAATGGTTTTTAGAGGACCTTGCCCGTTACAATGTGAGATTCGCTCATGCCCACCAATTCAAATCAATATGACGCCATCGTAATCGGCGGCGGGCACAACGGGCTGGTCAATGCGGCCTACCTCGCGCGGGCCGGCAAGAAGGTCCTCGTCCTGGAGCGCCGTCACGTTCTCGGCGGCGCGGCCTGCACGGAAGAGATCATTTCCGGTTTCAAGTTTTCCGTCTGCTCCTATGTCGTCTCCCTGCTGCGCCCAGAGATCATCCGCGATCTCGACCTCCCGCGCCACGGCTTGGAGATTCTGCCTCTCGACGGCACCTTCACTCCTATGCCCAACGGCGATTATCTGTGGCGCGTCAACGATCATGGCAAAACCGTTCGCGAGTTGCGCCGTCACTCGCGCGTCGATGCCGAAGCCTATGAAGAATTCGGCAAGGCGATGCTGCAGATGTGCCGCTTCGTCAAGCCGATTCTCGCGATGGTGCCGCCCGATCCCACGACGCTCAATCCCAAAGACCTGTTTAAGCTGATCTTTCTCGGCCGCCGTTTCCAGGGCCTGAGCGGTGAGGACCGGTACAACCAGGTGCAGCTTATGACCATGAGCGCAATTGATTTTCTCGACCAGTGGTTCGAGACTGATGTGCTCAAGGCCACGATGTCAGCATCGGGAATCATCGGCACATTCCTCGGTGTGCGCTCGCCGGGAACCGCCTACGTGCTGTTGCACCACTACATGGGCGAGATCGATGGCGCTTTTCGCGCGTGGGGCTTCGCGCGCGGCGGCACGGGAGCCATCTCCAATGCCATTGCCGACGCGGCGCGCGAGGCGGGGGTCGAGATCAAGACGCAGGCTGCCGTCGCGCAGATCCTTGTGAAAGATGGCAAGGCTGCTGGTGTAGCCACCTGTTCCGGCGATGCATATCACGCGACCATCATTTCTTCCAGCGTCGATCCCAACCTGACTTTCCTGAGGATGCTCGAGCCGAAACACCTCAGCGGCGAATTCCTGGACGAGGTAAAGCGCTACAAATATCGCGGCTCCTCCGGCAAGGTGAATCTGGCTCTCGATGCGCTGCCAAACTTCACTTGCCTGCCGGGCGAGGGGCATCATCTGCGTGGCGCCATTTCGATTTCGCCCAGTGTTGACTATATGGAACGCGCCTATGACGACGCCAAATACGGTAATTACTCGCGCCGGCCTTACCTCGACATCGTGATTCCGACACTCACCGACCCGTCGCTCGCACCTCCCGGAAAACACGTAATGTCGTGCTTCGTGCAGTATGCACCGTACAAGCTGAAAGAAGGCACGTGGGAGGAGAGGCGCGAAGCTTTCGGCGACAACGTGGTCGCCACCATCGCCGAGTACGCGCCCAACTTGAAGAACATCATCGTCGGCCGGCAGGTGGTAACGCCGCTCGATCTCGAACGCGAGTGGGGCCTGACCGAGGGCAACATCTTCCAGGGCGAACTCTCGCTGGAGCAGTTGTTCTTCCTGCGGCCCGTGCCCGGCTGGGCGCAATACAAGACGCCCGTCAAGAACCTGTGGATGTGCGGCTCGGCCACGCACCCCGGTGGCGGCATTATGGGCGCGCCCGGACGGCTGGCCGCGCTGGAGATTCTCAAGCACGCAAAGGGAACCAGCTAAGCATGCCCGACGCCTGCGACGTCGTCATTATCGGGGCAGGACACAACGGCCTGATCACCGCCTTCTATCTCGCCAAGGCCGGATTCAAACCGCTGGTCCTTGAACGCCGTTCCGTGGCCGGAGGCTGCGCGGTTACGGAAGAGTTCCATCCCGGTTTTTCTTGCTCTCGCCTCTCCCACAACACCGGGCCCATCAGGTCTGACATTGTGGCAGAGATGCAGTTGGCGAAGCACGGACTCAAGACGTACACGCCAACCGTACGCGTGTTGTCTCTGGCCCCCGGCGGCAACCTCACTCTTTATGGCGATACGGCGCGTTCGCAACAGGAGATCGCAAAGCTATCTCCAAAGGACGCGACGAACTACGCCGAGTTTCAGCAGGCGCTGATGCGCATCAGCGACGTTGCGGCCTTGCTCATGAACATTACACCGCCCGACATGGACCAGCCCGCGGTAAACAATCTGTGGGAGCTGCTGAACACCGGAAGAAAGATCCGCGGTCTCGGCGAGAAAGATCTCTATCGGGTCTTGCGCTGGGCCCCTATGGCGGTCGCGGATTTGGTCGCCGAATGGTTCGACACCGAACTCCTGCGCGGAACCATTGCTGCGCAGGGAATCTTCGGGACATTTCTGGGGCCCTGGTCGGCGGGTTCGAGCGCCACGCTGCTGTTACGTGCCGCATCGGACAGCAACCTCGCGGGGGCTTCGTCCTACATTGTAGGAGGTGCGGGCGCGCTGACCACAGTAATGGCTACGTCGGCCCAAGCCGCAGGGGCGGAGATTCGCACGTCCGCTGAAGTGGCGAGAATCAATATCCACGACGGCGCCGCCATTGGCGTTGTCCTCGCCCATGGCGATGAGATCAAGGCCCGCTGCGTTATCTCCAATGCCGATCCCAAACGCACTCTGCTTGGACTAGTCGAACCCCAACACCTGCAGCCCAGCTTCCTGCAAAGGCTCCGCAACTATCGGATGCACGGCACCGTCGCCAAGGTCAATCTCGCGCTCGGCGGACTGCCGGCCTTCGCCGGCGTGGAAGGCGATGGGACCGCCCGTTTATCGGGAAAGATTCAGATTTCCCCTGAAGTGGATTATCTGGAGCGCGCTTTCGACGCAGCCAAGTACGGCGAGTTCTCGCAGCCTCCCTATATCGAGGCGACGATCCCCACATTGTGGGATAGCACGCTCGCCCCTCCCGGCAAACACGTGATGTCCATCTACATGCAGTACGCGCCGTACAAGCTGCGCCATAACCATTGGGACTCGCGGCGTGATGCGCTCGGAGACACCGTGGTCAATACGCTGGCGGAATATGCGCCCGATCTGCCTTCGCTGATCGAAGGCCGCGAGGTGATCACCCCGAAGGACTTGGAAGACGCCTTTGGGCTTACCGGCGGACACATTTTCCACGGCGAACTCGCGCTGGACCAGTTGTTCACCATGCGGCCAGTGCTCGACTGGGCGCAGTACCGCACGCCTATCCGGAATCTGTACCTGTGCGGCTCGGGCACACATCCCGGCACCGGCCTAAATGGCATGTCGGGCGCTAACGCGGCGCGCGAAATCCTCAAGGATTTACGCAGATAATGTAGGTGCCGCGTTCTACTTGCCCGTCCAGCGTGGCTTGCGCTTCTCCAGAAACGAAGTGACCCCTTCGCGAAAATCGGCGGTGGTGCGAATGTGCGCGTTTTCTTCCACGGCGGCGCTGGTCTCACGGTCCAGTTCTTCCTCGGCATAAGCGGTCAACAGCCGTTTGGTTGCGAACAACGACATCGGGCTGTTCTCAAGAAGACTCGACGCCAATTCGCGCGCGCGGTGCATTAGCTCATCGGGCGGGAGCACCTCGTTCACCAGCCCCAGCCGGTATGCCTCCTCCGCGCCGATGATCCTCCCGGTCAGCAGCAAATCGCGTGCGTGCTTCTCCCCGATCTGTCGCAGCAGGAACATCGAGACAATCGCCGGAACGAAACCGATGCGCACCTCGCTGTAGCCGAACTTCGCCTGATGTGAGGCGAGGGTGAAGTCGCACAACGTCGCCAGGCCACAGCCCCCGGCGATGGCCGGCCCATTTACCGCCGCAATCGTCACCTGGGGAAACCCATACAGCGAACGGAATAGCCGCGCCATTTTGGCGGAGTCAGCCTGATTTTCTTCCAGTGTGCGTTTGGTGATCGCGCGCAGGTTATCGAGATCCATGCCGGAGCAGAACGCTTTGCCGCTGCCGGTGAGGATCAGGATCTGCGCCGGCGACGACTCGACCTCGCTCAACGCCCGCAACATTTCGTCGATCAGTTCGTAGCTGATGGCGTTGCGCTTGTCAGGACGGTTCAGGGTAATTGTGGCCAGCGGGCCGTCGTAGGCGAGGGTGAGGGTGGCGAAGGAGGACGATGGTTCGGACATAGGTTGAGAGCTTCCAGGTGCTGGCTGGTGTGTTCAACACGCTTTCCCGTACATGGACGTGTACTGCAGCCCGATCTCGCCGCAGCTTCCCTGCTCTACTGAATACACAATGCACGAATCGAAGGGACGCGAATACACGTGCAGGCTCACGGCGCGCTGGTTCCACTCGCGTGGATTGCGCACGTCGTGGACGGGGTTGAGCGGGTCAACGGCAACCGGATTCTCCGCCGTAATGTTCACGATATCCGTAGGCACGATGTTGCAGGCATGCACGGCCAGATCTTCGGAGATCACGCGATAGTTCTGCACCGCAAGCTTCCCCATGGGCGCGGCCATCCAGCAGTTCTGCCCTTTGTGATTGTGGATGGAGCTCTTCATGCCGACCTCCCAGCAGATGGCTAGCAGCTCATAGAGCCCGGTCTTGTCGATGAGATTGCGGGTGTAGTGCTGAGCGTTCCAGAAGAGATACGGCCGTAGCGTTTCCGGATCGACGCGGTTCGCGCGCAAGTATTCCAGAACACCGTGAACGCCGGTGAAGTCGTCTTCGCGCAGCTTGCGCAAGCCGCCGACGAACTCGTCAATCGTCAAAATCTGGCTAGTGTTTTGTGTCGGAGTGCCTATTGCCATTTGCAACCTCCTGGGACGAAGCGCTCATTCTAAACCAGTTTCGGCAGCGTCGCGCCGCGAACCGCAGTTCCTGCCGCCGGCGCCCTTACGAAATCTTCTGCCGCCAGCAGGGTTCCGGAAATCCCTTATGCCGGATTGCGTTTCCAAGCATATAATGTGCGCAGAAAGCACCCCCGGCAAGGTGCGGCGTGCGGCGCTGGAGTTTCCCATGAAGTCGCCAGCTTGTGCAGTCGTAATCGCAATGCTGTTGAGTGCGAACCCGGTTGTCCCGGCGATGGCACAGGACAACACGCAGTCACAGTCGTCAACCCAGGTTTCAGGTAATTCTTCTTCCCCACCGGCAAGCGCTCCCGATGGATCGCAAACCGCGGCCGACAGCCCGAGCTCAAGCCCCTCGCCAGTGGACAGCGCAGCCGCAACCGCTCCCATCGCGGGCGCGCCGAAAGAAACCCACAACAAAGATAAGAATGATATCGAAGATATCGGCAATCGCAAGGTGGGAAACACCGGCAAGAGCCTGGGCGACTGGTACTCGATCGACACCGACGTGAAGCTGGGCAAGCAGTACGCCATGATGGTGGAGTCGAGCGCGCGCATGATTCAGGACCCGGTGATCACCGAATACGTCAACCGGGTGGGCCAGAACCTGGTGCGTAATTCCGATGCCAAGGTGCCGTTCACGATCAAGGTCATCGACTCCGACGACATCAACGCCTTCGCTCTGCCCGGCGGCTTCTTCTACGTTAATAGCGGCCTCATTCTGGCTGCCGATAATGAAGCCGAACTGGCCGGCGTGATGGCGCATGAGATCTCGCACGTGGTGCTTCGCCATGCCACGCGTGAGATGACGCGAGCCAATTACGTGAGCCTGGCCACGGTCCCGCTCATGTTCGTGATCAACAGTTGGGGATTATATGAAGCGACCAACCTCGCCCTGAGCCTGGCGCTTCCGGTCACATTCATGAAGTTCTCCCGCGACTTTGAAGCGCAAGCCGACTACTTCGGCCTGCAATACATGTACAAGGCGGGCTACGATCCGGAGGCGTTCATCGATTTCTTCGAGAAGATCAAGGCGCTGGAAAAGGAAAAGCCTGGAATACTGTCCAAGACCTTCGCCAGTCACCCGCCCACTCCGGACCGGATTCTTAAGAGCCAGGAAGAGATGCGCGAAGTACTGCCTCCGCGACCGGAGTACATTGTGGATACTTCGGAGTTCGAACTGGTCAAGGCGCGGCTGGCGGCCTTCGAGAATCGCAAGAAGGGGATTCCGACCGACAACCCCAGCAAGCCGACATTGCGCAAAACGCAGACCGCCGACAAAGGCAACGGCCAGCCCGGCAAGGATGGCGATGATCGTCCCACGCTGCAGCGCCGCGACGACGACTTTGCGGCAGCTCGGCCAGTGCTCTGATTTGGCGAGTTATTGGAAGCAAATCGGCGGCCTTGTGCCGCCGATTTTTTGTCTCAACCTTGACGCTGGTAGGGCACGCAGTCAGCATTCATTTTCGTTTGGGCCCTGGAGAAGGAATCTCAAAAGACGAGCGCCGTAGGCGCGGAAGATCTTAGCCCAGCACGGAGGCCGCCGTGGCGGGCCGGAGTGCTGCGTAGAGTGGGAAAAATGATCTGATTCCCGTATGGGACGACAGGCTTCTCCCGCAAGCACTGAAATCGTTCCCCAGACGCCGTTACATCATCTTCATCTTCGTGTAGCGCTGGATATCGCCGCGGAAATAAACCAGGCCCCAAACCGTAGCCGCGAGTGTACCCCACAAGAACAATTTACCCTTCGACATCGCTTTCTCCTTTTGTTAGCTCAGGTGGAGCTAGCCTTCAGGCCAGCGTCTAAGCCTTTTGATCTTGGCATCCCGAGCGGCCTTCAGGCCGCGAGGGACCTGCGATTTCGACCCCTTACGCGACTGCTGCTTCGCCGCGCACTCGTTCAATGAGTTCCACGATTATCGCAGTCGCCTCATCCACCGCACTGGCGACTGGTGCGCTAAGACCCATGTTGCCTTCCGCATCGGGTTCGACCGTTGCCGGCTCGCAGCCCACGACCAGCATGCGTGTCACTTCCCCGCCGAGCGCGCTCACCAGGCGCAGAACGGTGACGGGGTTCATGGTGTGTGCGTCCATGTCAGGCGGAATCGCTTCGCCGCCAGGCAGCTCCGGCTCAAGCGTGTACAGTGTTCCGGGCTCCCCGCCGCGGGGCAGCGCGTCCACCAGAATCACCAGTTCCCAGTCTTCCATGAGCGCATACGCCAGGTCGAAGCTGCGGATGCCGAAATCCGCCACGCAAACGTTTCCCGGCAGCGAACGCTGCGCGAGGCAATTGACGACCTCCACCCCGAAGGCATCATCGCCGAGAAAGATGTTTCCGATACCGGCCACCAGCACATTACCTCTCATCCGACACCTCCCCATTCAACGCTAAAGGTTCAACCTCTTCGGGAGAGAAAAAGAAACGGTGACCGGGCTGGCGCATCATGCCGAATTCCCGGCCGGGATCATCCTCCAGCACCACCGCCAGATGCACCTGTTCGTCGTAGTCGCGCTCAATGGCCTCGACTATCGCCACTTTACCCTTCAAGGCCATATCCATAATGTCGGCGGTTTTCTGCGGCCACAGGCGCACCTTATCGCCAGCCTTCACCTCGATACCGAAAACGGTGACGCTCGCCAATGGCCGGTTTTCCGGCGCGTCCGGGTTCCAGAAGTCCATCATGGTTCGTCCACCGGACGGATGCCACGAATCGTACCGTGGGTGCGCATCAGTTGCTCGCGGGCACTCGCCTCCGTTCGCTGCAAGAGGTTGCGAACGCGGTCGTCGGCGCTGCGCATTTGGTTTTTCTCCTCGTCGGTCAGGGTCATTATGCGCAGCGTAAGCATCTCGTCCATTTCGGTGCCGTCGAAAAAGTCGCCCGCGCTCTCCGGCGCGATTTGCGGGTAATCGTACAGAACAATGGGCGAGCACAGCATCATGTCGCACTCGCCTTCATCTCCGACCAGCACGGGAAAGTTGCCGATATTCGTGCACTTGGCCACCTCAAGGCTCAGCTCATTCGGCGGTTCGAGCAGCGAGATGAATGCCCCCTCCGTGACGCTGAGAATGGTATGTGCCGAGAGCAGCGATCGCAGCAGCGCGGAGTCGCGATCATTCGCCTCCCCCGGCAGCGCGCTCGTATTCGCTACATCGACGGTAACCTTGAGTACTCGTTCCCGTACCCGTGCCGCGGAAATGAAAATCGTCCCGGTGATCTCGTACTGACGATGCCTAATCTCGCCTATGGCGTGGCCGGAGCGGTCGCGCAGCGATTCTTTCATGAGCGAGGGCGAAAAGCTGAAAGGCGTGCTTCGTTGCGCTCCGTCGCTCAGCGGCAGACTGGATTCCAGCGAGCGTTCGATTCCTTCGTGCCAGCTCTCGATCGTCCGCCCATCGATGACCCGCGAGGGAACCGGTTCGAGCCGGCCGTCCACTTCGCTCACGACCTCGCGCGACGCCAAATGCAGGCAGCGTACCTGAACCTGCAGAGTGGCGCGTCCGGTTAACCTGACCAGGCACTCCGAATGCATCCCGGAGCGTTCGGTACCAGCGCGGACCTCGCCAAAATCCGGGGGATAGAGGATGCCAAAGCTCCAGCGCTGGCGATTCTTGATGGCCGAGCGCCTATACGGATACAGCATGTAGCCCTCATACAGCACGCTGTTGGCGACTTTCATGGCGTGTTCGCGGTTCACGCCTTGGCCTCCGCAGTCAAACCCAGCGCTCGCTCCAGCGCCTGCTCCCAACTCGCCAGGTTGTTGCGCGTCTTGTATTCGAGAAGCCGCTCGAAAACATCGCGCTGGAGGCACAGCCACGCGGTGTTTGGGTAATGCTGGTCCATCATCTCTTTCCACACACGCACCGGCAGCTTGTAGCCGGCGTCGCGGTCCCAGGGAATCTGCGCGATCTGCAGCCCCATTTGTCCGGCGTGAAAGACCATTCCGCTAAACATGAAGCTCATCGGCAACTCGCCGCCTTCCAGACCATAAACATATTTTGTTATCGCCACGTTAAAGTCGAAGGTACACGGCACTGGGATGTCGATGATCGTGCTGCCGGAGAATCCGGTGACGTTGATGTTGGCGTTCGTCCACAGCAGCGGATGCACCGATTTGCTCCAGCGCTCCGGCTCGCCGAATAGCTCCTTCAAGTGCTCCTGCTCTTCAGCGGTGTAGCGGCGGCGCACCGGCTCGATCTGCACCTGGGCGCGCAGTGCAATCGAGTGAATCGCCTCCGGTTCGGAGTTGGTGATCCGCACCCTGAACGTGAGCTGCGGGACGGCCGCGTTCGGCGTAGCAAAGGCGTCCTCGACCTGGAAGTGGAGATCAGGCACGCTGTCCTCCCGACATGAGATCGAGCTGGTGGAAAAACGCGTCGATCTCCTTCCAGACTTCCGCGCCGCCGCTCAAACCGCGCCAGTGCGTGCGGATGATGCCCACCAGGCGGAAGCACTGATCGATGGGAGCCTGGTAATAGCGTGGGCCATCAGCAATGCGGTTGACTAGCAGCGCTTCGACATCCGGCTCAAATTTCTTCAGCACGGGATTTCGTTCGACGACGGCGTTCCAGTATTCCAGGTCGAGCGAGGACTCCATCGCTCCGCCGAGGCTGGGATATTGCGCAATCACGCGCCCGGCCGGGCTGCTGTGCACGAAGTACGCGAGATTAATGGGTATCAGCAGGCTCTCCCATTCCTGGTCATCCATGGCGAAGTCGCAAAGCCGCGTCGCCTCCCGCGGGATGCGGCGGTAGCGCTGGCGCGCGTTGCCGCTGAAGAGGATCGCACAGGGATCGCAGGAGCAGGTGACACGGCGCTTTTCCATCTCCAGCAGATGCTGATGAAACGGCGGCAGCGTGGTGGCGCAAAGCTCGCAGACTTCCACGCGCGGCTGCGGCTTGCGCACGTAGCGCTGTAGGGTCGCGAAGGGACGCTGCGCGGGATGGTTGGTCGACGTGCTGATGATGTTCTCCTCAGCTTACGCCGGCGGCAGATGCGGCATCCGCGGATCGATCGGCGCGCGCGCGTCGGCGTTGATTCCCGTCGAGTCGCGCGCTGTGCGCCCTTTGCCTTCGCGTCCGGGCTCGCGCCGTCCCTCGTAGGTCCACTCTTCTGCTCGCTTGGTTCCCGGAGTGTGCGCGTCGATGTCACGCGGGGGGTTCTTCATGTCGTTCTCCTATCAGCTCTCTGCTTTCATAGCCGTTGAAGTCTCATTCACTGGCTGAATCATGTTTACCGGAATAAACGCTGTCGCCGCCGAGGCCACGCCTTCGGTGACCACGTCGATCACCTCCGGCGCAGCCTCGCGGATGGCCTGCTCGACCGTGGACCTAAGCGCGTCGGGTGACGAATGGCAGCCGTTTCCGGAGCTGTGGATCGACACGCGAACCAGGCTGTCGCCGAGGTCGAGCAGTTCAACTTTTCCGCCCTGTTTTTGTACCTGTGGGCGGACTTTGTCGATGGCGCGCTTCACGCGATCTTCCAGGCTGAGTGGATGCACGCCATACAGCACCATCAGGCCGCAGAGCAGAGGATCGCTGCCGAGGTTCGCCAGCGAATTCCGCCCGACGTCGCCCGAGTCCCTGAGCACCTCAACGATGCGGGCCATTGCCGCCCCGTGCAGGTCCATCAGCGATTGCATGA
>Ga0335078_10011430_pt1 | contig 13163 bp, 11 predicted proteins | sample Lox_Sample_32_FD_206711 | JGI IMG/M metagenome (GOLD analysis project Ga0335078, IMG submission 206711) | Soil microbial communities from Loxahatchee National Wildlife Refuge, Florida, United States - Lox_Sample_3.2 | ecosystem: Environmental > Terrestrial > Soil > Wetlands | place: USA... | reverse complement strand
ATCTACTACCTGGCGAAGTTCGCCGGGATCTTCGGCCTCGACGTGCAGGACATCGGCGCGCAGCAGACCGGGCTCAGCAAGGAAGAGTTCAAGGCCAGGCTCCTCGCCGAAGCCGAAGCCGAAGCCGAAGCCGAAACCGAAGCGGAAAGGCGGTAACGATGGCCAGGATCATCGGCTGCGTCACCACCTCGCACGTCCCGGCGATCGGCCGGGCGATCGACCGAGGACTGCAGGAGGAGCCATACTGGAAGCCGTTCTTCGACGGGTTCAAGCCGGTGCACCGCTGGCTGGCGCAAGCACGGCCCGACGTCGTGGTGGTCATCTATAACGACCACGGGCTGAACTTCTTCCTCGACAAGCTGCCCACGTTCGCGATCGGCGCGGCACCGGAGTACCGCAGCGCCGACGAGGGCTGGAACATCCCCACCGTGGCGCCGTTCCCCGGTGACCAGGACCTGTCATGGCACATCATCAACGAGGTCGTCGCCGCCGACTTCGACATCACCACCTGCCAGGAGATGCTCGTCGACCACGCGGTGTGCAACCCGATGGCGCTGCTGTGGCCGGGCGGCGACCCGTGGCCGGTGCGGATCGTCCCGGTGGAGGTCAACACCGTCCAGTTCCCGCTGCCTTCGGCCGCGCGCTGCTACCGGCTCGGCGAGGCGATCGGCCGGGCCGTCGCCTCCTACCCGGAGGACCTGCGCGTGCTCGTCATGGGCACCGGGGGCCTTTCCCACCAGCTCGACGGCGAGCGGGCCGGGTTCATCAACAAGGCGTTCGACCACGAGTTCATGGCGAGCCTGACCACCGACCCGCGGTGGGCGACCAGGTACTCGACCGTCGAACTGGTGCAGAAGACCGGCAGCCAGGGCGTCGAGCTGATGCTGTGGCTGGCCGCACGGGCTGCCCTGGGTTCCGGCGGCGTCCGCGAGGTCGCCGCCACGTACCACATACCGATCTCCAACACCGCCGCCGGCCTGATGCTGCTCGAGCCGACGGGATGAGCGGCGGCGATGCGCGCGGTTCCGCCCGCCAGCAAGCAGCAAGCAGTACGCATCTCTACGGCAGCGCGACCTTCCCCAGGCTGAGAAGGCTTTGCATAGCTGGTGACCACGGAAAACGCTCTTTGCATAGCGGGCGACCATAAACAGGTCCGGTTTGCGGCAAATGTCCAACCACCGGCTATGCAAAGCTGCCCGCGCGCGGTCACCGGCTATGCAAAGAGGCAGCTCGTCCCCTTCATTCCCGGGGCGGCCGTGCTGCCCTGAGAGGTTCCCGTGACTGCCGTTGCTGACGGGACTGTGAGGATCTCAGGCCGCCCGCCTCGCGCGGCGGTAGCTCCGTGCGCCCACGTGGCAGCTGGCAACCCAATGCAGTTAAGCCATGGGTGACCGGTAGGACGTCGCGCGGGCGCGAAATCCGGCACGTTTCCGTGGATCATGCCGGTGAGCGGCGCACGGAGGGTTACGTGCGCCGGTATTGGCTCACTTCCGGCTAGTCGCCAACCGCCGGCCGTGGTGTCAACCCGTTCAGGCCAGGCCCGCGTCGTGCGCGAGCAGCGCGATCTGGGTCCTGTTGGCCAGGCCGGCCTTCGTCAGGATGTGCGTCACGTGCGCCTTGACGGTGGGCACGCTCATCAGCAGCGAGGCGGCGATCTCCGCGTTCGTCTGGCCCGCGGCGATGGCGCTGACCACCGCGCGCTCCCGCGGGCTGAGGCCGTCAAGCTGTCGCAGTGCCCGCTGCCTCGTGTCCTCGTGCACCACCGCGCGGCGCATCAGCCGCCGGGTCACCGCCGGGGACAGCATCGGATCGCCGGCTGCGACGCGCCTGATCGCCTCGGCGATCTCACCGGGCGGCGCGTCCTTGAGCAGGAAGCCGCCGGCCCCGGCGCGCAGGGCACCGACCACGTTCTCATCCGCGTCGAACGTGGTCAGCACGATGACCTCGGGCGGCCGTGGCCCGGCCCGCAGCCGCCGGGTCGCGGTGATCCCGTCCACCCGGGGCATGCGCAAGTCCATCAGCACGACGTCGGGCCGGTGCCGCGCCACCGCGCCTGGCACCTGGTCGCCGTCTCCGGCCTCACCGACGATGACCAGCCCGTCGGCGCCATCGAGCATCATCGACAGGCCGGCCCGCACCAGGGCGTCGTCGTCCACGAGCAGCACCCGGATCTCGTCCGTCGCGCCGCCGTCCGTCGCGCCGCCGTCCGCCGCGCCGCCCGGCGCCCGCGGCCCGCTCATTCCGGCCACGGCAGCCTGGCACGCAGCACGAACTCGCCGCCGCGCGCGCCAGACTCCAGCGTGCCGCCGGCCAGCTCAAGCCGCTCGCTCAGCCCGATCAGCCCCGTCCCCGACCCCGGCACAGGAAGGCCGGCCGTCGCACCGCCAGCCGGTGCCAGCCGGTTGACGATCGTGACATCCAGGCCAGCGCCGGGACCGCCGTCGAGCGTGACGCGCGCCGCCGCGCCCGGTGCGTGCTTGCGCACGTTCGTCAGCCCCTCCTGCACCACCCGGTACACCGTCCGCCCGGCCGCGTCCGGCAGCACGGAAAGCGGCCGGGGAAGCGGCCAGGGAAGCGGCAGGGAAGGCAGCTCGGCGACGCAACGGCCGGCGGACGCCCCGTCTCCTGGCCATGCCCCGCCGCCCGTCTCGATCCGCATGCCCGCCGCCCGCGACTCCTCGATCAGCCGCGGCAGGTCCGCGGCGCCGGGCAGCGGCCGCATCCCGCCCGCCGTGCCGCCCGCCGTGCCGCCCGCCGTGCCCGGCGGCTCGTCGTCCCGCAGCACGCCGATGACCTCGCGCAGTTCGTCAAGCGCCGTGTGCGCGCCGGAGCGGATCACCTCGGCGGCACGGGAAAGCTGCTCGGGCGGCGCGTCGGGCCGGTAGGCGAGCGCCCCCGCGTAGGTGGCGAGCAGCGACAGCCGGTGCGCGAGCACGTCGTGCATCTCGCGGGCGATCCGCGTCCGCTCGGCGGCGCGGGCCTCGGCCACCCGCCGCGCCTGGTCGGCCTCGGCGCGCTCCGCCCGGTCGCGCAGCGAGGAGATCAGCGCCTGGTTCGCGCGGATCAGCATGCCCCAGCCGACCAGCCCGGCGTACGCGACGCAGACAAGCACCGCCCACCACTGATACGGCAGCCCGCTGACCGGCCGCCAGGCCCCGCGGATCAGGTGCGCCGCGATCCCGGCGCCCGCCACGGCGAGCGCGACGGGACGCCGTCGCCACCGGGCGACGACCAGCGCCCCAAGCGTGGCGGGCGGCGTGGCCACAGGGGACACCGCGGCCAGGGCCGACATCAGCAGCGTGACCTGCACCGGCCAGCGGCGGAGCAGCGCGATGAGCGCCAGGCTCGCCACGCCGGCGGTGATGTCGAGCGCCAGGTGGGACGACCCCGTGCCGGTGCCCTCGAGCGTCACGCCCACGAGCACGGCCATGGCGCAGGTCGTCGCGGCCGACTCGGCGCGCGCGCGGCGACGCCCGCCGCGAGCGGCACCGGCGGCGCCCCCGGCAGCGGCAGCGGCAGCGGCAGTGTCGGTGTCGGTGTCGGCGGCACCGGGAGCGGCGGTCCCTGGCGAGAAGGAGGCGGCCTGCACAGCTGCCAAGTCTAAGATCGCGTCCCGCGGCCTGCCACCGACCAAAGTATGCGCCCGGCCGGCCAAGGCCGGCCCGCCGGTAACCAAGGCCGGCCCCGCCGCCGACCGCGGGCCGATGTGGCGCCCTCCGCCAAGAGCGAACCATGGCTGCCATGAGCCAGACAGAACTCTTCAGTCAGCCACTCGACATCCCCGAGCCCGGCCGCTACCTGATCAGCCCCGAGCACTCCGCCGCCGTCATCCGCACCAGGCACCTGTTCGGCCTCGGCGCCGTCCGTGCCGCGCTCGACATGCGCGACGGGCGCATCGTGGTGACCGAGCCGCCGCAGTCCTCCACCGTGCAGGCACGGTTCGCCGTGGCCAGCTTCCAGTCAGGCAACGGCGCCAGGGACGCCGCCGTGCTGTCACCCAGGCTGCTCAACGCCGTGGCCTTCCCGAACATGACCTTCACCTCCACCGACCTGGTACGGGAAGACGGGCAGCAGCACGGGCAGCAGCACGGGCAGCAGCACGGGCAGTGGTCGCTGCGCGGCCAGCTCGAGGTGCGCGGCGTCGCCCGGCCTGTCGAGGCGCGCGTCACAGCGCTGCACGCCGACGGCGCCACGTTCCGTGCCAGCGCCCGGGCCGTCATCGACCGCTACGACTTCGGCATCACCGCCTACCGCGGTCTCGCCGCCCGCAAGCTGACCGTCGAGGTCACCGTCGTCGCCCACCGGGAGCGGTCGTGACACCCGCGCTTGAGATCACCGGCCTGCGCAAGGCCTACGGCAAGAAGACCGCGGTCGACGGCCTCAGCCTGCGCGTCGCGGCGGGCGAGATCTTCGGCATCCTCGGCCCCAACGGGGCCGGCAAGACAACCACCGTCGAGTGCGCAGAAGGGCTGCGGCGGCCGGACGGCGGCAGCGTCCGGGTGTTCGGCATCGACCCGTACCTGGACCGCCCCGCGGCCCGGCGCATCGTCGGCGCGCAGCTCCAGGAGAGCCAGCTGCCCGACAAGATCACCGTCGCCGAGGCGGTCGGCCTGTACGCGTCGTTCTACCCGGATCCGGCCGACACCGAGGCGCTCCTCGGCAGGCTCGGCCTGACGGAAGAGCGCAACACCCGCTACAAGAGGCTGTCCGGCGGCCAGAAGCAGCGGGTGTCCATCGCCCTCGCCCTCGTCGGCCGGCCGCGCCTGGTGGTCTTCGACGAGCTGACCACCGGCCTCGACCCCGCCGCACGGCGGGAGAGCTGGCGGCTCGTGCGCGACCTGCGCGGCGACGGCGCGACCGTCCTGCTCGTCACCCACTACGCCGACGAGGCCGAACGGCTCTGCGACCGGGTCGCGCTCATCCAGGCCGGCAGGCTCGCCGTCTGCGGCCGTCCCGACGAGCTCATCGGCCACATTTCCGGGAACGACACCAGCGGGAACACCGCCACGCTCGATGACGCGATCGTGGCCTTCACGACAGGAGAAGCAGCATGACCGCCATCGCGGCCGAGCCCGCCAGCCCGCGGCGAGCGCGGCGCAACGCCCCGCGCTCCGCCTTCCGCAGCCTGACCGTCACCGAGGCCAAGCTCCTTGCCCGCGAGGTCGCGCCGCTGCTGTGGGGCGTCGGCTTCCCGATGGTGATGCTGTACGTCGTCGGCACGAACTCACCCGGCCCGGACAAGTCGCTCGGCGGCATCAGCCTCGCCACCGCCTACGTGCCGATCCTTATCGCGTTCAGCTGCACGACCTTCGCGCTGCAGGGCCTGTCCACGGTCCTCGCGAACTACCGCGAGCGCGGCATCCTGCGCCGCATGAACGCCACGCCCGTCGGCGCGGTGCGGCTGCTCGGCGCGCAGCTGACCGTCAACCTGTCGGTGGCGTCGATCGCGACGCTCGGCGTCCTGTTCACCGGTGCCGCCGCGTGCGGCGTGCCGCTGCCGGGCCAGCCCGCCGGCTTCATCCTCGCCTTCCTGCTGACCGACGCGGCGATGATCGGGATCGGCCTGCTGGTGGCGTCCGTCGCGCGCAACGGCCGGATGGCCGGCGCCATCGGCACGATGATCTTCCTGCCGCTGATGTTCTTCGCCGGCCTGTGGCTGCCGCAGGCCGCGATGCCCGCCGCGCTGCGCACGGCCGGGCAGGACACGCCGCTCGGCGCCGCCGTCGCGGCCCTGCAGCACAGCATGGCCGGCCAGTGGCCGTCCGCCGCCAGCCTCGGCGTGCTCGCAGGCTACGCGGTGGTGTTCTGGCTGCTCGCCTGGCGGTTGTTCCGCTGGGAATGAGGGGATGCGGACCGGCAAGAGCAAGCCGCCCTCGTTCTGGATAACGACAGCAATCATCCAGAACGAGGGCGGCTGACCCCATCCCGCCCGCCGCGCCCGAGCGGCGCCGCCCGCCGGGCGCGCTTCGCAACGGGGGCGGGAAAGCGCAGAATATCCTCATCGTCAGCGCGCGTCCCCGGTGGTGCCATGGCAGAGGTGATCGTCGACCCGGAGCTCCCTGAGCAGGTCAGGCGTGAGCTCGCGTGGACGCCGCTTGACGCGCTGCGCGGCTTCTGCGACCCGCCGCCCGCGCCGCGCGGCCGGCTGCCGCCGTGGCGGCGCCGCCGCACCGCCGACGCCTACCACCGGCGGTACGTGGTGCCCGAGCTCGACCTGCGTGGCGACACGGTGTTCCTGTGGCAGCGGACAAGCCGCGCGGCGCGGGTGATTCGCCGCTCGGAGCCGGTTAGGCAGGGGCTGATCGACTCGGTGCGGGTCGCCGTGGTGCTGCCCTGTCACCTGTGGGAGGTAGCCGAGCGGCTTGCGCTGCTCTCCGGCCCCGAATGGCGGCAGGCGTGGGCGCTCGGCCGGCTGGACGCGGACGACCCCGAGGTCAGGGCCGTCCTCGACGGCCAGCGCCGGGTACGCGAGCTGACCATCGCCGACATCGAGCCGCGGGTCCGCGACCTGGAGGCCTTCGCGGACCTCGCGGCGCGCGCCGATGCCGCGCTCAAGCGCCAGCGCGCGCTTGCGGAACTCGCCGGACTCAACCCGGACTACGCGGAACTGCTCGCCCGCCTCGGCGGCAGCGAGAACGTGCTGACCCCGGCGGACGACGCCGCCGACGAGCTCCGCGCCGTCACCCGCGAGGCCAACGCCGCCGTCCGCCGCGCCAACAAGGCCGCCCACACCCTCGCCCTGCCCGCGCCTAGCGGCTAGTCCTGCTGGTCTTCGGCGTAGGATTCGGCGTAAAGCCGCCGGCCGATGTCATTGGACCAGGCCAAGCTGGGACGCGGCGTGGATGTCGATGAGATCGCGCGGCAACCCTCGACCAGGTTACGCGGGATGGGCCACTGCCCGAGGAGCAGGTCCCTGTTTCGACTGGACCCGCGGCGACGCCGGGCCGGCCCGTCCGGGACAATGTCTGTGGAGACGGCAGAGGTAAGGGGACGGTCATGAGGCGTGGCATCCACTTCATGAACTTCACGCGCCCCGGCGGCGGCGCCGCGCTGCGCGCGGCGGTTGGCGACACGGCGGTCGCGGCCGACGCGGCGGGGATCGCCTGGTACGAGCGCGAGCACCGACCCGGCCGCGTTCCTGCGGGAGATGGAGCGGTACCACGCGCTCGGCGTCGACCTGGTGGAGCTCGCGCCCGCCATGCCGGACCCCGTCGGGTACGTCGCATGCTCGGCGAGAAGATCGTCCGGCCGCTCGCCGAGATCGGGTAGCGCCAAGATGACAGGCGGGCATGACAAGCACGGGGGACCGATGAGCTCGCAGGCGGGCCTGACCTACGGCAGCTACCTGCGCCTCGACGACCTGCTTTGCTGCCAGTCGCCGCTCACCGACTCGCACGACGAGCTGCTTTTCGTCATCATTCACCAGGTCTACGAGCTGTGGTTCAAGCAGATCCTGCACGAGGCGGCGCTGCTGCAGGACCGGCTCGAGCACGGCGACAGCGCGGGAGCGCTGGCCACCGCGCACCGGATCGCCAAGATACTCAAGACCGTGGTGGGGCAGCTGGACATCCTCGAGACGATGACACCGCGGCAGTTCACCGCGTTCCGTCCGGAGCTCGGCGGCTCGAGCGGCTTCCAGTCGGCGCAGTTCCGTTACCTGGAGGCCGTGCTCGGCCGGCGTGACTTCGGCGCGTCCCTGCTCGAAGCGGACGCGGTGCTTGCCAGGATCGTCGCCAGGCGGCCGCTGTTCGCCTCGCTGCTGCGTTTCCTGAGCGTGGCCGGCTGGACGGTTCCCGCGACGGCGCTCGGCTACGACCCGCGCGCCCCGTGGCCCGGCGACACGGAGGTCCAGGACCTGCTCGCCGACGTGTACACGGGGGCAGGGACGGCCGCCGAGGTGTGCGAGGCGCTCGTCGACATCGACGAGGGCGTCCAGGAGTGGCGGTACAGGCACGTGAAGATGGTGGAGCGGATCATCGGGTTGAAGGCAGGCACCGGCGGCTCGGCGGGCTCGGCCTACCTGCGCTCGACGCTGTTCCGTTCCGCCTTCCCTGACCTATGGGAGGTCCGTTCCCGGCTGTAGCGCGGGCCGGGCGGCGCTACAGCGCCGGGTGGCGGCCGGACGGCAGCCCGGGCAGCGCCGCGATGACCTCGGCCCAGTCGGGCGCTCCCGGGTCGATGAGCGTGAAATGGTCGCCGGACAGCTCCACCAGGCCGGCCAGGCCGCCCGCGGCCCGCGCGGCGGCGACGTACCGCTCGCTGTAGGAGAAGGGCACGTTGTCGTCGCGGCGGGAGTGCAGGCAGAGCACTGGCGCGGGTATTGGCACCGCCGCGAGGGGATCGGCGAGCCGGTACTCCTCCGGCAGGTCCGCGGGGCCGCCGCCCATCAGGTCGGGTGCCGCGGTGCCGCCGACCCGCTCGCGCGCGCAGTCGGCAAGCGCGAGCACGCCCGCCTGCGCGATCACGGCGGCCAGCGGCACGAAGTTCGCTCCAGGGGCGCCAGGCGCGCCGGGCGGCAGCCTGGACCGCCCCGCCGCCCAGGCCGCGAGGTGCCCGCCCGCGCTGTGCCCGACCGCGATGACCTGCCCGGTGTCCAACGCCGGCCCCGTGCTCCCCGGCCCCGTGCTCAGCGTGGCGAGCAGGTCGATGCCGGCCGCCACGTCCTCGAAGGTCCCCGGCCAGCCACCGCCGGCCAGCGCCCGCCGGTACTCCAGGTTCCACGCGGCGTACCCGCGCGCCGCCAGGTCCGCCGCGAGCGGCCGCCCGAGTATGAGGTCGTACCGCGCCCGCCAGAACCCGCCGTGGATGATCACCACGGTCCCCAGCGGCGCCCCGTCATGCGTTGCCCCGTCCCCTCGGGCACTGTCCGGCAGCCACAGCTCGCCGAACTGGGCCGGGTGAGCGCCGTAGCGGTGAATGACCGGCATCCTCGCTGCCGAGCTAGCCTCCATGCGGTCCCCTCCCGGCCCCGGGAAGCCACAGGTCCGGCCCGGCCCGACGCAGTCTTATCCGGCGTGCGCCCGCATCGGGCATGGCGCGCTCGACAGTGGCCCAGAACGCGGGGCCGTGGTCGTGCTGGCGGACGTGCGCGAGTTCATGGACGAGAACGTAGTCGATGAGGTCCGGCGGCAGCTGCATCGTGGCCCAGTGAATGTTCAGCGTCCCGTCGCTGCCGCAGGAGCCCCAGCGGTAGCCGAGCGCACGCACGCGCAGCGCGCTGACGTCGGCTACCATCCGCTGTGCCCAGGGGGCGGCGCGCTTGGCGAGCCAAGGCTTGCCTCCAGCGGTGTACCAGCGGACCAGGTGGCGTGCCGCGTCGTCGACGCAGTCTCTGCGCAGCTCAAGGCGTCCCCGCCAGAGACGGACCGGGCGCGGTGACTCGTCGGTGAGCAGCAGCCGGTAGCTGCGGCCCAGGTAGGGGAACCCTTCGCCGGTCAGGTACTCGCGCGGCGGCCGCGGCAAGCCAGTCTCAGCGCGTTCGCGCAGCCTGGCGAACAACCACGGGCGCTTGGCGGCGATCGCTGCAGCAAGCCAGGCCTCATCGGTCTCCGGCGGAACGACGGCGGTGATGGTCGCGTCGCGCTCGACGGTGAGCCCCACGCTGCGCCGCCGGTCGCTGATCCTGACCGTGACGGCGAGGTCACCGACCTGCAGCACACCTGCCTCCATGGTCACGATCTTCCCACGGAGGTTGCCGTTTCCTTCTTCTTACTCCTCTGGCGTGATGCGGTGCCTGTTGGCCCTGATGACCTCGAAGAGCTTGTCGGCGAGCGCGGGGGCCGCTGCCTGGTCGCAGACACCCGCGAGCACCAGCGCGGTGGTCAGCTCGCTGATGAAACCGTACTGGTCGACGGCGTGCCGCCAGAAATCCCGCCGCGTCGTCTGCGCGGCCGCCAGGTCATGCAGTCGGCGCGCGAAGCCCGCGAGGCGTTGTCCTTGAACGACGCCATCGGTGCTCGTCTCCTCCGCGAGCACGCCGTACAGCGCCGACTCGGCCTGGCTGAGGCCGTGGGAAGCACCACGCATCCGTTCGGGATCGTGGGCGGCGACCTCCTCGAGCAGGGTGGCAAGTGAGAGCGCGAGCTGTTCCCAGTTGCCCGCGTGCTCGGCCAGGATGCGCTCAAGGTCCTCGGACAACCGACGGTAGTGCACCGGGTGCTCATCATGGTGCAGCCGGATGTGATGGCGTATCGCGTGCTCCATCTCCGACGCCTTGGCGCGGGCGCCTAGCCTGGCGATCTTCGTCTGGTAGTCAGGGTCGGTGAGCGAGACGGGGGGCAGGACGTCGTCGACGCCGAGCGCGATCATGTGCTGGTCGATCAGCTCGCGGACCTTCGCACCGTACAGGCCCGGGTCGAAGTCTCCGTCCAGCCGGTAGCGCCGCCGGGTGCGCCGCGCGATCTCCGCGTACAGTTTCGCGGCGTCAAGGAACGGGCCGGCCGCGGGATCGGGTAGCACGATCTCCAGGGTGGCGAGGAAGCGCTTGAGTTCGCACTCGAACTCATCACGCAGTTGCCCGTCGGCTAGGAGCTGAATGCAGTTCTCCATGGCTGCGTCGCTTGCCACCGGGATGACCCCGCTGCGCTTGAACAGCAGGGTGATCCGGTCGAGTTGCGGCTTGAGATTGTTCGACTGATCATGGAGCCTGGTCAGCGCGCTGGCGATGTCCTCTGCCGAGTAGGCGGCGAGCGCCTTGGTCAGGTGGCGGGTGACGCCCGCGTAGTCGATGACATAGCCGGACTGCTTGCCCGCCGCGGGACGGTTGACCCGGGCGATGGCCTGCAGCAGTTCCGCCCCCTGCATGGACCGGTCCAGGTAGAGCACCTGCTCGACGGGAGCGTCGAACCCGGTGAGCAGCATGGACTTGACGATGAGGAAGGCCGGCGGCCGGGCGCCTGCGGCCAGTTCGGCGGGAGACGGGAGCGGGCTGGCGAAGGCGCGGATCATCGTCTCCTGGTGACTGGGGTCGGTCCACGGCTCGAACTGCTCCTCGTCGTTCGCGGTACCGACCGAGATGACCGGGACGAAGTCGATCGCCTTCAGCAGGTCGAGGAACCGCGCCGCGCGAACGAGGTAGGCGGTGCGCCGGTTGCCGACCGTTTCCTGGTCAGCGTTCCTCGTGGCCTCCGGCAGGGCCTCGACCTGGCCGACCAGTTCGTCGCGGGCGGCGATGAGAGCCTTACGGTACCGCAGCGTGGCCCCGCGGCTGTGCGCGGCGAGCTGTGCCTTGAAGCCGTTTGGCAGCACGGACTCGACGTAGTGCCGCAGCATGTTCCTGGCCTTGGCGCTGATCAGCTCCTCCGCGTCGAGCACGTCTCCCTTGGTCGCGTACCGTCGCTTGATCAGCTCCATCTCGGCGGGGGTGTGGTCGGCGAGCATGTCCTCGAAGACCTCGTCCAGGTCCCGGCCGTTACGTACCGCTCCCTCGACGGTCCGCCCCGCGTACAGGATGGGCACCACGGCGCCGTCGAGCTCCGCGTCGGCCAGCTTGTACATGTCGATGTAGCCGCCGAAGATGTCTTCGGTCTTCTTCTTAGCGCCCATGATGATCGGCGTGCCGGTGAAGCCGATCCGCGCGCAGTTCGGCAGCGCTTCCATCAGGTTCTCGTGCAGCGTGGACGCGTGCGAGCGGTGCGCCTCGTCGATGAGGACGACGATGGACTCGTCGGTGTTCAGCGCGGCAGGCAAGGCACCGGTGGCCTCGATGACGTCTTCGTCGGACCGCTTGGGCTGCCCATCGCCACTGTCGTCCTGCTGCTTCTGGATCATCACGAACACGATGCCAGGGCCATGCTGGGCGAGCAGTTGCCTGGCCCTGGCGATCTTCTTCGCCACCGTGACGTTTTCGCCGCTCAGCGCCAGGGTCTTGCTGAGCTGGCCCTGCAGCTGCTTCCGGTCGGTGACCACGACGACCTTCGTCTTCCGCAGGCCGTTGACGGTGCGCAGCTTGCGGGTAAGGAACGACATCGTGAGCGACTTGCCTGAGCCCTGGGTGTGCCAGATGACCCCGCCACGACGGTCCTTGCCGTCGGCGTCTTCGCGCCTGGTCTTGCCGTTGAGTAGCCGGCCGACCGCCTTGCTGACCGCGCGGTACTGCTGGTACCGCGGTACCGCCTTGACCGTCTTGCCCTCGTCGGTGGACATGAACGTGACGTAGTTGTGGACGATGTCAAGGAGCCGGACGGGGTCGAGCACCACCCCGACGAGGATGTCCTGCTGGCTGACGGCGGCCCTCGGCTTGCCGAGCCGCTGTGCGAGCTCCTCGCCGCTGAGCGGGTACGGGTCGCGCCAGGGAGCGTAGTGCTCGGCTCCGCTGGTGATCGAGCCGAGCGCGGCCCGGTCGCCGCTGGTCGCGATCAGCAACTGCATCGTGTGGAACAGCCGCGGGTTACCTTCTGGCGGGGTTGCGCCGCGCCGGTCGGCGTACCGGTGGTGCTGCCTGACCGCTTCGGCCAGTCCCTCGCCCGGCTTCTTGCACTCGATGAGGGCAAAGGGGATGCCGTTCACGAACAGCACCTCGTCCGGCGTGATGCACCGACGCCCCTGGCCTCCGGGAATGTCCACCCTGAACTGCGAGACGACCGTGAAGTCGTTGCGCAGCGGCTGCTCCCAGTCGACATACCGCACCCGCTGGTCCCGGCCGCCGTCCCAGTCCGGCAGCCCGTCCACGGTGAGGCCGTTCAGCAGCAGTTCCGTGGCCAGCTGGTTCGCTTCGAGCAGGCTGGTACCGGCCACGCGGGTGAGCGCGCTCACCGCCTGATCGAGCCGCTGCTCGTCCAGCCATGGCTTGCCGTTCATATCCCGGTTGAGCGTGTAGAGCTGGCTGCGCAGTCGGTCGGCCAGGAAGACCTCGCTGAACGCGGTGCGGCCCGATTTCGCGGGATCGGTCGGCGTGACACTACCCGGCGGCGCGCCTTCCAGGTGCGTCCAGCCCATGTCGGCAAGCTGGGCGATCAGCGGCTTTTCGACGTGCTCGTACTCCGGTCCCAGGATCATGTCACGCGGTGTACCGCCAGGGTTCCTGGACGTAGCTGCGGCCGGTGGGGGTGGTCCATACGTGCCATCCTGGCCGCGGCTGGGTGACCGACCACCCGGGCATCTGCTTGACCTGGTGGGTGCGCCGTGAGGCGCTGTTGTTCGAGTGGAGGTGAGAGACCTTCGCC
>Ga0335078_10011429_pt1 | contig 13163 bp, 10 predicted proteins | sample Lox_Sample_32_FD_206711 | JGI IMG/M metagenome (GOLD analysis project Ga0335078, IMG submission 206711) | Soil microbial communities from Loxahatchee National Wildlife Refuge, Florida, United States - Lox_Sample_3.2 | ecosystem: Environmental > Terrestrial > Soil > Wetlands | place: USA... | reverse complement strand
TCGATCACCGTAATGCCTACCCCTCCTGAGTCAATCCAAGCAAAGAGCAAGCAACCCTCAGAAACTATGGCTCAAAACCTTGCCAATCCTCCAAACCCAAAAGCAGCAACCGCCGTCACAGCAACATGTATGCCACGCCCTCATACAAGAGCGGAACAGCAGTGCCCTACAGCAACTACAAAGCATCTACAACAATGCATCCGGCAAAACAACAGTCACAATTCAAATGTCCGCCCTCCAAGACATCGGCAACAGTCTGAACGAAGCATATGAATACATCAAGCAATCATACACTATCAACTCGGTTAACACTGTCAATAACGATAATATCATCCTCAAAGCCATTCACGAACTCCAACATAGCATGAAAGGACTGGAACAGAAATATGAAGCAGCCGAAGCAAAAATAAGTAATGCGAATACCAAGACTCCCTATACCACCGCCTCCAAGACCTACGCCGATACCGCTCAGCTACCTCCTTCTGCACCTATGTTGAAGCCCACCATTAACACCACTGGCACAAATCACAAAACCAAGCCAACCGTCGAATGACAAACCCATTTGAAAGCCCTGTGTCAGGAACGACTTCAAGCCACGATCACACTATCAATCAAGGAAACTCCAGTTGCAGACCAACGGCGAATCATTGAAATGTCTAGCAAAGAGATTGCCATACGTCTACTTCGAACAATATACCTGGAAAAGTATACGGCTGACACCAATGAAGACGACTACAAAGTAATCCAAGGCATATACAAGCTATCTGGTGCTCTACGAATTCAATTTGCCAACAAAGACGAGCTCAAAGCCATCCACAATAACCCCTGGGAGATCGACTGGAACAAAGCCTTTAATGTCGAATCAGGAATTCATATTCACGTACCGATGTACTGTATCGTCATCCATGGAGTACCTTCTGATGTTCTGTCGACTACCGCTTTATCGGACGCTATAACCGCAAGAGAAATCGAACTCCAGAACAACATCCTAAGAGGAACGATTACCAAAATACCAACACTCCAACGGCGTGGCCATGAGGAAAAACTAAGATCGCACTATTCCATTGTCATACACTTAAAACAATCGGGATGAAGCCAACAAGAAAATTGATGCAGGTGCCTCATCTCAGGGATCTCCGGCGCCAAGGTCTTGGATATTCTTGGGGCCAAGTCGCCCAGAAACCAAGAGCCAAGAGCCAAGTTACCAAGACCCTCAGCGGGTTACACAGTCTCATTAGTTCAAGTATTTAAAGGGTAGATAGATCTCGCTTCAATTTAGGGGATAAAGGTTCTTCATCTGAGCACACCAACATCAAAAATCAGAAACGGAGTCTGCCTGAATTACGGTCTATATACAGCAGTCGAACGATTCACTCCCCAGTTTTAACTAAAGCAATGCTACAATTGCTATGAATATGGGCATCTAGCAACACAATGCAAACACCACACCGTATGCGGGAAATGCAGTGGAAATCACAAAGCAGAAGAATGCGACTACGTTGGCAAACTACACTGCGCTCTTTGCAAAGGAGAATATGAATCATGGCATCTCGAATGTCCTGCGAGAACGAAGGAGAAACACGGATTAAAAAGGGAAATAGGATGTGCAAATGTTTTATTTGACTAAAGCGCTAGAAACTAGGAAACAGGAAAAATTGCAACACGGCGATGCAACTAGACAGTACACAAGAGAGGATCGGGACGGTCTCAACCGTACTGTGGCCTCTTTTTATCCTTTTGTATAGCATTACGGACTTCACGAAGCACTAACGCTCCATTTTTCTTTTTTATAGCAGCATATTACCACTAGAATAGTTACTCGTCATGGGCAATAGCTCGATATGCGAGTATAATTTGAATAATGATGATGATGATGATGATGATGATGATGATGATGATGTCACCTGAAGTAGGTTTACAAATAGTCATGTCAAGGCGGATAGGCTATATTAATGCATTGTTATCACCGTGAGTTGATCCCATAAGGGATGCGATCTAGATCTAGTGTCAGTAAGTCGATGTTTGAGCCTTCACCATAATTGCCAGAGTCGTCGATCCGGAAGTCGGGTGTTCCGCCTATTTTCCCGTAAGGACACATAATTCTAGACTTCGATACCTTGACTTTCGAATCCATAAGTTCCTCTTTGTACAACCGAGCCTAAGATACCTTGTGACGGACTGGAAACCGACTGAAAAAATGCGCTCGCTCCAAGGACAAGGAGTTGTATGTCGCGGTAATCGAAAACCTCAGCGAGTTTCTTCATCCTGAAGAGATGTAAGGTTTCTTTCCATAGATGTTTCTCAACATTACCAAATTTGCGCACGCTTATCCATTACCTCACCTCACGAAGCGAAACTTTTCTGTTGAATCTGCCCAAGACGACCGGTCAAGTCTAATAGCGCGGATCCCCCCCTACCCCGTATCTCCGTGGCCTTGGCCGCCGCGACTGTCCACCCGATGGACGCTCCCACCTTGAGAAAATGGTGGGCTGCCATGCCAGCCCACATGATCACTGTAAGAGGCTTAAAATTTGATAGAATACAAGATAATGAATTACTAAGCGGAAATTCAATCTGTGAATCCCAACCTGATACTTACATTCGTTCTCCAAATCTTCTCCATACCGACCATGACGAACTTTTCTAATAGTACCCATACGAGGTTATCATGTGGGGGGCATGTTCCCAATGTTCCAACAACAATTTTGCAATCTCCTTATGCCCGCGCACTTCCGCATCACTCAGAGCAGTCCCTTGAAAACCTCCCTGAGTATTTACATATGCCCCTGCTTCCCACAATAATTTCACAGTCATCTCGTGACCTCCATGTACCGCCGCACGGAGGGGAGTCAACCACCCTGTGCCTCCATGATTCACATCTGCACCTTCCTCTAACAATAATTGCACAATTCTATCTTGACCTTCGGTTGCCGCTGCTTCCAGCGCTGTGCCATGCACCCCCCGATATGTAATCTCATGACCCTCCAGATAGGCTCCGGCTTTCAACAATATTTTCACGACCCTCTCATAACCTTTGGAAGCTGCTGCTCGCAGCGGAGTCCCGTAGATTCCACCCGCGACATTCGGATCTGCTCCTGCCTCCAACAATAATTCCACAATCGCCTCATTACCGTGACAAGCCGCTGCATGCAGGTTGTTTTCGTAATGATTCAGATGGGGTTTGTCCCGATAGGTATCCGCATCTGCTCCTGAGTCCAACAAAAATTTCACAAGCTTCAAATTACTGTGTCCCACCGCCATTGTCAGAGCAGCCGATCGAGCACGTAGATCTGGATAATTCTCCAACAAGAACTTCACAATCCCCCCGTGATTTTCTCCCGCCGCTACGGTCATGGCATCCCCGAAATGTCCTCCCCTGAGCTCCGCACCTCCCTGTACCAGTAACTTCACACATCCTTCCTGACCTCTCTCGGCGGCGGTGTACAGAGGGGTGTTTCGAACTTGTCCATACGTCATGTTCGGATCAGAAGAAAATTTCGACAATAATAATGCAACCACCGCATCATTTCCATAATGACAGGCGACATGGAGTGGCGCCGGAGGTGTGAGATGTTCGGATCGTTCTGGTTCGAGTTCTAGGTCGTCGGGGCCACATCGGATGGAGGTACCTATTGAAAAACCGTCACTCCACTTCCGAGATATATCGCTCAATCGACGGATAATATCAAATGAAGGAGTTGAGAGAATTTCGTCGAGGATGGAGGGGAGGTTCCATGCGCTCAAGAAGTGCAATGGTGCCCACCCATGATAAATGCAATATGGCTCAGAAGCAGTATAGCGCCCAACAGGGAATGGGCCATACTTCCGCCAGCCGTCACCGTAATTGAGGTATAGTTCGAACAAAGCCTGGCGTCTAGGTGCTGACCAAAGAATTGAAAGAACGAGGTCTTCAACTATTTTCTCAGCTTGGGACCGCGAGACGTGATTTCCACAATATAGTGCAATGTATGGCACCAATTTATACTTCTCGACCCGTGACAAAAATTTCTCTGGAGTACCGCACATACCGTCCTCGAAAGTCTCGAAGCAAAGGTATGTCAAACACACTCGAGCGACATATAATTCCGAGTTGATATTTCCATCCGGGTTGACCATAAAGAATTCCGAAACCGTGTAGTGCGAGAATCCGACGACATCGGTGCCACGATCCCACAATATCAGACTTCCGCAGCAGTCGATTATGAATTCAGGGTCGGTGATACTATCGGGATCCAAGTCGGCGCTCTCTTCATCACACGATGCGATATCTTTGATTGGGACAATAGCAATCGCTTCTTGTAATTCGCGCATATGCAGCGACTGTTTTGCCCAATAGATCCAAGACAACGTACGTTTGGCAATCTTGAAATCTCCCTCGCGGTTTCGCTTAAGCCGAGACATATCTCCCTCATACGCCGCATTTAATTCTTTCGGTAACGATGCGAGAGCTTTTTTCCGATCTGTTCGGTTTCGATACGCTAAAACCGACTTCAGATGAAAGCTTGCCAGCAGAAATCTGTTAAAAGTCAGGTCGAATGCAAAAAGTGTCTTGTGCGGTCCTTCCGCTTTTTCCGTAATACCGTTCCTAACGAATTGTCTCTCGTCATCATTGATATGCTCTTTTGCCAGCCTCTTCTCCAGATAACATTTGACGTCTTGGTTTTGGGTTTCCTTTCAGGCAATAATAGCAATAGTCCAAGTGGCGGTTGGAACGAGTGAGGCAACCGTGTCAAGGGAGCTACGAGGTCGAGAGGTGTTGAGAAGGTAGGTATGGTCGCCTCCGTTGAGTAACTGTGAGATCGTTTAGATAAATTCCTTTCGTCCATCATCGGCACATTCATCGAAAGCGTCAGGGACGATATATGTTTTCGATTTGAATGACTCTATTGAGTCCAAGAGGAGTCCCTTCAGCCGCCTGAGGTCGGGTTTCTGAGATCTGGCTGACAAGGAGTCGTAAGCCTCTTGAACGGAAGAACACACGGATGTCTTTTGTTGCTCGAATTGATGGACCAAGCTAGCGAGATATTCGGATGGTCTACGAGATTGTGCTTGCTGGTGATCGAAATAAAGAAAGCCGACCCCGATTGAGCTTGAATTCAAAAGGTTTTGAATCACTTTGTACCTTGAGGGACGTTAGCGGGCCATTTCAGCTTAAGAGTCTCACGCCAGATAGGTTTTTCTGATGCCGCCCGCCCCTTGACAGAGAACGAGTCGAGGACCAGTTCCGTCGAACCATGGGTGAATCTCTTCCAACAACCAATCGCCCGTTCCTTCCGTATGTCCTTCGCCGATGATTGAATGTCGAGAGTTCAATTCTCCCAGCGACAACCACTTCAGAATCTCATTCCTCCTTTCCTCTGTTAAATTAGCAGGATCGTAATCGGGAATCGTACTTTGCCGCTCAACCTCCCATTCCTGCTTTCCTTCTTTTCTTCCTTCTGCCGCTGCCTCACGTTCACGCTGAGCAATTTCACGCTCTTTTGTAGCGGCTTCCCGCTCCTCCAAAGCCTTTTTATTTTCTTCACCCATTTGCAAACTGCGGACTTAACACTCGTTCTGAAGTAAGGGCTCATACACCAACTCATTTGCGAAGACTAGTATGAGTAGTTTTGCATTGTTCCAATTGTTTTGCCAAGTCTCCCGCTTTTTGCTTTTTGGAAAAGGCCCAACTAAGGCGATCTTTAAAAGAAGGTTTGTTGTCTTTCTTTGCAGCGGAATCGCTATTAGATGCATCCTTTGGATCCTTCGAAGAGGGTTCCGTGATGCGATCTTTGAGTGGATGCTGGTCGGGAGTCTGCTTTTGAGGCTCACCAGTATCGAATGCGATCTTATGTTTCTTCGAAGGATGTTCACTTATGCGATCTAGGAGGGAGCGTTTGGTACGAGTATGGGCTTACGGGATCATCATTAGAGCCTGCACGGGCAAATCCTGTCAGGATCTTATCGATCTCGCCGAGGACGTCCATGCAATGCTTTAACGCATCGGCTTTCCCTGGTGTAAGTTAGCACGGAACTGCATAAGGAGGATACCTTCACTCGCATAGCGCTCTTCGATCAACTCGATGGAAGGACCTAAGCGTCGCACATGAATAGCGAAGTCATTTGTGACGAGGGAGAGCTTCATGAACTCATTAAGGAAACCCTTTGCGTCTCGAACAAACTGAGCGGCGGCGGTAGCGACTTGAAGGATGAACGAGACGAAGCCAATGGCACCGGAGGCAATAGCGAGTCCATCCATGGTTTCTGCGGAAGCGGAGTGAAGAGCAATGGAGTAAGGGTGACTTGAAACTTGAATAAGGTTCGAATGCTCCGCCTCATTCGGTAAGCTTTACAAAGCTCGCTATCCATCGAACTTTCAATCCTAATTCGCGAGGATTGCTATCCCTCGGATTCCCCGATTAAACCTGTTGCACAGGAGACCACCACTGAAGGTTTAACATAGATGGTAGCTGAACCGCGAGGGTGGACAACCACGAACCTCCAGGTCAAATCATGTCTCTTTTCAAAAACCACTCGGGCTTTTTGTATTGCATTCAAGTGATTTAATGTATTGTCAGTTGCGATTTCATTGGATGAGCTTACGTAACCCCCACCATCGATAAATTTCAATGACGCGCGACGCGTTTACTCTGTGAACCACCGATGTCGGCTAATGATTGATCCCTATGCCATTCCAGAGAGCATCACAAGAGACTAAATTTGCCACAGTCTATTTAGGATCTAGTCAAAAGTCCATTTCTAAAAGTCTGGGCATCAGTATATTAATAGTTTGAACTTAAACAAAATAAAATATTTATAAGTAAAGTCCAATGATCTCTTTAAGTCTCTCTATCCAATCCTTTAGCGACTTACCTTTATAAAGAGATCTCTCACTTTCCAAATACTTAAGAATGTGTCAAATATAGCTTGCAGCTACTTAAAAGAAGGAAATGGCAAAAAAAACCTTAAATCACATAGTTATATACATTTAAAATTTATTGATAATAGGGGGTTACATAAGCTTATTTAATGAAATTACAACCGATAATATTATAATTCTCAGCTTTGTCTCTCCTTCTTTTATAGTTTTGATAAGCTGCTTTAGTCTAAGGAGAATATATAATGATATTATATAATATAAGAATAACTAAAATAGGCAAATTCTGAATAAGACTGGATCATGTGATCCACATATACCACACTTTATGTACATATTCTGACCACCATGCTGTCCATGAATTGGCGCCAATTCACCGAATAAACTTGGGATTTCAAAATTTTATTGACTTTCTACTTGTTAGAAATTGCCCGAGGGAGCGCGGCCTAAGAATCCGGCGGATTGCTGGAATTGGCCAATCAGCTCGAGAAAAAGCGATCATTCTGGTGGATTCTGAAAAAGACGGTGTGTTACAGAGGGGCGTAAGGGTTAGTCTTCGGGTCGTTGGACATCGAGTGTCTCAGGGGCGGAAGTATTTCATATCGCGTTTCAATTTCAATCTTCCTGTGTGATCTCCACAGAGAAGAACTTGTTGAAATATAATGTGGTGCGATCCCCATGGTGATTGCACCAGGGAATTGGGCGTGCACCCCGACAGGCAGACAGTCCGGCCACTGCGGGACTGTCTGATTTCCACAAATTTTGTACGCGACTGCCTGGTTATCAAAAATCTTGCCCTTTCACTTAGAAATCCCGACAGTCCGAAGCGCCCAACAGCAACCAATCACCAGATTGTTGAACCATACCGTACTAGAAAAGTGTACCGTTGGTGTGGCAAGGCTTGCCGTGGTGTGAGTCATGTGGTTATTCTGTTGCGCTTTTGCGCTTTAGGTTCGGGTGCGGGGTTTTGTGGGAAATACAGTTTTGGTCATGAGACCGTATTTTCGTGGGGGTGCAAACCCAATTCTACCAGGAAAATAGAGTTTGGGTGAGACTGAATTTTCGTGGGGGTGTATATTCAACGCCCTTTTTAGATGTCGGACATGTGGCTGCACTTTTTGTGCTCTTGTGCTTTTGTACTTTTAGGTTCCAGTTTTGCGGCCTGTGCGAGTGATAAAATTTGTCATGATTTTATAATCCGCTTTTAAACCCCCTTTAGTACCTGTGACAAGGGATGAAAAGCAAAATCTAGTGCTTTGTATACCAAGCCAGATACGTCAGCTCGGCAAAGACAGAAACGCCGTGAATATGTTCCTTCCAGTGAAATATACTACGGACGACGGTATGTATTTCGTTTTCACTCGCTCACCTAAAATAGACTATATTCGCTTCAATGCTCATCGCTGGTTTGCGATTTCAAATTTTATCGGGCCAGGGTCCACTCCCAGACGAATTACAGATAGCCGTGCGGCATCGCTGAAGAGCCTTGGCTACCATTTAAAACAAGTCCTCGATAAGATTCCGAGTCGTGCAGAATGCCAGCGTTGTAAAATCCTTGCATGTCATTACTTGGGCGACCTGGAGAGGAATGACGAAAGCGGAAATCCAGAGAACCAGGACCAACTCTTGTGCGTACCCTCCTTGGCATATTTGATTTGACAGAATTCTCGTCGGAGACATTGTCGCAGCAGCCACCTGGCTACACCCCGATATCCCTGTTTTGCAACTTGTGCACGCACATCTCCAATTTCAAGCTTCGAATTTCTACGGTGGGTGGTTGACATTGCAAGGTCTATCAGTTCGCTATCCGCACTTGGAATTGGGCTATATTTTAGAAGATCAATGGTCAGAAGTAGGCTCTTTGCCCCATCATTCCTTTGCGTTCCTTTCAACTAAAGAGCTCCTCCTCAAATGGAAGACGCCCCAAGTTCTATCGTCCCTCACAGCGAGCGAGAGAGAAGCTTACCTTCGAGATCACTCCAACTTGCTGGTATTAACCGACGTGTGGACGAGAAGCGGCCAGCATATTGCGACACGATTGGATGGGATCTCAAGTCTGATCCAGGAGTTGTGGCCTACTCTTGGAAAGTTGATACTTCCGATTTTCATGAAAGTAGTCACCAGCACCTTTGATTCCCGCGCCGCCACAGAAATCTTTTTACCACCATGGCCTTCCTCGCAGTACACACTCTCAGCCACCCATGATGAGCTTAAATTGACGGCAATTGCCACTATTGTTGAGTGGAACTCAGTCGTTGACTGCTTGGTGTGGATCGATGATTTGGTGGGATCACCACCGGAGAAAGGGTTTTACAAACGAAGAGGGCATGCCCCTAAAGACTTAGAACTTGTTGGCTCTATCGGCGAAAATGTTCTTGAACCACTTCATCCGGTAGGCGAGTATAGCGTATTATTTCCTGTTCCACTGTCGGATTTCTTTTTGGATACCACACCCAAACTAGTCAAAAAGACGCACGAACGAGATTCTCCTGGTTGGCGGATGCGAAAGCAGAAGCAGGACACTGGAAAGGGTCATGCCCATCGCGGATCTAATTCCCCTGAGACTGCGACGTCTCGCCGCTCTCAGGATAGTAATCCAATCGACCGCCCCATTTTAAGTCGCAGTCGGAGCTCGCATAGAGGGGCTCAGGGTAATCTTGACATACCTGGCGAGCTTGTGTTGCAGGAGTTCGAGCAAGTCGAATTTAGTTCTAAATGTTGGGCAGGCTTAATAGAGAAGGCTTACGTTGGTTCCTACATCTTGCCATTCTACAGCCAAGTGGAATGTGCCCACATTGGTAAGGGGTTACAAATTTCGTTTGAACTCATGATTTCCATCGCGGGAATCGAAAAAGTCATCTTAGATGACAAGGGCCTGATCCTCGTTGGGTTTCAGCTTGCTCTTGTTCCGATCAGAAGAATCGATGTTGCTATAGTTCAATGGCATCTTATCGAGTTCCCCGATTCAGGGTCAGCGTTTAGATCTGCACATAATCGCGAAGACTTTTGGGATCATATTCCCGGGGAACGGCTACCGGCCACATCAATTAAAGAGGTCGATGGATTAGCCTATATTGGGTGGCACTCGCACGTAGAAATCATATTTCCATCGTCCAATGAATTCCGCAACGTCAAAAGGTCAGAATCGGCCAAGCTTTCGGAAAAATGGGTTCTCAAAGAAAGGTGCGTCGAGGTTGGCTCTGTGTTCGGTATCAGCAATATCGCGTCGGTACAGCTCAATGCCGCGCAAACACACCAGCTTGTATCTACTCGATTTAACTTGTTACCTTCTCGGATATTTTGCCTTCGTGTGGACTCGATGACTCGGAAGAGCGTCATCATTTACGACAGTGAGAGCCGAAAAGGATGGCTGTGCCCAATGCTGAATGTCCTCATCTTTATGATGCAGTTGTACATTCATAAGCACGGTTACAAATCAGATCATGCCACCCTGCCTATCTGCGCGATTTCCAGTTTCTGTAGAACCTCCGATACTCATGACATCGAAGTCATCAAGTCGCTAGAGACAAAAAGAATTGAGTCAAATAAGAAACTAACTTACGGTCAACTGATGACACACCTGAGCACAAAGTACGAACGTGCCTTCTCGTTCCTCAATGGAGTCCGAAAAAAGAAAATCCCAGACAATTTGATTGGTTTCGAGCTTCTTGATATTATCGAAGGGGATACAGGACTCGCAAGCCTATTGCCCGTGAAACAGGGGGTAAAGGCATGGGCCGCGTTGGCACGGGATGGAGATTTAATGTTTTGCAAGGGACTGGGGGACGTTATCGCGCCGGTCAACTCGTCAATAGACATATCTCCATGCTCTAGCATGGTTCCAAATGGGCATGACATTCTGACCTGTCCGGTAGGCGTTCTTCGAGAACGCTTAGACCAATTTGGTTATTACGCTGCTGAGAACGGGTTTGTTAGACGCGGAAGTCAAGCCGGTTTGTGGGCGATGACTGCCGCTCCATACAAATGCTCTGCTAGCAGGATTGGGAAGGATTGTGATGGCACTCTACAAAGCTGTTGGGACGACCGGCTTCAAAGAATTGAGGACATTAATTCTTTCGGCATGTCCAGCATCGTTAAAACGGCGATTAAGTTCAAGAGAACGCAAAGTTCTGGTAACCAGGTCAATCTGGCAGCGAAGATGGATTTACGACTTCAGCATGTAAATGGGGCCTTATGTTTCGGTAATAATCTTACTGTAAAGTGGTATTATTCAAAGCTTCCCAACACACAGCGACTAACCAGTCTCTGTAGGGCCGAACGACAACTGTCTCGCATTCGTATCTTGTCGAAACTACTTCTCGATCAGGGAGAAATGTCCACCAGTCAGCAATTGGACTCTCTGTTGCTCCATTGGGCAGTCGAAAACTACCGGAATGACATTCTAAGCGACTGTATAAAAGAAATTGCCAACGTCGACTGTAGAGACTCGGGTGGGCAGACTGCGCTGCATGTTGCCGCAGAGTTCGATAATTCCGAAGCAGCAACGACTCTGCTTCGAGCCAACGTCTCGGCCAATGCCCTGGACATTCACCAACGCACTGCTCTGCATGTGGCCGTTGGATTTAAAGCTTCCAGTGTGTTCGACATTTTGTTGAAGGTCGGCGGAAACATCGCTCTCCAGGATGATAGCGGTTCGACGGCGATGCACATGGCAGCAAAGCAAAGCGATTTAAGATATATGGAGGCTCTGCTCGAGAGACTCGATACTATAGCACGCGGAAGCAGGAATCAAAGTGTAACTAGCGATGAGGGAAATGTCAAACCAGAGTCACGACTTGACCGTTCCAAAATTGTCAATCTGAGAGACAAAATTGGTCGTTCTCCGCTGCACTGGGCGGTTGAAACTGGGGAGGCGAATATGGTTCGCATCTTACTGCAATCAAAAGCGATAGTCGATATGCAAGACAGTGCTGGAGAGTCTCCGTTGTCCATTGCTCTTCGGTACGGCGACCCTGAGGTCGTTCAGATTCTCTTACTAGAGGGTGGCGCGCCCGTCAACGAGCAAGATAGTAAGGGACGAGCAGCATTGCACCATGCAGTCGAAACTCGGAATCCAAAGATTGTTCAACTTATATTGGATGGTGGCGCTGATATATGTGCACGAGATAATGATGGACAGACGGCATTACACGTTGCGTTAGCCGATTTCGGGAAAGGAGAGTTGGTGAAGCATAAAGGACGACAGGGTGAGACAATAAATGTTGGTGTACAGTGTACTGAAGGGCGTGGCATCGGCACTCGAACAAAGCTGGTGGTCAAAATCATGTCGTTGTTAATGAACTCGGCCTGGGATAATGGCAATCTTTTATCCCTCAAAGAATATAAAAGGGGAGATACCGCATTGCACCTCGCTGTTGGACTCGATTCCACTGAAGTAGTGGAGCATTTGATTGTATCAGGTGCCTCGTTGATTCTGACAAATAATGCGGGTAACACTCCTTTCGAGGAGGCCTTAACGAGAGCACATGAAAAGGCGATGATTCTGTTGTTGAAGCGTGGAGCCGACGTTAATTCAACAACCGTAGATGGAAACAATTGCCTTCATGTCGCTGCACGGTCTGGAAATTGTGAACTACTGAATATTGCCATTAGTCGCCAGTGCAAATTGGACGCTCAAAATATCGAGTACGGTCACACGCCACTTCATGTAGCGGCTGCTGAAGGGAATAACGAAGCGGCAGTGGCCTTGATTGATGCCGGCGCCGAAATTGGGCTTGTGACAAAGCTTGGTAATACAGCCCTTCATTTAGCTGCAGGTAGGTGTTCGTCCGACGTGGTCAAGAAATTGCTCGAGGCCGGAGCGGATATCAACGCCCTCAACGTCGAAGGAATGACACCCCTCTTGCTTGCTGCAAGTGAGAAGCAGAGTGAAACAATACAAATTCTTATGAAAGCTGGGGCAAAGAACTTGAAGGATAAGCACGGACACACTCCGCGGGATATTGCGGCGGCGCGTGGGTTCTTTGTGTTGGAATTGTTCCGAAATCATAAGGAGAATTGATGTACGCAAAGGACTACTTATAGGGGAATTGTGCCACACGCACAAGACGGTCATTTTCATATTTATAACATCATTGGATTGGAATTTTAATTAGGTCTGACAATATGACATCTTGTGTATTTTGATTTTGTCTGACAACATGACATCTTTTAATTAGGTCCAACATCACGCACCACAACCTAGTCGTGTTCAATAATACCGTGTCTTCGCACTAGAATTTTGATTTGGTCCAACAACACCTTGATTTTATCACGTTGATTTCAAAGACATCGTCTTTTTCATAAA
>Ga0335078_10011428_pt1 | contig 13163 bp, 11 predicted proteins | sample Lox_Sample_32_FD_206711 | JGI IMG/M metagenome (GOLD analysis project Ga0335078, IMG submission 206711) | Soil microbial communities from Loxahatchee National Wildlife Refuge, Florida, United States - Lox_Sample_3.2 | ecosystem: Environmental > Terrestrial > Soil > Wetlands | place: USA... | reverse complement strand
ATCCGCGAAGTCCTCGTCGGCGGAGACGATGACACCGTGACCATCCGCCACTCGATCCCAACCCCGAACGACCCCGATGACCCAAGTTACCTTTTGCGTGGGAGCAGTCAGCACACCAGTGCGTGGAGTGTATTGCTGCTGATGGGGTGGCTGAAGACTTGGTGGTGCTCGATGACGTTGGGGCGCGCCAGCGCCCCAACACAGGTGCCAATCAGCGACGACCGTCCGCGCTACAGACCGGTGGAGGATCGAAGCATCGTCGGGAGTGTTGCGCCATCGCCCGACTGACGCGCGAACATACGTTCGTTGCTGCACGATTCGACCCGCTAGTACGAAACCCCCTGCATCCACATACAATCGCCCAGCCCGTGGTTGATAGATCATGGACGAAGCAGTTGATCTCCTAGCTCGACCCCTTTACGGCATGCCGCAGATTGACCGTCTTCTCGGGCTGGCTGCTGGCACGGCCCGCAGGTGGATCGACGGGTATCGCCGTGAGGGTAAGAGCTATCCGCCCGTGGTAAGACCAGAGCCCACCGGCGACGACATCGTGACCTGGGGCGAATTCGTCGAAACGCGGCTCCTCTCCGAGTACCGCAACGCAGGAGTTTCGATACTTCGGATGCGGCCGGCGATCGACCGCTTGCGCGAGCGCTTTAGCCCGCTCTACCCGCTGGCGCACGCGAAGCCGTTCGTTGCGGGTCGCGAACTCGTGCTCGAGGTTCAGAAAGATGTGCACCTCGATCGCAAGCTGCAGTTGGTCGTCGTCCGAAATGACCAACTCGTGCTCACGCCTGAGGCTGAGCACTTCTATCAGGCAGCAGACTTCAGCAACGACGAGGCCGGAATCGTCGAGCGGTTACGTCCTGTGACGGAGGTGAGAGACGTCGTCATTGATCCGTTGCGGCAGTTCGGCGAGCCGGTCGTTCGCAGCGTTCCGACGGAGATCGTGGCCGAGCAACTTCGCGCTGGCGAAACCGTTGAAGGAATATCTGAGCGGTTCGACCTTCCGAAGGGACTCGTCGAGGCCGCGCTGCGTTATGAGTTGATCCGGGACCGCCCGGAGGAACGCGCCGCGTGATGAGCGGTGCCCGCGGATCCGTCTCAACTTCGCTTCTTCGTTGACGAGAGCGCCCTTGGCCTCGGGAAGACGCTCGCAACCGCACGCCGCGATGTCGTTCACTCCGGCCACCGACTAATCCCCGAAGGCCGATTGGTGCTCTCGACCCCGAGTGGATACCTGCGGTTGCGAATCTCGGCCTCGCAGTTATCGCCCGCGACAAGCGGATTCGAACGAAGCCCGGAGAACTGGCCTTGCTGCATGCTCATGGGGTTCGGGTCTCCTGGATTGCAGCTCGGCAGGATCTCTCGACCTGGGATGCCCTCGTCCGGATGGTCAATCGATGGGACGACATCGAGGAGACCGTGGCGCACCGCGGCGCCGGTCCGTGGTTCATCGCCGTCCTTGATCGATCGCTCCGTGAGATTCCGGTGTGATTCGCCAGAACTATTCCTCGGAAGACAGGTGGCTGCCGAACTGCCTCGCCGAGTGCATCGGCGCTGCTGCCGCGGGTAAGACTCCCAGGAAGTGCGACGGATCCGGTCTCGCTGGATCAGTGGCGTTCTCGCCGCGCTCCTGCTCGCCGGCAGGTGACGGTCTTGCTCGGCAGGACTAGCATGCCCAACCTCGCGTTCACCTTACTCTTGCGGCTGCCCGATGGCGCTCGGCCTGTTGGAGATAGCTGGGTCGACTGGCGTTATTCGAGCCAGATCATTACGCGACCGACATACGGCGATCCTCACGACGACGCACCCTACAAGCGGTACCCGGGAACCCGTGAGTACTTTGCACCACAGGTCGAAGCGACCCTCTTTCCAAACCCTACGGGCCTGGCTGGGGATCCCTCATCTGCGGAAATGGTCGACTGTTCGCGGCTCCTGATGACTCGATATCGGGAGTTAGAGGATCGGGGACCAGTGTTCGTCGTCAGCGACGGTTCCGATTCTCAGACGCTGACGGGCCACGTGCCCCTGGCGGAACTAACGCGCAGGCTTTTCGGTGAAGCCCACGCGCAGGTAGCTCACCAGGCCTACTCGTTTGCCGCCGCGAAGGTTCCCGCCGACGTTGACCACGAACTCCTCCCCGCGTGGCGTCGCGCGGTCGGTCGAGGCCAGACGCTAGAGGCTGCAATTGCTGTCCTCGAAACCGATCCTGAGCACGACGACCAGCGAAACCTCCCACTTGGTCCCGCGGAGTCGCCACGTTCTTCGGTCGAACTGCGGGATACACATATGACGAGGAGCCGTCTGTCGCGCTTCGCAACGTCCGGAGCTACTGGGCCGAGACGGTGCTGTTCGGCCTCATCCAGTATTCGTACATCGAGGACTACGCCAAGTCGTTGTCGCAGCTGGGGGGAGAGCCGCTAGGTAGGGAGATCGACGCTCTCTTCTTGAGATGGCTCGCGTTCCGCAACATCCTTTGGTGGCACCACCCCTCGTTTACGACGGACATCGCGGAACGGATTCTTCGGCGTGTGCACCGCGGCCTCCGGACAGAGAGGCTTTACAACGAGTTGGAGAGCGGCTTTGCCACCTACGTGGAAGCGCGAAGGCACAACGCCGAGGAGCGAGAGGCGCGTGCGATCAGATCGCTCCAAATCTATGGCGCAGGATTCGCTGTGGTCAGCACCGCTGCGGCTGTGATGCAGGTTCTTGGGCAGCAATATTTGAAGACCGGCGTCGAGAAGGCCAGCGCCCTTGTCGGGCTCATCGTTGTTGGCGTTGGCGTGATCACCGCGTCTCGATTTGGCTAAGACATCGAGATAGCTAGAGGCAGTGGTTCTCAAGGAGCCCTCCACCTTCCTCCGCGACACATTTCTCGGTCTGTTCTGCGCCCGATAAGCGTGCGGGATGTCCCCAGATATGTCCCGAACTCGGCAATTCTGACCTGCTCTAACCTGCGCCAACTGCTCTGAGCTGCCCGTTCTTACGGCAATTACCCTGCATATGAGCAACTTTTAATCCGAAGGTCGTGGGTTCGATCCCCACCGGCGGCATCGCTCGCTCGCTGATTGCCCGTCAGGGGACGACGCCGCGCCGGTTCGCGACCTGCTCGACCAGGGGCGTCCCGCGTCCTCGCTCTCCAGCACGTAATCGATGCACGCGGTCAGCGCTTGCACGTCGGCCGGATCGGTCGCCGGGAACATCCCCACCCTCAACTGGTTGCGGCCCAGCTTGCGATAGGGCTCGACGTCGACGATCCCGTTGGCCCGCAGGGTCGCCGCCAGCTCGGCGGCGTCGACGCGATCGTCGAAGTCGATTGTTCCCACCACGAGCGAGCGCTTGGCGGGGTCGGTGACGAACGGCTTGGCGTGGGGATGGCGACTCGCCCAGCCGTACAAATGCGCCGATGAGTCCGACGTCCGGTTCACCATCCCCTCGAGACCACCGTTTTCGAGCATCCAGCCGATCTGCTCTGCCAGAAGGAACAGCGTGGCGATGGCGGGCGTGTTGTACGTCTGGTCCTTGAGGGAGTTCTCCAGGGCGGTCCGCAACGACAGGAATTCGGGGATCCACCGTGGCTGGGCGGTGACGCTCGGGCGGCTCGCCGAGATCTCCTGCACCCGGGCCAGGGCCGCCGGACTCAAGAGCGCCAACCACAGCCCGCCGTCCGAAGCGAAGCCCTTCTGGGGAGCGAAGTAGTACGCATCTGCCTGCTCGACGTCCAGCGGCAGCCCGCCCGCGGCCGAGGTGGCGTCGATCAGCACGAGAGCGTCGTGCGCGTGCCGAGGTCGCGTGACCGGGAGCATCACACCGGTCGAGGTCTCGTTGTGGGCCCAGGTGATCACGTCGGCGGCCGGATCGGCCGCCGGAGCCGGCGCGTCGCCGGCCGGCGTTTCGATCACGATCGGGTCGTGAAGGAACGGCGCCGCGCGCGTGCACGCCGCCAACCTGGACGAGAACTCACCGTAGCTCAGATGGAGAGCCCGCTCGCGCACGAGGCCCGCGGTGGCGGCGTCCCAGAAGGCCGTCGTGCCGCCGTTTCCGAGTATGACCTCGTACCCATCGGGGAGGTTGAACAGCTCCCTCAACCCGGCCCGCACACCGCCAACCAGCTGCTTCACCGGCTTCTGACGGTGCGAGGTGCCGATCAGCGACCGGCCCTTCGCGGCCAGATGGTCGAGCTGCTCCGGCCGGACGCGAGATGGACCAGAGCCGAACCGGCCATCTGAGGGCTTCAAATGCGCAGGGATCTCGACGGCTGTCGCCGTGCCGCTCATCGTGCCACGGCTGCTGGATCAGGGATGGACTCCGCTGGGAACGTCGGCGCTTCGGGTGGCGATTCGGCTCAGGGACGCGATCAGTGCGTCGACATCCGCGCACGTGTTGTACAGCGCGAGCGAGGCGCGAACGGTGCCCTGATGGCCGAACCGGCGGATGATCGGCTGGGCGCAGTGGTGACCCGCCCGCACGGCAATTCCATCCCGGTCGAGTTCGGCTCCGACCTGTTCGGGGGAGAGCCCGCCGAGGACGAAGGATAGAACCGCCGCCTTCTCCGGCGCTGTGCCGATCAGCTCGAGCCCGGGCACGCCCTGCAATGCCGCCGTGGCGTAGTTCAGCAGCTCGTGTTCGTGGCGGGCGATGTTCTCCCGGCCGAGCCGATTCACATACTCGAGCGCGGCGCCCAGCCCGGCCGCGTCCGCGATGCTCGCCGTGCCGGCCTCGAATCGCTCCGGCGCCGTCTGGTACTCGGTGTGCTCGAACGTGACATCGCGGATCATGTTGCCGCCGCCCTGCCACGGGGGCATCGCGTTCAGCAGCTCCCGCTTTCCCTGCAGTACGCCTATCCCCGTTGGTCCGAACACCTTGTGCCCCGAGAAGGCGTACCAGTCGCTGTCGAGCAGCTGCACGTCGACGGGCATGTGCGAGACCGCCTGCGCTCCGTCGATCAGCACGCGCGCACCGTAGCGGTGAGCGAGGTCGGTCAGCTCGCGCGCGGGGGTGATCGTGCCCAGCACGTTCGACACGTGCGAGAAGGCGACGATCCGCGTCCGGTCAGACAGCAGGCGTTCGAACTCGTCGAGCATCACCTGGCCGTGGTCGTCGACCGGCGCCACGCACAGGCGCGCGCCCGTCTGTTGGCACAGCTGTTGCCAGGGGACGATGTTGGCGTGATGTTCGAGCCAGGTGATGAGGATCTCGTCGCCCGGACCGACGTTGCTCGCACCCCAGGATTGGGCGACGAGGTTGATCGCCTCGGTCGTGCCGCGCACGAACACGATCTCGTCGCTCGACGGGGCGTGGAGAAACCGGGCGGCGGTGTCCCTGGCCCCCTCGTAGGCATCCGTGGCCCGGGCCGCCAGCGCGTGCGCGCCGCGATGGATGTTCGAGTTCTCATGCCGGTAGAACTCGCTCAGGCGGTCGATCACCGCTTGCGGCTTCTGGGTGGTCGCGCCGTTGTCCAGCCACACGAGTCGGTGTCCGTGCACGGTCTCGGCCAGCACGGGAAACTGGCCCCGCACGGCGTCGACGTCGAAGCCGGGGTGTGCTGTGTCCGGAGCGGCCATTGCCACCAGAGGCCCCGGGATGGACGTCTTCACCGCCGGGACCCGGCCGCGCGCCTCCCGCACGAAGTACGACGTCCCCCCGAACGGATCGCCGATCGCGCCGCGCGGTCCGGCGGCGAGCCCCAGCTCCGCGAGCGGGATCGGCTCTCCGCTGAGCGCGAGGATTCCGCTCGTCGTCGAGGGCGGCAGCGAGCCGGGGGGCGGCGCGGCCGCGGGCCTGGAGGCGTCGAGCACGTACGACCATCGTTCCGGGGATTCGCCCGCGCCGGCATCGTGTCGCCCTGGCCTCGCCTGAGCGAGCTCCGCCGCCAGGCCCCCGAGCGCGGCCTGCGCGTCGGTCATCTGCCCGTTGACCGGCGGCGGAGTGACCGCCGGCGGCCGCAGCGCTGCGCGCTCGGCGTCGAGCCGGACCGGATCGAGTTCCTCACGATTCATCCCGGGCAGGAACGCTCCCGGCATCGCCCTGAACATCTCGTTGGCGAGCCGTTCCATTTCCGCCAGGTCGAACGGCCCGCCCTTTTGCACTGCGTCCGGCTTGGCCGGGGGGTGCGGCGGCGACGGCGGATGCGCGCCGTTCGCAGAGCCGTTGTGGTTACTTACGGTAGGCATGGTCATACTCGTGATACTTGGTGACATCGACGTTCTCGAGTAGCGCCACCGCGTCGTCGGTCAGGATCGCCGCCGAGCAGTACAGCGAGATCAGGTACGACGCGATCGCCTTGCGGCTGATGCCCATGAACTTCACCGACAGTCCGAGCCCCTGATCTCCGGACGGGCCGGGCTGGTATAGGCCCACGACACCCTGGCGGCTCTCGCCCGTGCGCAGCAGGAGGATCTGCGTCGTGTTGCCCTTGACCTCGAGCTTGTTGCTCGGGACGATCGGGATTCCGCGCCAGGTGATCACGGGCGAGCCGAACAGGCTGACCGTCGCCGGCGGCACGCCGCGACGCGTGGCCTCCCGGCCGAACGCGGCAATCGCCTTCGGATGGGCGAGGAAGAAGGCCGGCTCCTTCCACACCAGCGTGATCAACTCGTCGAGGTCATCCGGCGTGGGGGGACCGGTCATCGTCTTGATCTTCTGTGCCGGCGCCACGTTGGTGACGATTCCGTAGTCCCCGTTGTGCAGCAGCTCGGATTCCTGGCGCTCCTTGATCGTCTCGATCGCCAGCCGCAACTGCTCCTTGATCTGGTCGTGCGGGCTGCTGTACAGGTCGGACACACGGGTGTGGACATCGACCACGGTGGTAACCGAGCTGAGGTAGAACTCGCGCGGATCCTCCTCGTAGTCGACGAACGTCTCGGCCAGCTCGCGCTCGTCCTCGCGCTGCGAGCAGGCGGTGATCACCCGCGACTCGTCCTTTACTCGGTTGAGCCGGTAGATGCCGGCCTCGACCGCGACCCAGGGCAGCAGGTGAACCAGCCAGCGCGGCGTGATCGACAGCATCGTCGGTGCTGTCTTCTGAGCGTTGGCGAGCTGGCGCGCGGCAACATCGCCAAGCGCCAGGCGGGATTCTGTAGTGGTAGCCATCGTATTTCCTTTCCAAATCGTTACGCCGCGGCCGCGACGGCGGCCCGGACGGCCCCGCCGTCGGCGTCGAACAGCCCTTCGACCGAGAAGTACCGCTCGCCGGTGTCATAGGAGAAGGTGAGGACACGGCTTCCGTCGGGAATGTCCGGAAGCTTCTGCGCCACCGCCGCGAGCGCCGCACCCGAGGAGGGACCGACGAAGATCCCCTCCTCGCGGGCGACGCGCACCGCGTAGGCAAACGCGTCCTCCTCGCCGACCTCGATGACACCATCGATCGTGTCAAGGTGAAGGTTGCGCGGTACGAACCCGGCGCCGATCCCCTGAAGGCGATGGGGCGAGGGCTTGCCGCCGCTGATCACGGGCGACTTCGCGGGTTCCACCGCAAACGTCTGCAGGTGTGGGAAGTGCTCCTTGAGTGCCTCGCTCACACCGCTGATGTGCCCACCGGTCCCCACTCCGGTGATCAGGAAGTCGATCCCGTCGGGAAAGTCAACGAGGATCTCCCTCGCCGTCTGGCGCCGGTGCACCTCGACGTTGGCCTCGTTCTCAAACTGCTGCGGCATCCATGCGCCGGTGGTCTCCTCGACGATCGCGGCAGCGCGTTCGATCGCTCCCTTCATCCCGAGCTCACGCGGCGTGAGCTCGAGGTCGGCCCCGTACACCGCGAACAGGCGCCGACGCTCGATCGACATCGACTCGGGCATCACGAGCAGCAGGCGGTAGCCCTTGACGGCCGCGACCATGGCCAGGCCCACGCCAGTATTGCCCGACGTGGGCTCGACGATGAGGCTCCCGGGACCGAGCAGGCCGCGGCGCTCGGCGTCCTCGATCATCGACAACCCGATGCGGTCCTTGATGCTCCCACCGGGGTTGGTCCGCTCGGCTTTCATCCACACCTCAACACGTGGATCGAACAGGCGGTTGATCCGGATGTGAGGGGTGTTGCCGATCGTCTCGAGCACGTTGTTGAATCGCATGCCGCTCTCTCCGTTCCACGGACCGTGACGATCACGGCCCGTTGCTAGATGTTGAATTCGAGAAGGTCATCAGCCGGGGACGAGTCGCCGCGACGCCGTTCCACGCGCGCAGTCGGCATTACCACCGAGTACGGGGGAACGCTGCGGGTGAGCCACACGTTGCCACCGATCCGGCTGCCGTGACCGATCACCGTGTCACCACCGAGAATCGTGGCGTTGGCGTATATCACGACGTGATCGCCGATCGTGGGATGGCGCTTGACAGATTGCAAGCCCTTGTTCACTTTCGCCGCTCCCAAGGTGACACCCTGATAGAGCCGCACGTACTCGCCGAGCACCGCGCTCTCGCCGATGACGATGCCGGTGCCGTGGTCGATGGCGAACGACGGACCGATCCGCGCACCGGGGTGGATGTCGATGCCGGTCGCGCTGTGGGCGACCTCGGTCAGCAGACGGGCGAACAGCGGGGCATCGGGGTAGAGCTCATGCGCGACGCGGTGCACGGCGATGGCCAGGAACCCCGGATAGGCGACGATGACCTCATCCAGACTGTGCGCCGCCGGGTCTCCCTCGTAGATGGCGCGCGCGTCGCGCAACACGCCCTCGCGGATCGAGGACAGCCTGGAGAAGACGCGCTCCACCGTCGCCGCGTGATCGCCGCTCGCAGCCACGGGGCCGCTCAGAGCCTGCTCGAGCAGGCTCCTCAGTGCCGAGATCTCGCCGGCGACCGCGCCGGCCGCCTGATCGGGCGTCGCGAAATGGGGGAACAGGAGTCCGAGCATCCCGAAGGCAAACCTCTCGGCCTGCTGGCGGAGCCCCCGCGGCAAGGCGTGCGCGACGCGCTCGCGTGAGAGACGCGCCACGAGCGCGTCGCTCGCGGACGAAGGGCCGTCGCCGATCGGCCGAGCGACAGCCATCAGACCTCGCCTGCAGATCCCATCGAAACCTCCAGATACGGCTTCATTCCGCTACGACCCCGATTCTGGTTCGCTCGGCGGGGAGCGACATCGCGTGTTTTTCGTTTATGCCGGTTGTTATGACGTACTCGTCGTCCTCCGTAGTTCCCACCGACGCGGAGTCTCAAGAAGTTCAATAGACTTAGTTCTGTTTAGCGCCGCGTCGATCGCCGTGCACTTTTGCCAATGGACCGGACAAGCCGCGGCCCCAACGGGCGGGGTCATCGCGTGATGCAGCGCACGACCCTCGTGATTCCCGACGACCTCCACCAGCGGCTGCGGCAGATTGCGGCTGAACGAGACGTGTCGATGGCCACGGTGGTGCGCGAGGCACTCGAAGAACGTGTGGCCCGGGCTCGGCCGCTCCCCCGCAGCCTCGGCGTGGGAGATTCAGGGACGACGGACACGGCTCCGCGCGCCGCGGCGGGAGGGCCGGAGCGCCGCGCTTGCCTCTGATCCTCGACACGGGCCCCGTCTACGCGTCGCTCGATCGCTCGGATCCGCATCACCTCGCGTGTCGATCGTTGATCGAGACGAGCGATGAGACACTTGTCATCCCGGCCCCGGTGCTTGTGGAGGTCGACGCTTGGATCCAGGAGCGCCTCGATCCGGGTGTTCTGCCGGCGCTCCTGGCCGACATCGAGGCTGGCGCGTATGTCGTGGAGAACCTTCATCCTTCGGATTACGCCCGCGTTCGACAGATCTGCGAACGTCGGGCGGGCGCCGGTATTGGGTTCGTCGACGCGGCGGTGCTGGCGATCGTCGAGCGCTTGGACGAGCCGAAGCTGGCGACCCTCGACCGTCTGCATTTCGGCGCCGTCCATCCGCGCCACATCGATGCCCTGAAACTGCTTCCGGCTCGCATCACCTGATGGGGCCGGCGATGCGGAACTCGGCTGCATCTCAGGCGGCCACGAGGATCTCGAAGAGTTCGGCCGCCTCCGCTGGTGAGATCTCGAGCGCGGGTTCTCCGGTCGACCAGTTCTGACCCGCTCCAGCCTCACTGGATCGCGCGTGGATGCCATCTCCACGGCAATGGCGGCGCGAACGTTCCCGCGGGAACGGTTCTCGGCTAACGACGTGTCTCCAGACCATGCTCGGGGCCGGCCTCGGCTCCGTCCGTATTTCGCCGCGGTCCGTTTCGGCTAAGCGACGATGGCTGTTGGGAGAAGCGTGCGCATACTCGGCGAATGGAGTCGGCCATGGTGCAGCCCCTCGTGTTCATCGAGAACCGGACCTTCGATGAGATCGAGATCGGCGAGTCGGCCACCCTTACGCGCGTGCTGGGCCGGCCCGACATCGAGCTGTTCGCGGTCATGTCCGGTGACGTCAACCCCGCGCACCTCGACGAGGAGTATGCGCACAGCGATGTGTTCCACGAGATCGTGGCGCACGGGATGTGGGGTGGGGCCCTGATCTCGACGCTGCTCGGGACCAAGCTGCCGGGGCCTGGCACGATCTACCTCGAGCAGACGCTCAGCTTCCGGCGCCCGGTTAAGGTCGGAGACGCGGTTACGGTTTCTGTCACCGCGACGGCGAAGGACGCCGAGCGTCACCGCATCTCGTTCGACTGCCGGTGCGTCAATCAGCGCGGTGAGACGGTGATCGAGGGGGTGGCGAAGGTGATGGCGCCGGTTTCCAAGGTTCGCCGCCCGCGAGTGTCGCTGCCCGAGGTACAGCTCCGCGAGCACGGGGTGCTGCTGCGCCGGCTGGTCGAGAAGGCCCGGCGGCTCGGACCAATCCGCATGGCGGTCGTGCATCCCGTCGACCGCGACGGACTGCTTGGGGCCGCGCAGGCGGCGCACGAAGGACTGATCGTTCCCGTGCTGATCGGACCCGTTCATCGCATCAAGGCGGTGGCGGCAGAGCACGACATCGACATCACCTCGCTGTCGCTGATTCCGGCGGACCACGGCCACGACGCGGCAGAACGGGCGCTCGCGCTGGCGCGGAGCGGTGAGGTCGAAGCCGTCATGAAGGGCTCCCTTCGCACCCGTGAACTGATGCGACTCGCGGTGGCGCGGGGAACCGGGCTCGTCACCGACAGGCGGATGAGCCACGCGTACGTGATGGATGTGCCGGGCTACGCCCGGCCGCTGTTCATCACCGACGCCGCTACCGCCGTGGCGCCCGATCTTGGCGCCAAGCGCGCGATCGTCCAGAACGTCATCGATCTCGCCCTGGCGCTGGGGGTGGAGAACCCCAAGGTCGCGGTGCTGTCGGCCGTGGAGACGATCTATCCCGGGCTCCGATCGACACTCGAGGCGGCCGCGCTGGCGAAGATGGCCGAACGCGGTCAGATCACCGGTGGGGTCGTCGATGGGCCGCTCGGATTCGACGACGCGGTCTCCTCCGCGGCGGCGCGGGCAAAGGGGATCGAGTCGCCGGTCGCCGGTCAAGCCGATGCACTGGTGGTGCCCGACCTCGAGAGCGGAGCGATGCTCGTCAAGCAGCTCGGCTACCTCGGCGACTCGCAAGCCGCGGGGATCGTGCTCGGCGGGCGGGTCCCGATCGTGCCCACGAGCCGCGCCAACAACGCGCTCGAGCGCGTCGCATCGTGCGCGATCGCGGTATTGGTGGCGCACGCCTACGGTGAGCCCAAACCGCCCGCGATCGAACGGTCACACACGATCCGCGTGCCCGGCGCGGCGGCCAAGCTCACGCCGATTCAGTGAAGCCCGGGGCACGGGCCTCGCCCCTCGCCCGGACCGCCGAACGGGTGCCCGACGGACCGCGGTTGAATCTCGCCCGATCCGCGAATAAGCTCGCTTAGCGAGTATATGTCCCGGGTCGTTTCGCCACAAGCCAGGCACTGGCGCTCGGCCGCCACCGCGCTTGGGTTCCTGCGCCGCCGGCCGGAGCCCACCCGGAGCGAGCTGGCCGCGGAGCTCGGGCTGGCGAGCGGCGCGGCCTCCGACCTGCTCGGCCGGTTGCGCGCGGCCCGGCTGGTTGTTGAGCGTCCGGTGCGAGCGGACGGGCCGGGACGGCCGACGACCACGGTTCATGCCCATCCCGAGGGTCCCGTGGTGCTCGGCGTGGACCTGCGCCACGGTGACTGGCGGTTGGCCGCGTGCGGGATCGGCGGCGAACTCGAGCTGCTCGCCACGGAGCGGCACGGCGGGCAGGATGCGGGCGCGGTGCTCACGCGGGTCGGCGGCGCCGTCGCGCGGGCGGCCGACCGCCTCGGCGGGCGCGCGCTTGCGGTCGGCGTGGCCGTGCCCGGGCTCGTCGCGGGGACGCGCTTGCTGGACGCCTCGATGCTCGGCTGGCGCAACGTGGACCTGTCGGTCGTCGGTGGCGCGCTTCCCGTGGTCGCGGGCAACGACGCCACGATGGCGGCCATCGCCACGGCCCGCGGGTACCCGACGGCCGAGGCGCAGCTGCACCTCGTCCTCGAGGTCGGAATCGGCGGCGCGCTCGTGCTCCGCGGTCGTCCGGTCCAGGGCGCGGGTGGGCTGGCCGGGGAGTTCGGTCACCTGCCGTTCGGCGATCCCAGGCAGGTGTGCGGCTGCGGGGCCCGGGGTTGCTGGGGCGCTCGGTTTGACCCGGCGCGGATCGCCGCGAGGCTCGGCCAGCCCGACCCGGCCGACCCCCGGCGGTGGCTGCGCCGGCTGTTCGAGACTCCAGGGCCAAGCGCGCGTGAGCGCCGCCTGCGCTCCGAGCTGGCCGCCGATCTGGGCCGCGGCACCGCCGGGCTGGTCAACGCGCTCGATCCCGATATCGTCACGCTGGGTGGGCTGGCCGGCCTGCTGCGGGACGCCGCTCCCGGCGCCTTCGAGCGGGCGTTCGAGGCGGGGCTCATGGACGTGCACCGCGGCGGAGCGCCGGAGGTCCTCACCGGGCTGGCGGGCGAGAACGCGGTTCTCGTCGGCGTCGCCCTGGCAGCGTTCGACGCGGTCCTGGACGCGCGGCGGCTCGCGCTCTGGGCAGGGGCGGTGCGATGAGGGATGACCTATGAGACGTCCTGTGTCAACCCCCCGGCGAGATAGCGGATGTCGGCTTGCCGTCAAGCGCTTCGCGCTCGGCCCTGCGGGCCGCCGTGCCGGTGACAGCGGCGCCGAGCATCCGCTGGGTGGCGGTTGTGTCGGGCAGGGAGCCCGACGCGCCAGGGATCGTCACCAGGACATGCTGTTGC
>Ga0335078_10011427_pt1 | contig 13165 bp, 13 predicted proteins | sample Lox_Sample_32_FD_206711 | JGI IMG/M metagenome (GOLD analysis project Ga0335078, IMG submission 206711) | Soil microbial communities from Loxahatchee National Wildlife Refuge, Florida, United States - Lox_Sample_3.2 | ecosystem: Environmental > Terrestrial > Soil > Wetlands | place: USA... | reverse complement strand
GCAGGTAGTCTAGTCCGCGCAAAACGTCGTAGTGCCAGAACGCCGGAAATGAAAAGCGGAGCCATCGCTTGTCGATAATTTCGCCGGTTCTCCGCGAGCGGAACAAGCGCCGCTCGAGCAGATACTTCTCGGCGCGCCCTCGGGCCGCGGTGACCGCCTTCGATTTGCGCCCCGAGCGTTCGTAGTCGAGCAGACCCTCGAGCACGCAAATCGTGGTATGGAACGAAGAGTGTTTGCTTTTGGGTGCTTCGCAGTTCCACCCGCCATCTTCGAGTTGCTCGCTCAAGAGTTGATTGGCCAGCGCGTCGTTCGGTTCATCGAAGTAGCTGCCCAGGCCAAGGATTCTGCCGTTGATGCACGGCTCGGTTTCTCCCTGAAAGTAAGGGCGGTTGTTTAGCCACTTAAACACAATCCGCTTTTTGACCCTATCGATCATTTTGCGAGCCCGTGGGCTTGCGGGATCGAGCCCGAGGTCCTTCAAGACCACGAGAGAGTAGAGCAGAACGAGGTCCCACTTGGGCCCGCCCCAGTCGCCATCGCTAGATTGGCGCGCAAGAAGTTGAGCTCCCCAACCTTCGGTTGCAACCCGAGCCCGCTCGACTGCGATGGCTTCCGGGGACTCGCCGGTCAGATCACGCATGACTTGCCAGCGAATGGACGGATCGGAATCCAGGAGCCACTTGATGTGAGCGGGACGCGGTGCAACATCGTTAAGTTGCATCGGTGGGTTTATAGCAGGTTGGCGCCGCCAGGCGCAAGAAGGCGGGACTAATGCGATGCCGACACAATCCGCCCCTATGGGCTACCGGCCGCTTCGAAGTCAGCAGGGGTAGCTGGTGGCGTGCCATGCCGGGCATTTCACCCCAAGAGGTGGTGAATCGGTTCAGTCGAATGGGCGTCGCCGACGTTAAAAGTGCGCTTGTCGGGGATTCCGGTCTTGCGCCTCAGAGTGGCTGGAGAGACTCCACCTCAGGGTCGGCGCTGGTCGCCTATACTCCCGCCACCGGTCCGGAGGCATTGATCATAAACGGAAATGGAGGTGGTCTTCGGCTAAATCTTACTTTTGAAAGAACCGAGATCAAGCTGCTAAAATTCTCTTTGCGGCCGATTCGCCGTTGAGCGATTAAAAGAAGGGGTATTCCTAATTTGGCAGTTCATCAGTTTAAACTCGGGCTGGCCGCGCTCGCCGTGACCGCTGTTACTTTTTGCTCGACCTATGCACAGCAACGCAAAGACTCTGCGGCGGACAGTTCGGCGGCGGAGCTTATCGCATTATCCCAACAACACTTCAGCAAAGGTGAATCCTGCTTTGCGGCGGGTAACATGGAGTGCGCCCGGCGAGAGTTCGACACGGCGATAGACACCATTGTGAACTCCGGAGCCGATGTTCGCAGCGATGCAAAACTCCTGATCCAGTGGCGCCAACTTGTGGAGCAAATCGGAAAGTATCAGGCGGCCGCCGCCGCCGATTCGATCAGCAACAAATGGAAAGATCAGGAGTATGCCGGCGTGCCTGAGGGTGACGTCGTGATACCTCGAGCGCTGGCCGAGGAGGACGGACCCGGCGGTCCGCTGTCGATTCAGGATTTCCGGCAGAAGTTTGAAGAATTGAAGACAATGTTCCGCGAAAAATACAGTCGCGACCTGGTTGTCACTGGAGCGGACCACGAAGAACACCGCAGATTGTATGGGAGCGGAAGCGCCTTCGATATCAGGGTTCGAGACCTTTCATCCGAGCAGGTCAGTTTCATCATCACGACCGGTCAACGCTTGGGACTGCATGTAAAAGACTTTTCGACGCCTGAAAAAGTTGCGATTCACAATGCCCGAGTTGCCAGCCTGGGCCTTCCCTCAGATACGCTGGCGACCAGCGTCCATATCCATATTGACCGCAACACTCCCTACCGGACCAAGGAATACATATCCCAACCCGCATCGAAGAAATCGACGCGGCCCGCCCCCGAACGATCGAACTGATCACTGAAACAGGAAGGGCCGTTGCCTACAGACGCATACAAACCCGCTGCCATCGGAAAGTACTTGCATCCCGAGCGGCGGAGCTCGGCCTGCCTAGCCGCTAAAGCTTATATAGGCCGATGGCCGGGCGCCTAGATAAACTCGGTCAGCTTATATTTCCGAATCTTGCTATAAAGCCTGGGACGGTAAATCCCTAGCGCATTAGCAGCGGCCTGTTTGTTGCCCTTCGTTCGCCGCAGCGCCTGGCTTATGACTTCGCGCTCTATTTCCTCGAGCGTCATGTCGTGCGGAACGTGGAAGCCGTCGTTATTGGTTGTGGGGGTCTCGGCAGCCTTGAACAGCAGGTCAGATGAATCGACGCGGTCTCCTTTGCACAGCAGGACTGCCCGTTCAACCGCCGACTCTAATTCCCGGACATTGCCTGGCCAGCGATAGTTAAACATCGATGCCAGCGCCGACTGGGTGAAGCCCTGCACCGGCTTTTGATATTTTTCGGAGAAACGTCTCAGAAAATGGTCGGCCAGCAACTGCACGTCGTCGGTGCGGTCACGCAGAGGGGGCACTTCTATCGTAATCGTCGATATCCGGTAATACAGGTCCTCACGGAGTTGACCTGTCCTGGTTACGTCCAGGGGGTTTCGGTTAGTAGAAGATATGAGGCGGAAGTCCACCTCGACCGGCCGCTCGCTGCCGAGCCGATAATAAACACGCTCTTGCAGCGCTCTGAGTAGCTTGGGCTGAAGCTCTATGGGCATTTCGGCTATTTCGTCCAGTAACAACGACCCGCCGCCGGACCGCGCGATCAAACCTTCCTTATCGCGAACGGCTCCGGTAAAAGCGCCTTTGGTATGACCGAACAACTCTGACTCGATCAGTTCTTTAGGCAGCGCGGCGCAATTAACTTTGACGAACGGGCCCTTCGATCGGTGAGAGTTGTAGTGGATCGCGTTGGCAATGAGTTCTTTGCCGGTGCCTGATTCGCCGATTATAAGAATGTTTGCATCGCTGCGAGCTACCCCTTCGATCATCTCAAAGATGTCTTGCATTTTCTTGGATCGTCCCACTATGTCGGCATAGGTGGTACGCTGCTGCAGCCGGCGCTGCAAGCCTTCCCGTTCCGCTATCAGACGCTGCCGCTCTAGCGCCCTGTCGATCAACGATTGAAGGGCGTCAAATTCAAAGGGTTTCTCGACGAAATGGAAAGCGCCGGCTTTGGTGGCGTCTACCGCTCTGCTGACGGTGCCGTATCCACTAATGATTATGACTTCAATCGTCGGCTGCCTTTCCTTGATCTTGCGAAGGACGTCCAGCCCTTCCATATCCGGCAATTGGAGGTCAGCAAGCACCAGATCGTATTCCTTGGTGTCAAAGAGGGCCAAACCTTCGCCGCCGGTTTTTGCTGTCGACACTTGATATCCGGACTGCTCCAGATTTAACTTAAGGGCGTCAAGCATCTGTTCTTCGTCATCTATTACAAGAATGCTGAATGCTCTATTCACGTAGTCTCTCCTCTGCGGATTCTGGCAAGCTGATCGATCAAAGAATTGATGCTGTTAAGTAGTTTCTCGACAATCTGCTGCGTCTCAGTATCGGGGATTTTCTTTCTTAGAAAGGTCGCGTAGAGTTTAAGGCCGCCCAGATGGTTTTTAATGTCATGCCACTGCCGGCGATCCATCTCTCTGATTGCGTTGCCGTCCAGACCTTTTGACAGGTGCACAGCGTAGCCAAAGGGCCCATCCGAGCCTCTCAGTCGCTCGATCTTTACGTCAACTGCATTGCCGTTATGGGCGATCCGTGAGTTAGCGCAGCAGAAGTTCGATTCGTTGACTTCTTGGAGGTGGCCGCTGATCCAGTCTGCAAGTTCAGATTCGGCTCCAACTAAAGCTGGAAGACCGTTCGAGCGCCACACCGCATCATCGATATCAGCATCGATATCAGCCGACGAGCTACCAGCAGGCAGGGCTGCTTCGGCAGCGGAAGTCGCTGGTCGCCAGCATGAAGGGGCGCCAGCTATCGCCACCACCTTACCAGCTTGCTCGCAAACCACAGTAAGATGGGCCTGATGCGGCTTATCATCGTCTGTGTTGTCTGAATTATGATTGCTCATATTTGTTTGTTTAGATCTTTCTTTTCTTTCAAATCCTCGCCCCCCAATCGGGCGCGAAAATTACAAATCGAGATGAGACCTTCCCGTAGCGGCTAAAGGCGAAGTTGCGATCTGACCGGAGAGCCTGTATCAGCGAACCAAGTTTGGCGCACGGTCATCCTAAACGTAATGAGGAACGCCGCGTTTCCTAACTCGCCGAAATCTGCAAGAGCTATGCCAGCAAAATCGACCACGAAAAAACGCCCTTTGCGAGCGATTTTCCGACGTTGCGTTCCGAATTGGTACTCGACGGGTGTAACCGCGTATCGAAAGCAGACAATGTTGTCACCGAAATGTCGCAGTTTGGCTAGCAGTGTACGAAATGACTCCTGATCCTGGTATTAATACGTCTGCCGCTAACGCTTTTGGGAGGCAACGTTTTGCAACATCGGAGCAGTGCCGCGGAACTTACCTTTACTTTTACTTCCCCTTGGTGGGATTGTAGCTGGCTCCGGTTGAGGTTGGTTTGTGGTAGCATAGCGATTTGATACAATGATCAGGAGGAGCAAGTCGAGATTTCCAGTCAGGTGGTGGAACGACCGAAAATGGACCCCCAAAAGAAGCGCATCCTACTGGTGGAGGACTTCGACGACAGCAGATTCTCGCTGTCAAAGCTCTTACAGATCGAAGGATATGACGTGATCGAGGCGGTGGACGGCGCGCAAGCAATCAGTCTTGCTGAGACCGCGAGCCCGGACTTAATCCTTATGGACTTGTCTTTGCCGGTCGTCGACGGCCTTACGGCGACTCGCAGCATAAGAGGACAGAAAGGCATGACCCACATCCCGATCATTGCTTTGTCCGGACACGAGATGGCCGATCTGCAAAGCGAGGCAGCGGAGGCGGGCTGCACCGATTACGTGATGAAACCAATCGATTTTGATCAACTGAACTCCTTAGTTTCAAAACACCTGGACTCATAGAAGGGCTGGCTCCGGGGCCTTTGGTTCGATTTAGGGTTTTGCCAGCCAACAGTCTGACCCTCTCCCGCATCCAATTTACCTGATCGGCTTTCTCCGCTTCCTTTCCCGAACTTGTCGGCCTAACATTCCAGGCCTAAAATATTGTGGGGAGTTGAGCTCAATGTCACCTAGATTTAAAGTCCTAGCTATTGGCGTTTTGATGTGCGCTGCCGTCTCTCTTTGTGCGGCCCAGACGGCTTCCAAGCCTTCTATTCCGGTGGATCAAATTATCCACAAGTTCGCCGCCGCGGAATCCGAGAATAAGAACGCGCGAAACTACTACACATTCACGCAAGACTATGATGTCAGAACTATCGGCCTTGGCGGGAATGTAAGCGGTGAATTCCATCGGATTTCTGACATCGTCTTGGACGACCGTGGGAACCGATTTGAGAAGATAACCTATTTCCCCGCGTCAACGCTGGATGGTCTTCAAATAACGAACGAGGACCTGCAAGATCTTGCCGGCGTCCAGCCGTTCGCACTGACCCTGGAGGATTTGCCAAAGTACCAGATCGATTATGTCGGCAAAGAGCGCATCGACGAGCTGAATACTTATATCTTTGAGGTTAAGCCCAAGAAAATTGTGAACGGGCAGCGCTATTTTCAGGGCCGGATCTGGGTTGACGATAGGGACCTGCAGGTCGTAAAGGCCGCCGGTCAGGCTGTGCCGCGAGTTGAGAACCAGGCATTTCCTCACTTTGAGACGTACCGAGAAAACATCGATGGCAAGTATTGGTTCCCCACCTATACCTATGCCGACGATATGCTCGATTTCAAAAATGCTCCCAGCATTCACATGAGAATGGTTATTAGATTCACGAACTATAAGAAATTTTCGACTGATATCAGGATCGCGGGCGGAAACCCGGTGGACGACGACCAAAAGGATTCATCAGGAACTGGCACCAAAAAACCGGACGCCAAACCAGTTCCGCCGCCAAAAGAACGTTAGGTTGTCGAGCGTTCGGACGCCGCTCAACCGGCTTCAATACCCGGCTGCCCGTGCAGTGGCCGGGTGAAATCTCCGATCAATCCGTTCTGAAAATCTGCTACATATGATAGCTGGCAAAATCCGCAACGCCACGGTTCGGCGCGGCAATCGAAGGCTGGCCTGGCGCTCCAAGGTGGCATTGGGACTATTGTGGCTTTTGATTTGGACCTGTGTGCCGGCGGAGCTATCGCTTGCCCGCGATCTTACCGGAGACCCCAGCCAGGATACTGGGCAGGACAAGATCGACCCTCAGCAAGTGATCAATCAGGCGGCTGAGAACGGCCGAAAGGCTGTCGCGGCGATGGCGGGCTATTCCTATACCGCCGAACTGGCCGTCCGATATCTGGGAGTCGGTGATATCGTCGAATGGGAGTACAACAGATCCGCCAAGGTATTCCGCGACCGTTATGGCGCCCCAGCCGAACGAGTAATAGAAGTGAAATCCACCCTGCCAAAGGACGAATCGATCAATCTGGTGACGGTCAACAATCTTGTCCAAATATACAAGTTCATGCTCACGCCAGAGACGCTCAGAACCTACGATTTCAACTTTGTCGGTCGCGAGCGAATAGACGAGCTGGAGACCATAGTGTTCGACGTTAAGCCCAAAAAGAAGATTCAAATGGAACCGGCTGGCCAAAGATATCTTCGTGGCAGGATCTGGATCGACGATCAGGATTTGCAAGTGGTGAAGGTGGGGGGAGAGATCCTGCCCGAACCGAGACCGCATCGCACTCCACGGTTCGAGACTTATTTTCAGAATTACAATAACTACTGGCTGCCCGCCTATACTACTGCCGAAGACGACCTCTTGCTGGCCGGGGACCTGCTGAGAGTGAATGTGAAGGCGCGTTTTATTGACTATGCCCCTAACAAGGCTTTTTGAATTCCGACAGGCCAGGGCCCAGAGCCAAACCGATACCGACACGATCTATTGACAGATGCGGAACAGCACCCCCAAGACCGGCCCTCGAGATTCAGCGACCGGCCTCCAGAACTCCGAGCCGGGCGACTCAAAGGATTCAACCCAAGCGAGTAATATCTTGACACTCGCCAAAGTGAGAGCTGCATGTTTCGTGTTCGTCTTCGCGCTGGCGTTGTTGGTCTATATCAGAACCCTGGCGCCCACCGTAACTCTGGTTGATAGTGGTGAATTGATCGTCGCGGCAAGATGGCTGGGTGTTGCCCACCCACCGGGATTTCCCCTTTACGTTCTAATGGCTCACCTCGCCACCTTGTTTCCGTTCGGGAATGTGGCGCAGAGAGTCAATTTCGCCTCCGCTGTCTTTGCCGCCGCCGCGGCAGGTCTGGTTGTTTTATTGGTTGCGGAGGCAATGATCACACCGCCGGCGGAACCCAGAAAACGATCTGTCGCGAAAACCGCCGGCCGAAAGAGGCGCCGGGCGCCGAAAACCGTTGCGCAAGAAGACCCCCGCAGACGGACATCGGTCATTGTCTCTATATGCCCGCCCATTCTTGCTGGCTTGACCCTTGCCTTTTCCCGCACTCTGTGGGCATACGGGACCATCACCGAGGTATATACCCTAAACACGCTACTCATCGTTTCTATATTTCTGCTTATGATGATCTGGCGGCGTTGGATTTATAACGCCAGAACGCAGCGGAGCGTCGTCCGATCCGCGGCCGTGCCAGAAAAGGGCCTGGCTGCGCGGAATCAGGCAAGAATTCATCCCGACTTGTGGCTCTACTGTGCTGCGTTTATCTTTGGCTTGGCGTTAGGCGTTCATCACGTCACGGTTGGGTTGACGCTTCCCGCGCTGGGCGCATTTGTTCTGACCACCGAAGGATGGGGCTTCTTTCGGAGCACCAGGTTGTTGCGCGCCGCAATCATCTCAATCTCCGGTCTGGGCATATATATCTACCTGCCGCTTGCGGCTGCACGTTCGCCTGTTCTCAACTGGGGGAACCCCAGCAGTCCGGGGCGAATCTGGGATCACATCACCGGCAAACAGTATCGGGTTTTTCTCAAGTTCGCTGGGGACGAAGTAGGAAGACTTCTGCTCGAATTCTTTAGGCTAGCCGGGCGGGAGTTTGGGCCACCGATTCTGCCGCTGGTCTTTTTAATCTCGATTTGTGGGTTTGTTGTGCTTTGGCGTCAGCGCGAGCGGGCCGTTTTTTACCTTCTCGTGCTCACGATCTCGGCGGACCTGGCCTACGGATTGAGTTATGAAATCGCCGAGGACAAGGACGCCTATTATCTGCCGGCGTTCATTGCCATATCGATCGGCGTTGGCTTTGGCGTCAAATGGCTTTTCGATGGGCTATACAACTGGCGGATTACCGGTGGAAGCGAAGTCCTGGCCGGGGCGCTCTGTGTTGCTGTTATGGGACTGTCAGTCGTGGTTGAGTTGATGGGAAACTACTCATACAACAATCGCAGTCATTTTTACGTGGCTCACGATTACGTTGACAATATATTGAGCACGGTCCCACCAGGCGCGATGTTGATGACCCAGGACTGGCAGGTCTACTCTCCACTGATGTACGCACGCGAGGTGGAGAGACAACGCAGGGATGTTGTTGCTGTTGATGCACAACTCCTGCGCCGCCTGTGGTACTACGACTATCTCAGGAAAGGGTACCCGGAGATGATGGCGCAGACACGGCCACAAGTGGACGCGTTTTTGGACGATCTTTCGGCGTGGGACAAAGATCCACAGCTCTATGATAGTGACGTTACTCTTAATAGGCGGATCAACACCCGATTTACGGACATGATGCTTGCGTTTGTCAGCTATCAAATGCGGAATGGGGGAGTCTATTTGACGGAGGACCTGGCGCCGAACCTTGCCGGTGATATGAATGATTTCACCAAGGCTCTTGGCAAGGATTATCAATATGTGCCTCAGGGGCTGGTCTTTCAACTGGAGGGCGACCGCTCGTTTCATACGCCGGCGAACCCGCAATGGCAAGTACGCGGACTATTTGACGGGTCTCTATCATTTGATCCGGACGATGTGGTCGAGCAAAAAGTTGCGCCCGCCTATTTGAATATGCTGGTCAATAGAGGTAGGTACTTTGCCGCAAACGGTCATCCGGAGCTATCGATCGAAGCCTATGACCAGGCGCTTAAGTTGAGACCGGATTTTCCCGCTGCACGAAAGTCCTTAGCTGAGGTTCAACACTCAAGTGGAAATTGACGGGGTCTGACAGTCTTCGGCCATCAGATCCAAATAAATATATTGGGTGTTTTCCGGTATTGCGTGAGTGTGGTCGTCCCCCAGCTTTTTTAATCACGATGGCCGGTTTGCGACCTGACCAGTGGACTTTTGGCGCTGGCTTAGTTCTCGCTATAATACAAACCTGATATTGGCCGCGAGTCTATGAATATGATGGGGCATTCGCTGAGCGCTTCTGAAATTTATATTGAGATGGCACGCCGACTCAAAGATGGCGGCCGCGCGGCGATGGCCACGGTTGTGAAGACCCGAGGGTCGACCCCTCAACAAGAGGGAGCAAAGCTGGTTGTATTTGATGACGGGTCTTTTATCGGAACAGTGGGGGGCGGGTGCGTCGAAGCGGATATCTGGGCGGAGGCCCAGGGCGTGATGCGCAGCGGGAAAGCTGCAATCTTTCATTTCGACCTCGCTGGTGACCTAGAGGACGACGAAGGAATGGTTTGTGGGGGACAGATGGAGGTCCTTATTGAACCATGGGCGCTGAGCTCGTCTGTAGCTTGTGTGACTCCCGGGCGGGGCAGACTAAGCGGGCCGTTGACAATCCGGATCTCTAATTGACGAGGTGTAATCTAGTGTACGAGGTAATGATAGAAGAAGAGTTTTCAGCGGCTCACGCCCTGCGAGAATATCGGGGCAAATGCGAGAATCTCCACGGCCACAACTGGAAGGTCGAGGTTCATGTTCGCGGTGAGAAGCTGGACAAAGCAGGTATGCTGGTGGATTTCAAAGAGCTAAAGGATGCCACCCGCAACTGCATGCGATATCTGGATCATTTCAATCTCAATGAGCTTAAGCCTTTCGACCAAGAGCTAAATCCATCCTCAGAAAACATTGCACGCTTTATATTGCAAAAGGTTGGCGAAGAAATAGACAGCGAGCGAGCAAAAGTCTATAAAGTGCGTGTATGGGAAACGCCCTCCACAAATGCAACCTATGAGATCTAGGGAGCGGATCCACTGGAGTCCGTCGCTCCGGCACCAGTTTTCTCCTTTAGTGCTACCGTCTTAGGAATCCTTAAAATCACGCAAGCTATCCGGCGTCCGTTTGTCCGGGGGGCCTTTGTTCGTTTATACTTAGGGCTCGGGACGAAAATGCAAATCTACGGCGAACACAACTTTCCAGGCAAGTTATTCATTGTAGAAGGAATTGATGGGTCCGGTAAGTCAACTCAATTGAGCCTCCTCCAGCAATGGCTCAAGCGAGAAGGTTATATGGTTTTCTTCAGCGAGTGGAATTCGTCTCCGCTGGTTAAAGAAACCACCAGTCGCGGCAAGAAAAAACAGATGCTTACGCCAGCGACTTTTTCTCTCATTCACGCCACTGATCTGGCCGACCGTATCGAGCGGCATATCATTCCTCCGCTGAAAGCTGGCGCAATAGTTCTCGCCGACCGGTACATTTACACCGCCTTCGCGCGTGACACCGTGCGCGGCGTGGATGCGGGCTGGGTTCGGCATCTATATCGGTTTGCCGTTAAACCGACCATGGCTTTCTATTTCAGGGTGCCGCTCGAGATTTCCTTGAAACGTATACTAGGCGGCCGCGCCGGGCTAAAGTATTATGAAGCGGGAATGGACCTGGACCTGGATGATGACATAGAACAGAGCTTTAGACTCTTTCAGAGCCGCATCAAGGAGCGGTATGAAGGCATGGTCGATGAGTTCGGCTTGACAGTGATCGACGCCACCCGCCCGATCGAGGAACAACAAGACGAGGTCAGAGCGTTAGTGGAGAGGCAACTCAGGGATGTTCCAAAGCTCCCAATCCGGATCGAGGACCTAGAGGAAGACTAGCTTCGTGAACAACAATTCCAACGATCATCAATTCGAGTTCTATGGGGAGGGCCTTCCGGACGTCGACTTGAGCGAATTGATCGGCCGGTTGATAGTGATCGAGGGCACCGATGGGGTCGGACGTTCGACACAGGTGTCAATGCTGAAGCCCTGGCTGGAGTCGAACGGGCACGCAGTCCTGGACACCGGTATGACCCGGTCTGAACTGGCTGGCAGCGGTATTAAAAAGGCAAAGGAAGGTCACACGCTTGGGCCGGTGGCGCTTGCTCTGTACTACGCGACCGACTTCGCCGACCGGCTTGAGAACCAGATGATTCCGGCGCTCAGGGCCGGTTTCATTGTACTTACGGATAGATACATTTACTCGTTGATAGCTCGCGCCATAGTGCGGGGCGCTGACCCGGATTGGATAAAGTCAGTATATGGACTTGCACTGAAACCGGATGCGATCTTCTATTTGCGCGCCAGCGTCTATGATCTGATTCCCCGAGTTCTGCGTCAGCCGAGCGGCTTTGACTACTGGGAATCAGGCATGGACCAGCACCTGGGCGACGATCGATTTGACAGCTTTGTTGAGTATCAGACCCGCATCACTGGTGTGTTCGATTCGATGATAGATCAATACGGGTTCGAGGTTTTAGATGCTTCGCATTCGATAGATTGGATCTACAAGGAACTTCAGCATAGGGTAGGAAGAATGCTCCGCGAACACTGATAGACTGGGCCCAAGAGCAATACAAGCAGGGACTAGTCCTTACCCGCCAGCCACTGCCGCAGATCCTTTTGGCTGTTAAAATCCAGCAAAGCAACACTCAGTTCTCTCAGCTCCTCAGACGATAGGAGCTGTATACGCTTGCGGGCGGTTGCGGGGACTGACCCCAGCTTTTTTGTCAACTGGCGAACCGCAAGCTCGAGGGCTTGTTGTCTAGCTTCCTGCTCCGCCTTCTTTCTTCCCTCCTTAATTCCTTCCTTTATCCCTTCCTTTATCCCTTCCTTCATCCCTTCCTGCAGTCCTTTTAGACGGCCTTCTGTTTTACCCTTCTCGATTCCTATCCGGATACCCTTTTCAAGTCCTTCTTGCTGGAAATGACGTAGCGCACTGCTCATAATCTCTTTCTCCTGTTTTGGGAAGGCTTTCCTAATCGCGTTGCCGATATCTTCCGGGGCCAGCGATTTCGCGGCACCCACGTAATATGTTAGCACAGTCAGAAAGTATTGCAGTTCTCCCGGATTCTTTAAGTTCAAATCTGCCGCCATCTCAACGAATGCGGGAAATATCTGCGGCTGGCCTGGCTTTCGGGCATTCTGGAGCGCGGCCATCGCAAGCTTCAGCTTTGGGTTTCCACGAAGCTCGCTGGTCTCGTATTCCGCTAGATCACACAACTCGTAGCGAAAGTCCGGAATGCTATCTACCAGTGTTTCAGCTTCATTCAGTTCAACCAGAGACAAAAAGGTTTTAGGCACGTTCCACTTTCTCATACCGTGATAAAGGACGAGTGGGATGATAGGCGGTAGTTTCTTGCCAGCTTGATTCGCGAGCGGCTCCCAGATCTTTATCATATACCTGAGAAGCTGAAATGCCACCCATTCGTCGGGAGCGCTTTTATGCTCGAGCAGGACATAGACCAGTGCTTCCTGATTTCCGGAAAGCCGAACCTTATATAGAAGGTCGGAGAAGAACTCCTTGAGCTCGGAATCGACAAATGAATCCTTGACAATTTCAAGTGTTGCAAAGTCCAGGAGGGCGGCCATATGAGGGGAGAGGTAGTTGAGAAGGAAATCCGCAGCGATCTCGCGATCACCCAGGACCTCCTTAGACAGCCGATCCGCAAGATTATGTAGTTTCGGCAAATTTGTCCTCTAGCTCTCTCCGAGGGACGCACTTGCGCGCGAGCGGTTGACTGAGAAGGCACTCAGTTTGAAATCAGGATCTGTGATAGCTCATCTTCGCTGATTCGATAGGCCTCATTGCAGAAATGGCAGATCAGCTCCGCACCCTTGTCTTTGGCTAGCATATCTTCGACCTCCTCGTTACCGAGAGCCGAGATAATCAGCAATGCGCGGTCCTTGGAACATGCGCAATGAAAGCTGGG
>Ga0335078_10011426_pt1 | contig 13165 bp, 10 predicted proteins | sample Lox_Sample_32_FD_206711 | JGI IMG/M metagenome (GOLD analysis project Ga0335078, IMG submission 206711) | Soil microbial communities from Loxahatchee National Wildlife Refuge, Florida, United States - Lox_Sample_3.2 | ecosystem: Environmental > Terrestrial > Soil > Wetlands | place: USA... | reverse complement strand
CCCTTGCAGCCCGCCGCCTCCACCAGGCGCCCGGCCGAGTCCCCTTCGGGGTTGGTGAACACCGAGCCGGCGTTGGACCCCCCGGGCTGATGGGCCCGGCGCCAGCGCACCACCTCGTCCACGGCCGCCTGGGCGTCGTGGCGCTCGCCCCGGGACAGGGCGAAGGCCGCCTCCAGCACCACCTGGGAGGGACCGAGCGACGAGCGCCGGTACCCGAGGTGCAGCGCCTCGGGCACCCCCCGGCGGTCCTCGCCGGTGGCCAGGTCGTAGGTGCGGAAGTCGGCCAGCACGGCGGCCACGTCGGCGCCGTGCCCCCCGGCGTTCATGCGCAGGGCGCCGCCCACCGAGCCCGGGATGCCGACCGCCCATTCGAGGCCCCGCAGCCCCGCCCGGGCGCTGCGCCGAGCCAACACGGGCAGCTTGGCCGCCCCGCCGGCGCGCACCGTGGTGCCCTCGACGGCGATCTCGGCGAAGGCGGGCCCGAGCGTCACCACCAGACCCGGGAACCCGGCGTCGGCCACGAGGAGGTTCGAGCCCTGGCCCACCACGAGCAGCGCCACGGGGGCGTCCACGGCCACCAGGGCGTCGTGCACGGCGGCCAGCGCGCCGACGTCGTTGGCCTCGACGAGCAGGGCGGCGCGACCCCCGACGCGGTAGGTGGTGCGGGACCCGAGCGGGGCGTCGGCCACCGCCAGGTCGCCCAGCGCCGCCCCGAGCGCTGCGAGCAGCGCCCGGTCGCCACCGGGGGCGGCGCCCGACAGCGCCCCCATCACGGCGTCACCCCCCTCACGCCACCACGGCCTGGATCTCGTCGGGGAGCGTGGTGAGATCGCCCGCTCCCAGGGTGAGGCACAGGTCGCCCGGCTCGAGCAGGGCGGCCACGTGGGCGCGCAGCTCGGCACGGCCCGCCACGTAATCGACGGCGGCCCCGGGGTGCGCCGCCCGCACGGCGTCGGCCACCAGCCGCCCGCTCACCCCGGGCAAGGGCGTCTCCCCGGCGGCGAAGACGTCGGTGACCACCACGGCGTCGGCGCCCACGAAGGCGTCGGCGAAGGCGGGACCGAGGGCGGCCACCCGGCTGTAGCGATGCGGCTGGAACACGACCACCAGGCGCGCCGGTGCCGTGGCGCGGGCGGCCTCGATCACGGCGGCCACCTCGGTGGGCAGGTGGGCGTAGTCGTCGACGAAGCGCGCCCCGCGCCATTCGCCGCGCGCCTCGAAGCGCCGCGCCACGCCGGCGAAGCGGGCCAGGGCGCGGCGCGCCGCGTCGAAGGGCGCGCCCACCGCCATCGCCGCCACGGCCGCCACCGCCGCGTTGGTGGCGATGCGGGCGCCGGTCACCGGCAGGGCCAGGCGCCCGAGCACCTCCCCGTGGACGAGGTCGAAGGTCACCCCCTCGGCGCCGGCGCGCACGTCCTCGACGCGGTAGTCGACGTCGGGACCGGTCCCCACGAGCACCGCCCCGTGGGCCCGTCCCAGCCGGGCGGCCACCGGATCGTCGCCCCCGGCCACGCCCGCCGGCGCCCGGGCCAGGAACTCCTCGAAGGCCGCCACCAGATGGTCGAAGTCGCCGTAGTGGTCGAGGTGGTCGGGCTCGACGTTGGTCACCACGGCCACCTCCGGCGCCAGGTGCAGGAACGTGCCGTCGCTCTCGTCGGCCTCGAGGACGAGCCACTCGCCGCTGTCCCACACGGCGTTGGTGCCGATCTCGTTCAGGTCCCCGCCGATGAGGAAGCTCGGGCGCAGGCCCGCCTCCACCAGCACGAGGGCCAGCATGGAGGTGGTGGTGGTCTTGCCGTGGGTGCCCGACACCGCCACGCAGCGCCGGCCCGCTGCCACCTGGGCCAGCACCTCGGCCCGGGTGAGCACCGCCACGCCGGCCCGCCGGGCCGCCACCACCTCGGGGTTCGAGGCGGGGATGGCGCTCGAGATGGCCACCACGTCGACGCCCGCCACCCGGGCCGGGTCGTGCCCCACCCCCACCGACACCCCGGTGGCGGCCAGGCGCTCCAGGGTGGGCGAGGGCTTGAGGTCGCTGCCGGTCACGGTGTGGCCCATGGCGGCCAGCACCGAGGCGATGGCGCTCATCCCCGCGCCCCCGGCCCCCACCACGTGGACGCGGCGGGGCACGGCGGGGTCGAGCGACACCGGGGCGCCGTCGCGCTCAGCGGGCATCGGCCCGGGCGGGGACGGGGGCGCCGGTGCGCGCCCGCGACAGGACCAGGCCCAGCACCGCCTCGAGGGCGTCGGGGCGGCCCACCGACGCCGCCGCCCGGGCCATGGCCGCCAGCCGGGGCGGATCGGCCAGGAGGGAGCCGAGCTCGGCGTCGAGGCGCTCCCCCGTGCACTCGGCGTCGGGGACGAGCACCGCCCCCCCCGCCTCCACGAGCACGGCCGCGTTGCGCCCCTGGTGGTCACCGGGCGCCCCCGGCAAGGGCACGAGCAGGGCCGGGACCCCCACCACGGCCAGCTCCGCCACGGTGTTGGCGCCGGCCCGGGCCACCACCACGTCGGCCGCCTGGTAGAAGAGCGCCATCCGCTCCTCGAAGGGCACCTGCCGGTACCACAGGCGCCCCGGCTCCTCGGGGGGGACGCTCCGGGCCGACCCCGGCGCGGCGGTGGCCGCCCACGGGGCGTCGCGCCGGCCCACCACGTGGTAGACGGCCGCGTCACCGCGGTCGTGCCAGCGCCGGGCGAGGTCGATGGCGGCCTCGTTGAGGCGCCGGGCCCCGAGCGAGCCGCCCACCACCGCCACCACCGCCCGGTCGGGGGGCACCTCGAGGGCGGCGCGCGCCGCGGCGCGCTCCGCCGGCCCGGGCCGCGCCGCTCGGGCCACGGCCTCCCCCACCGGGACCCCGGTGACCACGGCGCGCCGCAGGGGCGTGCCGGGGTAGCCCACGGCGCAGGCGGTGGCCACCCGGCTCACCAGGCGGTTGGCCGCCCCCGGCACGACGTCCACGTTGACCAGCACCACCGGCACCCGCAGGGCCGCCGCCGCCAGGGCGCTCGCCACCGAGGCGTAGCCCCCCATGGCCACCACCACCGCCGGCCGGCGCCGGGCCACGAGCACCACCGCCGCCACCAGGGCGGCCAGCAGCGACGCCACGGCGGCGGCGTTTCGCGCCAGGGCGCGCAGGTCGCGCCGGCGCACGAGGCCCCGCCCGGGCAGGAGGGTGACGGGCAGGCCGACACCGGCCAGGAGCTCGGGGTCGAGGCCCCGGCGCGCGCCCACCAGCTCCACCGCGTCGGGGCGCCCCGCGGCCAGGCCCCGGGCCACGGCCACAGCGGGGACCACGTGCCCGCCGGTGCCGCCTCCCGCCACCAGTGCGAAGCGCCGGGCGCTCACCCGCGCGTCGGTCGGGACGGATCGAGCGCCGAGAGCGGCCGGGTGGGGCGCCGGCGCGCCGGCAGCGTCTCGTGGGCGGCCACGTTCACGAGGATGCCCGCCGCCACCAGGGTGATGACCAGCGACGACCCGCCGAAGGAGACGAAGGGCAGGGGGATGCCGGTCACGGGCAGGACGCCGATGACGGCCCCGATGTTGATGACGGCCTGGGTCGTGATCCAGCACGTGGCGGCCACCGCCAGCAGTCCCCCGAAGCGGTCCGGGGCCCGGCGCGCGGCGCGCAACCCGTACCAGGCCAGGGCGGCGAACAGCCCCAGCACCACGAGCGTGCCGATCAGGCCGCACTCCTCGCCGATGACCGAGAAGATGAAGTCGGTGTGGGCGTTGGGGAGCAGGCCCCACTTCTCGCGCCCGTCCCCCAGGCCCAGGCCGTAGAGGTGACCCGATCCCAGGCCCACCAGCGACTGCACGACCTGGTAGCCCGATCCCTTGGCGTGGGCGAAGGGGTCGAGGAACGACAGCAGGCGCTGGCGGCGGTAGGGCTCGGCCAGGCCCACCACGAGGCCCACCAGGCCGGTGGCCCCGAGCGCCTTCACCACCGGTCGCAGGGGCACGCCCCCGGCGTAGAGCAGCGTGAAGGTGAGGAAGGCCAGCACCAGGGCGGTGCCCATGTCGGGCTGCTTGAGCACGAGCAGTCCCGACACCGCCAGCAGCACGAGCAGCGGGACCACGGCCGCCCCCAGGCGGTGCAGGCGGTCGGCGCGCCGGGCCAGGAGGTCGGCGGCGAACACCGACAGGGCCAGCTTCATGAGCTCGCTGGGCTGGATGCGCAGCAGCCCCAGCCCGATCCAGCGGCTCGACCCCCCCGCCACCACCCCGATCCCGGGGACGAGGACGAGCACGAGCAGCGCCAGGGTCCCGAGGGGCAAGAGGATGCGGAACCGGCGCCAGCGGTCGTAGCCGACGCGCGCCGTGACGGCGAAGGCGATGGCCCCGAGGGCCATCCACAGCACCTGGCGCTCGAAGATCGTCCACACCGATCCGTAGTACTGCAGCGACGTGTACGCCGAGGCCGACAGCACCATCACCAGGCCGACACCGCACAGGGCGCCCACCACCGTCACCAGGGCGGCGCGCGTCGGCACCTCGGCCAGGGCGCGCCGCAGGCGACGCACGGGGGCCAGGCGGCGCCGGGCGCCCCCCTGGACCACCCGCAGCAGGGAGGGGGACTCGAGCGGCGCCCCCGGCCGGGCCGGCTCCGGCGCGGCGGCGGGCTCGGGCCCCGCCGTCGTACTCACGGCGCCACCGCCGGGCCCGGGGCGGCACTCCCGGTGAGGGCGGCCACGCAGCGGGCGAAGTCGTCGCCGCGCTCGCCGTAGGACCGGTACCAGTCGAACGAGGCGCACGCCGGGGAGAGGAGCACGGCGTCTCCCGACACCGCCAGGGCGCTGGCCAGCTCCACGGCCTCGGCCATCGACGCCGCCGGCCGCACCGGGACACGGCCGGCGAAGGCGGCCGCCACCTCGTCGGCCGCCTCCCCGATGGCCACCACGGCGCGCACCCGGTCGGACGCCCCCGCCAGGACGCCGAGGTCGAGGCCCTTGTTGCGGCCGCCGGCGATGAGGACCGCGGAGCGCACGCCGGCCAGGGCGGCCAGCACCGCACCGGGCGTGGTGGCCTTGGAGTCGTCGTAGTACCGCACCCCATTAGCCTCGCCCACCAGCTCGACACGGTGGGGGAGCCCGGCGAACTCGAGGAGGGCCCGGCGGCACCCGGCGGGCGTGGCCCCGGCGGCGCCCGCCGTGGCCATGGCGCACAGGGCGTCCACCAGGTCGTGGGGCATGGCCCGGGGCAGGTCCCCCACCTCGACCACCGCCGCCCCGTCGGCGCCGGCCAGAGCGGTGCCCCGGCGCCGGACGTCGCCGGTCTCGAGGCCGAAGGTGACCACGGTGGCGCCGCGCCGGGCGGGCCCGGCCGCCTCGGCCAGGACCACGGGGTCCTCGGCGTTGGCCACGGCCACGTCGCCGGGCCCGGAGCGGGCCCACACCTCGGCCTTGGCCCGGCGGTAGCCCTCCACCGTGGCGTGCCAGTCGAGGTGGTCGGGCGAGAAGTTCACCCAGGCCGCCACCGCCGGCCGGAACGTCGTGGTGAGCGCCAGCTGGAACGACGACACCTCGGCCACGATGACCTCGGCGTCGCCGGCCACCGCCTCGAGCAGCGGCGCCCCGATGTTCCCGGCCGCCACCGCCCGTCGGCCCGAGGCGCCGAGCATGTCGCGCACGAGCGTGGTGACCGTGGTCTTGCCGTTGGACCCGGTCACCGCCACCACCGGGCAGCGGGCCCGGCGCCATGCCAGCTCCACCTCCCCCACCACCGGCACCGCCCCGGCGGCGGCGAACACCCGATGGCGGGGCGCCATGCCCGGGCTGACCACGATCTCGTCCACGGCGCCGGCCAGGGCGGCGAGCCGCCGCGCCGAGGGCGCCGCCTCCAGGTCGATCCCGAGCTCGGCGGCGCGCCGGCGGGGCCCGGGGCCGGTGTCGTCGTCGGCGGCGAGCACCTCGACGCCCTCGGCACCGAGGGCGGCGGCCACGGCCGCCCCGCTCACCCCGAGGCCGTAGACGAGGACGCGACCACCGTCCGCCACCTCAGCGGATCCCCGTGGCCGAGAGGAAGTCGGCGTAGAAGATGCCGAGCCCCAGGGCGGCGAAGAGCCCGGCCAGGATCCAGAATCGCACGATGACCGTGGTCTCGGGCCACCCCAGCAGCTCGAAGTGGTGGTGGACCGGTGCCATGCGAAAGACGCGGCGACCGAACACCCGGAAGCTCACCACCTGCACGAGCACCGACACCGTCTCGATGACGAACAGGCCGCCGATGACCGGCAGCAGCAGCTGCAGGTTCATGAGCAGGCACAGCGCGGCCAGACCGGAGCCGATGGCCAGAGAGCCGGTGTCGCCCATGAAGATCCGCGCCGGCGCCGCGTTCCACCACAGGAAGCCGAGGCAGGCCCCCGCCAGCGCCACCGCGCACAGGGCCAGATCGAGCGAGGAGGCCACGTGGTAGATGCCGAAGTGGCGGAACTGCCAGTACCCGATGACGGCCAGGCAGGCGAAACAGAACGTGGCCGACCCCGAGGCCAGGCCGTCGAGGCCGTCGGTGAGGTTGACGGCGTTGGCCGTGCCCACCAGCACGAAGACGGCCCACAGCACCCAGCCCGTGCTGCCCAGGTCGATGCCGAGGGAGTCGAAGCGGGTGAACGACAGGTGGGTGTTCACCCCGGCCCAGTGCTCCGCGGCCAGGGCGAACCCCAGCGCGATGACCACCTGGGCCCCGAACTTCGCCCGCTTGTTGAGCCCCAGGCTGCGGCGGTGACGCACCTTGATGACGTCGTCGACGAACCCCACGGCGGCGGCGCCCACCGTCACGAACACCACCAGGACGCCCGAGCGGCTGAAGGCCACGTGGGTGCCGGCGTGGGCCAGGAGATAGCCGCCCACCCCCCCGCCCACCAGGGCCACGCCCCCCATGGTGGGGGTGCCCGCCTTGGCCAGGTGCATGAAGGGGCCGTCCTCGCGGATCTGCTGGCCGATGCGCCGCCGCGCCAGCCAGCGGATGAAGGTGGGCGTGCCCAGGGCGGCCGCCCACAGGGCGATGCCGCCCGACGCCATGAGGCTGATCACGGGGGTGTGACCGCCGACCGGGGTGCGGCGCTGCGGCGTCGGGCCGCCGCCGCCGCCACGGCACGGTCGTCGAAGGGGATCCGCCGGTCGCCGACCTCGATGACCTGCTCGTGGCCCTTGCCCGCCACCAGGACCACGTCGCCCGGGCCCGCCACGGCCACGGCCCGCTCGATGGCCAGGCCCCGGTCGAGCTCCACCTCGAACGCCGCTCCCCCGTCCCGGGGCACCCCGGCCAGCACCTCGGCGGCGATGGCCCGGGGCTCCTCCCCCCGGGAGTTGTCCGAGGTCAGCACGACGACGTCGGCACCGGCGGCGGCCACGGCGCCCATGGCGGGGCGCTTGTCGTGGTCCCGGTCGCCCCCGCACCCGAACACGCACAGCACCCGGTGGCCCCCGGCCAGGCGCCGGGCGGCCGCCAGGGCCAGCTCGAGGCCGTCGGGGGTGTGCGCGTAGTCGACGACGACGGTGAAGGGGGCGTCGGTGCCCACGACCTCGAAGCGCCCCCGGATCGGCGCCGCCCGCCGGAGCCCGGCGACGACGTCGTCCTCGGGCACGCCCAGCGCGGCGGCGGCGGTCGCCGCCGCCAGGGCGTTGGCCACGTGCAGCGATCCGGCCAGGGCCATGGCCACGCGCCGGCCCCGCCACGTGAACGACAGCCCCGGGGCGCCGTCCTCGACGTCGTCCACCTCGGCCATGGAGAAGCCGACCGCCGGCACCGTCACCCGCTCGAGCAGCCGCCGGCCCCAATCGTCGTCGGCGTTCACGACGGCCAGCGCGCACCGGTCGGCGCCGAACAGCGCCGCCTTGGCCTCGAAGTACGCCTCCATGGTGCGGTGGTAGTCGAGGTGGTCGTGGGACAGGTTGGTGAACACGGCGGCGTCGAAGCGGATCCCGTCCACCCGCCGCTGGGTGAGGGCGTGCGACGACACCTCCATGGCGACCGCCCGCCGACCCCCGTCCCGGGCCTCGGCCAGGAGCCGCTGGAGCACGGGCGCCTCGGGGGTGGTGCGGGCGCCGTCCAGCGTGCCGATCACCGCCGCGGGCCAGCCGTGGGCCTCGAACACGGCGCCGAGCAGGTGCGTGACCGTGGTCTTGCCGTTGGTCCCGGTGACGCCCACCGTCGTGAGGGCGGTGGCGGGATCGCCGTAGAGGGTGCGGGCCACGCGGGCCATGGCGGCGCGTGCGGTCCCGGGCGCCACCACGACCTGCGTGGCGTGCAGCGCCAGCGGTCGCTCCACGAGCAGCGCCGGCGCCCCCCGGGCGACGGCCTCGGGGGCGTGGTCGTGCCCGTCGGTGGCCCCGCCGGCCAGGCAGCAGAACAGCGACCCGGGACGGGCGCTACGGCTGTCGAACTCGACCGAGGTGATCTCGACGGCGGCGGGGTCGCCGAGGACCTCGACGACCCCGACTTCCTCGAGCAATCGGTCCATGCGCACGGTGGGAGGGCCGGTCCGGGGTCACGGGCCGGCCGTGGCCCCTGGACGGGAACCGACGATCGTAGTCGTGGAGCCGGCCGCGCCGGTGCTTGCGTCCCCGCCCCCTCCCGCCGTGGTGCCCGCCGACGCCGAGGTGGCCGGTCCGGCCTGGGCCGTGGTGCCGCTGGCGCCCGCCGGCGGGGTGGGGATCCCGTAGCGGTGCAGCGCGTACCGCATGATCTGGGAGAACACCGGTGCGGCCACGGTGCCGCCGTAGATCGGGGTGGGTTGCTCGAGCACCACGATGGCCGACAGCTCGGGATGCTCGACCGGGGCGAAGCCGGCGAAGGTGGCCATGTAGGCCCCGGGGATGTAGCCGCCGTGGACAGGATCGGGGATCTGGGCCGTCCCCGTCTTGCCGGCCACCGTGTAGCCGGGGATGCCGGCGGCGACGGCGGTGCCGTCCTGGACCACCTGCTCCATCATGGTGGTGAGCTCCGATGACACCGTGGCCGACAGCTCGCGGTGGGACCGGGCCCGCGCGCTGGGCGTGAGCGCCCCGTCAGGCGCCACCACCGCCCCCACCAGCTGGGGCGGAACGAACACGCCCCCGGTGGCCACCGTGTTCACCATGTCCAGCACCTGCTGGGCGGTGACGGCGTCGTCCTGGCCGATGGGGGTGGCGCCGATGTCCGACACCCGCCACGTCGAGGGGTCGCTCTTGACCAGGCCTGCCGACTCGGCGGGGAACCCGAGCCCGGTGGGGCGCCCGAAGCCGAGGGCGGCGATCTGGGCGGCCAGCCGTCCCTCGCCCAGCTGCTGGGCGATCTCGATGGTGCCGATGTTGGACGACTGGGCGAGGATCTGGGTGGCGGTGAGCTGCTCGGTGGGGTGGTTCTCGGCGTCGTGGAAGACCCAGCCGTCGATGGTGAGCGAGTTCGGCACCGTGAAGACCTCGTCGGGCGTGATGATCCCGTCCTGGAGGGCCGCCGAGAAGGTCACCAGCTTGAACACCGATCCCGGCTCGTACACGCGCGTGAGCGCCAGGTTCTGGGCGGCCTGCCCCACCGTCGTCACCGGAGGGGGCGGCGGCGCCGTGGTGGTCGTAGTGGTGGGCGTGCCCGGGGGCGGCGCCGTCGTCGGCGTGGTGCTGGCGGCGGGTTTGGGCGGGGTGGGGGCCGGGTGGGTGGAGGCCACCACGTTGGCCATGGCCAGGATCTCCCCGGTGTGGGTGTTCATGACCACGGCGATGCCGCTCTTGGCGTGGGAGGCCAGGACCTCGGTCTCGAGCGACTGCTCGGCCACGTACTGCAGGGGCTCGTCGATGGTGAGCTCGAGGCCGCTGCCAGGGTCACCGGGCGTGCTGTGCAGGGTGCCGCCCGGCAACGGCACGCCCGAGGGCGAGGACTCGATGACGGCCTTCCCCGTCCGCCCCGCCAGCAGGGAATTGAACTCGTACTCGAGGCCCGACTGTCCCGAGCCCTGGCCCCCCACCTGGCCCAGCAGCCCCCGGGCCAACGAGCCGGCGGGGTCCGTCCGCATCTCGTCGGGCTGGGCGCTGATCCCGGGCAGGTCGAGCGCCAGGACCTTGCGCTCCACGGTGTCCGACACCCGCTGCGCCAGGACCACGTAGCCGTGGTCCTCGCTCAACTCGGCGTGCAGTTCCGAGCGCGACACCCCGAGGACCGGGGTCAGCGCCGCCGCCACCGGCGTGGGATGGGCGATGAGGAAGGGGTCGGCGATGATGGTGGCCCGCGGCACCGACACCGCCAGCGCCGAGCCGTTGCGGTCGTAGATGCCACCGCGCACCGCCGGGACGGTGACCTTCTGGGTGACCTCGGCGGCACCCATGGCGCCGTAGTGCCCGCTCGAGAACAGCTGCACCCCGATCAGGCGCACGCCGAGCACGGCGAACACCACGATGACGAGGACCATGATGAGCCGCACCCGCCTCGCCGTGATGCCACCGGTGGCACCCGGGGACCGGCGCGTGGTGGTGGGGGCGCTGCGCTGCTCGTAGCCGCGGGGGCGCCGTGCGCCGGGCCGCTCGACACCGCCGTGGCGGTGGCGGTGGCCCAGGCCGAAGCGACGACGTCGGAACGCGCCCATTGGGGGCGCCCCGACGGGTGGCGGCGCCGTGCTGACACCGGCCCGTGCCGGCGCCGGCGCCACGACCCGGCCCCATCCGCTACGACCCCGGCGGCGTCGGCCTCCCGCCGAGACGTCGGCGGCGCGGCCGCTGCGGCGCCGGCGGAGGTCCTTGGGTCGCAGGCCGAGCTGGCGTAGGTCCCGGCGGCGCAGGCCCCGGGGTCCCGGCGCCGTGCTCCCACCGGGGCGGCGAGGACGGCCGGGCGCACCCGCCGGCGCCCTCCGGGGGCGTCCACCCGGGCCGGGCATCGGCCCGCCGCCCGAGCGCAGCCCGGGGCGGGCCCCGACCAGGCGGCCGGCCGCCGGGGCCCCCGTCGCCGGGGACCGGCGCGGCCGGGTCGCAGGAGCCGGGCGCGCGCCGGCGCGCCCCAGGCCCTGCCCGAAGCGGCTCACCGGCCGGCGGGCGAGGCGGTCGTCGGTGTCGGGTGGTCGCCGGCGGCGGCCGTGGTTGCACCGCCGGCGGCGGCGGGCGTGGCGGCGTGCCCGGTGGGAGCCGGCACCGTCACCTGGGGAAGGTCGGTGACGTTGTCGGGAGCGGTCAGCCCGTCGGCGTGGGCCTGCGAGACCACCCGGGACGGATTCTCGAGCTGGGCCACGCGCCACTGGAGATCGCGGTAGGTCCCCGACGCCGTGCCGAGCTGTGTCTGCAGGTTGGTGAGGCGCACCTGGCCCTGGGTCAGCGACGCGTTGGCGCCCACGACGGCCAGCAGGCTGGCCAGCACGATTCCACACGACACCGCCGCGGCCCGGCGGGTCCGCCGTGACGATCGGGGGCGGTCCGGTGCGGTCCGCCCCGCGTCCCGGAGACCGTCGTCGCCGGGACCGGGACACCCGGCGCCGGCGGGCTCGGCGGCGACCGAGGCCAGGCCCCGGGACGGCGACGTGGCGATGGTCGTCACGACCCCACCCGCTCGAAGCAGCGCAGACGGGCGCTGTCGGCCCGACGGTTGCGCGCCGACTCCTCGGGCGACGGGCGGCGCGCGCCGCGGAACACCAGGCGGCCGAGGGGCACCGCCCCGCATCGGCACGGCAGGTCCGGCGGGCACTGGCATCCGCCCGAGACCGCGTCGGCGAAGGCGTGCTTGACGATGCGGTCCTCACCCGAGTGATAGGCGATGGCGACGCAGCGTCCCCCCGTCGCCAGCAGCTCGATGGCGGTCGGCAGGGTGCGCTCGAGCACGTCGAGCTCGTCGTTGACCGCCACCCGCACGGCCTGGAAGACCCGGCGTGCTGGGTGACCGCCCTGGCGGCGGGCCGCGGCCGGAATGGCGGCCCGCACCACCTCGGCGAGCTCGGCGGTGGTGCTGAGGGGACGGGCCCGCACCACCGCCCGGGCGATGCGCCGTGCGAAGCGCCCCTCCCCGTGCTCGGCGAACAGCCGCGCCAGGTCGGACTCGGGCCACCCGTTCACGACGTCGGCAGCGGTGTCGCCGCCACTCGTGTCCATGCGCATGTCGAGGGGCGCGTCGTGGCGGTACGAGAATCCCCGCGCCGCCCGGTCGAGCTGGGGGGAGCTCACCCCGAGGTCGAACAGCACCCCGCTCGCCATCCCCGTGACCACGCCGTCGCCGGCGGCGACCGCGGCCATGTCGTCGAAACGAGCGTGGTGGACGCGGGCCCGCTCCCCGAAACGAGCCAGGGTCGAGCGTGCCGCCGCCACCGCATCGGGATCGGCGTCGAGGGCGACGACGCTGAGGTCGGGCCGGCTGGCCAGCACGGCGGCGCTGTGGCCCCCGGCACCGGCGGTGGCGTCGATCACGACGCCACCCGGCACGGTGGCGTAGAGCGCCACCACCTCCTCGAGCATCACCGGATCGTGGGCGTACACCTGGGGCATCCGCAGCCCCTCGACTGGCGGGATGCCGTCGGGAGGGTTGCTCCTGCGACTCGGTTGGAAGCGGGCGGAGGAGGAGTCTTCCACCGAACCAGCCGAGGGGCTGCGCATGCTCCTGGTGTGCCTGCCGGCGCCGGGCCGGGTCGTCGTCGCTGCTCGTCTGACATTTGCGTGCTCGGTCGACGGGACGGGCGTCAGTCGTCGGCACCCTCCGTCAGCCGGTGTTCCTCGGGTCCCACCTTCTCCTCCCAGCGAGCCGGGCTCCACAGCTCCACTCGGTCGATGGCCCCCACGACGGTCACGTCGCCCTCGAGCCCGGCGTACTGGCGCATCTTGGCCGGCACCATCATCCGGCCCTGCCGGTCGATCTCCGACTCCTGGCTGCCCGACGCCCAGAACCTGGCCATGTTGCGGTCGGCCCGGCGCGTCGAGGCCCGGGCCTGCATCTCCTCCATCTGTCGTTCGAAGTCCTCGGGCGTCCACAGGGCGAGGCAACCGTCGAGGTACTGCGAGAGGTAGCCGCCGTGCTCGAAGGAGGGCCTGAACTTGGACGGCAGGATGACCCGCCCCTTGGTGTCGAGCGAGTGCTCGTACGTCCCGAAGAACCGTGCTGCCACCGAATCGAGCTCCCACGCCGCTCCCCCCGCACGTCCAGCGGGCTCCCCTCCCCTTCAAACCACTTTGCGCCACTTTAGTCCCCTTCCCCCCACGGGTCAATCCCCGCCCGCCCCGTCGCGCC
>Ga0335078_10011424_pt1 | contig 13166 bp, 10 predicted proteins | sample Lox_Sample_32_FD_206711 | JGI IMG/M metagenome (GOLD analysis project Ga0335078, IMG submission 206711) | Soil microbial communities from Loxahatchee National Wildlife Refuge, Florida, United States - Lox_Sample_3.2 | ecosystem: Environmental > Terrestrial > Soil > Wetlands | place: USA... | reverse complement strand
GGAACCCAATCTATTTGATCTCGCCGATCAACCGCGCCAAGCGCCTTCACCCACCGCTTCGGTTCACACGCCGCCGCCGCGCCTTGCCGAGCAAGATCGCCGCAAGCTGCAAAGCGCGCTCGACGAGCTCGTGGCCTGCCGCAGCCTGATCGACGCCGCGCTCGCCGGCGATGGCGGCGAGCCCGCCGTCGAGCGTTGACAGCGGCCGTCGTCGCCTTGGTGGCCTTGGTGCCGGTCGCCTGAGAGAGCCTTGACTACAACCCTAGGCGGTGCTGCACTCGGGCTTTCTCTTTGGGGGGCAGGGCCGTGCGCAACTTTGAGACCGCTGCCGAAACCGAGGATCGCGCCATTTTCGGCGACGAGATATCCGATCGCGCCTTGGAGCTCGCAGCCTGCGTGACGACGGACGGAACGGCGAACCTGACGATCGCGTTCTGCAGCGGCCTTGACGAATGCCCGCATCCTGCGCCGCGCCGGCGCGCCGCCGGAACAAATCTATGATGCCGCTTGCAGCGCCAATGCCGGGGTGACGGTCGCTTCGCGGGCGCCGAAGCCGCTGAGCCAGCGCCGCGCGGGCGATTCGAAATAGGTGTAGATGAGCCACGCCGCGATCAGAACGGCGAGGTAGGTCACGACAGCGACGCCGGCGGCCAGAGGGGTGCCGAGCGCACCCAATTTGCGCAGCACGAAGACGATCGGAATCGCCGGAACGCCATGGATCATGTAGATGGCGTAGGACGCGTCGCCCAGCCGGCCGAACAAGCGCGAGCTGACGAATGAGGACGTGTTGCCGCGCTCTGCGATCGCGGCCAGCAAGACCACGAGCGCCAGCAAACCAATCGTGACGACACGCAGCGGCAAGAACAGGCTCGCCAAGGCCGTGACGAAAACCAGATGCACGACCGGCCACGGGCAGCGCAGCGAACAGGGCGTCGCTTCGAACAATCCGGCGAGCACCACGCCCAAAAAGAACGTCGGCAGCGCGCGTAGCGCGCCGTAGTCGTAAGTCGCCTCGTACCAGGCGCGCGTGCCGGTCGCGTCGCGCCACAGTGTGAACACGGCGATCGCGCCGATCACCGCGGCGAGATTGGCGGCGAACGAGCAGCGTCGCGACAGCACGAGCAGCAGCGGAAACAACAGATAGGACAGCCACTCGGCGCTGATCGACCAGGAGCCGGCATTGAACGATAAATGATCCACCGTTCCCCAGGCATGCAGCATGAGGAGATTGGCCGGCAAGGCGTGGAAGTCGAGCGCCTCGACATGATTGGCGGTGAGCCAGCCGAAGTTGTTGGCGAACGCCAGCGCGACAAAGACCGAGAGAACGGCAAGGTGCAGCGGAAACAGCCGCGCCACACGCCGCTGCAGGAAGCGGCCGTAGTCGGCAATGGTGGCCATGGCCTTGCCGTAGGTGACGGCGATGACGAAGCCGCTTAGCACGAAGAAGAAATCGACCATCACTTCGAGGCTGGTGACGACCGGCGTCGCTGCGCCGAGATGCAGGTCGAACTCGCCCTGATAATGCAGCAGCACGACGAGGCTCGCAGCGATGAAACGGTAACCGTCGAGGCTGCGGTAGCGGGGATTGGAATTTGCGCCAGTGGCCATGCGCTGCGCTCCACCAAGGCAGAGCGGCATGAACCAAATAATGCACGCGGTCAAAAGCTTCCCGGCATTAATATTGACGGGCGGCAAAGAGGGCGAAGGATAAGCTTAATGGCCGGCGGGAGAGGGGTGGTCGGAGCGGCGAGATTTGAACTCGCGACCCCCAGTCCCCCAGACTGGTGCGCTAACCGGGCTGCGCTACGCTCCGAGACGAAGCGACTATAGTGGCCGGTAACCGCGCCCGCAACATCGGCTCGCTTTTCGTAAATCCGCAACGTAAGGTGGCCAAACTTTCCATCCCCGCGGCCTGATTCTCGGATCGACTTTGAAGCGGCTATTGAGCGCCACCCGCAATTCGCTGCGCGGCCTTGCCGATGGCTTCAAAACCGAGCCCGCGCTGCGCGAGGAGGCGATCCTGCTGGTCGTCGCCGTGCCGCTCGGCGCGGTCGTGGCGCCGAGCGTGGCCTGGTACCTCGCCATGATCGGCGCGATCCTGGTCATTCTGGCCGTCGAATTTCTCAATACCGCCGTCGAAAAACTCTCTGACCACGTCACGCCCGAACTGAACAACGACATCCGCCGCATCAAGGATTGGGGCTCGGCGGCGGTGTTTTGCGCGCTGTGCCTGACCGGATTGGTGTGGCTTGCGGCGCTGGCGTTGCGCTGCGGGCTGCTTTGAAGCCTGCAAGGCGTCGATCGCATTCTGCAGAGAATGGCCGCGAGGCGGCTAATAGCTTCATCTCTTGCGGTTGCGGTAGCGAAATCCTTAACCTTTCGGTGTGACGGTAAAATTCATGCCGTCATCGAAATCGATCGAAACCATCCAGGCGTTACGGGCCATAGCGGCCACGCTGGTCATTTTCCAGCACATACTGATCGTTTCGCTCGGGTCGTTCGGCGTCGATATCTTTTTCGTCATCAGCGGCTTCGTCATTGCCTTTGTCAGCGTGTCCGAGCCGCCGGGCGCATTCGTTCTCAAGCGGTTGTTCCGTATCGTGCCGCTCTATTGGCTGGGAACGTTTGCCGTTTTTGCCGTCGCCGCCGTGGCGCCAAGCGTGGTGAACAGCACGACCACCGACGTGACGGAGCTGCTCAAATCCTTGTTCTTCATCCCCTATGTGAAGGGTAATGGCTTGACGCACCCGGTGCTGTTTCTCGGTTGGACGCTCAATTACGAAATGATGTTTTACGCCGTCTTTGCCTTTGCACTGACGTTCGGCTCGAGGGTCGCTCCCGTCGTTGCCACAATCGTCATCTTGTCGCTGATCGTGATCGGGCTATCGTTCTCGATCGACGCCGAGCCGTTTCGGTTCTGGACCCGACCGCTTTCGCTGGAATTTCTGTTCGGTGTGTGGATCTTCGTCGCCTGGCATAAGGGAATAAGGCTGCCTGTCTCGCCGGCATTCGCACTCGCAGCCGCCGCGGCGCTGCTCGTCCTTATGGGATGGGAAGAGGCAAAACAAAGTTTCGATTGGATAGAGCCGCTTTCATTCGGAATTCCGGCGGCCGCCGTTATCGCATTGGCGCTGTGCTGCGAAGGAAAAATCAAGATGCCGGTCGCCCTGCTGGCTGTCGGTGACGCGAGTTATTCGCTCTATCTGTTCCATCCGTATCTGGTGTATCCGGCGCAGAAGATCATCGGTCACTTTACGCCCAATCCGACGGCGATCGTTCTGGCTATTCCGTTCATGGTCGCCGCCTCCATCGGGTTTGCGCTGGTGTCGTACCGAATTATCGAACGGCCGAGCAATTTATGGCTGCGCGCCACGCTGATGGCTCCAAAAGCCCGGCCAGTTGCTGCGTAAAGCGTTATCGGCGTCCCGATCAGGCGCGGGGAAGCGCCGCGCGGACCGGTCCGTAAGCGGCAGCCAGCATCATGGCGATCGAACCCGCTGCATAAACCGCCGCGTAGGCGGTCAAAAATCCAACAAGGCCGAGACCCGCAACGAGGCTGATGCCTGTCGCGACGATCATCCCCGCCGCGACGCAGACGCCGTTATAGGCGAGGCGGCGAAAATAGCCGGTATATTGCAACAGCACCTCTGCGACGGTCTGCAATACACCCGTGATCAGCAAAACGATCAGGATTGGCGTGATCGCCGGCGGCACCACCGCGGCCGTGCGCAACAGGAATGCAAACAGCGGAGCGCCGGCGAAGATCAACACGGCGCAGGCGATCGCCGCCGGGATGCAGCAAAGACCCGCGACCAGGAGCGTCGTGCGCAGCAGACGGTCGACGTCGCGCGCGGCGAGCGCCCGGGTTTGGCCCGGGACCGCGAGATCGCAAATGGCGGCGAAGATCACGCAGGCGCCGCGGAAGATGCGAAAGGTCACTTCGAGCACGATCGGCGCCGCGCCGAGGCCGAACAGCATCGGGACGACGTAATAGGGGAACAGCGCAACGAACGCGCCGCTCAAGGCGCTGGTGCTGCTGCGCGCCGCGTCGTGGCTGTTCATTCTGAAAAAGCTGAAAAGCTCGCCGCTCCAGCCGCGCCAATAGGGCGCGAGCGCGCCGCGGGCGGTGAGCGGCCCGGCCGCGGCGACGAACAAAACGAGCCAGAGGACGTTAAGCGCGGCCAGAAGCGCGATCAGCGGCAGGCCGGCCAGCAGCGCGAGCAATCCGGCGACGGTGACCGAGCGCCGGACGAGTTCGAGGCTTTCGTAATAGACGAAGAGATCGACGGCGATGCTCAGGCTGCGAAAGAGCGTCCAGGTCAGATTAAGCGCGACGGAGAGCAGGAGCAGTGCCAGCTCGCAAGCTCCCAGCGAAGTGGAGGAGGTCCCGGAGAAAGCCACGGCGAAGCAGACGAGCGAGGCGGCAATCGCCAGCGCCGCGTATGACAAGGCGACCGCAGTGGCTTGACGGGCGGCTTGCGCGTTGCGCCGGCCGGTGAGGTGCGCAGCCCGCAACCTGACGAAGAGGATGCTCGGCAGACCGAGCTCGGCGAGCCATAGCGTATAGCCGATGGCGCCGACGATGATGAAGACCGAGAAGCGTTCCGGTGTCAGGACGCGGGCAAACACGAAGGTCTGGACGAATCCCGTCGCCAAGGCGCCGCCGGCGGTAGCCGCCCGCAGCAGCAGGAACGGAATCGAGATCAGCCTTTGGCGCGGCCCGGCGGTCCGCGCATCGTCCGCAAGCGTTCCGACGGGGGCATGCATGGATATGCTCTCGTCGCGACAGTGGCAGGCAATGGATAAAGGGGAATTAATGGATTACAGGCGCCGGGGCGCGCCCGGCGGCGTCAAACCAGTCCGCCATTCGCCGTAGCGCTCACTTGCGCACAGCGATGTACGCGAAGCTTGTAAATGGCCGCCAATCGTGGCGGCGTGCGGCGTCGGCGAACCACAGTTGGATTTTGTGGATCGCCGGGACGATCTTGTAGTAGCCGTGGCCGTAGAATGGCTGCACGAAGACTTCGCGATAGCCGATCGCGGACAGCATGTTCGTCAGCCGCGCGTCGGTGAAGCACCATGAATAGCGCGCCGGAAAAACCGGGTCCTCGTCGTCGGTGCGGTTCTTGTACAAAGCCTTGACGATCTTGGCTGCGAATTTATCCGGCAGCAGCCAGTTCATGACAAAGGGGAAGGCGTAAAGCGTCGGAACATAGATCAGCGCGACGCCGTCCGGCGCCAGCAGCTCGTAAAGATTGGTCCAGGCGCGCTGTCCATCACTGACGTGCTCGAACACCATGCGGGAGAAGGCAAAATCGAAATTGCCGCGAAATTCCGCGAGCGGCGATGCATCGCCGGCGATATCGAAGCACGCCTTGTGATAGCCCGGCGGCAGCACGGCGAGCTCGCGCGGCGAGATATCGTTGATCGTCATGTCGACGCCGAGGTCGTTGATTTCTTGCCGGTCGAACAACGGATCGCGGCCGCCGCCGATTTCAACGAGGCGGCGCGCGGCAAACTGCCGTGTGAATTCGATCACCGCCCGCTTGTAGTTGGCCAGGGCCCATTCGCAATCTTCCTCGACGCCAAGCGTGGCGAACGCTTGGGCAAGGCTTGAATAATCCGTTGTCTCCGGCGCGAGACGCGGTCCGGCAATGCGCGGCGGGGCATCGGCGGAAACCTTATCGGTCACGAGCATGGCGCACCGGTTTTCGCAGTTGAGATTTTAGAGTTAGTAGCCAGCACACTCTAAAATAGAATTAATTGCTGTTGTTCCCGGTCGATGGCGGCGATTCGTTTCGCCGGATGTCCCAGTCGGCTAAAGCTCGCCGGCGCGTTCCGGTCGGCAGCGCCCCATCGCGATATCCCATAAGCCAACCAAATTGCCATATAGTCTGCCGAGACGGTCGACATTGGGTTCGGGGCGAAGGCTGCGGACCGCGTTGGCCGCTAGGTTGCGCCCGGCGAGTTCGATTGCTTTGAGCGGCCGCATCGTTCCTTTGGCGACGAGATAGCGTGGATTCACTATCTGAGAATATCCGAGCGGCCTTCCGGGACTTCGGCCGCCCTTGCTGCCCAGGTGAATCCCCCATAATGCGTCGCTGGAGATGCAACGGCCACGGCTGGCGATGCGGGCGCCGAAATCGGTATCCTCCTGCCAGCCGTAGAGCACCAGGCGTTCGTCGAAGCGCAGATCGCCGATCGCCGCGACACGAAAGGCCATGTTGCAGCCATAGGGCGACACATTGTCTTTGATCGAGCCAGGCGCATGCTGGGGCGTTCGATCCGCGCTTTCGATACGGCGAGCGGCTGCATCCCAGGTGAGACCGCCAGTGTTAATGCCGTCGATGAGCACTTTGCCGGTTGCGGCCACGATGTCCGGCTCCGAAGCAAACAGCGCGGACAGATTTTCGATCCAATAGCGCGACGGAACGAAATCGTCATCAAAAAAGACGATAACGTCGACGGAATTCCCGAGCGCCTCAATCCCGGCATTGCGTTGAGGGGCGCTGCCCGGCGGACTTTGGACAATCGTCGCCTTTCCGCCAACGGCACGCGGCGCATCGGCTGCGTCGCTGACCGCGAGCACGATGGCGTCGGGAGGTTTGGTCTGTCGAGCCAGCGTATCAACGACCAGGGCCACCAGCTGCGGCCGGCCTTTGGTCGCGATGACAACGCCGACCCGCGCACTGCCACTCATCACGGCACCGCCACGGCCGTCGCGCCAATCCCCTGGGCGAGGCGGATCGGGCCGCGGACCATCAGCGCGATGGCGACCAGCGCGCCCCACATATAGACGGTGGCGAAGGCATTCAAGAACTGCACGATGTCGAGATGCGCCCACAGCGTCAGCGCGGCGACGCCGGTCATGGCCACGACAAGGCCGAAGGAAATGCGCGCCACTTCCTTGAAGTAACCGGTATGGACCAGCACGCTGTGCGATACCATCTGCGCCATATTGCCGGCGAGCAGCATGATGATGATCGGCGTCGTTTCCGGCGGCATCACCGCCGCTTGACCGAGCAACACGGCGAAGATCTTGCTGCCGGCGACGATCAGAACGGCGCTCGCCGCAGCGGCCGGAAGGCCGCAGAGAGCGACCGCGAGCCAGGTCGCCCGGACCATCGCCGCTCCGTCGCGCTCGGCAAGCGCGCTCGTTTGCCGTGGTACCAGACTGTCGCAGGCCGCGCTGTAGAACTGGTTGGCGGCGCGGCAGACCTTGAACGCGGTATCGAGAATGATGGTCGGGGCGCCGAGGCCGTAAGCCCACGGCACCAGGAAATAGGGGAAATTGTAGATGTAATTCTCGCTGAAGATGTAGACGCCGCTGTTGAAGATCTTTTGGCGATTGCGGCGGACGAAGCCGACAAAGTGAGCGAAGCTGGTGCGGATATTGGCAGTCAGGACGCGGCGGCTATGCAGTCTGGCAACGGCCGCGAAAAACAGGACGAGCCAGCCGGTATTGATGACTGCGAGGAACACAAGCATCGGCAGCCCGAACAGCAGCGCCAGCAACGCCAAAGTGGTCAGACCGCGGCGGGCGGCTTCGAGCGTTTCAAAAAAGACGTATTCATCGATGGCGATGCTGAAATAGCGCAGCGCGAGCCATGGCAGATTAACCGCGTTGAAAACAAAAAACAGCGCCAGTTCCGTGCCGTCGCCGCTCGAATATTTCAGCACTACCACGAGCGCGAAAAAGCAGATCAGCGAGGCCAGCGCGGCGAGGCAACAATACAAGACGACCATCGCGGTCGCCTGCCCGGCGATGGCGCGCAGCGGCCGGTGATCCAAGAACCGCTGCCGCAAGTCGATGAACAGCACTTTGACCATGCCGGCGTCGGCCAGATACAGCATGTAGCCGAGCGCACCAAGAAAGATATACAGCGAGAAGCGCTCCGGCGTGAACACACGCGCGAACACGAAGGTCTGCAGCAAACCGGTGCCCAAAGTGCCGGCCGCCGTCGAGACGCGCAGCGCCATGTAGCGATAGGAGACGAGGCGCTTCTCGGCCACGTCACGCCGCCTTTCCGGCTTCGACCAGCGTGGCGATCCTCTGCGCGATGGTCGCCGGCGAAAGCTGCCGGGCGATGTCGGCGCGCGCCGCCTCGCCGAGCTTCCGGCGCAAGTCCGGATCGGCGGCGAGGCGGCGCAGCCAGTCGGCGGCGTTGCCGACGTCGGCGTCGGCCCAGAGCTGGCCGTCGGCCATGAAGGCGCCGTCGTAAGGGTCCTCGACCGGCACGAGCCGGTAGGACACCGGCGCCGAGTTGTGCGCGGTCATGAAATCCATGTTGCCGGACCAGCCCGTCGCCACGACCGGCTTGCCGAGCTGCATCGCTTCCGCCGGCACCAGCCCGAAACCTTCCGAGCGGTGCAGCGACAGCACGATGTCGACGTCCGCCATCAAGCCGGACATGTCCGGCGGCGGCAGCATCAGATTGACGAGACGGATATTTGTCGCACCTCCGATCGCGCGCTCGAGCGCGTCGCGGGCGATCGGCGAGGCGCCGTGGTCGATCAGCTTGATGACGAGGATACGGTCAGGCGCGTCGCCAAAGGCTTGGCGGAAAGCGGCGATGGCGGCGAGCGGATTCTTGCGCGTAAAGGCCGAGCCCATATGGAAGGCCGTGAGCACGAGCAGCGCGTCAGCCGGCAGGTTAAGCCGCGCGCGCATGTTCGGCGTGACGATCGGCGGCGGCAGCGGATGCGGCACCACATGCACCGGCAGATCGGTGGCGGACGTCACGGCTTGCCGGGCCAGTTCGCTCGGCACCCAGACTTCGTGCAGATAGGGCAGGCTCAAGCGCCACGAATCTGGAATGCGCGGAAACTCCCAGGCCCAATAACCGATGACGCGCCGGCCGCGCAGACGTGCACGGCCGAGCGCCCATAGCGCGTGCGGCAGGAACGGCGCGTTATGATGCACGACCAACGTGCCGCCCGATCCGGGAACGATGGCGCGCCGCGGCGGTCCCTCGATCTCGGCCTGGCCGAAAGCGGCGCTGATGTCGAAAGCGGCGGGCTCAAGACCTGCGGATTCGAGCGCGTCATAGACGAGGCGGGCGCCTTCGCCGATGCCGCTCATGGTCGAGAACAGGCCGGCGATGGCGATGGGAAAACCGCCGCGCGGCGCCGGGTCGGGAAAGGGTGCAAGGAGCCGGCTGACGCCAGACAAGATCTGCGTGCGCCGGTCCTGCGGCAAGCGCTGCCAAAGCCGCCGCAGCGGATGGCGGCGCGGCGGCGCACGGGCGCCTTCCTCGCGGGACGGCGAGGCATCGCGATCGGCGGGAGCGGATCGGATCAATGACTGCGAAGGCGCGTGCACGGCTCGGCTATCGGCAAGTGGTGAAAATGCAGCGAAACACTAGCGGTTTGATGCTAACCAAACCGTGAATCGCGCCGATTTCGCCGTGACCGGCGCGGCAAAGGTTCCCGCCGTCATAAACAGGGGCTTAAACGCGGCGGACGATGGCCGCGCGCATGGCCTTTCGCGGCGGCGCGTCCCATTGCTCGATCAGCCGCAGATATTGCTCGGCCATGGCGTCGAAGCTGTAGCTCGGCGATAGTCTTGCCAGCTCGGCGACGGTCCGTTGGCGCAATCCCTCGTCCTTGAGCAGCTCCGTTACGCGAGCGGCCCAGGCCGGCGGGTCCGACGCCGGCAATAACAGCGTCGCGGCGAGGAGCGGCGAGGCGGCGAACATTTCCCGAAACGACGCGATATCGCTGCACAGCGGCGGCGCGCCGGCATGGATGGCCTCGATCGCGGCGAGGCTCAATCCTTCGTAGCGCGAGGGGAACAGCACGAGGTCGACCGCCGAATAAAACAGGCCGATGCGAGCGTGGGCGATGGCGGGCACGATGTGAACGCGATCGGCAAGGCCGGTGGCGGCGATATGCGCTTTCAGCGCCGCTTCATCGGGGCCGATGCCGACCAGCACCAGGGACGCCTGCGGCAAACGCTGCAGCAATCCAATGCTGAAGTCCTGGTTCTTCTGGTAGCTCAACCGGCCGATCTGCCCGAGCATGACGCCTTGCGCCGGCAGGCCAAGCGCGGCGCGCGCCTCGGCCCGCGGGAAAAGCTTCGGAGCATCGTGACCGTTGACGACGACCGTCATGTCAGCGCGGTGATGACTTTGCGCCACGCTGTTGGCGCAGGCGATCATCTGGGTATAGAGGCCAAGCCGATAGGCGATCTCGTCGAGGGTGACGAAGAGAGGATTCACCCACTCGCGCGGGCCGTGGTAGGTCGGCACGCGATGGCGGACGCCGGCGAGGACTCCGGCGACGCCCGTAAGCACGTTCGACAGCGGCTGCAGCCCGAACAGGACATCCGGCTTGCGCCGGCGCAGCGCGCGGACGAGCCGCGCGAACAGCCGCAGCAGCACGACCGGCGAGCGCGACCGCGGCCCGGCCTCGAAAATGCGGGCGCTGGCCGGCGCATCGCCTTGCGAGCCGAACAGATACCATTCCTCGACCTGGTGGCCGCGCTTGCGCATGGCTTCGGCGAGGCCGCTGGCCAGGATCGAGGTGCCGCCATTGTCGTGGGCGCTGCCGAGAAAGACGATCGACTGCGGCCGGTTCGATAGCTTTGAAATCACCAAGGCTGTTCCGCGTTTTGCGGGAATGGTGGCACACCACCGCTTAAAAGAGCGTTCCGTCCCGAAGCCGCATTCGCCTGCATCGTCCACGCTGCTTTATGCGTGGCCGCCACCAGCCCCCATACCAGTCCTAGCACCATGTAAAAATGCCGCCAGTGATCGGTATCGCCCCACAGGCCTTCCATCACCATCGCGATGAAGGAGGCATAGGTGGCAATCAGAAATGCTTGCCAGGGCGTCCGCAACCAAAGCCCGCGGAAGCCCACGATCAGCGTCAGGACAATGAGCGTGAGATAGGCAATACCACCGATCCAGCCGTGGTTGAGCATGGTGCCGAGAAGGGTTTCATGCGACACCCAGTTGGTGGCATGCGCGAAGCCCCACGGTCCCATGCCCAACGGGTGATTGAACACTTCGCGCAGGCTGTCTTCCTCGAGATTGAGGCGCGACCTGTTGTCGGCGTTGATGTCGTAGGATTGAAATTGGCTGCGCTCCTCGAACATGTGGCGGGCCACGTCGAACGAGCTGATTATCGCAAAGATGGCGACGATGGCGACCGTGCCGGCCACGACGAAGAGAATGATCCGATTATGAGAGCGGCGATCGGTCTGGGTGACAAAAAGAAAATAGAGCATCAGCACCGCGCTGACGAGTAGGCTCCCCCACGCACCGCGCGAGAACGTCAGCAACAATGTAATGAAAATCAGGATGGTGGCGATGAGGTTGTGCAGTCGAATTCTGTCGACGATAAAGCCTTGCACGAGCCATATCAGCGCCGGGATCAAAAACGCGCCAAGGTCGTTCGGCCCTTTAAACCCGCCGGATGCGCGATCGCTCCAGGTCAGGAAGTCGACACTGGGAAACAGGCTGTAATTGAAGCCGAAATAACCGAGCATGCCGAGACATGACGCGAGCACCGCGGCCATGACATAAGCGGCGCGAAAAGTGGCGATGCGGTGCGATGTATCCTGCGACACGATGCAGGCGAACATGACGCCGGACAGGCCGAGATAGAACGATGTCGCGAGAAAGCGGATCGAGTCGGGATAATCGAATTCGGCCGTCAGTGGGCTCGGCGGACCCTGAAGTCTCATCCAGCCGGAGTCGAGGATCTTCAGCAAGCCAAGGATGCCGCCGGCGTCACGGATGAACAGCAGAACCAGCAGCGGCAAGACCACGCGATTGAGCTGGACCCTGGCGAGGAAGCAAGCTAGGCCGAGCACCGCTACCAAATATTCATACGGCGCCGGCTCGATGATGACAAAGAAGCTCGACAGCACCGTGATGTAGAGGACGACATGCAGAAAGCGGTCAGCCAGCGCATTGGCAGGCGCGTGCGCGGCCGGCAGATATTGCGGCGCTGCATGGTCCAGGGAACTCATGACGCGAAACTCGACATGTTGAGCCGGGGCTTAGCGCGCCGCGTCCGTTGCGGCCACAGCGTCCGCCAACATGGTAAACAATCCGCAAAAATCGCCGTCCCGATTCGGCGCGCTGGCGTCGTCGAGCCGGGCGGTGCTAAGCGGAAGCCTCAGAATGCGACGCCGCGCGCCTATCCGATTTCAAGGCCGAATGTGCGGTCGGACCAGAACCCGCCGGCCGGGCTGGCGGAGCCTCGTTGCGGCATTGGCAATCATGAGCGCCGCCGGCGGCGCCGCGGCGCAAGGCGGCCTGCCGCCGTGCCTGCAATGCATCGCCGTTCGCCTGGAGCGCCCCGTGGTCGTGCGCGGTCCGTCGCCGCATGAGCCGGATGCGCCGGTCAGCGCGATCAGGCTTGCCGACGGCCGCTATCGCGATTTCATCGCCGGCGGCACGACCCTCGCGGTCGATGGCGCGACGCCCGCGGCGCTCGACGGGCTGGCGCGGTCCGTGCTCGGCCCCGGCCCCCCCGGTAGCCCGTCGGATTGCGGCCGCTGGATCACCTCGGTCATGAATGGGCTCGGCGTGCTTTACGGCCTGGTGCACAACGAGACGCACTGCGACAACCCCAAGGGCAGCTACAAATGGATGTCGATTGCCCAATCCGGCGATGACGGTCTCACCTGGACCGTGCTCGGCCCGATCATTTCCGGCGATGACGCCGACGTCAGCCATTCGCAAGGCGAGGGCGATTGCACGGCGGTCGACGGTCATGACGGCTATTGGTACGCCTACTGCCTGCGCCGTCGCGACAATGCCAACGTCGTGGCCCGCGCGCCGATCGAAGATCCCGCGCCCGGCAAGTGGCGCAAGTGGACCGGGCAAGGTTGGGACGCGCCCGGCGTCGGCGGCACCGGTGCCCCGCTGAAGCAATTCGTCGGGATGAGCGCGGCCTATTGGACGGATACCGGCTTGATCCTGCTCACGTCGCCGAACGGCTCGCTGCGGCTTTCCATTTCCGAAGATAAAGTGCATTTTGCCACCGTTGCCGAGCCGCTTGTGCTCTACGACGAGGACAATTGGCAGCGCCCGGCGGCAAGCGAGCTTTACGCTTATCCGAGCATGATCGCCGGGCGGGGATTTAACAACATCTCCGGGCACTTCTTCCTGACCTACATGTATGTTCCGCCCGGCGCGGATTTCAGTCAGCGT
>Ga0335078_10011423_pt1 | contig 13166 bp, 6 predicted proteins | sample Lox_Sample_32_FD_206711 | JGI IMG/M metagenome (GOLD analysis project Ga0335078, IMG submission 206711) | Soil microbial communities from Loxahatchee National Wildlife Refuge, Florida, United States - Lox_Sample_3.2 | ecosystem: Environmental > Terrestrial > Soil > Wetlands | place: USA: Florida... | reverse complement strand
CCGAGGTGTGTGTTGTGATGCGGCGGCCCTCGGCCACTTCCATTTGTGAAAGCCCGGTGCCGCAGCGCCCGCACCATGGCATCACATCGTGCCCGCGATAGATGAACCCTTCGTTGTGGCACTTCTTAAGAAACGCCCAGATAGTGTAGTTGTTCTCGTCGGAGAAGGTGAAGTAGCTCCCGCCGTACTCCGCCGACCCGAGCTTTCGAATGATTTCGCTCGCTCGTGCCGTTTCGGTACGACCGCTGGGCAGCTTCGCCGTCACCACCTGGTCTCCACCGGCCAGCGCGTCACGCAGCGCGAGAAGCACCTGCGGGTCATCCCAGTCGCACCAATAGCCCAGGCGTATCGACTGCTCGGTCTGGCGCGCGGCGAAGGTCAAAACACGCTCTTTGCAGGCGCGTACGAACTTCTCGATGCCGTAGTCGCGGATTTCCCTCTTCGTCCTGAGCCCGAGGCTCTTTTCCACCTCGACTTCCACCCACAAGCCCTGGCAGTCAAATCCGTTTTGATAGCGCAGCGCGTGGCCGTTCATCGAGTGGTAGCGCTGGTACATGTCCTTCAGGGACCGGCCCCAGGCGTGGTGAACACCCATGGGGTTATTCGCCGTAATGGGCCCATCGAGAAACGACCAGCGCGGGCCGTTGGCGTTCTGCTCGCGCAGCTTATGGAAAATGCCCCTTTCTTCCCAGAACCGCAGAATCTCGCGCTCCAGGGAAGGGAAGTCAGGTACTCTTGGCACGCTTCGATACATGTTCGTGGAAGGGATGAACTGGATCAACGATAGCGGGGAGATCGTTCTACCATATTCGGCACACCTTGTCTTTCTCTTTCACCATCGGCTGCCCAACTTTGCAGGAAAACGCCTGTGCGAACTCCGGCATGTTCACGACCACTCCATTCACGCGGTACTCGGGCGGCGAATGCGGGTTGGTGACGGCCATGACGCGCTTGTCTTCGTCCCGCTCGTTGCCGCACGCCCACTGCGCCATGCCGACGAAGAACCGCTGATCTGGTGTCAGCCCGTCAGCCGGTTTCAATTGCTGGCTGCGCGTCTCGGTCTTCCACGCGATGTACGCCAGCAGCGTTCCGCCCAAATCGGCCACATCTTCCCCCAGGGTCAGTTTCGAATTGATCTTGATGTCATCCACAATCGTGTAATTGGCGTACTGCGAGGAGACGCACGAAGCGCGCTTCTCAAACTCCTCGGCATCCTTTTTCGTCCACCAGTCCCGCAGGTTGCCCCTGGCGTCGAACTGCCGGCCTTCGTCGTCGAAGCCGTGCGTCAGCTCATGCCCGATGGTCGCTCCTGTGTTGCCGTAGTTGGGTGCATCATCCATTTTGAGATCGAACATCGGCGGCTGAAGGACGCCTGCCGGAAAGTTGATATCGTTCATCTGCGGGTTGTAGTAGGCATCCACGGTCGGCGGCGTCATGCCCCACTCGGTGCGGTCCACGGGCTTGCCGATCTTGGCCAGATCGCGGTGCACTTCGAAGCCCGCGGCACGGTTTACATTGCCAAGAAAATCGCCGCGCACGATGTTTACCGAGCTGTAGTCGCGCCACTTCTCGGGGTAGCCGATCTTGTTCACCACCGCATGCAGCTTCAGCAGAGCCTGCTGCTTGGTTTGGTCACCCATCCAGGGCAGACTCTTGATCTCGCCTTCCATGGTCTGCTCGATGTTTTTGGTCATTTCCAGCGCTCTTGCCTTCACTGCGGGAGGGAATGTTTTCTCGACGAACACCTTGCCGAGCGCTTCACCCAGGTCGCGATCCACATACCGCACGCATCGTTTCCAGCGGGGTTCGAGTTCATCGATGCCGCGCAACGTTTTGCCATAGAATGCGAAATTCTCGTTTACGAACCTCGACGAGAGGTACGGAGCTTTGGAGTGCACAAGGTGCCAGCGCAGATAGGTTTTCCAGTGCGCAAGATCCTGCGAAGCCAGTTCCTGCGCTAGTTGTTTGTAGAATCCGGGCTCCGTTACATTCGTGGTTGTGATATTTGGGGCGCCCACGGTGGCCAGGTAGCGGTCCCACTGGAACAACGGCGTTATCGCCTGAAATTGCGGCAGCGTCATTTTGTGGAAGAGCTTGTAGGGGTCTCGCTTCTCCACTTGGGTCAGGGACGCCTTGGCCAGGGCGGTTTCCATAGCCATCACCGTTTGAGCTTCGTTTGCTGCTGTATTTGGGTCATCACCCAGTAACTGGAACATGCGGGTCACGTGAGCGGCGTACTTTTCCCGGATTTCCCGCATGTTGGGCTCGTCTTTCACGTAATAATCCCGATCGGGCAGACCGAGGCCGCCGGCGGTGGCAAACGCGATCACCCGGCTGGAGTCTTCGAAGTCCTGATTGGATCCGAATTCGAACAGCGTGGAAGCGCCGTTCAAATGTTCTCCCGCCACCAGTTCCGCCAGTTCACGGATGGAGTTCATCTTCGCGATGGCCTCCAGCCCTGGTTGGAGCGGCGAGGCATCTTCCTTTTCGATGCCGGCTTCGTCCATACAGGACTGGAAATAGTCCCCAATTTTCTGCTGCTCCGGGCTTCGCTCGGCCATTGGTTTGGCGGCGTCTTCGAGGATGCCCCACAAAAACAGCTCGTTCTCGTATTGCAATTTGCCGTATACTTCCCAGCGTGCCTGGTCCGCGGGAATCGGGTTCTTCTTGATCCACCCGCCGCACGCGTACTGGTAGAAGTTCGTGCACGGGTCGGCGGAGCGGTCCATGGAGGTCACGTCCAGGCTGGGCGAGTATGGGAGTTCCGACAACGGCGCGGCCTTTCGGTTGTCGGTCGCCGATGGCGACTGAGCGAGCATCGCCGATACCAGGCTCAAGACAAACCCGGCTCTTCGTACGTTGAATGGCATGAAGTTTTAGTATACGGTTCGGGTGCAAAGGCTGTCAGGTCACCCCGGGGACTCTGCCAAGCGAGTCATTAAGGGGGAACTTCGCAAGCCCGTGTTTCGTTACTCAATATGACATGCGAACTTCACTTTCCTTGATTGGCCTGGGGGTGTTGGCTGCCCCTCTGGCGATATACGGGCAAGTGGTCGGTACCTGCGAACGAGCATTCGAAGCAAAGTTCCAGCACGGCGGCCAGATCAACTTGAGAGTCCGGTCCGGCGATATCGAAGTCGCCGGCAGCGATGCCGCGGTTCTTCGGGTTACATGCGAACTCAAGCGGGACGACGAAGCTAAGAATATCAGTATCAGGTTCAAGGCTTCTGGAAGCTCCGGCGATCTGCGGATCATGGGTGGCCCGAACGACGATGTTCACATCCGGATTGAGGTCCCTAAGAACTCGAACCTGTTTGTCCGTTCGCCGGCCGGGGACTTGAGTGTTTCAGGCGTCACCGGAGACAAGGACGTCGAAATCCATGCCGGTGATCTGACTATCTCGGTCGGCAACCCGGCCGACTATAAGCATGCCGATGCGTCGGTGTATGCGGGTGATTTGAGCGCGTCGGTATTTGGCGTCACAAAGGATGGCCTGTTTCGCAGCTTCGACACGAATAATGCGTCAGGCAAGTACCGCCTCCACGCGCACGTCGGCGCGGGCGACCTGGTTCTCAAGTAGCGGCGCCGTCATTTGTGGTTTTGAAATGCCGATTCGACGGTGATGTTGTTGTCCTTCAATATCTCGCCCGTGGCGCGCTGCAATGCCGCCCGGGCTTTGACATAAGCGCCCTTGGCCGCTACCTCGGTGGATTTTGCCTGCGCCAGCAGACTCTCGTACTGAATCACAAAAAAGCTGGTGGAGGCCCCGACGGCGAATTTCTGCTGCTCCGCATCCAGTGATTCCTCCTGGAGCAGGCGCGCCTGAACCGCAGCTTCATAGGAGGCGCGGGCGCGCCGCATGGCGATCAGCGAGTCCTCCACTTCCAACCGGGCCTGATTTTGCAACTGGCGCATCCGGACCTGAGACTGCCGGAGTTGGATTTCGTCTCGAGCCAGATCCGCCTCCGCAATGCGGTTCCGGATGGGAAGGGTCACCTGGACCCCGATGCCGTACGTCGGAAACTTCCGCGTGAAGATCTGGTCCAGCACCCCGCCGTAGCCGCCCACATAGGGCACATCGGCGGCCGGCGCAAAGGGGAATGCCACTCCCATCAAGCCGCTGTTCTGCGCCAACCCTACTAAATCCACCTCCGGCAAGAGGGCGTTGCGTGAACCCTTCAAGCCGATTTCGGAGTTCTCAATCTGCAGGTTTGCCTGGTTGAGATCCGGGCGATGCGCCATGGCATCGGAAAGAAGGTCCTGGATGGGCCGGATTTCTTCCTTTTCAGGAACGCTCAAAGGATCGGTCGGAATGATCCGCGCGGCCTGTACTTGCGGATCCTGATTGCCCGTCTTAGTCAGGACGGTCTTGAGGATAGCTTCCTGTTCCTCCAACAGTCCGCTCGAGTTGATGAGGTCCTGGCGGCTCGAGTAAACCGCCGCCTTGGCTCGCGTCATCTCCACGACTGCCAGCGTTCCTTCCTCGACTTGCGCCTGTGTATCGGTGAAGAGCTTCTGCGCCAGAGCCAGAGATTCCTCTTTATTCTTCACGTCTTCGTAGAGCGCCACCAGGTCCGTGTACAGGCGAGTGACGCCATAGACCGTTGCCATGAGCTGCTGCTCGAAAAGCAGCCTGGTAATTTTCTGATTATTATTGGCGATGTGGATGAAACGGCGATTCAAGCTGGGCCCGAATCCGCGCAGCAGTGGCTGCGTGACGGTCAGGCCAAGGCTCGATCCAGTGAATGGATTGTAACTGGTTTGGAGCGAATTGAGCGATTGGTGGCTGTTGTTGAAAGCCAGGTTCACCTGCGTGCCTGTGCTGAAGCCCTCCTGGATGCCGGCGTTGGCGTTACCGGTGGAGGTGACCAGTGAGTTGACCCCGTTGGCCGCGGTGGCGGATTGCGGCGTGGTTTGATGCGTCCAGTTCAATTGCCCTACCAGCGCGGGATCGGAAATGGTGACCGGCGTGCCGCTCGATTGCGGAATGGTGCCCTCGACCGATAGATTGGTTTGAACCTCGCCAAGAACACCCAACTCGAGCGGATTGGCCGCCACCGCGGATCCGGGCGTTACGCTTGAAGCGCTCGCCGGATTCGTAACCAGCGGGCTGAGCGGCCCGCCAACGCCTGCCGGGACCTCTGCCAGAATAAACGGCACGCCGCGAAGCGTACCTCCTCCCTTTGCACGAAGCACGTCAGTGTCCGCAACGGGGATGCTGAATCTCTGGAGCTCGATATCGAGGTTGTTCTCGAGTGCCAGAGCGAGGGCGTCTGAAAGCGAAAGATAGAGGTTCCCGGAGCGGATCAGATCGTGAATTCGTGGGGAGTTCTGGAAATTCAATTCGCGGACCGGCGTCGAGATCCGATACCAGCCCACTCGCGAGACACTGTCATCCGGCCGCGGGGCCTGACCTGCGGTGACCGGAGCAGCGGCCATAAGAACGGCAAGACTCGCGCTGAGTCCTGAGCGACGCCGCAGTCGAAGCATGCTTACCGGGAGCCCCCGGATGATCCTGCCGCTTTGGGACGTTCGTTCAGCGGCGCCGGGTTCACTTTCGCTCCCTCGCGCACCACGTCTCCCGGATTGACGACCACCTGTTGGCCTTCCCGCAAGCCTGAAAGGACCTCGATCCGGTCGCCATAGTCGCGTCCTAGTTCGATGTGCTGGAAGTGAATGCTGTGGTCTGCCATCAACATGGCAACCTGCGTCCCGTCAGGACGCACCACCAGGGTGTCGCCCGGGATCACAAGCGGCCGATCCGTCCGCGGCGTGGTCAGGTCCACCTGGGCGTACATCCCCGGTAGCAGAGATCCAGCCTGATTGGCTACCTGCACTTCTGTCAGAAGGGTGCGTGTGGCGGGGTCAAGCGCGCTGGATGTGCGCGTGACCGTGCCCGCAAACTGCCTTCCGGGCAGTTCCGGAAAACGGATTTGCGCCGTTTGCCCCACGCGGACGGAATCCGCGTCCGCCTGCGGCACATTGACGTACGTTCGCAGGACGTTGGTCTGCGCGATGCGGAATAAGAGCGTATTCCCCTCGGTGATGAGCGCTCCAACATCCACGTTACGCACCGTGATCACGCCCGCAAACGGCGCGCGCACCATTTTGTATCCCTGCAATTCCAGCAGGCGGGCGGCATTGGCCTGTGCGCCCGAAAGCGCGTCTCGCAGCGCGGCCACGGATTTTTCCAGAGCCTGCACGTTGGCGGTCTGAGCCAGATATTGGGCCTGGTACGTATCGTTTTCCTGCCGGGAGACCACACCTTTTTTCACCAGGTTGCTCCAGCGCTCTGCCGTAACGCGGGCCAGTTCCTCGTTGGCTTTGCCCTGCTGCAGATTGGCTGAAGCCTGTTCGAGAGCGGATTGCGCCTGCTGCACGGCGGATTTGGCTTGCGTTACCTGGGCATCCAGCTCCGGAGCTTCAATCTCAGCCAGAAGCTGGCCCGTGGTGACCCGATCGCCGATGTCGACGTAGCGCTTGCGAACGTAGCCGCTCGCCCTGGCGAGAACCGGAGCCTCGGTTACCGCCTGGATGCTGCCGGGGAGCACCAGGCTGACTTTACCCGGTGATTGGACCACCCGCACCACCGTCACCACCGGCAACGACTCATTCGCCGATTTGGCCTCGGCCACCAGCATCGCCTCGCGCTTGCGGTGGGGCAGATAACCCGCGAAGAAAGCACCCGCTACCAGCACAACGCCCACCAGCGATAGCGCTCCCAGCGTGGTTCGCGAGGGCGGCTCGGGCGGACGGACGTGCGGCGCAGCCTGCGCCAGCAGACGCTTCTGCTCTTCCAGTTGCCGCTGGAGAGACTCCACCTCAGCCCGCAGTTGTTCTTCGGTGCTTAGCTCTTTCTTCGGGATGTCCGTTTCCATCAGACTCATACATTATCGTCAGGCAAGTTCCAGTATGTCCGCAATAGTCTGCCCATGCTCTTCATCAATCTTCTTGTCGTAATCCACCGGTGGCTTGCTCCGGACCAGGCTGTATACCAGCGGGACAATAAACAAAGTCGTCACGGTGGCCAAAAGCAGCCCGCCGATGACCGCGCGCCCCAGCGGGGCATTCTGCTCACCGCCTTCGCCATACCCCAGGGCCATGGGCAACATGCCGATAATCATGGCCAGGGCCGTCATGAGCACCGGCCGGATGCGCGTGTAACCCGCGGCTAACGCCGCCGAGCGCGGGCCCATGTCCTCCGCGCGTTGATCGTTGGCGAAAACCACGAGCAAAATGCTATTGGCGGTGGCCACGCCGATACTCATGATACTGCCCATCAGCGAGGGCACGCTGAATGTCGTTTGAGTAACGAAGAGCATCCAAACCACGCCCGCCAAGGCCCCGGGCAGCGCCATGAGAATGATGAACGGATCCAGCCAGGACTGGAAATTGACGGCCATCAGCAGGTAGACCAGCACCACCGCGAAAATGAGTCCCAGCTCCAGGCGAAAGAACGAAGTGCGCATGGTGTTCACCTGGCCGCGCAGGGCCATAGTGGTGCCGCGCGGCAGGTTCTTGGAAACATCGCTCATCACTTGTTCCACCGCGGCGCCGACGCCGCCCAGGTCGCGCCGGTCCACGTTTGCGTAGACGTCGAACACCGGCTGCACGTTATAGTGGTTCACGATCTCGTTCGCCACGCCGCGCCCCGAGGTCGCCAGATTGGAGAGCAATTGCGTCCCCGGCGACGCGGCACCGGGGTTTCCAAAAGCCAGCGACGACTGGCTGGGCGCCGTCCCCACAAACGAATTAGTGGCGTTGGCGATACCCGCCAGTGAGCCCGGCGTGTTGCTGGTGACAGCGCTGCCGAGCGGGGTGATCGGGGTCCGGAACAGGGTGTCGAGCGAGTTCAAGCGATACTGCGGTGTTTGTACGGCCACCGAGTAGGTCACGCCGTTGGCCCAGTTCAGCCATTGCGTAGGCGCAACCTGGCCGCTGGAACTGAGAGAAATCAACAGGCTGTTGGTGACATCCCGCTGCGTCAAGCCGAGCTGTTCGGCTTTGCTGCGGTCAACATTCACGCGAATCTCCGGGTAGTTCACCACCTGGTGAATGTGCACGTCTGCGGCGCCGGGGATGCGGCTAATCCGCCTTTCCAGCTCGCGGCACAGACTGTAGTTCGCCCGGGCATCCCGCCCCATGATCTGCACATCAATGGGAGCCGGCAGGCCGAAGTTCAAAATCTGGTTCGTGATATTGGCCGCCTCGAAGAAAAAAGTCACATCGGGAAATCGCTCATGGAAACGTTGGCGCAAGCGATGGGTGTACTCACCTGTCGGGCCGTGCTTTTCGCTCTTGAGCGAAATCAGGATATCGCCGTCATCGGTTCCAATGGTGGTATTATCCCCGAACGCCAGGTTAAAGCCGCCGAAAGGCACGCCAATGTTGTCAATGATCGTATCGATTTCGTCGGGCGGGATCACTTGGCGGATCTCGTTATCGATGTCGGCGAAAAGCAACTCGGTTTTCTCTATGCGCGTGCCGACAGGCACGCGGGCATGCAGGCGCAACTGGCCGGAATCCACCGTCGGGAAGAAATCCTGTCCCACGAAGGGCACCAGGCACATGGAACCCGCCACAAACACGGCGAAACCGGTCAACACCAGCCCGCGATGTTCCAGGGCCCAGTCCAGCAGGCCGCTGTAGGAAGTCCGAAGCCTTTCGAAGCGGCGGTTGAAGGCGTGATGAACGCGCCAGATCACTCCGCTGCCGCCCGCCGCCTCGCCATGCTCCCCTAGCACGTACAATCTCAGCTCCGGCTTCAATAGGTAATGAACCATGTTGGGGATCAATGTTCGGGAAAGCAGATAAGACGCCAGCATGGCCAACACCACCGCCATGGCGAGCGGGGTGAAAAGATATTTGGCCGCGCCGGTCAGGAGCAATACGGGAACGAATACGATACAGATCGCAAGCGTAGATACGAAAGCGGGAACGGCAATCTGTTGCGCGCCATCCAGGACGGCCCGCACCAGCGGCTTCTTCATCGCCATATTCCGGTGCGTGTTCTCAATTTCAACCGTGGCGTCGTCCACCAGGATACCGACGGCGAGCGCCAGCCCGCCCAACGTCATCACGTTGATCGTCTGGCCCGTCAAATTGAGAATCACGAGCGACGTCAGAATCGAGAGCGGAATGGAGATGCAGACGATGACGGTGCTCCGCCAGCTTCCCAGAAATAGCAGAATCATGAGGCCGGTCAGGACCGCGGCGATGATCGCTTCGCGGACCACTCCGCCGATCGCCGCGCGCACAAACAGCGACTGATCGAAAAACTGGCGGACTTCCAGCTCGGGCGGCAACCCCGCCAGGATCTTGGGCAGCGCTTCCTTCACCTTCTGTACGATGGACAGGGTAGAAGCTTTGCCGTTGCGCAACACCGTCAGCAGAGCGCCGCGCGTTCCGTTGGTGCGAACGATGCTGGTCTGCACCGCATAACCGTCCCGCACCTGCGCGACGTCTTTCATGTACACCGTCGCGCCGTTCACCACCTTAATCGGCAGATCGTTGAGCTGGTCCAGGATTACCGGGCTGTTGTTCAGCTTTACCTGGTAGTCGATGTCTCCGATCTTGACATCGCCGGCGGGCAGGATCAGACTTTGCTGCCCCAGTGCATTGGACACGTCGGTGGGCGAAAGCTGCTTGGCGTACAACGCTTCGGGATTGAGGTCCACCATCACCTGCCGGAACTTGCCCCCGAAGGGCAACGGCACCGCCGCGCCTTGCACCGTGGCAAGCTGCGTTCGGATGAAGTTCAGGCCCAGATCGAAGATCTGCTGTTCGCTGAGCGTCTTGCTCTGCAAGCCGAGTTGCAGAATGGGCACGCTCGATGCGTCGTATTTGACGATGCTGGGTGGATAAGTCCCCGGTGGAAAAATACGCAGCAACGTCTGACAGATGGCGGTGACCTGCGCCATCGCCATTTCGACCTTCACGTTGGGTTGGAAATAGACCCGGGTAACCGAGACCCCGCTGTAAGCCTGCGTCTCAATGTGTTCGATATCGTTGACGGTGGTGGTCATGGAGCGCTCGAAAATCGTGTCGATGCGCTTTTCGATTTCGTCCGGCGACATGCCCTGGTAGTTCCAGATCACGCTCACCACGGGAATGTCGATGTACGGGAAGATGTCCACCGGCATGGTGACGATGGCGATTCCTCCCAGGATCGCGATCAACACCGCCATGACCACGAAGGTATAAGGTCGCCGCAGCGCTAGTCTAACTATCCACATATGATTCCGGCCCGGTAGTCTGTAAGGCTATCCCGACGATACGAGTGGGCTTTATGACATTATCTGCAATTACGGTACTTATTTGATGGCGCTCCCTGGCGCGCGATGGTAGCTCTTTAGGGCTATGGAGTTAAGTGAATGATGCCCCGCTGGATCGCAGCCGTGGCAGCTTGCGTTCGATCGGCGACCCCGAGCTTCGCCAGGATGTTCTTCACATGGTTTTTCACCGTGTGCTCCGCGATGGTGAGCCTGTAAGCGATCTCTTTATTGGCCAGACCTTCAACGATGAGCGAAAGCACCTCGATTTCCCGCGCACTCAAATCGGGGGCGGGAAGCTGGGACGCGGTCGCCGCCACTGAGGGTGGGAGGAAGGTTCCTCCGGCATCCACCGCACGGATGGCCTTGAGCAGATCATCATGCAGGACGTCCTTGGTCAAATAGGCCTGGCAGCCGGCCTGAAGCGCACGCCGGATATCTTCGTCGCCGCCGTAAGTGGTGAGTGCGATCAACCGGGCGTGCGGGTACTCGCGCCGGATCGCCACTGCCGCTTCCACTCCGCTCAGGCCCGGCATGCGAAGGTCGAGCAACGTCACATCGGGCCGGTGCTTGCGGTAGAGCTCTACCGCCTGATGACCGTTGGCCGCCTCGGCGACGACGGTCATATCCGGCTGCATGTTGACGATGGTAGTGACGCCGACGCGGGCGATCAGGTGGTCCTCCGCAATCAGAATGCGGATGCGTCTGTTGTTGCTCATGACAACGGCACGGTGACCTCAACCTCTGTCCCGTCGCCTGGATGGCTCCGCAGGTTCAAGGCTCCTCCCAGCCTTTCGGCTCTCTCGCGCATGCCCAGCAGCCCGAAGTGGCCGCCTGGCCCCCAGAAATCTTCGTGCTGCTCAAAGCCTTGCCCGTCATCGGCCACCCGCAGAGACAGCCGCCGCGCTCCCATCTCCAGCCGGATGCGGATCTGCTTGGCCGCCGCGTGCTTCAGCGAGTTGGTCACCGCTTCCTGCGCGATGCGCAGCAGATGTTGCTCCATTTCTTCGGGCAACGGCTTCGGTTCGCCGCTGACGTCCACCTGCACCTGGACCGAGGAACCCGAGGTCCACTGCTTGGCTCCGGCATGAAGCGCCGCGGGCAGATCGTGGCCCTCCAGCGCCGATGCTCTCAGATCCATCACGGAGCGGCGGGCTTCGGTGAGGCTGTGCCGCACCATCCTCGACGCCAATTGAAGATGCTTCCGGGCAAGCTCTACGTCGTCCGGCAGGCTCATCGCAACCGCATCCAACTGCGAGGAAATACCCACGAAACCTTGGGCCAGCGTGTCGTGAATTTCACGCGCCAGGCGTACGCGTTCTTCCAGCACCAGTGCAAAGCGCCCGCGTATCTGGCGCACGCGCAGCCGGAAGGCGCCCCACGCACTGGCGGCCAGTAGCAGCACCGCCAGCAACCGGAACCAGAGGGTCTCGTAAAAATGCGGCAGCAGGCGAAAGGCGTAGGATGCCTCGCTGGCCGGCCCGCCGTCGATTTCGGTCTTCACGACGAAGCGATAGGTCCCGTGGCGCAAACTGTTGTAGTTGATGATCCGGCGTCCTCCGGCTTGCACCCAGTCGTGGTCCAGGCCTTCGAGCTTATAGGCATAATGCACCCGTTCCGGCGCCGTCAAATGAATGCCGGTGTAGTGGATCTGGATGCGGCCACTCCCTGGCGCCAGGTCGGCGGGCCGCGCGAGGTCAATCGGCGCGCCGTTCGACGTCACCTCAACGAGCTGCACCGCGACGGCGGCAGGCTGCCGTTTGGGCGCATTCGGATCGATCACGGCCAGCCCACGGCTGGTCGGAAACCACAGCCGCCCATCCGCCGTCCGCCATCCGCCGCCCGATGTCGGATAGCCAGGAGCGCACTGGGCGCTGCGTAGCCCGTCCTCCAGGCCGTAGGTGACGGGTGTGAGCTTGGCGATTCTTCCAGCCGAGAAATCCTGCAACTGTTTTTTGGCGATGCGGCAGATGCCCCGTGTCGTGCTCAGCCACAGCGAGCCCTGGCCATCGTCCTCAATGTGTGAGATGTTGTCGCTCAGCAAGCCATCCTTCGACGTGTAGTGATAGAAGCGGCCATCGCGCAGGCAATCCAGTCCGCCGCCGAAAGTGCCGATCCACAGCGCGCCATCTTGATCCTCCAGAAGGTAACGAATCTGGTCGTTGGACAAACCATCAGACGTGGTATAGAGCCGTGTATCATTGCCCGCTACGCGCCACAAGCCTCTGCCGTACGTCCCCGCCCAGATGCTTCCGTCTCGCCGCGCGCAGAGTGCGACAATCGCGCTGGTCAACAGTGTCCCGCCGTCCACAACCTTTCGCAGGTGTCCGTTGCGCAATTCGCTAAGGGCCCCGGCTGTCGCCAGCCAGACTCCACCGTGCGCGTCTTCCCGCACATCGAACACGATCTGCCGTCCCAGCGTGTCCGCGGGAATGACGGTCGCGAACCGGCCCTCGTGCATGCGGCTCAGGCCTTCACGCGTAGCTACCAGCAGATCGCCCTGGTGGTCTTCGCGAATGGAGAAGATTTCGTTGCTCGCCAAACCATCCCGCGTCGTGTAGGTATGAAACTTATCTTTGCCGAAAAAGCCCAGTCCGCTGTCGTGGAAGCCGACCCAGATTCTGCCCTGGTGGTCCTGGTACACCGCCGTCGGCTCGTCACTGGGCAGTCCTTCGCCTCGCGAATAGATGGTGAATAGATCATCGCGCAGGCGGATCAGCCCGCTGTTCATTCCCACCCACAGATTTCCTTCCCGGTCTTCGTAGATAGAACGCACCCAGTCGCGATCATGACCGCTGTCGATCGTGGGAGCGACAAAGCCGCCATTCTCGAGCCGGCTCAGCCCGCCGTTGGTTCCCGCCCACAGATTGCCGTCGCGGTCCTCCCAAAGAGATC
>Ga0335078_10011422_pt1 | contig 13167 bp, 17 predicted proteins | sample Lox_Sample_32_FD_206711 | JGI IMG/M metagenome (GOLD analysis project Ga0335078, IMG submission 206711) | Soil microbial communities from Loxahatchee National Wildlife Refuge, Florida, United States - Lox_Sample_3.2 | ecosystem: Environmental > Terrestrial > Soil > Wetlands | place: USA... | reverse complement strand
CAGGAATTGGGTGGCATCATTTATACCACGTCCAAGGGGTCTGTGTGCTGGCCGCCCGCGATTCGCACCCTGGCAGCAGGAAAGCGAGGCTTCGGAGGTGAAACGGCGGCGCTATTTCAACTTCGTTTGGGTTTGCCTTTATCATTATGCCTCCCATCGCTACGGTAAGTTCAGAAGGGCCAATCGCCGTTGCATTTCGCGAGAATGATGTAAACGCAGAACAACAACGCGGCGAAGCTGAATACAGCATAACTCCAGATCGCGAGCTTCTTCCAATTCAGATCACTGGGCCGGTTTGGCTGCGGGGCGCTCCCGCCCTCGTGCTCGATTAGGCGCCGCTCAGTATTTGCTGTTGCTCGAAAGGCTTTCGAGAATAGACCGGTCGCGACCTGGCAGACGTGGTTTTGATGCTGTTCGAACATATCCATCAGCACCAACTCAGGCGTCAACATTGACACAGAACGAAGCGCCTGGCAACCATCCGTTGCGGTGCCAACCAGGTCAAAATTGCCGGCTCGTTTCAGGATCTGAGACAGGGTTTTCAACATGAACGGAGAATCATCCACTACCAGGGTTGTGACTCTGGTCCGTGATATGGCCTTTGCCCTATTGCGTGAGTGGGTATTCAAGATCACGGCTTGCCCTCTCCGATGACGAAATGGGGGCTCTTCTCACAGGCACGCAGTTCCTCTTCACGGCTGTCTGCGGGAGCTTGTGCCGATTCGATGTATTGAAGTGCGCATAAGGGGCAGCAAAGCAGTATTGGTGGTCCTTGATTGCGGTGGATTTTGCAGAAACAGCGGTCTCCAATTGGGCCGCCACAAACCAGGCAGTTCTCCCGGACGGCGCCGCTGAATTGCGCTGCACGTGTTTCACGGTTGTCGGCTGAGTTCATGTTTACTGGGAAGAAGGTTTGAGTTTGGCCAGAATGGCCTCCTTGGTCGCGGTGCCAACGATGCGCAGGCACGGATTTCCCGCGACAAAATAGATCAGGGTTGGAACCGACTGAATATCGTACCAAATACTAAGGTCGAGACTGTCATCCGCGTTGACCTTGACCACTTTGACTTTGCCGGCGCAAGCGCTGGCTAGTTCCTGAAGCACCGAATCGAAGACTTGGCATGGCCGGCTCCAGGGCGCCCAGAACTCGACAAGGGCCGGCTGATTCGACTCCAAGACTTCCGCCTTGAAATCCTCGGCTGCGATTGCGAGCAGTGCTCCGTCTTGGGTGTTCATGTTTTCGGGCTTTTTGAACATGACCTGGCTATATGCACAGGCTGTGCCACGGTTGGGGCAAATATGTAAGGCGCTCAAAGACAGGATGTAGCGCAGCGCCTGGCCAGTTTCCGCCGGGGTCGTAAAATTGGAGGCCCCGAAGAATTGAACGGCGTTCGCGGACGTTTCCATGGCTCTCAATCCTCTATGAGGATGAAGTGACTGCCGCACTGCTCCAGATAGCCTCGGACGACATACCCATGTTTCACCAGGTCCGTTATCACTCTGCGGACAAGGTTTGAAGGAATAGCAAAGCCGATGCCCAGATTTCCGCCAGAGCTGCTGAGGATGGCGGTGTTGATGCCGATGAGGTGGCCGGTGACATCCACCGGCGCCCCACCCGAGTTGCCTGGACTAATCGGGGCGTCGGTTTGGATAAAGCTTTCATAATCCTCGATGCCCATGCCGCCACGGTCAGTCGCGCTGACAATCCCGTGCGTCACGGTCTGGCCCACCCCAAAGGGATGGCCGATCGCCAGCACCAGATCGCCCACCTGTACGTTTCGGCTTTCAGCCAGTGGGACCGTGGCCAGGTGGTGGGCGCTGATCTTGACGACCGCGATGTCACTCTGGGCATCAAGTCCAATGACCTTGGCCTTGAACTCGCGCCCGTCCTGCAGGGTCACCTCGACCACATTTGCCCAATCTAAAAGATGGCAGTTGGTCAGGATATAGCCGTCCTCGGTCACAACCACGCCAGACCCAAGCCCGGAGTCCAGCGGGCGGTGAGAACGCCCGCGAAGCACTCGGCCTAATAGGGGCCGCTGCAAAGAATCTTGTACGCCGCTGGCCAAATCAGCGGGATTGTCGGGGCTCAGGGCCGTGACGATTCGTACCACGGCAGGTGCAACCTTTTCGACTGTCGGGGCGAAGCTTTCGAAACTTCTATCGAAACGGTGCGCTGGCACTTCATTAATCGGCGGCTTGAGCGTCTCGCTCGGCGGCCCCGACTCGGTTGTGGAATCCAGTTGGGCTCCCCGGACCAATGTCGCCATCAGGACCACGACACCGAAAGTCAGCAGCAATTGAGATCTGCGAATCTGCATTCTCATTGTTTTCATCATGGGCGCAAAAGCTGTCGCACGAAGGCTTGCTTCTTTGTCTCAACCCTCCTGCTCTCTAATCAGCCGCTGAGAATCTCGAGCGACGGATTTGTCGCGTGCCCGCAATTCGGTCTTGCGCCGCTCTCTCCACGGGCCATCGCGCATTGCCAATGTGATCCTGGCTTCATCCATAAGCCACTGGATCGTATCATCCAGGATCGCTATGGATTCCAGACGTGTTAGTGGCCGAAAGGGCGTCGGTGTTCTTGCCTTCAACGGCAGGGCGGCTGTTCCCGCCCAACGTTGTGCCCTGTGTCGTTCCCAAAAACTCTTCAAGTTCATAATCCCAATTTGCATTGATTTCCCGATCTCAGTCTGGCTGCTGAGAGGCTCCTATTCTCCAGGCTGTTCATCCTGCGGCGGAGCTTCTCCAGCGCGGCCTTCTCTATTTGGCGCACGCGTTCCGCCGAAAGCCCTAACTCCTCCCCGATCTCTTCCAGAGTCTTTGTCGGCTCCCCATCCAACTCGAAGCGGGAGCGCAGAACGGCCTGCTCCCGCCTGTTTAGGGTGCTGATCATTTCCTGCAGCATCGCCGTGAGCGTCTTATCCTCCAATTTCTCATAGGGCGACTCGGCCTTCTCGTCCGCAACAGTCTCCGCATAGCTGCCAACCTCCTCTCCGTCTATCTGTGCGTCGAGCGAGGCAGGACGAATGGCCGCCATCCGCATCTGAGCAACCCGCCTTGAGGTCGTTCCAACTTCCGCGGCCAACTCCTCGTCCGTTGGCTCTCGGCCCAATTCTTCCTCCAAGCGCGAAGCGGTTCGCCTCATTTTGCCGAGCTTGTCCACCACGTGCGTGGGCAGTCGTATGGCTTTGGACTGGCTGGCCAACGCTTGTGTAATCGCTTGCCTGATCCACAGCGCGCCGTAGCCGGACAACTTCGCCCCCTTGTTGGGGTCAAACCGATCCACGGCCCGCATCAGGCCAATGTTGCCTTCGCTGATGAGGTCCAACAGCGGCAAACCGATCCCTTCGTAAGCCCGGGCGATCTTGACGACCAACCGCAGGTTGGACTTGATCATTTGGTCGCGAGCTTCCCAATCCCCTTTCTTGATGCGACCCGCGAGTTCGATCTCTTCCTTGGGGGTGAGCAGCTTCGCTCGGCCAATGTCTCGCAGGTACAGCGAAATGCACGTTCCGCCCGGGGATGCATCACGCGCGCCGAGTGAGGGTGATTCCCAGGCCGGGCAAGGATCAAATTCGTCTAGCGTCTTCATTGTTTCGAGCCATGCGGTTCGTGGTTCAAAGCACTTTCATTTTCTGTGCCACGTTGGGTAATGCGCCATTTCCCTTGAGCGTGCGCCATTTACGCAACTACCAGTGCTCCACGTTTGCCGTAAGAACTTTGTGGATTTTCGTACGTTCAAAAAACCGAGCGCAGTCTCAGGCCTGACGTTTCTGAAGCAAGTTCCTGGAAAGCGTTGCCTTGCGTGCAGGTCTAGGTGTTGGCACGCGATGTGATTAAGGAACCTCGATTGCGGGATGAATGAACGAATATGCTTGAATGCCAAACACTGCCTGACTGGGATAAGCGGCACGATTGCCGTCCGGCAGAATGCTCCGGCGACAAGGATGCGCCTTTCGAGCCCGATCCAGGGGCTGAAACAGACTGCGCCGCTGCTACCAACGGGCGGTCAAGACTCGCCAAGGATCGGAGGCTCAGGCTGCGGGTATCCGCCGTCGGGTTCCTTGCCGCACTTGTGCTTTGCCTGGTGGCCACTCCGTTTGTTCAGAGTTTAGAGGAGGGCCAACTCTACCAGGCAGTGCTGTTCACGCTAGTCATGTGCACGGGCCTAATTGCCAGTGGTTCCTGCCGCAGACTGGCGTTCGCCCTGATGAGCTTCGCGCTCGCCGCCACATGGCTGAACCAAATCTGGCCACAGAAATGCCCTGCACTGACGTTTATTCTGCCAGCAATCGCATTTCTCGGAGTAGTCATCGCGTCACTGTTGGGGTTCGTTCTTCGGGCCAAACGGGTCGATGCGAACGTCCTTTGCGCCGGCATTTCGGTTTACCTGATTTTGGGATTGCTCTGGGGGCTCGCCTACACATTCGTGGCGCAAGTGAATCCCAACGCGTTCTCGTTCAACACTCGTTCGGGAACGGGGGCGGCGATGAGTGGGTTCACCGCCATCTATTTCAGTTTTACAACTCTGATGACTGTGGGATACGGCGATATCACCCCGGGGGCGGACGTAGCCCGGATGCTCGCTATGCTTGAGGCGATGACCGGCACGCTCTTTGTCGGTGTCATGATCGCCCGCCTGGTTTCCCTCTACTCCGCCTCTGGGCAGAGGCACAAGCCGCCCCACCATCAAAGCCAAGGGAACTACTCGTAATCTCCAGTTATGATCGATGCTATCACCAACTTCATTGAAAGCAAGGACAGACCCAGGACAAGACCGCCTGAGGCCACGACCACACGGACAGCTCGGCTCCGCCCCGAGGCTGAAAAACGCGAACAGCGCACCGGCTACACGAAAGTATTCCGTTGGCCGGTTGCGGCCGATCAGACGCCTAAACCAACCACGGTCGAAGTCGCTGGCTCCTTCAATGAGTGGCGCAAGGTCCCTCTGAGTTATGATCCCCCGACCAGAACCTGGCAGGTCGCCCTAAATAATATCGAGGGCAATCGCACCCATCGCTACGTAATCCTGGTGGACGGAAAGCCGAGTTATGACAAGACCTGCGACGGGTTGACAATTCCACAAACTTCCGACGAAGCAAAGTGCCAAATCGCAACTCCAAGAGGACCCCGGGTCATGCTTCTGTTCGGGCAGACCAAATAGCCCTCGGGACACTAACCACGCATGTGTCAGCAGCATTATCTTGTCAGCCGCGACTTTCGCAGCCAGTGGTCATCGCAGGTGGAGAGCAGGCCTCCCACCCTGCACCACCCGACCCTCCCGGGAGCCTCGGGGTAGCCTCGGGGTAGCCTCGGGGTAGCCTTAGGGTAGCCTAAGGGTGGCTTCGGGGTGCCTACCGGTTGGCCACCAGATGGCCTAAGGGTGGCCTCGGGGTGGCCTGAGGGTGGCCTCGGGGCAGCCCGAGACGCTATTCCGACCGTTCCACCGAAGACAGCGAAGAGTCGCCCACAGCCACCTAAATCCTTTAACAATCTATATATCTTCCGTGCCACGCACGAGAGGTGCACCGTTTCCGCTGTCAGTACGCCACTTGTGCAACTGCCCGCCGAGTGAGGCCCGGGAATTCTGGCGAACCTTGGAAGCTTTCCGGCGCATTATGAGAGGAATGGACACATGTTCTCACACTTTGGAACTAAACGGCCGCTGGTTTACGACCCGCAAGGCAAAACAATGCTGCCTAAATCATATCCAAGTGAATCAAAACACCCCCGCTACAGAGCCAACTCGAGCTTTCGCACCTTCGAAAAGCCGAGGCCTGTGTCCAGCCCAATGTGGAGGGAGCAAGTTCCTGCGAACCAGTGGTTTACGGAATCGATCCGGTGTTGGCACGAAAGGTGATTAAGGAGGCTCCATGGATTATTTCATCAATCCAATGATTATACAACGGGATAGAAACGCATGACGCGATGGATCACAACCATGGGTGCCGCAGCTATGCACAAGGTCGGCAGACTGGGGAGAACTGGGATGTTCCTGGGCCAAACGCTGCTCGATACTCTGACGCCGCCCATCCAAGGCGAGCGTGTCCTGAGGCAGACCTGGTTCATCGGATGGAAATCGATGCTGGTCATTGCCTTGACGGGAACCTTTACGGGTATGGTCGTGGCGTTGCAGGGATTTCCGACACTGCGGCGGGTGGGTTCGGAGGCCCTGCTGGGGCCAATGGTTTCGCTGTCGCTCATTCGCGAACTGGGCCCGGTGCTGACGGCGCTGATGGTCACCGGGCGGGCCGGGTCGGCCATTGCGGCGGAGATCGGCATCATGCGTACCACCGAGCAGATTGATGCCCTCGAGTTGATGGGCCTAAACCCGTTGCGGTACGTGGTGGTGCCAAACGTGCTCGCCTCGATCCTGGCCTTGCCGGTGCTCACGGTAGTTTTTGATGTGATCGGCATCCTTGGGGGCTACCTGGTTGGCGTTCGGCTTATGGGCCTCAGCGGCGGCACGTATTTCGGGGAGATGAGCAGTTACGTGGAGATGAAGGACATCCTGGGGGGAATCTACAAGGCCCTAACGTTTGGCCTGCTCATCGGGTGGGTATGTTGCTACAAAGGATACCACAGCCGGTTTGGGGCCGAAGGCGTCAGCGCGGCTACAACCCAGGCCGTGGTCAATGCCTCGGTGCTCATCCTGGTTTGCGACTATTTTGTGACTTCGGTTGTCTTTTAGGGAGGGGCCATGATCCAAGTTGATAATCTGTGGAAATCGTTTGGCAACCAGGAGGTGCTCCGGGGAGTGTCGTTCGAGGTTCAAGCGGGGGAATTCGTGGCGCTCGTCGGGAGCAGCGGCGGCGGCAAGAGCCTGCTGCTTAAACTCCTGGTCGCGCTGCTGAAACCGGATCGCGGTCGCATTTGGGTCGCCGGCAAGGATGTCGCTGCGCTCAGCCGGCGCGAGCTCGAGTACTTGAGAAGCCGCATCGGCTTTGTTTTCCAGGGCGGGGCCTTGTTTGATTCGATGACCGTCTATAACAACGTGGCATTTCCGCTGCGCGAAAGGACCAGCCTCGGCGAGAAGGACATCTACCGGAAAGTGATGAGAGAACTCGAGCTTGTGGGGCTGCGCGATGCCGCACGCAAGTATCCCGCCCAGCTCAGCGGTGGCATGCTCAAGCGGGTGGCACTGGCCCGGGCCCTGGTCCGTGATCCGGAGATAGTGCTCTTCGACGAGCCGACGACCGGCCTGGACCCCGTCGTCTCGCGTGCCGTTCTCGATCTGTTCGGCTTGGTGCATCAGCGGCTCCAGCTCACCGGCATTTTGGTTTCGCATGAAATCCCGCGGATTTTTCAAATCGTGCAAAGAGTAGCGATGCTACACGAAGGCCGGATTATCGCTGTTGAACCACCAGACCGGCTTTGCGCTTCACCCGAGCCGGTGGTCCAGGAATTCGTGAACGGAAAAAGCGCAGGCAACAATTGCCACCTGGAGGGAGTGGCTGGTTTAATATGAAAAAGGCCTACTTGGAATTCGTGGTGGGTGTGTTCCTGGCCATCGGCATCGGGTGCCTGGCCTGGTTGAGCATCAAGCTGGCGAAGAAGGATTTCTTCGCCCGGAACGGCTATGAGGTTCAGGCCGCCTTTAGCAATGCCGGGGGCTTGCATCCTGGCACCCCCGTGGTTATCGCGGGTGTTGAAATCGGCCGGGTCAAGAGTGTTGGCCTCGCGGATTATGAAGCCAAGGTTCGCATGGTGATCCAGCCAGGGGTGGTGCTGCAGAAGGACACCATTGCCTCCATCAAAACCAAGGGCCTGATTGGGGAAAAATACATCGAACTCACGCCCGGGGCCTCGGATAACCCCATCAAACCGGGCGGCGCCATTCGCGACACGCAGCCGGCGATGGATCTGGAGGCGCTAATTGGGAAATACATCCAGGGGAGCCTCTCGAAACCGGACGACAAAGGCCAGCCGCCCCGTTGAATCCACAGTGTGAACTTGCCCTCTTGAAACCTATGAAAACACTCCGATGCATGTTGCTCGCGTTGGTGGCAGTGGGCGTCAGCCTGCGCGCCAGTGCTGGTGAACCGACTGCCCAGATCCGCGCCACCACTGACGATATCCTTGCCCTGCTGGCGGATCCGGCGCTCAAAACCGAGGCCCGCAACTCCGAGCGGCGGCAGTTGATTCAAAAGGAACTCGACCGGCGGATCGATTGGGCAACGGTCGCCCGCAGCAGCCTGGGACGTCACTGGGCCAAGCGCACGCGGGCCGAACAAACGGAGTTCGTCAGCCTTTTTAGCCGGCTCCTCGAGGAGACCTTCATAGATAAGTTCGAGACTCATCATGCCGAGCTGGATAAGGTTGAATACCTCGGAGAGAAGATCATCGATGAGTACGCGTCGGTGAAAGCCCAGGTCACCACGAAGGACCAGATTGTTCACCCCGTCGAATACCGGCTGCAGAAATCCGGCAAGGACTGGCGGATTTACGACGTGCTGCTCGAAGGCGTGAGCATGGTGAAGAATTATCGGGACCAATTCGACGAAATCCTGGCGAAATCGTCTTACGAGAAACTGGTGGCTGATCTTCGAGCCAAAATCCCACAGGCGGTCGCCGTAGCCGCTTCCAATCCGCCCTAACTCATTATCGCACTTACACCATGACCCACCTTATACTATGAAATCGCTTTGTCTGGCTGCATGTCTGTTGGTCTTTCTCTGGCCTGTTCTGGGCGTTGGAAACCCGGCAGGGCAGGACTCACCCCCGGCCGGCCGCGCCGCTGACGAGAACGAGAAACCCTTTCGGGACCCATTTGCCTCCGAGAGCCAACAGGCCAAAACCCAACCGAAAATCAAGGACCCGTTGCAGCCGATGAACCGCGCCTTTTTCCATTTCAATGATAAGTTTTATCTCTGGGTCGTGAAACCAGCCGGCAAGGGATATAGCAAGGTGGTTCCACGTCCGGCGCGGACGTGCGTGGGTCGCTTTTTTGGCAACGTGAAGTACCCAATCCACCTCGTCAACAACTTGCTCCGAGGGAAATTCAAAGCGGCAGGGATTGAGACCGGGCGCTTTGTAGTCAATTCCACAGTGGGGGTCGGAGGGCTCTTTGATCCGGCCAAGCGCTGGAAACTCGAGGCCCACCCGGCGGATTTCGATCAGACTCTTGGCTTTTATGGCGTAGGGCCAGGAATCTACTTCGATTGGCCGGTGTTTGGTCCGTCCAGCGCCCGGGGCACCGCCGGCTTGGCGGCTGACGGAATGTTGTCTCCCTGGTCTTACATCGGCGGCGTAGGCTTAGCCGTTGGGGTCCCGGCGTACAGGGAGGAGAATAATGCCTCCCTCCACCTCGGAGAGTACGAGTCCTTCAAGAAAGCCACGCTGGACCCCTATGTGGCCATGCGTTCGGCGTATTATGAGACCCGCGCCGATGCTGTGGATAAGACCAAAACCAAGAAGAGCGCTCGAGAAGTGGATTCGATCCCCCTCGCGCGGGGCGATGATTAGGCCGGCCCACGACCGCCCTCCCCGTTGCACGCCTGACCAAAGCCAGATCAATTGTTGGTTTATGGAGCTGTTTCATAAAATCTTGAAAACTGCGGTTGCGGGCGAAGCCTCTGACGTCCACTTGAAGATAGGCAACCCGGTGGTCTTTCGCATCCACCGGGAGCTCCTGGCCATCGAGTGTCCCTCGCCCTCGGATGAATGGATGACCAAGGTAGTGGCCCAAGTGACCCCGCCGCACTTGAAGAGTCGCCTGGAGCAGGAACGCGAAATTGACTTCTCCTACTTTGTCCCAGATATCGGACGGTTCCGCACCAACCTCTTTCAACAGCGCGGTCACTGGTGCCTGGCCATGCGCTACGTCAAAACCATCGTGCCGAAGTTCGAGGAATTGGGTTTGCTCCCGCAGATCCGCCAGATTGCCGAGTCGCCCCGCGGCATCGTCCTGGTGGCCGGCACCACCGGGTGCGGCAAATCCACCACCCTCGCCGCGATGATCGAACACATCAATGCCAACTTCAAAAAGCACATCATTACTCTCGAAGACCCCATCGAATATGTGTTCGAAGACAACCAATGCGTGATCGAGCAGCGCGAGGTGGGGCTGGACACGCTCTCGTTCGCTCACGCGCTCAAGCACGTTCTGCGACAGGACCCGGACGTCATCATGATCGGGGAAATGCGCGACTCGACCAGCTTCATGGCGGCCATGAGCGCGGCGGACACCGGGCACCTGGTGCTTTCGACGGTGCACACCACCAACGCCTCTCAGTCGGTCAGCCGCATTCTCGATTTCTTCAAAGCCGAAGAGCGGGAGCAGATTCGGCGGCAGCTCGCCAACACGCTGCAGGCCGTCATTTGCCAGCGCATGGTGACGACGCTCGCGGATAGCATGACCCCAACGCTCGAAATCATGATCAACACCCCGACCGTCAAGAAACTCATCGAAGAGAACCGGCTGGACAAGCTCGCAGCCGCGATCGAGACCGGGACGGAGGACGGGATGATCAACTTCAACCAGTCGCTCTACAACCTGGTTAAACAGGGCCAGGTGAGTGAACGGGAAGCCTTGAGTAAAGCCAGCAACCCACAGGCCCTCGAGATGAATTTCAAGGGCATCTTCCTGGATGAAGGCCGCAGGATTCTCAATTGAACAGTGCAGAGCCGCGCCCCAGCGTCATGACCTCAAAGACACAGATTTTTGGAAGCGCGCGTGTCCGCACGTGCGACGCTTCCCTTTCGGCCGGGAAGCAACGGAATGACACAAAGACCCAGGCAGTTGATCGCTTGGTCAATCGCACGAATGTGCGCTTCCGTTACAATTCAGGGCACATCTCCGACGCAGGTTCCGCCACCAACTCAGGCTCCACAAGCAGCGACCTTTTGAATTGGGAGATGTTCGCAATCTGGGTGTTTGTGGTGTTCAGTTTCGCGGCGCTCGTATTCGCCGGATACGTCATTTGGGCCAAATGCGCCAGCCCATCACCCTTCTAAGAAAAGGAAGCGGTGCAAAGCGCTGGTCGAGCAACTCAAGACCGGGGGGACTTACTGGCAGGTTGAACAAACCAAAGGCTGAAGACCGTGTGGTTACGGTCAATGGCCAGGGGGCTTTCCAAACAGGCTCTGCAAGGGTAAATCAACAACGCCGCTTGCCCACGTCGGCTCGGCATCAGTGGACTTATTGGGCTCAGGCTTTGGACTCTCCGTGCTCCGAGTCCCCACTTGTGGCTCACCGAATCGCTTTGCACAGATTTCCAATAGAGCGCTCGTGACCGTAAGAATGACCGGCCCGAGCACCAGTCCACTCCAACCAAAGAGAAACAGCCCGCCCACGAGCGACACGAAGATACTCACTGAGGGCACCTTCAGCCGGTCTTTCACCAGGGCTGGGTAGAGGAAATTCTCGATCCCGCGGACCAGGAGACTGCCCAGGGCAGCCACGCCGAGAGCTTCTCCCCACCTGCCTTCCAGTCCGAGATACACCGCCGCCGGGAGCCAAAGGACAAAGGTATCTACCACCGGCACGAATGCAAATATCGCGGCCACTAGCGCCCAAAACCATGGCGAAGGGACCCCAAGCCACCAAAACATCAGCCCGCCCAGGAGCCCCTGGAGCGCAGAGAGCGCGAGCATGCCGTAGAGGGTCGCGTGAATCGCGTCATTGACCCGGCAAAACAGAGTGTCGGTCTCGCGTTCCGTCAGAGGCAGGAACGAGCGGATGTGCTTAAGCACCTGAACCCGGTCCCGCAGAAAATAGAACAAGAAGTACAACGTCAGGCAGACCTGGACGGCCGCAATGGCTGATTCCTTTATCAACCTGGAGGTGATGGTTTTCAGCCAAGTCGCGGGGATTGAGGGATTGTCCGACAAACCCACGTGCTGCTCAGCCAAACCGAGAAGGCGAGCCACCTGCGGATGTTGGTCCGCGCCGGTGTGCCACTTACCGGTTGCGAGTTGTTTCTCGATGCGTTGCGGAACTGCGGCGGCTTCCCCCGCCAGCCTTTGGGCAAACCAGGTGGCAGGGGCCACAACGAGCAATCCAATGATGGCCATGGAACACGCCGCAGCCAGGCTTGGTCTACTCACCCTCGTCTCAATCCATCGTTGCAGCGGGGCGAAAATTAGCGCCAAGGCGCCCGCCCAGACCAGGGACGGGATGCAAGGCTGGGCCAAGCGGTAGCATAAGTAGATGCCAATGCCGGCCAGCCCCCCCAACGCAATCGCCCGAATGCGAGTGCGAGACCACCCACCATTCCCGCCAAAGGAGGTTTCGTTAGAACTGAGCTGTTTCATGTTGAGACCGGACCCGACGTGACTTCGAACATCTCACTCTTACGGTCAGTGCAGGTCGTCACTAAAAGGCACATACATCTTCCGTGCCATCTTCCGGTAATGCGCCGTTTGCCTTGCAAGTGCGCCATTTATGCAGTTTCCCGGTTCGCAATTCTCCCGGGGTGCCTACACGAATTTTCGTGCGTTCTAAATGTCGCACCCTGTCTCGAACACCGTTTCTGGCACGCAAGTCCCTGGGAACCTGTAGCTTCCGCGACGCTCTTGGTCTTGGCACGTAACATGATTATAGGAGCGCGACAGGCGGCGATTGCCGACACGTAAGAAAGAACCAGCAAGAACCAAACAAGTATGAACGCAACAGCAACGGAAGATAACGAAAAGACGAACATTCGAGCGAAATTGGAAAGCGCCATTGAGAAGGCCAAAGACATCTGCGAACGCCTGGAAGAAAAGACCGTCGCCGCAGCCAAGACGACAGACAAGGCTGTTCGCACGCATCCGTACCAGGCCATAGGAATCGCCTTTGGCGTGGGCCTTTTGGTCGGCGTGCTTGCAAGAAGGGGCCGACGCGATTGAGACCTGCGGCCGCTGAAGTGGATCAGGTCAATCTTATGAAAGCACTGACTAACTGAATTGGTCGAAAACATGAAAGCACCGATTTCTCCGCAACAATGCTGTCCAGTATTGATCGGGTCATCCGAGCGCAAGGCCTCAGAGATCACCTACCCCAGGCCGCAGCCACGCCACAGGCCATCTGGCGGCGCGAGAAATAACAAGTATTACTTTTGGACTGTTCTTTTGTTCATGGCGCTTTTGGCCGCGAGTGGCGCTTACGCCAGCGAGGCGGACATTCACATTCCGGACCTGACGCAGGTGAAATTCGATGGTCTGGGGGGCATGAGCGGCTTG
>Ga0335078_10011421_pt1 | contig 13167 bp, 8 predicted proteins | sample Lox_Sample_32_FD_206711 | JGI IMG/M metagenome (GOLD analysis project Ga0335078, IMG submission 206711) | Soil microbial communities from Loxahatchee National Wildlife Refuge, Florida, United States - Lox_Sample_3.2 | ecosystem: Environmental > Terrestrial > Soil > Wetlands | place: USA: Florida... | reverse complement strand
AGACCGTGGCGACGACGACGGGCGCCGTGACCGATGCGATCGCATTCGACGTCGCGAGTGGTGGGGTGGTCGTCGCGCTCGCCGTCGCGTTCGCCGTCGCGCTTTGGGCGTTCGCGGGGGTGGTCGCGCTCGTCGCCTCGGCGGCCGGCGGGCGCGCGCGCACCGCGACGAACGTCGCGCCCGTGATCGCGACCGCCGCGCCCGCGATCCAAATCGCGCGCGACGCGCGCTTCGTGCGGCGCGGCGCCGTGAGCCTCGTGCTCGCGATCGAAATCGCGCTGCCGCCCGACGGCGCGGGCGGCAGCGACGGACGCGACGTGCGCTGCGCGCGCGACACGGCGAGCGTGCGCGCGGCGCGTTCGGCGCGCACACGCGACTCGTCGTGCGCGGCGAGCTTCGCGAGGTCGGCGGCGAGCTCACCGACGTTCGCGTAGCGCTCCCTCGGCTCACGCGCGAGGCACTTCGCGGTGATCGCGTCGAGCGCGGCGGGCAAATCGGTGCGCACCTCGGTCGGGAGCGGCGGGGCCTCCAACATGAGCTTCGTGTAGTGCTCGTGGAGGTTGTCCGCGGCGAACGGCATGCGCCCGGTGGTGATCTCGAAGAGCACGACGCCGAGCGACCAAATGTCGGTGCGCGCGTCGACGTCCTTCGACGAGCGCAGCTGCTCGGGCGACATGTACGGCGGGCTTCCGACGACCGCGTCGGGCAGCGTCTCGATCTCGGCGCCGCTGTCTTTGTCGAGCGCGCCGAGCTTCGACACGCCGAAGTCGAGCACCTTCACGACGGGTGACCCGTCCGCGCCCGTCGTCAGAAACAAATTCCCCGGCTTGAGATCGCGGTGAACGATCCCGAGCGCGTGCGCTTCGGCGACCGCCTCGCACGTCTGAAGCATGTACTCTACAGCCAAATCGAGCGGGAGCGCGGCGCCGCCTCGCACGAGGCCCGCGAGCGTCTGACCTTCGAGGAACTCCATCACGATGAACGGCGCGCCGTCGTCGGTGATCTCGACGTCGAGCACGCGCGTGACGTGCTCGTTCTTCAAGCGCACGAGCGCGCGCGCCTCGCGCTCGAACCGCGCGACGACGTCGGGTTTCTTCATCGCTTGCGGCGACAAGAATTTCAGCGCGACGTCTTCGTCGAGGCGAAGGTGGCGCGCGAGCATGACGACGCCCATCCCGCCGCGGCCGATCAGCCGCTCGATGCGGTACTTCGACGCGATCACCGCGCCGATCGGCGGCCAGAGCTCGTCGACCACGTGAAGATCGTACCACGAGCGCTCGCGTGCGCCTCTCGGCGCTTCGTCAGTGCGCCTCGGACCAGTTGTGTCCGTGGCCGACGTCCACGACGAGCGGCACGTCGAGCGAAAACGCGGACTCCATCGACGCCTTCACGCGGCGCTTGGCCTCGTCGGTGTGCTCTTCGGGCACCTCGAAGACGAGCTCGTCGTGCACGGTGAGCACCATGCGCGCGCCTCGGGCGATCGCGCCGGCCTCGAGCTCGCGCTGGAGCTTCACCATCGCGACCTTCAGAATGTCCGCGGCAGTTCCTTGGATCGGCGTGTTCTTCGCGACGCGCTCCGCTTCGAATCGAAGGCCGCGATTGGCAGAGTGCAAGTTGGGCAGAAACCGGCGACGCCCGAGGATCGTGCGCACGGTCTCGCCGCGCCGCGCCGCTTCGAGCGTGTGCTCCATGAACGTGCGAACGCCTTCGTAGCGCTGGAAGTAGTTCGTGATGAAGCGCTCGGCGGCGTCGCGCGGGATGTCGAGCTGACGCGCGAGCGCCGGCGCGCCCATCCCGTAGATGACGCCGAAGTTGATCGTCTTCGCTTGTCGCCGCATGTCGACGGTGACGCGATCGAGCGGCACGTCGAACGCGATCGACGCCGTGAGCCGGTGGACGTCCTCTGCTTTGCGATACGCCTCGACGAGCAGCGGATCTTGCGAGAGGTGCGCGAGCACGCGGAGCTCGATCTGCGAGTAGTCCGCCGAGACGAGCACGCAACCTTTCGGCGCGACGAACGCGGAGCGGATCTCTTGTCCGAGCTCGCTGCGCACCGGAATGTTCTGGAGGTTCGGCTCGACCGACGACAGGCGTCCCGTCGCCGCGACGGTCTGCGAGAAGCGCGTGTGGATGCGCCCGGTCTTCGGGTTGATGTGGCGCGGGAGCGCGTCGATGTACGTGCCTTTGAGCTTGTCGACCTCGCGGAACTCGAGCACGACGCGCGGCAGCGCGTGCTTTTCGGCGAGCTCCTCGAGCACCTCCGCGTCCGTCGATCGCCCGCCCTTCATCGTGCGCTTCACGACGGGGAGCTTGAGATCGTCGAACAAGATCGACTCGAGCTGATCGCGCGAACGGATCGCGAAGTCGCGGCCGACGATCTCCTTCGCCTTTGCTTCGAGCGTCTGCATCTCCTGCTCGACGCGCTTGCCGATCGTTTGAAGGCGCGACGTGTCGACGAGCACGCCGACGAGCTCCATCTTCGCGAGCACGCGCGCGAGCGGGAGCTCGACGTCGTCGTAGAGCTTGCCGAGGCCTTCGCTCTCGATGCGCGGTTGAAGGCGCTTCGAGATCGTGATCGCCGCTTCGACGCCGGGCGCGCTGAGCTCCGTCGCGGTCTGCACGTCGAGCTGATCGAACGGAACCTTCGGCGCGCGCTTCGACGACCGAGACGTCGACGGGGGCGCGCTCGACGGGACGCCCATCGACGACGGCGGCGCCTGCGACGAGACCGGCGCGTCCGCGGTGACGAGCGTGACGTCGAGCTCGCGGCGCGCGAGCGAGACGAGATCGTGTGGCGTCTCCGGATCGAGCAAGTACGCGGCGAGATCGGTGTCGAAGATCGGACCCTCCAGCGCGACTTCGTGGCGCGCGAGCACGACCTCTTGCGTCTTCATGTCGTGCGCGATCTTCGTGACGTCCTTCGACACGAGCAGCGGACCGAGGCTCTGCTTCACGTCGTCGAGCGACACCTGCGCGGGCGCGCCGAGGTAACGGTGCGAGATGGGCGCGTAGATTCCCTCGCCGGGCGCAGCCGAGATCGCGACGCCGACGATCGCCGCGCGGTTCGGATCGGGCTCCGACATGCGAAAGTCGAACGCGATTTGTCTCTTCTCGACGGCGCGCTTCGCGAAGCTCGCGAGATCTTCCTTGCGGAGCAACGTCGAGAGCTCGCGCTTCGGCGGCGGCGGCGCGGGGAGCTGCTGGAGGAGGCGCGTGAACTCGAGCTCGGTGAAGAGTCGGCGAAGCTCGGGTTCGTTCTTTCCGCCGTACGTGAGGTGCGCGGGATCCCACGCGACCTTCGCCGCTCTGTCGAGCGTGACGAGCCTCTGCGAGAGGAGCGCGTCGTCTTTTGCGTTCGTGAGGTTCTCGCGGAGCTTTTGGCGTTTGATCTTGTCGAGGTTTTCGTAGATCGCTTCGAGCGTTCCGAACTCGTTCAGGAGATCGGTCGCGGTCTTCGGTCCGACGCTCGGCACGCCGGGAACGTTGTCGCTCGTGTCGCCCGTCAGCGCGAGCCAGTCGCGCACTTGGCTGGGACGCACGCCCATCTTCTCGCGCACCTCGCTCGGTCCGTAGACTTTGTCGCGCATCGAGTCCCACATCACGATCGAGTCGTCGTCGTCGTGGACGAGCTGCATGAGATCTTTGTCGGCGCTCACGATGACGACGCGAACGTGCTCCTTCGACGCGCGGTCGGCGAGCGCTGCGATCAAATCGTCGGCCTCGAGGCCGGGCTGCTCGTAGACCGGGATGTTGTACGCGCGGACGATTTGCTCGCAGCGGACCATCTGCTGGTGCAGATCCGGCGGCGGCGCGGGCCGCGTCGCTTTGTATCGCGCGTCGATCGCCTTGCGGAAGCTCGGCGCCTTCGAGTCCATCGCGACCGCGAGCATCTTCGGCTTCCGCTCGTTCACGACTTTTTGCAGCATCGTGACGGTGCCCATCACGGCGTGCGTCGGCTCGCCCTTCGTGTTCGAGAGCGGCGGCAGCGCGTGGTACGCGCGAAAAACGTAGCCGGACACGTCGACGATGAAGAGGACGTTGTCCGTGTTCGGCGGAGGGAGCTGCGCGGCCATCGGGTTTTCCGCTATAGCAGCGAACCATGCGCGAAGATCGGGCGTTGCGCGAATCGATCGCGCTCTTCGTGCTCTGCGCGTGGCCCGCGTGGATCGTCACGGTCCCGCCGCTCCAGGATTTGGCGAATCATCTCGCGACCGCGTTCGTGCAATCTCACCTCGAGCGTTATCCCGAGCTCGTCTCGAACGGATTTCTGAAAACCAACTCGACGCTTTTCTTGTTCTTGCACCTCGCGTCGCGCGTCGTGTCGCTTCGTCTCGCCGCGAAGATCTTCGTCACGATCGTGTGCGGCGTGTCCGCGTTCGCGTATCCGCGCGCGATCCGCGCGCTCGGCGGAAATGTGCACTCTGCAAGCTTTTTGCTCTGGCCCTTCGTGCACAACTGGTTCGTCGCGATGGGCATGCTCGATTACGCGCTCTCGATTCCGCTCGCGCTCCTCGTGCTCGTGGAGCTGCGCGCGCGGCCGTGGCTCGCGGCGATCCTCGCGGTGCTGGTTTGGTACACGCACGCGTTCGGCGTGGTCGTGCTCGCCGGGCTCGTCGCGCTCGAGATCGTCGCGACGCGCAAGTGGCGCGATGCGCTCGCGCTCTTCGCGCCGCTCGTGCCCGCGCTCGCGCTCCTCGGCTCGTCGATCGTCGCGCAGCTCGATCGCGAAGCGACGGCGGGATCGACCTTGCTCTTCGAGAGCGCGCCCGCGCTCGTGTACGGCGCGTGGTCCGAGTTCTTGTGGTCGCTCTCGAAATGGACGGCGCCGACGCTCGCGGTCGCGGGCGTGCTCGCGTGGTTCGGCGTGAAGCGATTTCGCGAGTCGCGTCCGTTCTTCTCGCCGCTCGCGATGGGCGTGCTCGTCGCGCTCTACGCGATCGTGCCGTACCACTGGCACCACTGGTATTTCGTGTGCTCGCGCGCGTTGCCGTTCGTGTGGTTCGGTTGCGCGCTGCGCGTTCCAGAGCTCGCGCGCGCGCCGAAGATCGCGCTCGGCGCGTGCGCGGTCGCGTTCTCCATCGGGCTCGGCGTCGAATACGCGCGGACGGCGCGGAGCTGGGACGACTTCGCGCGCGGCGAAGTCGCGGTCCCCGAAGGCGCGCGCCTCTTGCCGATGATCTTCGATCGCAAAGGCCCGAGTGGGGAGAACACGTGGCCGATGGCGCACGCGTGGGGTCTCTACGTGATCGATCGCGCGACGAGCGCGCCGCTCGTGTTCGCGCACTCGCGATCGTTTCCGCTGTCGTACGCCACGCCGCCGGAGCCGCGGTTCGAAGGAATCACGCTCGAATATTTTCCGCCGCGCATGCGATCGCCCGACGCGATGTGCGAAGACGCGCGCGCACAAGGGATCGCGCTCGACTGCGCGCGCGAATACGAACGAGCGTGGCGCGCGTTCTGGGCTGACGCCGCGCCGCGCTTCGATCGCGTCGCGATGTACGGCGCGACGCGCGAGGTGCGCGCGCAGATCCCGGCGAGCTTCCGCGTGCTCTTCGACGAAGGCGAGACGCTCGTCCTCGCGACGAAGTGACGCCTCAGAGTCGGTGCAGGATGCGGAGGCGCCCGTTGTGGAAGACCTCGCGGTACTCGGGCGGGATCACGCCGAGCGTGATCGCCGGCGCGTCCCACACGAGAAGCCAATCGAAGCGCGGCTCGACGTGCGCGAAGAAATCGCTCCACGCGGCGCGCCACGTGTCCACGCACGTCGACGTCTTCAACGTGGCGCAGATCCAGCTCGGATCGCGCATCAACCCGACGAAGTGCTCGAACCCGACGTGCTCGAGCCGCGGATCGGGCGGCTCGCGGTACGCGACGCCGAACATGCGCGACGTCGCGAACACGAGCGGCGCGCTCGTGTGCTTCGCGTTCACGTAGAAGCCCCACGCGTGCGAGAGCGGTCGCGTGTTCACGCTCGCGCCCTTCGTCTCGAAGACGAGCGGGAGGAGCGCGGCGCGCTCGGGCACGGCGTCGATGCCCGAGACGATCTCTTGGTGATCGCGATCGAGCCGCACGTAATCGACGCCGAGCGAGATCGAGTACGCGACCGAGCACGCCGCGAGCGTTCCGACGAGCCACTTCGGAAATCGCTCCGGTAAACGCACGAGCGCGATCGTCCAGAGGATCGCCGCGGCGCGCGTGTTCGCGAACGCCCAGAACGAGAGCACGTACGGCACGAACGCGTAGAGCGCGCCGAACGCGAGCATCGCGGCGGACGAAAGGAACGGGGTGCGCACGGCGCGGTTCTTCCACGCGAAGAACGCGATCACGAGACACGGCGCGAGCGACGCGATCGATCGCGGCGTGAACGCCAAGAACCACTGCACCCACAAGTTCGCGACGAGATCCCACGGCGCGAGCCAGATGCTCGCGTAGCTCGTCATCGCGACCGACGAGCGCGCGAAGAGCTGACCGAGCACCGACCACGCGAGAAGGAGAGCCCCCGGCGCGAGCGGGAGCACGGCGCGCGCGAAGAGCTTTTGGAGGTCCCCGCGCGCGCGAAACATCGCGACGACGATCTCGACGAGCACGAGCAAGAGCACGAAAAAGAGCGGGATGAGATGCGTGTACCATGCAAGGATCGACGTGGCCGCGATCAGCGCCGCGCGCTTCGCGGTGGGCGCGCCGCGTTGCTCGACGAGCAGCGCGATCAAGAAGACCGCCACGGCGAGACCCAAGCAGAAATCGAGCATGCCGAGGCACAAGCAGAAGTTGTGCACGATCGGCGCGAGGACGAGCGTTCCGGTGATCATCGCGGCGCGTCCGCGCGCGACGAGCAGCAGGCGCGTGAACGCGAGCGCGTTCGCCGCGAGCACGACGGCCGCGAACGCGCGAATCGCGCCGAGCGTGCTCGACAGCGCGTGACCGACGAAGTGCTCCCACGCGAACAGCGCGGCGTTCGTCTTGAAGAACCCGTTGAAGACGAACTCGGGATAGTCGCTCGGGTGATCGATGATCGTGGCGACGGCGAGGTGGTTGCCGATGTCTTGGTACGGCGGGACTTCGACGAGCAAGAGCGGCCACGCGCAGAGCACGAAGACGACCGCCGCGCAGAGGAGCCACGCTCGCACCGCGTCGGTGTAGATCACTTTGCGGGCGTAATCACCAAATCGACGCGCCGCCCGCTCGACAAAGAGAAGTACGCGTTCGCCGTGCGCCCTTCGTGCTCGGAGTGGATCGCGTAGACCGCGTCGGTGCCGTCGCGCACCGCGTCCGCCGTGACGCGCGCTTGCACGTGGAGCTTCGTGACGCGCGCGCGCGCCAAGAACGAGCGCCCGCCGATGAACGCGAACGTGCGCACGAACGCTTGGCGCAGCGCGGGCGTCGCGTTCGCGCCGAGCCCCCATCGAACGAGCTGACCCGCTTCGTCGATCTCGACGTCGAGATCCGCGTCGCCCGCGGCGCCGAACGGGACGGTCTTCCAAATCGGGTCGGTGCTCGCGGCTTGCGGGAATCCGCGCGCGATCGCGACGGTCACGTCGGCCGCGCTGCGATCGCCGAGCGCGCCGTACGTGAGCGGCGCCTCGACTTCGCGTGCGCTTTGCGTCGGCTCGCCGCGCGCAACGACGCGCGCGCGCGCGCGCTGCACGAGCGCGTCGTCGTTCTTCTCGTCGCGCGGCGCTTCGACCGGCACGACCTCCGAGCGCTCCGCCGCGCGCGTCTCTTCTTCTCCGACGTCGAACGTCTCACCCGTGAACACCACCTTCGGCGTCGATTCGTTCTTCGTCGCGCGCTTGCCGAGCCACACGCCGCTCGCGCCGAGCCCCGCGTGAACGAGCAGCGACGCCGTCAGAAAAATGAAGGATGCGCGTCGCATAGGGGTGTTAACCATAGACCACCCCGGCCCCCGCCGAGTTCCCGACATGCGCGTCCTCTCCGGCATCCAATCTTCAGGCAAGCTCCACCTCGGAAATTATTTCGGCGCCATCGCGCAGTTCCTCGAGCTGCAGAATTCCGGAAACGAGTGCCTCATCTTCATCGCGGACCTCCACGCGCTCACGACGGTGCGCGAAGGCGCGCGGCTTCGCGAGCTCACGCGCGACGTCGCGCTGGACTACCTCGCGCTCGGGCTCGATCCGTTCAATCCGAACGTCGCGCTCTTTCGTCAATCTGACGTTCCCGAGATCACCGAGCTCTTTTGGATTTTGCTCTCGGTGACGCCGATGGGACTGCTCGAGCGCGCGCACTCGTACAAAGACAAAATCGCGAAGGGCATCGCGCCGGACGCGGGGCTCTTCACGTACCCGGTGCTCATGGCCGCCGACATCCTCGCGTACGACTCGGACGAGGTCCCCGTCGGCCGCGATCAGCAGCAACACCTCGAGATGGCGCGCGACATCGCCATCAAGCTCAATCAAACATTCGATGCAAAATACATCGATCGCTTGAACGCCTCGAAACACGGGCAAGACGTCCACGGCATCCTCAAGATCCCGCGCGCGCGGATTCAAGACGCGACGGCCGTCGTGCCCGGGCTCGACGGACAAAAAATGTCGAAGAGCTACCAGAACACGATCGATCTCTTCGGCGACGACGCGCAGACGAAGAAGCGCATCATGAGCATCAAGACCGACTCGACGCCCGTCGAGGCGCCAAAAGACGCGAGCATGCCGATTCACGCGCTGCTCAAGCTCTTCGCGTCGCCCGAAGAGATGAAGGAGATCGATCGGACGTTCCGCGAAGGCGGCAAGGGCTACGGCCACTACAAGCAGCGGCTCCAGGAGCTCTTCTTCGAGAAGTTCGGAGCGGCGCGCGCGGCGCGTCGCGAGCTCGAGAAGGATCCGGCGAAGGTGGAAGCCGTGCTCGCGAAGGGCGCGGCGCGCGCGCGTGCGTGCGCGGCGCCGGTCATGGAGCGAGTCCGCCAGGCGGTCGGTCTCACGCGTTGACGATGTGTGACGCGCGAAGCACAACATACGTTGCCGCGCGTTCACATCTCCCCTGGTATATGCTGGTTTTCCACGGCTCGTCCGTGGCCCGCCGGTTGCTTTAGACGACGGGTCTCCGGGAGGATCCCAAAAATGTACGTGTCTCGTTCAGTCGTCGCCGCCCTCACCGCTCTTGGTGCCGTCCTCGTTCCTGCGGTGGCGCACGCGCAATACGCTCAAGTTCAAGTTCAAGTCCAGCAACCGTACCAACCGCAGCAACCCGTCTACGTGCAGCAGGCGCCGCCGCCTCCGCCGCCGGACGCCGTCGCGCCGAACGGCCAATACGTCGCGCCGATGCAGCAGCAGACTCAGCAGACGTACGTTCCGCAGAGCGTCGCGATGTCGGGACCACGCATCATCCGCGACTGGCACGAAGGCGATCCCATTCCTCCCGGCTACCACCCCGAGTCGCGCATCCGCACGGGTCTCGTCACGGGCGGCGCCACGATGTTCGGCGTTCCGTATTTGATCTCCATTCTGACCGCGGCGATCGGCTCGGACAGCGGCTGTTGCACCGCGATGTGGGTCCCCGTCGTCGGTCCGTTCATCCAGATGGGCGCGTGGAACGCGGGCACGGACTCGAGCGCGGTCGCGACGGGTGACGTGTTCCTCGTCATCGACGGCGTACTCCAAGCCGCTGGCGTCGCGATGTTCGTGTACGGGCTCGCCGTCCCGAAGACGGTGCTCGTGCGAAACGACCTCGGCATGTTCAAGAACATCACGCCGACGCCGATTGTCTCGAAGAACATGACGGGCATCGGGGTGACCGCACAGTTCTGACCGAACGAAGAGACCTTGCTACACTGAAGGCCGCGCGGAAGAGAGAGACCGCGCGGCCTTCGCTTTCCATGCGTACGAAACTCGTCATCGCGTCGCTGGTCGCGCTCGCGTGCAGCTCCACGGAGACCACGCCCGCGCCGACGACCATCTCGATGGATTTCACGCGAAGCTCGTCGTTCTACGACGCGCCGTTCCCGAGCGAGGATCTGCGCAACGCGGACGGCACGATCAACGTCTCGAATTTCCCGTCGCAGGATCAAGCGCTCGTCATTCAACAAGCGGTCAACCTCGTCGCGACGAGCGCGCGCGGATTTTCGTCGACGGCCGGCGTCTTCTTCTCGGCGAGCGCGTCGCTCGATCCGACGACGCTGCCGGATCTCGCGGGGAGCACTGCGGACGACGCGCCGGCGTACCTGATGGACGCGGACGAGACGTCGCCGACGTACCGAAAAAAGATTCCCGCCGCGATCAGCTACGACGACGACGGCGGGCCGTTCGGCGCGCCGCACCAGATCACGATCCTTCCGTATCAAGGCGTGCCGCTTCGCGCGAAGACGCGGTACGCGGCGGTGATCACGAACACCGTGCGCGACGCGCTCGGAAGGCCGCTCGCTTCCAACGCGTCGATGAACGCGCTCGAAGCGGGCGCTGCGCCGAGCGGGGTCGGCAACGCAGCGCTCGCGGAGATGCAAGGCGCGCTCACCGCGCTCGGCGACACGTCGAACGTCGTCGGGCTCGCCGTGTACCGCACCGACGATCCGCTCGCAGGGATGACCGCGGTGCTGAAAGACGTGCTCGCGCGACCGATGCCCGCGCCGAACGCGCCGTTTTCGGCGAACGAGGTCTTCGACGACTATTGCGTGTACTCTACAACGATCGACATGCCGGACTATCAGGCGCCGCCGAACCCGGCCGACGGCGAGACGCAACCGTACGCGTTCGCGAAGAGCGGCGGTGAGTGGACGTTCGATTCCAACGGCAACCCGATCTTCCAGCGCAACGAGACCGCGAACGTCGTCGTCACGATTCCGCGCATGGTGATGCCGGCGAACGGATTTCCGACGGTCGTGTTCTCGCGCACCGGCGCGGGAGGAAATCGTCCGCTCGTCGATCGCGGCGTGCAGCCCGCGGAGGGTCAGCCCGCCATCACGCCGGGCACGGGACCTGCGCTCGAGTTTGCGCGCGTCGGCTTCGCGGGCATCAGCATCGACGGTCCGCTCGGCGGGCTGCGCAACCCGACGGGCGATCCCAACCAAGAAGATTTCCTCATCTTCAACATCTCGAACCCGGGCGCGATCCGCGACAACATCCGCGAGAGCGCGATGGAGCTCGCGCTCACCGCGCACATCCTCGACTCGCTCACCGTCGACGCGAGCGCGTGTCCCACCGTCGCGAACGCGAGCACGAAGTTCGACACGTCGAAGCTCGCGCTGATGGGGCACTCGATGGGCGCGACGATCTCGCCGCTGTCCGCCGCGTTCGAGCCGCGCTTCGGCGACGTGATCTTGAGCGGGTGCGGCGGGAGCTTCATCGAGAACGTTTTGTACAAGGATCTGCCGGTGCTCATTCGTCCGCTCGCGGAGGTGCTCATCGGATATCCGCCGGTCGGAAAGCATTTGACCGAGGGCGACGCGGCGCTCTCGCTCGTGCAGTGGGCGGCGGAGGCCGCGGATCCACCGACGTACGGGCCACGCATCCTCGATGGGAGCGGCGCGCCGCACAACGTGCTCATGTTTCAGGGCATCGTCGATCATTACATCATGCCGCCGATGGCGAACGCGTCGACGCTCTCGTTTGGTCTCGATCTCGCGGGCACGGAGGTCGACACGACCGCGGCGGAGCTCGCGGACTTCACGCCCATCGTCGATCTCTTTCCGCTCAGCGGACGCGGGATCATTCCGGTGCCCGCGCAGAGCAACGTCGCGATCCAAAATGGGAACGTGACCGCGGTGCTCTCGCAGTGGCCGTCGGATGGAATCGAGGACGGACACGAGATCATGTTCCAGCGACCCGAGCCGAAGTATCAGTACCGGTGCTTTCTCGCGAGCTACGCGGCGGGCGGCGCGGCGCTCGTGCCCGTCGGGCTCACGGACACGTCGGTCTGCTCGTTCTGAGCGAGGAGAAAATCCGCCACGGCGCCGGCCACGCGCGCGTCGAAGAGGATCGTGAGGTGACCGACGTGATCGACGACGAAGTCGCGTCCGCCCCACGCTTCGAGCGACGCGCTCTCCTTCGCGGGCGCGACGATGTTGTCGTGGGTCGAGAAGATCGAGAGCATCGGCACGCCGAGCGGCGCCGCGGACATCTCCATGATGAACTTCGTGCCCGCGCGGAGTTGGCGGCCGCCGCGCCCGAGGATCGGGCCGCGGTAGCGCACGCCGGAGTGCGGGCTCGCGATGGTGACGCAGCGACGCACGCGCGCGGGATCGAGCCGGATGCAGTGGCGCGCGACGAGCCCGCCCATCGAGTGGCACACGAGATCGACCGCGGTCGCGCCGGTCTCCTTGCAGACGCGCTCGACGAATCGCGCGAGGCGCGCGCCGCTCTTTCGGATGTCGGCGAAGGAAAAATAATTGAACGCGTAAATCGGCCCGAGCCCGCGCGCGCGAAGAAAGCGCGAGAGGTAAACGAAATCCGCGCGGTTCTGCGTGTAGCCGTGGACGAGGATGACGGGTCTCCGTCCGCGACCGCGGCGCGCGCCGACGGCGACGTAGATCGGAAACAGGCTCGTCACGATCGCGGCGAGCACCGCCTCGCGGAACACGTAACGGAGCGCGATGTGCGCGCGTCGCTTCGGCACCGCGGCGAAGGTCATCACGAACGTGACCACGACGTAGATCGCGACGCCGAGCGCGACGGCCCCGAACAACGCGAGTGACGCGCGCTCCGCGTACGTGAGCATCGAATCAGGTGTAGCACCGCGTCAGCGCGCGGCGCGGAACTCGCTGAAGCCTGCGCCCGACACGCGCTCGCTCTCGCCTTCGCGAACGAGCGTGCCTTCCCACGTGAACCCGACGAATCCGCCGCCGTCGACCTCGGGCGAGATCGGCGTCGCCGCGTGCGCTTCGTAACGCAGCATGCCCGCGCGCGCGCGCATCGCGCCGCTCCACTCGGACGCGCTGCGCTGACGAACGCGTAGCGCGTGGACGCGCGCGATCGGCGCGCCCTCGGTCGCGCGCGCTGCGCCGTGGAGCCCGAGACCGAAAAGCGCGAGGCCCGCGAAGAAGCGATCGCCGCCGAGGTGAATCACGTCCCAGCGCCAACGGCGCGGCGCGAGCTTCGCGACGTCGACGCGCGTCTCCGCGCCGAACGCGTGCTCGACCACGCCGAACGCGTCGCGCGTCTCGCCGTCGATCGTGACGCGCGCGGCGCGCCACGAGGACCAATACGTCAGAAAACCCGGCGC
>Ga0335078_10011420_pt1 | contig 13167 bp, 9 predicted proteins | sample Lox_Sample_32_FD_206711 | JGI IMG/M metagenome (GOLD analysis project Ga0335078, IMG submission 206711) | Soil microbial communities from Loxahatchee National Wildlife Refuge, Florida, United States - Lox_Sample_3.2 | ecosystem: Environmental > Terrestrial > Soil > Wetlands | place: USA: Florida... | reverse complement strand
AACGATGAGAGATTGAAGAACTGGTGCATCAATTCGCCATCCTTCCAGTGCATTCGCTGGGCGATCCCGGGTAGCATCTTGACGCTCGTATCCTCACACAGATTGGGGTGACCCGTGACGCATTGCGGGCAGGTGCCGCAGAACACCGACAGGCAGGTGATGACATGGTCGCCAGGCTTGACGTACGTGACGCTATCGCCGACCGCCTCGACCACCGCCGCGGACTCATGCCCCAGGACGCACGGTGTCGGGTGCGGATAGAGTCCGTCGATAAAATGCAGGTCGCTATGACACAGCCCGGCGAATGCGGTGCGCAGCAGCACCTCGCGCCCCTTCGGCTTTTCCACTGTGACATCTTCAATCGTCAACGATTCCTTCGGCGCGTGCAGAACGGCGGCCTTCATGGCGTTTCCTTTCCGGAATTTCCGGATGACCTCGATGCTGGAGCGAATGGTAGCGATTTTCAGAGCGATCTAGAAGTCTGCTCTCCGATCGCGAGCTGAACGGTCCTATGACGGTTTGCTACAGCCCGCCAAACGACATTATTCGCACGAAAGGACATGCCCCGATCTTGGCCGTTCGGTCGTGATCGGGGCTAAAGCAGAAGTCGATCCAAGGCGTCGGAAAGTCGTGGTTGACCCTCTTCCGACGTGCTCATCCGAAAATTGCTGCTTTGCAAAACAACTCTATTTCCGGCCTCGAATCGTACGCTCATCCGACCCGAGCTGCATCGTCACCATTGCCGCTGATAATAGCTTGGGTAGTAGCTCTGGTAATAATTTACGCCGGCGCGCTGGCGCGCAGAGGTGTATTGGGAATCCCAATTGCCTTGCTCATGCAAGCCGGAGAAGCCGCCATCCGAGCCATTACGATCCGCGACGCGGTTGTCGTGAGGCCGCTGTCGCATAGCAAGGCCGCCCTGTGGCTGGTTGCTTAGCACCACGACGAACTCGGTGTGAAAATTGGTCTCGCGATTGAGCGGTTCATCCGAAATGACAATCGAGGATCCCGGCACAGCCGTCGGCGCAAAGCGGTCGCGTACGTCTAGCGGCATGGTGACGCGATCGAGCGCGTCCTTGCGGTGTCACCGCCGTCGATCGTCACGGCAGTCCATCGCAAGTTCGCGCCATCGCTGCGCGCCACCGCCGTGAAGACATGCGTGCCGATCGGCTTGTCCGGCTCGCGTATCGTGACCGGGACCTCTAGAGTCGCCTCGAAGCCGCGTCGCACATAGAGTCGGTGCGTCGCACGGCTGATGAAGACTGAGACCGGCTTAAGCGCGAGCTTTGCCGCGTGCGCCGCCTTGGCGGCATCGGACCGTTTGGCCTCGGCCTCCTTGGCGGCGCTCTGCGTTGCCGCCGCCGCGTCGAGCTTCGACTTCGCATCTACACCGGCGGCGTCCAGTTGCGTCTCTAGCAGTGCCACGTCAGCGGCGGCCATCTGCTTGAGGTCCGCTGCGTGCACCTTAGCTTCGTCCGTGTCGGCGGCTTCGAACGCCTTTTCAGCGGACACAAGCTCCGCGTCCGTATGGACTCTGAGTCGCTCCAGCATACGCAGAGATGCCTTGATTGACGCCGCCTCGCGTGCTGCTGCCGCCGCCGCGCTCTTGGCTTCGTCGGCTATCTTGGCGGCATGCGCTGCTTCGTGGGCCAGCGTTTCGGCGCGCGTTGGTGCAGCTGCCACGGCTTCAGCGTTCGGGACGAACAGTGCCGGGTGGGAAAACTCGACTGGCTCAACATCGCCTGGCGCGATGATTACGCGCATGCCGATCCGCGCCTTGGCAAACAAGTTCTCCGCAAAATCATAGGGCATCCGGATGCAGCCATGTGAGGCGGCATATCCGGGCAGCGGGCCACCGTGCAGCGCGATGCCTGACCAAGTGATGCGTAGCATGTCCGGCATTGACGCATCGTCATACAGGTTCGAGTGGTGGTCCTTGTCCTTCTCGACGACGCTGAAGACGCCAGCCGGCGTCTCGCGTCCAGTCATGCCGGTGGATACCGGCGCGCGCATGATCCAGCCGTCCGTGTCGTAGATGGTCACCCGCTGTCTCTTGATCGATACGATCGCCATGATCGGCTCACCGGCATGGCGCGGGGCTGTCGCCTCGTTGGTCCGCGGGAGTGCGCCCGAATCCCTGCGGCGTCGGCGGGCGGCTCGGTCAACGCTATCAGCACCGCCGTGCCGGCAAGGGCCACGACCGCGGAAGCGCTCCATCGCCGGATTGTCTTAGCTGATCGTGCCGTGGTGCTTGTCACACTGCGCCGGTTCAAATGTCTTTCGGGAATCTCTGCCGGGGAATTTCCGACACGCAAACGAATGGGAATGGGCGATGGTTCCCATGCAGACGTCTGCGACTAACGAGGTTACCTCAGTGCTCCGCTAAAACGAGATTGGTACGGCTGTTTCCGCGCTTGCAATGTCGCGCCGGCTCGGACGGTAACTAAGCGTCGAAAGCACGGCGACGGATAACGCCGTGGTCACTAAGGAACTGCGGACGCTTGTCTCTGGGCGCGGGCAGACCCGCTGCGTCGTCTTAGCTGCACGGGCGTCGCCACCGCGTGACTTAGCCTCGTTCGCGCCTGCCCGGCGCTTCGTGGCGTAGCGGCCAAGGAATGAAGAGGTTCACCGTTTGCGATAGCGACAACTCCGTGAAGCTTCCGCTCAGTAGTCCGATGCACTCGCGAATGGCTCCGCATGGCGATTACAGTAAGCGGAGCACGGGCGGGAGGAGGTGGATCTGTAAAGGTCCCTTCACTCGCCGCCGTATATCGATCGGCGAGTAGATTGATTCGTCCTGTCCATAGGCTGACGAAGTCACTGCTTGATATCTTCTCCACACTTCCGAAATCCCGCTTCCATCGAGGGAGAAGGTTTCCCCATATGCACCTTTTGCACCATTGCTCACCCTTAAGAACACCCTCGCTCGTCGCACACATAGACTGCCAGGCAACGCGTTGTGGGTGTTCGTAATGTTCAATCGCTCCCTCGATCCCTTGCTGATGCACCATGTATCACTCGGCGTAATCGGGAAAGTGGCCAAGCGCCCATTTAAACCTTTGCGCCTGGACAAAAAACATGTGCGCGGCGGCACGCGCATTGTCGCGCGCGTCCCAAATGCTGCCGTCACCGTACTTCTCAAACTCATAGTCACCAAGTTGAAACAACCCTTTATATGATCCAGTCCGCGCATGAGTATTGAAGTCACTCTCGACCTTGGCAATTGACAGCATCATCGGCAAATCAATGCCGTATATGGACGCTGCCTGGCGAATCTCTTCGCGCGGATCGTCTGTTGTCGCGTGCGGTTCATAGTAGCGGGCTTCTAATATGCCGCCAACGTAGCCGAAGGCATCGACCGGCAGATTCTGTTCGTGAGGGGGTTGGTACGAAGTATCTGCGGGAAAAAATGTCACCGCCATCGCGCTCGTTTCACACCAGCCCGCTAATAGAGCGATTGCAAATGCAATTGCTGCTGTCCCCACGCCTTTCATTAATCCCTCATCAGCTGTCGATGTTTGGCTTGGCTACTTACCGCAGGCTGGCACGGTGATTAAATGCAAGCGCACGCCATCCTGACAAACGACCCAACCCTGAGAGCCGCTTGCGATGGCAAACGTCTGCAACCACAACTGCGCGGGCCAAACACCCTGCCCCGTTAAGATTTTGGAAAAGCCGAGATGAACGCGTGATGAACGGAAAAGCGCTCCCGGGGCCGACGAAGCAAGCGATGATGCAAACGCCGCGCTAGTACGAGGGTCGCTCTGACTTCTCTTGTTGGAGCAAGAACTGACGTTTAGTGCGCATCGCTCAAACGGCGAAAATGACCGTTTTGGAGCTACCCAGCAAAAAACTGCCAGCCGATCGCCATCGCAGGAACTGACCTCACTCTCGAAATACTCGATCCTAATTTTCGCCGATCTGCGCGCGGAACACGTTGGACAGTTATCCGCATATCCGGTCTTTCGGCAATGCCAGCGGCGCGATCCACTGACTCTGAGATACTTGTCTCATGAAGTACTTGTAATGAAACCTAACAATCCGTCTGTCCGTTCCAATAGAGGGATTGCAAATAGAGAGCGCTCGGTACGTCGAGCAATGACTTGGAAAGCGATGCCCCATTGCAGCGAAGGCGTGAACCATGACTGTAAATCGGGAGTATGCGCGGTACCGCGTCGGTCATCTCAATCTTCCGCGTGAGGAAGCTTCCACAGCGGACACGGCCGCCCGCGTCATTCTTGCAGAGGCCTGGCTCGATTTGGCCAACGAGACCGGACAACCTGGGCGCAAGGGACGCGGCGAATTTGAAGCGCAGCTTCGACGATGGGTTTCCAGGCTTGCAGTCGGGACCCTGTAGAAGTGCGTCAGCCACGCGGCTTAGCCCGAAAACGGCACAAAAAACGCCGCTTTCGGTAGCAAAGCGCACGTGAACAGGGGTGACCAAAAACGTCGTTCATGACCCACTTCGGACCTCGCCCGTCTGGAAGGCCGCTACAACCTCATGGCCGGAATTGCTAGGCTCTGGGCTGCGCAGGTTGCAGGAAAATCGGCAGGGGGCCGCCGATGCAGCAAATCGCTGAGTGGCTCGAAAAGCTCGGTATGTCCGAGTATGCGCAGCGTTTTGTCGATAACGCCATTGACTTAAGCGTTCTTCCCGATTTGACGGATCAAGACCTGGAGAAGCTGGGCGTCTTACTTGGCCATCGCCGCAAGATGCTCCGCGCCATCGCAGCACTGGCCGGCGCACCGGTAGCTCAGGTAACAGCGGAGACAGCCTCGCCCGCTAAGCCGACGCCAGTCGCTACCGCCTTGGCGCCAGTCTCAGCATCAGTCGAAGTCGCGGGCGAGCGCCGGTATCTGACGGTGATGTTCTGCGATCTGGTCGGTTCGACCGGGATCGCCGCGCAGCTCGACGCCGAGGAATGGCGCGACCTAGTCGGCGCTTATCTCGACGCCACCTCGGCGGCGGTGACAGAAATGGGCGGTCATGTCGCCAAGAAACTCGGCGACGGCATTCTGGCGCTGTTCGGCTATCCGCAGGCGCATGAGAATGACGCCGAACGCGCCGCACGCGCGGCGCTTTCGATCCTGCGCGGGCTCGCCGACCTGAACCGCAAGAACGCGGGCAGCGGCAAACTGGAGCTGAAAGCCCGCATCGGGCTTGAAACCGGTCCAGCGGTGGTGGACGCGGCCGGCGAAATTTACGGCGACGTCGCCAACGTCGCGGCGCGCGTGCAGACGCTGGCCGAACCGGGCGCGGTCATGATCACCGCGCAGGTGCAGCGTCATATCGCCGGACTTTTCGTCGCCGAAGAGCGCGGCACCCACCTCCTCAAGGGCGTGCCCGACCCGGTGACGCTTTATCGCTTGCTGCGTGCGAGCGGCGGTGGCCGCCGTGCCGGGCAGCGGCAACTCACGCCGCTGATCGGCCGCGAAGAAGAAATCTCGATCCTGCTGCGCCGCTGGGAGCGGGCGCGGCTCGGCGACGGGCAGTTCGTGCTAATCGTCGGCGAGCCGGGATTGGGCAAGTCTCGGCTGGTCGAAGAATTTCACATGCGGTTGCGAGAGACGCCGCACACCTGGGCGGAGTGGACGTGCTCGCAGCTTCTGCAGAATACGCCACTGCATCCGATCGCCGAATGGGGCCGCCAGCGTTTCGGCGGCGCCGATATACCCGCCCAGCAGCGCCTCGCCGATCTGGAAAATTCGCTGGCACAGGTCAAGCTCGACCCAGCCGAAAATGTCCCCTTGCTTGCGCCGCTCCTCGACATTCCGTTGCCGCCAGAACGCGCGCCGGCTCTGGCGCCGGAAGAAATGCGCCGCAGGCAACTGGCGGCGGTAACCGCCTGGGCGATAGCAGGCGCTAACGTGCAGCCGGTGGTGCTGGCGCTGGAAGATTTGCATTGGGCCGATCCGACCACCATTGACGTTCTGCGCGGCATTGCCGAGCGCGGCGCGCTGGCACCGCTGTTCGTTGTCGCGACGGCACGGCCCGAATTCCGCGCGCCCTGGGGCGTGCGTTCCCATCACGGCACGATTTCGCTCAGCCCCCTCGATCGCGCCCAGGTGCGCGACATGGTGGCGGAGCTTTCGGCCCGCCACGCGCTGGCGAAAGACATTGTAGACGATGTAGCGGCGCGCACTGGCGGTGTGCCTTTGTTCGTCGAGGAAGTGACGCGGCTCTTGCTGGAGCGCGGCGAGCAAGGCGGCATCCAAATGATTCCGCCGACATTGCAGCAATCGCTGATCGCGCGGCTCGACCGGCTTGGTTCGGCGCGTGAGGTGGCGCAGATCGGCGCTGTGATCGGCCGCGGTTTTTCTTATCGCTTGCTGCGCGGCGTGGCTGGGATGGAGGATGCAGTCCTGCAGGCTGCGCTGGAAAAGCTCGCCGACGCCGACATCGTGCTGGTGCAGGGCGTGCCGCCAGAGAGCGATTATCGTTTCAAGCATGCGCTCATCCAGGACGCCGCTTACGAAAATCTGCTGAAGAGCCGGCGCCAGGTCCTGCATCGCCGCGTCGCCGAGACGTTGCGCGACCGCTTCGCCGACACCGCCGCGGCCGAGCCGGAAGTGCTAGCGCATCATTTTACCCAAGCGGGGATGACCGACGCCGCGATCGAATGGTGGGGCAAGGGCGGCGACCAGGCCTTGCGCCGCTCCGCCTTCCAGGAGGCAATCGCCCATCTCGGCAAGGCCATCGAGATGGCAGACAAGGAGGGCGAAAGCGCACCGCGCGCAGCGACCGCTTCGGCCAGGCAGCAACGGCTCAAGCTGCAAACCGGCTATGGCCAGGCGGTTATGTGGGCGAAAGGCTTCGGCTCCCAGGAGGCAACAAGCGCCTTCGCCCGTGCAAAAGAACTTGCCGAACGCGCAGAGAATCCTAATGAGCGCTTCGCCACCTACTACGGTCAATGGATCGGCAGTGCGCTGCGCGGCGAGCTAGGATTGGCCCGTGAGACGCTCGAAATTTTCTTGCGCGAGGCGAATGAGCTTGGAGCGAGGGCAGAAGCAGCAGTCGCCCACCGTGTTCTCGGCCTGACTTGCCTCACTCAAGGCGAATTTACGATCGCGCAACAGCATCTTGATGAAGCCCTCAGGCTTTACGACCCGCAGCACGATCGCGAAACCAACTTTCGCTTCGGCCAGGATACGGGCGCGACCGCAAGAGCCTACCTCGCTCACACCGATTGGCAGTTCGGCAACTTCCAGCGGATGCGCGAGCTGATGGAAGACGCAGTCGCTCGCGCTGTTGACTCATCACATCCACCCACCCTTGCCAATGTCTATCATATTAACGCCACGTTAGAAGCACTTCGCGGCGATGCTTACGCCACCCTGCGTGTTGCCGAAATGCTTGGAGAAGTTAGCCAGGCGCATGGGCTTGCCGTCTACGTGGCGTTTGCACCGCTGTTCTCAGCCTGGGCACGCGCTTGGACCGGCGATCGCACGGCCGGTCTCATCGAATTTCAAGAGGCAGTCGCGGCGTATACTGGCCTGGGAAACAAATGGTACTTACCGCTTTTTCAGGGCCTGCTCGCGGAACTGGAAGCGGAAGTAGGTACCGCCGAACAGGCGCTGAGCGTTGTCGATGCAGCGCTTACGCTCGCCGGTGAGACCGGAGAGCACTGGACCGATTCTTTGCTGCATCGCATGCGCGGCGAGATTTTGCTCAAGCGCGATCCGGTGGACACGGCGGCGGCAGAGGAGGCGTTCCTCACCGCCATTGCAGTAGCGCAGCAACAAAATGCAAGGAGCTTCGAGCTGCGTGCGGCGCTTTCGCTGGCTAAGCTTTATCAGAACGCTGGTCGCGCGGCCGACGCGCACGCGGTGCTCGCGCCCGCGCTCGAAGGCTTTGCGCCGACGCCGGAGTTTCCGGAGATCGACGAAGCTCAGAAGCTCTTCGCCGCACTTGCAGCGATGGATGAGGTGCGAACTGCGACGGTAGCACGGCGGCAGCGGGTGGAACTTCAGGTCGCCTACGCTAACGCATTGATTTCGGCACGCGGCCACGGCGCGAAGGAAACGACCGCCGCCTTCGCCCGGGCGCGGAATCTCGCTGCTGACATCGAGGATCCAGCCGAACGATTCCCGATTTATTACGGCATTTGGGTCGGTGGCTTGGTCAGAGGCGAGTTCTCGGTGATGCGCGATATCGCTGAGGCCGCCGGCCGAGATGCCGAAAACAACCCAGGCCTGAGCGAAGCCTGCACCGGCTGGCGCATCGTGGGTGTGACTCGCTCGTATGAGGGCAATTTCGTTGCTGCGCGCACATCCCTGGAGAAGACGCTCGCCACGTTCGATCCGGAACGAGATCGCGATCTCACGTACCGCTTCGGCCAGGACATCGGCGTGTCAGCAACTATACAATTGGCGAAGGTGGTGTGGGCGCAAGGGGAAATCGGTCGTGCGAGCGATCTGGCCGCCGCGAGCATCAAACAGGCCGACCGGACTAGACAAGTTGCAACGATAGCCTATGCGAATTGCGTCCACGCATTTCTGCTTGTCGCGCGCCGTGATCCCATCCACGCCGCAGTCGCAGTCGGCGCGTTCGCCGCGCTCGCCCGCAAACATGCGATGCCGGTCTGGATAACCTATGCCGATTTTCTTGAGCCCTGGGTATGTTGGCATGATGGCCATCGCAATACCGATCTTGAGGCAATGCGCGTCGGGATTGCGGGCGCTCAACAGCAGGAGGTTACGCTTTATGTACCTTTGCTTGAAACGGCCTTAGCTCGCGCCGAAGCCGAGGCCGACCAATTCGACGCGGCGCTCGCGAGCATTTATCATGCACTCGCGGAGACTGAGCGTACTGGGCAGCGCTGGTTCGAAGCCGAGACGCATTGTGTCCGGGGCGAGATTTTGCTGAAACGCGATCCGGCGAACACCGGGCCGGCGGAGGAAGCGTTCCTCACCTCCATCGCCATTGCGCAGCAGCAGAAAGCAAAAAGCTTCGAGCTGCGCGCGGCCTTGGCGCTGGCGAAGCTTTATCAATCGAGCGGCCGCCCCGCCGACGCGCACGCGGTGCTCGCGCCCGCGCTCGAAGGCTTTGCGCCGACGCCGGAGTTTCCGGAAATCGCTGAAGCGCAGACCCTGCTCGCCGAGCTCGCCGAATCCGATGAAGTCAAAAACGCCGTGGCGGCGCGCTAATGGCATTAAACTTTTGCACTGCAAAAACCGTCGTTCTTGGCACTTTTCGCCGTGCTCGCAGGTCGCTAGTTCGGGCGCTAACGAAGGAATAGTCGACAATCAATCAGAGCGGCCAAAACAGCGCGAGTTGACCCGAAGGCGACGTGGTCAAACTTGATCACTTTCATCGAACATTCGTAAGATTGTCGCCCGAAAGGTTTTGTTTGGGCGCAGTTGATGACCGGGGATCGCCTTGAACGGCGTCTAGCTGCCATTCTTGCAGCGGATGTCGTCGGATACAGCCGATTGATGGCTGCTGACGAGGAAGGCACGCTTGCACGCCTAAATGCCCATCGACGTGAGTTTCTTGAACCAAAGATCGCCCAGTATCACGGCCGCATCGTCAAGCGTATGGGCGATGGCATATTGAGCGAATTCGGTAGCGTCGTGGATGCCGCCCGTTGCGCCATCGAAACCCAGCAAGGAATGGCAAAGCGCAATGAAGGCTTGCCCGTCGAGCAGCGCATTCAAATCCGCATTGGCATCCACCTCGGCGACATTATTACTGAGGAAGGCGATATCTTCGGCGATGGCGTTAACATTGCCGCTCGTCTCGAAGGCATCGCTGAACCAGGTGGAATCACCCTTTCGGAAGACGCTTGGCGGCAGATCCAGGGCAAAGTAACGGCAAATTTCATCGATAGCGGCGAGCAAAGGCTCAAGAATATTCCTCAGCCTGTTTATCGTTTGGAGCTTGCGGGCGAACGGCCTGCGGCTCTCGCACCAGCGTCGATACCCGAGAAACCTTCAATCGCTGTGCTTGCGTTTACGAATATGAGCGGAGACCCGGAGCAGGAGTATTTCTCCGATGGTATCAGCGAGGACATCATCACTGATCTCTCCAAGCTTGCGCACCTCGACGTTATTGCTCGCAATTCGAGCTTTACATACAAGGGCAAGCCCGTCGACGTGAAACAAATCGGCCGCGAGCTCGGTGTGCGCTACGTGTTGGAAGGTAGCGTGCGCAGGGCCGGCAACCGCATCCGCGTTACTGGTCAGCTTATCGACGCCCTCAGCGGCACGCACGTCTGGGCAGACCGTTTCGATCGCGATCTGACCGACATTTTCGCTGTTCAAGACGAGCTTACTCGCGAGATCATCGGTGCTCTCAGGTTAAAGCTGACCGATAGCGAAAAAGCTCGTATGGTCGGCGGTGGTACCCAAAACGTCGACGCTCACGACCTCTTTCTAAAGGGTCGGGAATTATTGTTCGCTAACAAGCGAGATCGCAGCACGTTTGAGCAAAGCACTGAGTGTTTTCGCCGCGCCCTCGAGCTCGACAGTAACTATGCTGCAGCCTACGCAGGCCTCGGCATGGCGTATGGATTGGATTTCCAAAATCATTGGTCCAAGTCGTCCGAAACGTCGCTCGACGAAGCCGAGCATCTGGTCAACGAGTCGCTTGCCAAAGACAATAATGATCCTTTTGCACACTACGTCGCGTCGGTTGTCTACGTCTGGAAGCGAGACCTTGAGCGGTCGGCCTGCGAAGCAGATCGCGCTTTGGCGCTCAACCCCAGTTATGCGCTCGCCATCAATGCTCGCGCCTTAGCGCATATCTATGCCGGAGAGCCGCTAGAAGCCCTGCCGTACATCGAAAAGGCGATTAGGCTTGATCCGGCCCAACTGCTCTATCGGCACTTTCTCGGCACCGCGTATTTTGTCGCCGGCAACTACGAAACGGCTGCAGCCATCTTTAAGGATCGTGTCGCCATGGTCCCTAACACTGATTTGTCCCGTTCGTTCCTTGCCTCGGCGCTGGGCCACCTCGGGCAACTCGACGAGGCACGCAGGATTTGGCGCGAGCTAAAGGAAATAAATCCTCGCTATTCTTACGCAGATCATTTCGGTCGATTGCCGTTTCAAAATCCGGCGGACGCCGACAAATTTGCTGAAGGCCTGCGTAAGGCTGGTTTGGTGGAGTAAGTTGCTCATTAAGGAATCGAGACAATTCAGTCGGTTTTATTTCCGACGTTTGGCTACGCCGCAAGCGACTTCCGGTATTTGGCACATCGCCGACGTGGTGGGTATGTTTGCGGTTCGGTCGATATTGGGGACCCGCGCTGAGCAGATTTTTCAAATACCGGCGCGGAAACGCTTTGGTCGAAACTGGCACTCAGCGGCAGTTCGATAGGCTCGTTCAGACGTCCGCTGTCCGCGCTAGAACCGACGTGAGGCACGCGTCGCTCAAACGTCGAAAATGACCCCAGCGGTCCTGGGCCGATAGATTTTGCTGTACCGCACAATAACGCAGTCAGTAAATAGTGTGCTTGCGCACCGAATTCGGAAGGATTTCTGCGCGTGATCAAATGCGCGGCGTTGGCGGTTTAACGGCGCGGCGGACCGGCATTGTCGTACGTGTCGCCTCAAATCTTCTTGCGCAGGCGCGGGTCTAGATGAAACATCAGGCACAGCGGATCGTAGATAACTGCCGGCAAATCGAAATCGTAGTACGTCCAATCCGACCCGAAGAGGGGGGCTGCGTCTCCGCTTGATCATTTCCAGCGTCACATCGCATCTTCGCGGGCTAAATTTTTCTCCATCTGCTTCTAAAGCACCGCGCTAGAGCAAATTATTTACGGTAGCGCGAATGTCACGGCGATCGGCAATCGACCGACGCTTTCAGTACGGGCTCGTGTCGCCACAAAGACCGTTGCTCCTAGTAGAGCAGATGTATTATTTTGTTCACGTCAGTATGCGGTAAAGAAGCAGACCGCTTTAGGGAGGGAGAAGACGATGAAGCAACTAGCTTTCACAATTGGCATCTTAGCGTTGAGCGTCACCGCCATATCGCAGGCTCATGCTGATTTCGCCGTGGTCCGGTTCAGCAGCGGCTATTGCCGCACCTGGAGTCCTCCGGCGGCGCCTCCTCAAGACTTCCAATATCTGGCATTTCGGCGCGGCACGCCGAACCATCCGTGGTGGCAACACATTTTCGCTACGTCGGCCGGAGCTGAAATGGCCCTGCACCAGGCTATTTCGACGCATCGCTGCCATCAGTAGTTGCGTGGTCCGTACCACGATTTCGGATGACGATCTAAGCGGCGCGCGGGAGGCGGCGGACGACACCTCCCGCGCTACGTTCTTTATCCGGTTGTCATCGTGTTCGTGCCTGCTTTGATCATATTTGGCTTCCAGAACTTGCAAGCAGCCACGATGTCGTTCCTAGGCTTTAGCTTTAGCGCCCTTTGGTCGTTCTCACCGTGATCGTTTACGTGCTTGGCGATGTCACCCGGCGGCAGCTTGTTTGCGCTACTGCATAAATCCGTATGTTCTTCGGCTCGCCCGGCAAGGCCGCTCGCTTCGCCAGCGCAGCTCACCGAATAAAAGCGCTGTACTACACCTGCTCACGGCAGAAAATGGCACCGAACCGAAGTCGCGCGGCGTTTCCTATTTGGTCGTCAACACGGGCAAAGCGGACCTCATGAGGACATCGCGTTTCGGTGCCGATTGACCCACAGCGGTCATCGCCGACGGCGCGAATTTAAGGTAGCACGCACTTAAATGCGAAGCTCTCAGCTAGAGGATGGCAATGAAGCAGACGGGAGATATCGTCCATCGGGGCAAGCAGATGGACGATTTAGGTTGTTAAAATAATTCAATCAATTACGCTGCAGTCTGCGGCTGAGTTGACTTGAGCGGGCCTCGTTATGAACGGCGGCTTCTTAAGTAAATTGAGCCGGGGGGGCATCATGTTTGTTCGTCAGTGTCCCTCGGGACGCCGATTTCAGCTCACTCGTATTGACTATTTCTTTCCTCGCGCCCGCGCGAGGGGGTGCGGGGCTGCTCGTATTGACTATTTCTTTCCTGCCTCGCGCGTGCGCGAGGGGGTGCGGGGCTGATGCTGGCGCTGGCGGCGCGAGGTAGCGGGTCGTGTTTGATGGCACCCCGGTTCAACAACTGCGTTGAGGGGTTCTCGTATTGACTATTTCTTTCCTGCCTCGCGCGCGCGCGAGGGGGTGCGGGGCTGATGCTGGCGCT
>Ga0335078_10011419_pt1 | contig 13168 bp, 9 predicted proteins | sample Lox_Sample_32_FD_206711 | JGI IMG/M metagenome (GOLD analysis project Ga0335078, IMG submission 206711) | Soil microbial communities from Loxahatchee National Wildlife Refuge, Florida, United States - Lox_Sample_3.2 | ecosystem: Environmental > Terrestrial > Soil > Wetlands | place: USA: Florida... | reverse complement strand
CGGTCCTCCCCTCGACGACGAAGAGGATTACGCACTCCCTGTCTGGGCCGGAGTCCTGCCGCTCGAACTCACCCCTAAGGAACCGCTTGCGGACCACCGCCTTCCGGAGGGAACTGCCGTCCCCCACTACGTCCGAGCCTATTCCCGGAAGCACTTGTGAGGAGAGAGACTGCATCGCGGGGTCAGTTGCCTGTCCTGCGCAAGCTTCCCTTCGGACGGCGGGGCCTTGGCGGTCGCAGGACGCCAAACGAGGAGCACGGATTCGGAATCCGGGCTATTAAGCAAGAGGCCAAGTGTCGAGTAAGCTATTGACCTAGGTCCGGGAAAAATTTATCATCGCCTCGCCTGCGGCCTTTGAGTTCTTAGGCGCACTCGAGCAACCCGCCTTGACCTGGAGTGATACGATGGATGTACATACAGAACGCCGCCGCCAGCCGCGATCGAAGCCTTCGACCGGCCAACGAGATCTTACGATCATCTGTCAGGAGGGTCCGGTGCGGAGCATGATGTCCGTCAAGCTCCTGGACCACAACGAGGAATGCCTGAGCGTCGAGGCCGGCAACAAACTTGCCGACGGAACCTTCGTGGAAATTGTCGGCGACATTGAGCGGCCGGGCGGCCGCCAAGCGCTGGACCGGCAAGCTTATGTGCGCCGGGTCATGCCGGTGGGACGCGGAAGGTTCGCGATCTGCCTATTTTTGAGCGGCGAAGCCAACAAGTCCATTCCGGATTATTACGAATTTCTCCAAATCAGCCCCAACGCCGAACCGGCCACTATCTCGCGCGTCTATCGTTTCCTCGCCAGCCGCTTTCATCCCGACATTCCGGGTACGGGCGATGCTGAAAAATTCGTCCTGTTGAAGGAAGCCTACGATGTGTTGTCCGATCCGGAGCGTCGTGCTCAATACGATGCGACTTACAAGAAGCAGGCGCCTGAGCCCGTTCCCTTGTCCAATTCGGTTGACTTCATGAATACCAACGACGGCGAGTTCAACCGTCGCGTGGCGGTGCTGGCGCTGCTCTACATTCAGCGCCGCATCAAACCCTTCACCCCCGAAGTCGCCCTAGCCGAGGTGGAGCGACGCATGGGGTTCCCCCGCGATTACCTGGACTTCACCATGTGGTATCTGAAGAGCAAGCAATACATCACCATCGCCGACAACTCCGATTTCACGATAACCGCGTTGGGGGTGGACGTGGTCGAGTCGAACCGCGAGAAGATTCCGCTGCTGAACAAACTGTTGAGCGACCGCACGGGAGGGCCCACCGCCGCCGGCGGAGTGAGTGGCGCCGCAGACGGCACATCGTTGATTACGCCCGGCAAGAGCGTGCTGGAGCTGCCCGGCGACGGCTCGACGGAGGGCATCGTCCACAGGCGGAAACCTGAGATTTAGGGAGTTTTCGGGCGACTGTGATCCGCCCTTCGCCATCAAAGTCCACGACGTCGCCCCCGCGGAAGCGGGTACGCATCGTCCCGCCAATGGATTCCCGTTTGCGCGGGAATGCCGGACGAGGCATTCTTTATAGAACCCACTCAATTAGGCTACGCTTTTGGCTTATTCCACCCTCAGGGCATCCATGGGCGAAATCGCCGCGGCGCGAGTGGCCGGAATGATGGTGGCAACGAAAGCGCAGGCGGCCAGCGCGCTCGCCGCCACACTTAGCGCGAACGGATCCCAACTGGAGACGCCATAGAGCTGGGCGGAAATCAGGCGCCCGGCGCCGATGGCCAACGGCAAGCCAAGTATGAGCCCAATCACCACGCGCTTGAAAGCTCCATGCAGCACTAGCCGGACCACCCTGGCACGATTGGCGCCGAGGGCCATGCGAATGCCGATCTCATTGGTGCGTTGCGCCACCGAGTAAGCCGTAACGCCGTACACTCCCACAGCCGCCAGCAATAGGGCAACAATCCCGAACAGGCCCGCCAAGCTGGCGACGGCTCGCTCCTGATCGAAAGAGCGGGCAATCTGCTCCTCCATTGACCTGACGCTGACGATGGTGAGGTTGGGATCCAGTTCCGCGAGTGTCCTGCGCAGCACCGGCTCGAGCGCGCCGGCCGCCGTGTTGGTCACCAGCATGATGCCGCCGATAAAATGTGAGCGCAGCTCGATGCTCTTCATCAGGTCCTGTTTGTAGTTCACATACTGGGCCAGCGGGACGTAGAACATGGGCCGCGCCGGACTGTTCAGTCCCCAGCCGGCAAACTTCGCGTCACCCACCACCCCGACGATGCGGAACGTGCCGGCGTTTTCGGGCATATCCAGGCCGAAGTGCTGGTCGACCGGGTTCTCGCCGGCCTTGAAGAAGCGCTTCACGAAGGCTTGATTCACGACCGCCACGAGCTCCGACGTCTCGTTGTCTGCGGCCGTAAACCCGCGGCCTCGCTTGACCGGTATGCCCCAATTCTGAAGATAGCTAGCGGTCACGCGGTCCCAGGAGGAGCCGGACTCCCCGTCCATTTTAGGAGCCGGATGACCTTCCACGTAAATCATCTCCCCCCAGTTATCGGTCAGCGGGTTGTACATCGCCAGGCCGCTTCCCTCGACACCGGGCAGCCGGTTGAGACGCGACTCGAGCTCGCGGTAGAGGGCAGCCAATTGAGGCTGGGTGTAAGTGGCCGGCGGATTGCGCAACTCCACCTCCACGCGCCCGTGAATCTGGTACCCGAAATTCTGGTTTTCGAGCTTGTTCAGGCTTCGCGCCAGCAGCATCGAGCCGGCCACCAGCACCACCGAGAGCGTGGCCTGCACGACCAGCAGCCCTTGCCGGGTGAAAGACGACCGATCGCTGGTCCTGCGGCTCGCTCCGTGCAGCGCTTCCGCAGGGTCGGTGCGCGTCGCGAACCACGCCGGAACCGCCCCGAACACAACTCCGGTGACCAGCGCCAACACGAACGCGAAGCCCAGGACCATGAGGGACGGCATGGGGCTGATGGGCAGGAAGTGCGCGCCGCGGAAAGCGAGCGTGAGCAGCAGGCGCGCGCCGCCCACGGCCACCAGCAGTCCCACCAGGCCGCCGCCAATGGCCAGTAGCACGCTTTCCGTGAGAGCTTGCATAACGATCTGCCGTGCGCTCGCGCCCAGTGCCAGCCGCACCGCCGTTTGGCCCCGCCGCGAGACCGCGCGCGCCAGCAGAAGGTTGGCCACGTTGGCGCTGGCAATCAGCAGCACCAATCCGCAAACCGAGAGCAGAATTTGCAAACTTCGCCCGTACTCTTCCTTCATCTCCGCGACCCCAGCGCCGGCGGGGATGACGTTGATCACTTGCTTGGGAAGATCCCGGATCACTTCCGGCATCCAGTTGGATGGATACCCCGAATCATGTTGCAGCCACTGGCGCAGCACGCCGGTGAGGCGCGGACCCATTCCGGCGATCGAGGCGCCCGGCCGCAGGCGGCCGATCACGCGCAGCCATGCGGGTATGGTCTGGCGCAGAAGTGAGCCTGCCCCGGCAACCATGGGCTCCTGCTGCAAGGGAATCCATAGATCGGGCGGGTCGCTCCGCAGCGTCTCACCGAAGAATCCCGGCGGAGCAATTCCAACCACAGTAAACGCGTGATCTTCCACCACGAATGTCGAACCCACAACTTTCGGATCGCCGCCATAGTTGGCCTGCCAGATCCGATAGCTGAGCACCGCTACAGGGGCCGCGCCGGCACGGTCATCGTCAGCACCAAACAGCCGGCCGCCGAAAGCCCGCACGCCCAGCATGGAGAAGTAGTTTCCCGTGACGTATTCGCCGCGCAGCGGCCGGCCCGCCGCTTCACCTTGACGCCGCACGCTGACCATCCAATTACCGGCCTGGAACGCGGCCACCTCCTCAAATTCCGGCGCGTTCGCCTTCAGCCTCTCAAACAGCGCGTATGAGTAGAATCCCCACCGGTCTTGAGGTCCGCCCTCCACACAGCAATCGTCACCTTCGCCGATCCGATAGAGGCTGCCAGGATCTTTCACCGGCAGCGAGCGCAGCATCACCGCGTGAACCAGCGTGAAGATCGCTGTGGTTCCGCCGATTCCGAGCGCCAGCGTGAGTACAGCCGCGATAGTAAATACGGGCGACTGCCTGAATTGTCGCAGCGCGTAGCGAAGATTGTGGAGCAGCTTGTGCATTCAGGACCTCCAGATTCCACCCCTTCCCCGGGTGGCGCAGAGCGAGGCTCTGCGGTTCTCGGTGAGGGGAGTCCGCCAAGACACAGAGCTCTGCGCCAGCCCGCGTGGACGACGGGACGGGCGGGTCTTCAGCCCCGCCGCCTCCGGAAGCCCAACCGGTTGGGCCTTTAGGCCCTGAAGCCGCGTTGCCTCAGGGGCTAAGCAGGCTGCGGAAAAAGTCCCCCAGGCCTGTCATCCTGAGCGCAGCGAAGGATCTGCATTTGCTTGTTTTCAATGCGGCAACGCAGATGCTTCGCTTCGCTCAGCATGACAGACAGCCTCTTTCCGCAGCCTCCGAAGCCCCACCCTTCCCGCCACTCCGCCATCAGACGCGGACTTTCGTCAGCGAATACCGGCTTCCCTGCCGCGGAGCAGAGCCGTCGGCTCTCACCGATCATTACGGCGATGCGGCGCCGCGGGTTCCCCAAAATACAACACGTCCTGCCACCGCCTGGCGGCTGGCCACGACACACTTGTGTTGTTTCTATTGACGTCTGGAGGAGAAGTTGGTTAGCAGGGCCCGCGCGCGAGCGCCATCCCGGTCAGGCCAACCCAAGGCGCATTGGAAATGGTGAAGGGCGGCGGGAAGTCCTAAACTTTTAGTTGACAAGGCGGATATTTTGTCGTTTAATCTCCTAAGACCTTAGGAGACTGCTGATGGACTCAATTTCCCGCTCTCGTCCGCTCACCCCGCTCGAACTCGAAATCATGAACGTGCTCTGGGACGCCGGGCCCTCCACTGTGCAGGCGGTGCAAGCCAAGCTGCCCGGCGGGCCCAGGCTCGCTTACACCACGGTTCAAACCATGCTCAACGTGCTGCACCGGAAGAATAAGGTGATGCGCACGCTGAAGGGCCGGGCTTACGAGTACGCGCCCCTGGTCACCCGCGAGATCGCCGCTCGCACCAGCCTGCGCGACGTCATGACTCGCTTTTTCGGCGGCTCGGCAGAAAGCCTGGTGATGAGTCTCGTGGCCAGCCGCGACCTGAAACCTCAGAAACTAGCCAAGCTGAAACGCCTTGTCGAGCAGGCGAACAGCGCGGCGAAGGAGAAACATGGAAACACTTAGCCGCTTGGTGTTTACCTTCCTGCTGAATGCCTTCTGGCAGGTGAGCCTCGTGGCGGCCCTGACGGCGATCGCGGCGCACCTGCTGCGGGACGCCGCGGCGCGATATCGGCACGCCCTTTGGGTCCTCGGTCTGGGGCTCGCCATTCTCCTGCCTCTCACGGCCTTGCCGGAGTCATGGAGGCTCTCGTGCCAGTGGGAGGCCGCGCGAAACGCGATGCCGCGCGACCCCGCGCCCGCGCTTGATCAGCCGCAGCAAGCGGCTGGGTTTCAGGCGGCGGCCCAGAATCCCGCTGATGAAACGTCGAGGGGAAGAAGCCTGAACGGCCTGAGCCGCCTGCGGCTTGTGAATCCTCTTCGCCGTCACAGCCGGTCGATCGTGTTGCCGCCGTGGTTCACTTTCGCGGCCCTGACCATCTACCTGCTCTTTTTGGGCGGACAAGCTACGCGCCTCGCATGGGCCTGGGCAAGCGCCGCACGGCTGCGCGGCGAGGCTCGAGCGCGCCAACTTCCCGAGGGCGTGGCTCGGGTGGTTCTGCGATGCCAGGGGGCGCTGGGTCTTGGCTCTGTCGCCGTAAACAGTTCTTCTAAACTGGCAGGGCCCGCGACGGTGGGAATTTTCGGGCCCGTCATCCTCCTGCCGGAAACACTGCTTGAGTCCGGCCCAGGGGAAGAATTGACTGCCGCGTTGTGTCACGAGATGGCCCACGTTCGCCGGCGGGACTGCCTGGTAAACCTGCTTTGCGAATTCGTATTGCTGCCGCTTGCCTTCCACCCCGCGGCCTGGCTGCTCAAGCGGCGCATCGAGGAGACCCGTGAGCTCGCCTGCGACGAAGCCGCGGCGGGATTGCTGCTGAGCGCTCCGCAATACGCCCGCTCTCTGGTCAACCTCGCGCAGGCGATGGCGCCCCTCACTTCGGCTTTAAGCCCCCGCTACACCCTGGGCGTCTTCGACGCCAACATTCTGGAGGAGAGAATCATGAGACTCTTGCATCATCGGCCTCAGGTTAGCCCCTCTCGCGCCAGACTGCTCGTGGGCGGGGCCGCACTCGCATTGGCGCTGGCAGCGTCGGCGGCCGGTCTGTTCTCGCTCACCGCGGTCGGGACTGCTAAGGCCGCGGCCCCACCCGGGCCCCAAACCGACTTCTCAGGACGATGGGAGCTGGATAAGTCGCAGAGTGAACTGCCGTCACCCTTCCCCGATAACCTGGTTGAAGTCATCGATCAGCACGGCTCGGATTTCAAGGTGACTACTACATCGAAAGACTGGAACACCGGCAAGCCGATCGCGGTTTCGCTCTTCGCCCTCATGTTGCCTGAGTTCTCGACAACGACGGACAACAAGGAAACCGTTCAGCCTTTCGGCCCCGGCCAGATCGGTTCCAGAACTCACTGGGAGGGTAACGACCTTCTCACCGACTGGACGCTCGAACGCACCAGCGAGTTCCAGGGCAAGCCACACGTCACGGTCGCCGTTACCGGCCACTGGGTCAGGAGCTTGTCAAGCGACGGCAACACGCAGACGGTACAAATCATAGCTCACGACCCAGTCCACAATCTGGACGGCGCGGCAAAAGCCGTGTTTGTGAGACGTGACGAAGATCCTCGGGCATTCCTCGGCGTGTGGCACGGCGAATTTCAGGGCGAGCAGTTCGTCACCCTGAATCTTAAAAGCGAGGGAAATCGGGTGACCGGCACAATGAGCGATTTCGATATCAGGATCGATTCCAGTGGGAACGTCCTCGAGGCAACACCGGGTACGGGCGGTGGCTGGGAAATCGTCGAAGCGCGGCTCTTCAATGGCGCGCTTCACATGAAGTGTAAAGAAGGCGAAACAGGAGAGATCGACGCATTCGGATTGAAGCTGTCAGACGGCGGCAAGGCCGAACTCGAACTGGTGACGCCGCCCGGCGACCCTGCTCCCAAGCCGCTGATTCTCACGCGTGAGCCGGCGAAACACGAGGGTGCAAACGCCGGCGGGGAGCACAAACGTCAAGCGTTCCTCGGCACCTGGCGTGGCCTGTTCAATGGGAAGACTTACCTCCTGCTAAGCCTGAACGAAGCGGACAACAAGCTGGCCGGCGCAGTGAGCGTTGGCGCCTTCGGCATTAACGAGAGTGGCCAAGTGACCCGGGTGAAAGCGGAGGCGGATCCGCGTGATGCCGTGCCCATTTCGAATGGGAAGCTGGAGGGCGACTTCCTCTCTTTCTCGGGCAAGACCCCGGACGGCCGCTCAGATGTCCTGTTCCAGATGAGACTGGCGGGTGAGAATGCCGCGGAATTAAAGTGCATCCTGGTGCCTGCTCCTCCTCCGGGTACGCCCGTGGCCAGTTGGTGGAAGCTTGTGAGGGAATCCGATGACCGCCATGGGATTAATGGGCCTGGACCTCAGGGCGGCATCGTGGGCGGCATAGTTGGCAGCTCAGACTGGCATGTCAGGCCGGCGCGCTTCAGGGGCTAAAGACGCTGCGGACAACGTCCCCGTGGCTGTCATCCTGAGCGCAGCGAAGGATCTGCATTTGCTGGTTTTCAAGAAGATAATGCAGATGCTTCGCTCCGCTCAGCATTGACGGACAACCTTTTCCGCAGCTTACAAACCCCGTGATTACCTCGCGGGCCCGGCGGTGGGGCTGAAGCCCCGCCCTTCTGTTTCCGGCGAACAAGTTTGCTTGCTAATTCAGCCCAGCGCTAGCGCACTCCACGGGCGCTTAGGTGCGGAACGTATTTCTTGTCGACGCCCATAATGTGCTTGACGAGCCAGTCCTTCAAGAAGTCCATAACGTCAATCGTCATCGCCACTTCATTCCTCTGGAACCTCCCTTGGAACTCTACAATGGTCTGCGTGAAGCGTTCGTGCTCGGGCTTGTGATCGGCGAGATCCGGATACTGGTTCGCCCGCAGCAGACCTTCTTCCGCAGCAAAGTGGCTCTTTGTGTAGGTGACCAGGCTGGCAAGTATTCCACCCAGACTCTCCCTGCCTTTCCTCGCAATCATGGCTTGGTGTAATTGATTGATGAGGTCAACCAAGACCTTATGCTGCGAATCAACAATTGCAATCTTGACGGTATACGCATCAGACCACGGAAATAGTACAGCGGCCGAAGTAGGCATAATTTCCTCCTGAAAGCCCATCGGCCGCCGGCAACGAACTCTTTAGCTTAGTCGCTGGTTGTGCTATATTCAGCGAATAAAAGGCGAATGAGGGATTGCCGTGCCAGGTCCCGAGTGTCAGGGCAGAGTGGTACTCGACGCATGGCGCCTGGCACCTCGAAGCTGACACTTGCTTTGACGAGGCGACGTGAACGAAGAAACCCAAGCACTGGCGAGCCTGCGAGGCGGAGCGGAGGAAGGCCTGGCGCCGATCCCGAGCGCTCTCCGGGAAATCCGTGAGAAGTTCAAGGGCCCGGCCACCCGAGGGGGCGTAACCGTCCTTAAACACTTCCCAGCGCGTGAGGCGAAGACCGCGCCAATTCCGCAGTTTCTGCCCGCACGGCTGATCGACGCCCTCAAGGCGCGCGGCATTGATTCACTCTACACGCACCAGGCGCGGGCGTGTGAATTGGCCCGTGAGGGCAGAAACGTCGTCGTGGTCACACCCACCGCGTCAGGCAAGACTCTCTGTTACAACCTGCCGATCCTGGGCGAACTGATCGAGAGGCCGGACGCGCGGGCCCTGTACCTGTTTCCCACCAAGGCGCTGTCTCAGGATCAACTGGTGGAACTGAATCGCTGGACGGAGAAGTTAGGTGAAGAAATCCGCACCTTTACTTACGACGGCGACACGCCCCAGGACGCGCGTAAGGCCATCCGGGCGCGCGGGAACCTGGTGATCAGCAACCCCGACATGCTGCACGCCGGGATTCTGCCTCACCATACCAAGTGGCAGCGGCTGTTCGAGAACTTGCGCTACGTGGTGATCGACGAACTCCACTATTACCGGGGAGTTTTCGGCAGCCACCTGGCCAACGTGCTCCGCCGCTTGAAGCGTATTGCGCGCTTCTACGGCAGCGAACCGCAATTCATCTGCACCTCGGCCACGATCGGCAATCCGGCTGAATTAGCCACGCGAATTCTAGAGGAAGACGTTTATCTCGTCGAGGAAAACGGCGCGCCCGCGGCCGAGAAATACCTGGCCTTTTACAACCCTCCGGTGGTGAACCCTCAACTCGGCATCCGGCAGTCGTATCTAAACGTAACCCGGCGCATCGCGCACACCTTTCTGGCGCGCGGCCTGCAAACCATCGTATTCGCCAACAGCCGCCTCGCCACGGAGATTTTGGTAACCTATCTGAAGGAAGATTTCTCGCGCGCCCCGCTCGCGCCGGAACCGGTGCGCGGCTACCGTGGAGGTTATCTGCCGCTCGAGCGCCGGGAGATTGAGCGTGATCTGCGCAACGGCCGCTTGTTGGGCGTGGTGTCGACCAATGCACTCGAACTGGGCATCGATATCGGCAGCCTCGACGTGGCCGTGCTCGCTGCATATCCCGGAACCATCGCTTCCACCTGGCAACGTGTGGGCAGGGCGGGCCGCCGCGAAGGGACCTCCGCCGCCGTGCTGGTGGCCTCGAGCGCGCCGCTCGACCAGTTCATGGTCGAGAACCCAGATTACTTCTTCGGACGTTCGCCGGAACACGGCTACGTGAATCCGGACAATATCTTTATTCTGCTCAACCACCTGAAGTGCGCCGCCTTCGAGCTGCCCTTGCAGGAAGACGAGAAATTCGGCTCGCTCGACTTGCGGCGGCTCTGCCAGCATCTCGGAGAAACGGGCTTCCTGCACCGCGCGGGCGACGGCTGGCACTGGGTTTCGGAGAGTTACCCGGCCGACGCCATCAGTCTGCGCTCCGTTTCTTCCGACAACTTCGTAATCGTGGACAACACCGCGCAACCCAAAGTTATCGGAGAAGCGGATTTTACGAGCGCCCTGACCACCCTGCACGAAAAGGCCATCTACATCCAGGACGGACAGCAGTATCACGTCGAGCGCCTCGACTACGACGACCGCAAGGCGTACGTGCACCAGGTGTCGAGCGAGTACTTCACCGACGCGATTTCGTACACGAAAATCAAAGTGCTGGAATGCTTCGAATCGGCATCCGTTGGCCCGGCCAGCAAGAATCACGGCGAGGTGCAAGTTAATACTCAAGTGGTGGGTTTCAAGAAGATTAAGTTTCACACTATGGAAAACGTCGGCGCGGGAGAGTTGGAATTGCCCGAGCAGGAGATGCATACCACGGCCTTCTGGCTCACCCTTCCGCACTCCTTCATGGCAAGCCTGCCTTACTGTTCGACCGAGAAACTGGACGGGGTGAATGGCTTGGCCAACGCTCTCGAAGCCATTGGCACCCTGCTTGTTATGAGCGACGCGCGAGACTTGGGACGGGCGGTGGGGGAGAACGAACAAAGCAGTAGGCAGAAAGCAGAAGGCAGCGGTCAGAAGTCAGAAGTCAGAAGTCAGAATGAACTCGGGGACGAGGACAAATCTCAAAGCCGATATCTGAGATCCTCAACTAAAGAATCTCAAGTAACAGTTGAACTTATGGCCTTCGAGCCCAATATTTATTTGTACGATAAGTACCCCGGTGGCGTTGGGCTCAGCGAGCCGCTCTTTCGCATGGGCGAATCTTTACTTGAGAAAACTCAGCGACTGATTGCAAACTGTCCGTGCGAGAATGGCTGCCCTTCGTGTGTGGGACCGATCGGCGAGGTTGGAGAAAAGGGCAAAGAAGTTGCGTTGGAGATTTTGAGAAGGTTGTCCGTGGCCAGTGGTCCGTAGTCCGTTGTCAGTTGTCCGCGGTTTCTTATGACTAACAAACTCTCCCCCTTGGGGAAAGGGTGTCCCGCTGCCGGCGTTTTCATCAGCCGGAGCAGGACGGGTGAGGGGGTGGTTGCGCATCCCGGAAGCCCCGCTCTCATCCTGACTCCAAACCGGGGGGCCACAAGAGCCGGCCCTACACAAGCTCGACAATGAATCTCGAAGAGAAGCTCCGTCAGCTTAAACAGACTTCCGGAAGTCAGGACCGCGGCAAGGAACTGGAGCGGACGCTCGAGTACCTGCGCCGCCTGGACCGCCCGGAACCCGCCCGCAAACTGCCCGCCCAAAGGTTCGCCAAGGGAATCGAAGAATATGTGCAGGGCGAAGTGGTGAAGAACTCGAGCGGCGAGTGCTTCATGGCGCGAGAAGCCTTTCCCTTTGGACGGCCCTATGGAAAGCTGCGCATCGGCGATATTTCTTCCGCGGAACTTAGTCCGCTGAACATGCTGCTGAACAACCGAGCGATGCCCGACCCTTCGCGGCTGATCTACCTCGATACGGAAACTACGGGCCTCGCCGGCGGCACCGGCACTTGCGCATTCCTTATCGGCATCGGAAATGTGGAAGGGATGAAGTTCGTGGTTCGGCAGTTTTTCCTGCGGGACTACCCGGAGGAGAAAGCGCTGCTCGAGTCGCTCGCCGAGGCGCTAGCAAGCTGCGATGGCCTCGTCACCTTCAACGGAAAGACGTTTGACGTACCGCTGCTTGAGACTCGGTATGCGCTGGCCCGCCTGAAGTCCCCGTTTGAGCGCCTGGCTCACTTTGACGCGCTGCATCCCGCCCGCCGCCTGTGGAAACTGCGCCTGGAAAGTTGCAAGCTCACGGTTCTGGAAGAGGCCATCTTAGGAATCGCGCGGGAAGGCGATGTGCCCGGCTCGGAGATTCCGGCTATCTACTTCGACTACCTGCGCAGCGGCGACGCGCGAGGCTTGCAGCCGGTTTTTTACCACAATGCTCTGGATGTCGTGTCGCTGGCCGCACTGACGGTAGAGTTGGCGCGCACGCTGGGCGAAGGCGGAGCCGAATCGCTCGAATCCCCTCTCGATCTCTTCAGCCTCAGCCGCATTCTGGGAAGCGCCGGATCGAAGCAGAAATCCATCACGACCTGCCGGCAAGCGCTCGCGGTAGGCCTTCCGCAGCAAGTGGAGAGCCTGGCCTTGAAACACCTCGCCGCGGAGTTCAAACGCCAGCGGCAGCACGAGTCCGCGGTCGAGTTGTGGCTCGAACTTTCGCGTCGTGAGCCCCCGCTCGCCCTCGAGGCCCTCGAAGAGCTTGCCATGCATTCGGAGCACCGACTCCGCAATCTCGAACAAGCCCTCGAATTCACGCTGGCAGCGCTCGCCCATTTGGACGGGCAGTTCCCTTCCCCCCCTCACCGCGCGCGATTTGCCAGGCGCATGGAACGGCTCCAGCGGAAGTTGGCGCGTGCGGCGAGCACGGTCAGCCTCCTTCTCAGATAACCTTGAATTCGGCGTCTCGGGCGGTATCGGCCGACACTCGGTTCATCGGCCCGCCAAGTAACGGTCATGATCGCGGCTGACATGGCGCTTGCCGCTTCCGCGCTTGGCGGGAGTGATTCGGAGCGGCCCCTCGGCCGGGAGATGTATTTGTGAGCGACTCCGGCCGCGGGGTAGATCGATACCGCCGGGGGATAGGCCTTCACCACTTTTCCCTCCGCGGCGGGCCAGGCGTTGCTCCGGTGTTCGTTTATGAACCGAACCGCGGTCCCGAATAAGAAGACAACGATGTTATCCAGGAAAAAACCCATTAATGCTAGCCTTCGCCGCGCGGCACAGTCTCGGCTTATTCGCTGCCTCCGCCGTTCGAGATTATAGCATCCATCAGGAAAGGTCCCCCTGGACCGAGCTCCTTGACAGCGGTCGGCGACCTGCTACTCTTTAGGTGGAGGGTTGAACCATTGAACCGACCAACGGTCACAGCGCTTGTTTCTGTCAATAGTAAATTTCAAGTCGTCATTCCTCAGAAGGTTCGTGAGAAGATCGGCCTGAACGTCGGCGACCGCCTGGAGGCGAAGGCAGAGCACGGTAAGATCACGTTTACGCCGAAGCCGGTGGAGGATCGCGGTATTGAAGAGAGCCTAGCCGACTTCAGAGAAGGGCGCACTTTTGGGCCCTTT
>Ga0335078_10011418_pt1 | contig 13170 bp, 14 predicted proteins | sample Lox_Sample_32_FD_206711 | JGI IMG/M metagenome (GOLD analysis project Ga0335078, IMG submission 206711) | Soil microbial communities from Loxahatchee National Wildlife Refuge, Florida, United States - Lox_Sample_3.2 | ecosystem: Environmental > Terrestrial > Soil > Wetlands | place: USA... | reverse complement strand
GTAGCGGCGCGAGGTGCCGACCGCGGTGCTCTCGGCCAGGCCCGCCTCGCGCAGCACGGCCAGGTGCTGGGAGATCGTCGGCTTGGTCACCGGGAAAGCGGCGGCGATCTCCCCCGCCGACAGCTCCCGGTCCCAGATCAGGCCGAGGATCTCACGCCGGACGGGCGAGGTCAGCGCCGCCAGCACCTTCTGGATGTCCCGCACCTTGCCTCCCGTACCCCCGCAACTATACGATGGCGGCTTGTTCGGTCTTTGACTAATTAAGTAACCACCGAACAACACAGGCGGGCAGGCCGGGGTGCCGCGCGAGGGGAGAGGTCAATGGGGACAACGGACATATGGCCGGCGGTACACGCCGAGCGCAAGGCCCTCGCGGCCGATCTGCGCGGCCTGAGCAGCGAGGACTGGGCCAGGCCCTCGCTGTGCAGCGGCTGGACGGTGCGCGATGTGCTGGCCCACATGACCTCGGCCGCCAAGCTGACGCCGCCCGCGTTCTTCGGCAGGATGATCGGCTCAGGGTTCAGTTTCGACAAGGCCCAGGAGAAAGGCATCGCCGCGGAGCGAGGCGCTTCTGCGGCCGACACCCTGGCCAACTTCGAATCGGTGGTGACCTCGGTGAAGCACCCGCCGGGCCCGACGCAGACCTGGCTCGGCGAGACGATCGTGCACAGCGAGGACATCCGCCGGGCCCTCGGCATCCAGCACGCGTACCCGACCGACGCCGTGGTCACGGTGGCGGACTTCTACAAGGGCTCGAACCTGCTCATCGGCTCGAAGAACCGCATCGGCGGGCTCACGCTGCGCGCCACCGACGCCCAGTGGAGCACCGGCACCGGGCCCGAGGTGTCGGGTCCCATCTTGTCCCTGGTCATGGCGATGACCGGGCGCAAGGCGGCCGACGACGACCTGACCGGTGAGGGCGTGGCCACGCTGCGGTCACGCTCCTAGCGCTCCTAGCGTCACCGGACGATCAGGACGGTCTTGCCCGGCGGCCGGGGGCGGCCACCCGGTGGCGGCGGGCCGCCGCTCTCGAAGGCACGCCTGCCGTCGCGGAGCGGGAAGGCCTGGCTCACGACCGGGCGCAGCCGGCCATCGTCCACCAGTTCGGCCAGCCGGGCGAGCTCGCCGGGATCGGGTGTCACGACGAAGAACATGGCGTGGACGCCGAACTCCCTGGCCCGCTCCTGTGACGGCGGAGCGCTCAGGGTGACCAGCCTGCCCTCGGTGCGTACCAGGCCGTACGAGGCCTCCAGCACGGCGCCGCCCACGGTGTCGAGGACGACGTCGAAGCCGCCGGCCAGGTGCCCCCCGGCTTGGTCCCCGGCTTGGTCCCCGGCTTGGTTCTCGGCTTGGTTCTCGGCTTGGTTCTCGGTGCTGACGAAGCCCTCCGCACCGAGGCTCCGCACGAAGCCGGCGTCCCGGCCGCGGCCGGTCGCCGTCACCTTCGCGCCGAGGGTGGCAGCGAGCTGGACCGCGAACGCGCCCACTCCCCCGGCGCCGCCGTGCACGAGCACCCGCTCGCCCGGTTCGAGCGCCGCGTAGTCGACCAGCGCCTGCCAGGCGGTCAGCGCCGCGAGCGGCAATGTGGCCGTCTGGGCGTGCGAGGCTGAGCGGGGCTTGGCGGCCAGTTCGCCGGCCGGGACGGTGACGTACTCGGCGGCTGCGCCGTTCCGGTCGAACTCGATCAGGCCGTAGACCTCATCGCCGACGGCGACGTCGCTGACGCCGTCGGCGATCCCGGCGACCGTGCCGGACATCTCATGGGAGGGGATGACCGGCGTCCGGTCCCGCCCGTCCTTGGTGGTCCAGCTGAGATCCCAGGTCAGCTCGGCGAAGGTGATCGCCGCGGCGTGCACGGCGACGAGGGCCTCGCCAGGCCCCGGTACCGGCACCGGGGCCTGCTCGTAGACGAGCTGCTCGGGTCCGCCGCGGGCATGCGCCCGCAGCGCCATCATGGTTCCGGTCATAGGCCGGGATCGCCGGGCCAGCCAGGTGCGATCGGCTCGTAGCCGGCCTGGCTGAACAGCTCGGCCCACGGCGCCCACGAGGTGGCGTGCAGCCACAGGCCGTGGATGAAAACGACGGGAGTCCTGCTGGTGGTCATGTTCGCTGCCCTCCGTGGCGCGGTTGACTGTCACCGCCATGGTGTCCAGCGGGCAAGGGCCAGCGCTTCAGTCATCCGGCTGAGTCGATGGCCGGGTAACGCCCGGCCGGGTGCGGCCGGGCGGCTACCCAGGCTACGCCTGCTCGAGCCGTCCCGCGAGCTGGGCCCGGGACGTGATGTCGAGCTTGGGGAAGATGCGTACAGGTGAGAGCCCGCGGTGCGCGGTGACAGGTACAGCCGCTCCCCTATTTCCCGGTTCATAGCCGGGACGCTAGGCGCGCCCGGGCCGTCCGCGCTTGGGTCAGGTGACTGCACGGCAGGCTGAAGACTGGTCCGCTGGCCGTTCGCCGCGGGACGACCGGCTGAACAGCGGCATGAAGACGTGCGCGAGCGGCCCGATGCAGGCGGCATAGACCACGGTGCCGACGCCCACGGTACCGCCGAGCAGCCAGCCGGCCAGCAGCACGGTGGCCTCGATGCAGGTGCGGACCACGCGCAGCGAATGACCGCGGGCCGCGAATCCGGTCATCAGCCCGTCACGGGGGCCCGGGCCCAGGCCAGCGCCTATGTACAGGCCGGTCGCCACGCCGTTCAGCAGCACGCCGGACACCATGACGACCGCCTGAACCGGGAGCGAGTGCGGCGGGGGGACGATGGCGAGGACCAGGTCGATGACCGTGCCGACCAGCACCACGTTGCACAGCGTGCCGAGGCCAGGCCGCTGCCGCAGCGGGATCCAGAGCAGCAGCACCGCCGCGCCCGCGATGATGGCCCAGGTCCCGGTGGGCACGCCGGTCTGCCGGGCCAGGCCCTGGTGCAGCACGTCCCACGGGTCCACGCCGAGCCCGGCCAGCAGCAGCATCGAGTCGCTTATTCCGTAGAGGACCAGCCCGGCGAAGAGCTGGATGAGGCGGTGCGGCATGCTGCCAGGCTGCCAGCCGCGGCGCCGTAACGACAGTGCCGCGCCGCGCCTCATTGGCCGGGATTCAGGGTCCGGCGGTAGCGGAGTTCGGTGACGCCGCCGAGACCGTCGAGCACGTTGGTGGTGCCGTCCGGCGTGAATCCAGCCCGCTCGTAGAACCGGCGGGCCCGCCGGTTGTCCCGCAGCACCCACAGCGTGATGGACAGGTACCCGGTTCCGGAGGTCCTGGCCAGGACCCGCTCCATGAGCGCGCTCCCGGTGCCGGTCGACCACCACGCCGGGCGGACGTACAGTGCGTAAAGCTCGGCGACGCTGCCGTTCTCCCCGTGCGTGGTCAGCGGATGCGGCCATGGCGCGCTCAGCACGTCGGTCTCGGGGCCGAAGGACGCGTAGCCGACGATGCCGCGCGCGGGCGGCTCCCCGGCTGTTCCCGGGTCGCCCGGGCCGGTGTCTTCCTGGCTGGTGTCTTCCCGGTGAGGGGCGACGGCCACCAGCATGCGCTGCCAGGGCCGGGTCCGGAACGACTGCCGAACGCGGGCACCGTCGTCGGGGGCAGTGACGCGGTCGATGATCTCGGCCGGGATGATGCCCTCGTAGGCCGCGAACCAGCCTTCCCGCTGGACCGCGGCGATCTGCGCCGCGTCCGCCGCCGAACCGGCCCGGATCACCACCATCGGGACAAGCTAGCGAATCCTCAGGGCGAGGAAGAAATCCACCTGGTCATCCAGGCAGGACAGATCACGGCCGGTCAGTTCCTCGATCCGCCTGATCCGGTAGCGCACGGTGTTGACGTGCACGTACATCTTCGTCGCGCAGGCGTTCCACGAGCCGGAGCAGGCGAGGAACTCCTGCAGCGTGGGCAGCAGCTCAGCGCGGTGCCGGTCATCATAGGCCAGCAGCGGCCCGAGCAGGCGATCGCGGAAGGACCGCAACACGCTACCCGGGACGGTGGCCAGCAGGAGCTCGTGCGAGGCCACCTCGTCGCTGGTCACGACCGACAGGACGGTGGTGCCGCGGAGCGCGGCCAGCCGGCGCGCGCTGCGGGCCTCGTGCAGCGCGCCGGCCAGCGCGGCTACACCCTCGGCAGGTGCGCTTACTCCCACGGTGAGCCTGGCCCGGGAGCGGTCGGACTCGAAGACCGGCTGCGCCGTGCGGATCCGGGCCGCGAACAGTTGCGCGGCCGAGGCTGAGGCAGCGCCGTCCGGGGCAGCGCCGTCCGGGGCAGCGCCATGCGGGGCAGCGCCGTCCGGGGCAGCGCCATGCGGGGCAGCGCCGTCCGGGGCAGCGCCATCTAGCGCCGGGTCGTCCGAGGCGGGGATCAGCAGGACGATCTCGTCCCCGAGCGGCGCGACGAGCGCGCCCTCCGCGAGCGGCACCGCCAGTTCCCCGGCCAGGTCGCAGCGCCAGCGGTCGGCGTTCGGGCCGGTCACCCGGTCCGCTTCCGCGCCGACGGCGGCGACCAGGTAGCGGCCGTCGGGCGGCAGCCCGGCCGCGCGCAGCAGCGAGGCGATCTCGGCCGGCGCGGCGCCCTCGCCGCCCCCCGACGCGAGCATGGTGACGATCGCCTCGGCCAGCTTACGGTCCCCGGTGCGGGCGGCATCGAGCCTGGCCCGTTCGAGTGCCACGTCCGCGGCCAGCTCGGCCACGGATTCCCGCAGTTCGTGCGGCCAGTCCTGCTCGCGTCCCGCGCAGGCGAGGAACCAGCTGGTGATCCTCGGCTCACCGCCCACCCCGAACAGCGAGTACTTCCCGCCGCCCGCGCCCGGCGCGGTCACCTCGGTCGCGGCGGGCAGCCGCTCCGCCTTGAGGTACTCGCACGCCAGCCGGAGCGCCAGCGGCCTGCGCAAGGACGCCCCGGTCCCGCCCACGACCCGGCCAAGCCCGGTCAGCAGCCAGCATTCGGCACCGAGCTCGCGGCCCATCAGGCGGAACATCGCGTCCAGGCCGGCCCCCTCGGCGACCGCGGACAGCAGGAGCCTGCGCCGCCCGAGAACCCGGGTCATCACGGTCGCCCGGTCGCCGCTCAGCCGTCGCGCCACCTCCTCGGTGACGGCGGCGAACGAGGTCTCGGCCGGCACCGCGAGCAGGGTGATGCCGTGCCGGCCGCACGCCTGGATCACCTCGGCCGGCACCTTACCCAGCGCCTCTCCCGCGCCGAGCGCGGTAACTCCCGCCCTGGCCAGGGCAGACACGAACCGGTCGGCGTCGCCGGGCTGGCGGTACCAGATCAGGCCGGTCAGCACCAGGTCTCCCGGCGTCAGGTAGCGGCTTGGATCGGGCAGGTCGGTGGTGTATACGTGCCGGATCGTCCGGTCCATGCCCGCGACGTCGGTCAGCAGCCTGAGGCCGAGACCAGGCACGTCGAGCAGGTCCCTTACCCGCACGGAATCACCTCCCGCGGTGAAGCGTTTCCGCGCACCCTAACCGGCCAGTGTTTAGCGAAAGCTACAAAACGGCCTGAGTCAGGTTACCGGTGATTGAGCCGCAGGCGGCTACCGGGTGCCCGGCAGACCCTGATTGGATATTCAGGTGACGGACCTGAGCCCGCAGGCGGCCGCGAGCCTCGGCGCCTTCAACGCGGCCCCGGCGGAGGCGGCCGAGCGGGACGTGCTTGCGTGCTGTGCGTCGACGGCGTTCGCGAAGGCGATCGCCGGCGGCCGCCCCTACCGGGATCTGGCTGCGCTGCTGGCCGCGGTCGACGCCACGTTCGACGTTTTGAGCTGGGACGATATCGTCGAGGCCATGAGCGAGCATCCGCGGATCGGCGATCGCGCCGTCCGGACCGGGATGTCGGCGGCGGAGCAGTCGGGCGCCGCCGCGGCCAGCGACGCGGTGCGGCAGGGTCTGGCGGAAGGCAATCTCGCCTACGAGGAGCGCTTCGGTCACGTCTTCCTGATCTGCGCCAGCGGTCTTTCCGGCCAGGAGATGCTCACCAGCCTGCAGGCCAGGCTCGGGAACGACGAGGAGGCCGAACGGGCTGTGGTGCGCGCCGAGCTACTGAAGATAACCCGCCTGCGGACGACGAAGCTGCTGAGCCCATGACGCTGTCCACGCACGTTCTCGACGCGACGACCGGGCGCCCCGCGGCGGGGGTCCAGGTCCGGCTGGAGCGCGGCGGCGGCGGCGGGTGGGCGCCGTCCGGCCGGGGGGAAACCGGCCCCGACGGACGGCTTCGCCTGACCGGCGACGGGGGCGCCGCCGAGTTCGAGCCCGGCGTCTACCGCATCACGTTCGCCAGCGGGGCGTACTTCCTGGCGCATGGCTCCGCGTCGTTCTACCCCGAGGTCACGATCACCTTCGAGATGACCGTACGGGACGAGCACTATCACGTGCCGCTGCTGCTCAGCCCGTTCGCCTATTCCACCTACCGGGGGAGCTGATCAGCGGCGAACCGGTCGTGATCGAGAACTGCGCGATCGCGACCATGGACGGCCCTCGGCACGACGAGAGCGGCGCCGAGTACCGCGCCGGCCACATCACGGTCATCGGCGAGCGGATCACGGCGGTGGGCGAGGGGCCCCCGCGGGAGGCCCCGGACGGGGCCCGGCGGATCGACGGCACCGGGTGCCTGGCCACCCCGGGCCTGGTCAATACGCATCATCACCTGTACCAGTGGCTCACCCAGGGCCGGGCCCAGCAGTCCGTGCTGTTCGACTGGCTCACCGAGCTGTACCCGGTCTGGGCCAGGATCGACGCCGGTCAGGTCCACGCCGCGGCCACCGCGGGCCTGGCCTGGCTGGCTTTGTCCGGGTGCACCATGAGCAGCGATCATCACTACATCTTCCCGCGGGGCGGCAGCGCGGACGGCGACGCGCTCGAAGCCGAGATCGCCGCGGCGGCCCGCGTCGGCCTGCGCTTTCACCCTTGCCGGGGATCGATGGATCTCGGCCGGTCCGCGGGCGGCCTGCCGCCCGACGAGATCGTGGAGGACACCGGCGAGGCGCTGGCCGCGACCGAGGAAGCCGTCCGCCGGTTCCACGATCCCTCCCCCGGTGCCATGGTCCGGGTGGCGGTCGCGCCGTGCTCTCCGTTCTCGGTCAGCCCCAGGCTCATGCGCGAATCGGCGGACCTGGCTCGCAGGCTGGGCGTGCGGATGCACACGCACCTGGCGGAGACCCGCGAGGAAGACGCGTACTGCCGGCAGGCGCTCGGCCGCACCCCGGTCGAGTACGCCGAGGATCTCGGCTGGCTCGGCCCGGACGTCTGGCTGGCGCACTGCGTGCACCTAGACGAGCAGGCGGTGCGGCGGTTCGCGGCCACCGGCACGTCGGTGGCGCACTGCCCGACCTCGAACGCGCGGCTCGGTTCGGGCACCGCGCCGGTCAGGCAACTGCTGCGGGCAGGCGCTCCGGTCGGCCTCGGGGTGGACGGCGCCGCCTCGAGCGAGGGCACGTCCCTGTCCGGAGAGCTCCGCCAGGCCCTGCTCGCCGCCAGGGCCAGGGACGACGGCGGCCCGGCCGCGCTGACGGTCAGGCAGGCGCTGTGGACCGGCACCCGCGGCGGCGCCCGCTGCCTCGGCCGGGAGGACGAGACCGGCGCGCTGCGCCCCGGCATGCTGGCGGATATCGCGCTATGGCGGCTCGACACGCTCGAGCACGACCCGACCGCGCACGGGAGCGGGGCGGGCGACGGCGACCCGGTCGCCGCCCTGGTGCTCGGCCCGCCCGCTCCCCTCGAGCTTCTCCTGGTCGGCGGCACCCCGGTGGTCGAGGCCGGCGAGCTGCGCACCACCGACGCCGCCGCGGCCGCCCGGGAGGTCCGGGCGGCCGCACGCCAGCTGGCACGCCGCCCGTGAGCTAGCCGCCCGCCATCGCGCCGACGATCAGGTACGGTTCGGTCCCGGCGGCGACGGCCTCCGGCAGCGGGACGTCCGGCTGCTCGTGCGACAGGTCCTGCTCGCAGGCGAAGAACCTGATGAACGCCCGCCGCTTCCCGGTCCGCTGGTCGCGGATGGTGCCGCGCAGCATCGGGTACCTGGCCTCCAGCGCGTCGAGCACCGAGCACTGGGTGACCTGGCCCGTGACCTGGAGCTCCACCTCGCCGTGGACGCGGGCCAGCGTCCGCAGGTGCGCGGGCAGCGCCACCCGGATCACGTCACCGCTCCCGGTCATGGCAGCGTCTGCACCTCCACGGATAGGACGGCGGGCAGGTCGCGGACGATCGGCGCCCAGCTGTCCCCGGCGTCGGCCGAGGCGTACACCTGCCCGCCGGTGGTGCCGAAGTAGATCCCGCAGGTGTCGAGGGAGTCGACGGCCATCGCGTCGCGGAGCACATTGACGTAGCAGTGCTCCTGCGGCAGGCCCCTGGTGAGCGGCTCCCACTCGTTCCCGCCGGTGCGGCTGCGGTAGACGCGCAACCTTCCCTCCGGCGGGAAGTGGTGCGAGTCGCTGGTGATCGGCACCACATAGACGGTTTCCGGCTCGTGCGCGTGCACGTCGATGGGGAACCCGAAGTCGGTGGGCAGGTCGCCGCTGATCTCGTGCCAGGTCTCGCCCGCGTCGTCGCTGCGCATCACGTCCCAGTGCTTCTGCATGTACAGCACGGACGGGCGGGACGGATGCATCGCCAGCCGGTGCACGCAGTGGCCGACCTCGGCGCCGGAATCCGGGATCCCTTCGGAGTGCAGGCCGTGGTTCACCGGCCGCCAGGTCTCGCCCGCGTCATCGGACCGGAACGCACCCGCGGCCGAGATGGCCGTGAAGATCCGCCCGGTCCTGGACGGGTCCAGGATGATCGTGTGCAGGCACATCCCGCCCGCGCCCGGTTGCCACGACGGCCCCGACGGATGGCCGCGCAGCCCCGGCAGTTCCTGCCAGTGCTTCCCGCCGTCGGCCGACCGGAACAGCCCGGCGTCCTCGACCCCGGCGTACACGGTGTCCGGATCGTCCAGCGACGGCTCCAGGTGCCAGACCCGGGCGAACTCCCACGGGTGCGGCGTGCCGTCGTACCACTGGTGCGTACCGGGCTCGCCGGCGTAGCTGAAGTCATTGCCGACCGGCTCCCAGGTCATGCCCCCGTCGTCGGAACGCTGGATCACCTGGCCGAACCAGCCGCTGGTCTGCGATGCGTACACCCGGTCCGGGTTCGCAGGCGATCCCTTGAGATGGTAGATCTCCCAGCCGGCGAAATGCGGCCCGCTGACGTCCCATTTCTCACGTTTGCCGTCAGAGCTCAGCACGAACGCGCCCTTGCGCGTCCCCACCAGCACCCGTACGCCACTCATCGGCCACCCCTTTCAGAGGCGAAGTGTCATGACTCCTCGCGGTGCTGACGATGGCCAGGCCGCGGAATCATCGCTAATTACCCGTTCATAGCCGCCTTATTGTTGATGACTCCCGGAATATTCGCAACCAATGGTTGCGACAGTAAATTAATAATTGCGCCGTGCCGTCCGGGAATTCATGACACAGCTATTTTCGCGCGAAACCGGCGCCAATGGCCGGAACCGATGGGTAAACAGCCGGAACCGCTGCTGCGACGGAACGCGGCTGCGGCGCCGCCGGCCCGCACCGGAGCTTTGTCACAGATCGGCCAACTATGCCGTGTACCTGAGCGGTACCGGGTCCGGGCTGTACCTTTTTCCTGGCCTGACGGACAGCAGTGGCCTGGATGGGGAGGGACTTGATGTCATACCGGCGCGCCGCCGCGGCCTTCGGTTCGTTCTGCGCACTGGCGATCGCCGTGGCGGCCTGCTCGTCCGGCGGCACCGGGTCACAGGCCGGGGCCGGGGCCACGGCCACCGCGACCAGCGTGGCCACTACCGGCTCGGCGCCCACCTCAGCCGCCACGGCCACAGTGGTGCCCGCGTCGACGTCCCGCTCATCCACGTCCAGTGCCAGCGGCCTGACCGTCAGCATCACCGGGATGCCCAGCCGGCCCGTCCTGACCCCCGGCGGCGCGGCGCTCATGTTCACGGTCGATATCAGGAACGGCACCCGCCACGCCTACCGCGACATCACGCCGGTCGTGGCGATCGAGCACTGCACCTGCGTCAGCACCGCGATGGAACGCGCCCCGGCCGGCACCCTGCAGGAGTACAGCCTGGTCACCGGGAAGTGGCGGACCGTGTATTACAACACGGTGGGTACCGGGACGGACTACCTGAACGTCGTCGAGCAGGCCCCCCTGACGCTGAACCCCGGGGCGACGCTGAGCTTCTCGTTCCGGGTCAGGCTGGACGCTGCTGCCCGGCAGTCGCATGTCGTCCACGCCGGCCAGACCGGCCTCCTGGTGACGGTGGTCCGGCGTTCCTCCGGATCCGCCACCAAGCTCGCGACCGTGCGGGTCTCGGTGCCGGTCGACGCGGCCTGATCGGTCCGGCCTGACCGGTGTAGCAGGTCAGGGCCCTGTCAGCTGGCGACGAAGATCAGGGCCTCGCGTGAGAGACTGGCGGCTGTGCGGACATACGGACTGAGGTTCGACGTCAACTGCTCGATCTTGTTCGCCGAGCTGCCGCTGCTGAAGCGGCCCGCGGCCGCGCGGGCCGCCGGGTTCGACGCGGTGGAGTTCTGGTGGCCGTTCACCAGCCCGGTCCCCGGGGACCGTGAGGTCGACGCCTTCACCGGGGCGATCGCCGATGCCGGGGTCCGGCTCGCCTTGCTGAACTTCGTCTCGGGCGACATGGCGGCCGGCGAACGCGGCCTGCTGTCGCTGCCGGAGGGCTCGGCTGTCTTCCGGGACAACATCGACGTATGCGTGGGCATCGCCGGGCGGACCGGCTGCACCATCCTCAACGCGCTGTACGGGAACCGCGCGGACGGCCTGACCGAACGCCAGCAGGACGAGCTGGCGGCGGAGAACCTCGCGCTGGCGGCCCGGGCCGCCTCGGCGGCCGGCGCGACCGTGGTCGTCGAGGCGCTGAACTCCTACGACAACCCGCACGCGGTGCTGGTCTCCAGCCAGCGCGCGCTCGGGCTGATCAGCCAGGTACGGGCCCAGACCGGCCTGACCAACCTGGCGTTCCTGGCCGACCTGTACCACCTCGGCAAGATGGGCGAGGACCTGGCGGGCACGCTGGCCCGCGACGCCGCCGGCATCGCGCACGTCCAGATCGCCGACGTGCCGGACCGCGGCGCTCCGGGCACCGGCAAGCTGGACTACGAGACGCTGTTCGGGCAGCTCGCGGCGCAGGGCTACGCCGGCTGGATCGGCTGCGAGTACAAGCCGGCGGATCCGGCGGACAGCTCCGCAAGCTTCGGCTGGAGGTGAGCGTGCGGTATGACCTGGTGGTCCGGTCCCGGCGGGCGGTGCTGCCCGACGGGACGCGGGCGGCAGCGGTCGCGGTCAGCGGCCCGGCCATCGCGGTCGTCGGGGACTACGGCGCGCGCCTGGACGCCGGCCGGGACGTAGACCTCGGCGACCTGGTGCTGCTACCGGGCCTGGTGGATACGCACGTGCACGTCAACGAGCCCGGGCGGACCGAATGGGAGGGGTTCGACACCGCCACCCGTGCGGCCGCGGCCGGCGGGGTGACCACGATCTGCGACATGCCGCTCAACTCGCTGCCGCCGACCACCACGGTGGCGGCGCTCGAGGAAAAGCGCGCCGCGGCGGCCGGGAAATGCTGGGTCGACGTGGCGTTCTGGGGCGGGGCGGTGCCGGGCAACGAGGCCTCGCTGCGGCCGCTGCACGAGGCCGGGGTGGTCGGGTTCAAGTGCTTCCTGCTCGACTCCGGGGTGCCTGAGTTCCCGCCGCTCGGGGAAGCCGAGCTGCGGTCGGTGCTCGGCTCGCTGGCCGCGGCGGACGCGCTGCTGATCGCGCACGCCGAGGACGCGGCGGAGATCAAGAAGGCGTCCGGCCGGGATTTCGGCTCGTTCGTGGCGTCCAGGCCGCCGGTCGCGGAGCGCCGCGCGATCGAGAAGGTGATCTCGGCGGCGGCCTCCGCCGGGGCGCGGGCCCACATCGTGCACCTGTCCGCGGCCGAGTGCGTGGCCATGATCGCGGCGGCCAAGGCGGCGGGCATCCGGCTGACCGCCGAGACCTGCCCGCACTACCTGCACTTCGCAGCCGAGCAGGTGCCGGACGGCGCCACCGAGTTCAAGTCCTGCCCGCCGATCAGGGACTCGGTCAACCGGGAGGCGCTGTGGCGCGGGCTCGAGGCGGGCGTGATCGACTGCGTGGTGTCCGATCACTCACCCTGCCCGCCGGAGCTCAAGGCCTTCGGTTCCGGCGATTTCGGCGCCGCCTGGGGTGGCATCGCCTCGCTGCAGCTCGGCCTGTCCGCGGTGTGGACCGTCGCGCGCCGGCGCGGGCGGACGCTGGACGACATGGCCCGGTGGATGGCGTCGGCCCCGGCTGCGCTGGCGCGGCTGCCGGCCAAGGGGCGGCTGGCGGCCGGCTGTGACGCCGACCTGGTGGCCTTCGACCCGGATGAGACGTACGTCGTGGACGCCGCCCGGCTGCATCACCGGCATCCGGTCACGCCGTACGCTGGCCGGACGCTGACCGGCCGGGTGAGGCAGACGTGGCTGCGCGGTACTTCCCTGCTTGAAGGTAAGGCTGAAGCGCCAGTTGGCCGGCTGCTGAAACGGGGATGAACCGGGTATGGATGAGCAGCTTCTACCCGACTTGCTCCGGCTGCGCGGATCGGTGGTGGCGGCCAGCGACGAGTTCTTCGCCGCGAAAGAGAACCTGGTCAAGCCGACCCCGCCGGTCTTCGTGCCGGACACGTACGGGCCAAAGGGACAGGTGTACGACGGGTGGGAGACCAGACGGCGGCGCGGGCCCGGCGGGACGATGCCGGGGCACGCGACCCGCGACTGGGTGATCGTGCGGCTCGGCGTGCCGGGAGTGGTGCGCTCCATCGTGGTCGACACCGCGTTCTTCACCGGCAACTACCCGCAGGCGTGCTCGGCCGATGCGTGCTCGGTGAGCGGGTACCCCTCGGCCGAGGAGATCACCGGAAACGGAGCCATGGCCTGGCAGGAGATCCTGCCTCGCGCGCTGGTGACCGGCGATGCCCGGCACGCGTTCACGGTGAACCCAGGGCGCAGGTTCACCCACGTCCGGCTGAACATCTTCCCGGACGGCGGCGTGGCCCGGCTGCATGTGCACGGCGAGGTGGTGCCGGACCCGGCCCTGCTCGAGGGCCTGACCGTCGACCTCGCGGCGCTGGAGAACGGCGCGGACGTGACGGCCCGCAGCG
>Ga0335078_10011417_pt1 | contig 13170 bp, 14 predicted proteins | sample Lox_Sample_32_FD_206711 | JGI IMG/M metagenome (GOLD analysis project Ga0335078, IMG submission 206711) | Soil microbial communities from Loxahatchee National Wildlife Refuge, Florida, United States - Lox_Sample_3.2 | ecosystem: Environmental > Terrestrial > Soil > Wetlands | place: USA... | reverse complement strand
TCCTGCTCGTCGTCGCTCACCGAAAACCAGTACTTGAGCAGGATCATGCCGGAGCGGATCAGCATGCGCTCGAACTCCGGGCAGGCAATCAGAAAGTCGCGATATTCCTCTTTCGTGCAGAAGCCCATCACGTGCTCGACGCCGGCGCGGTTATACCAGCTGCGGTCGAAGAGCACCATTTCGCCCCTTGCCGGCAATTGCGCGACGTAGCGCTGGAAGTACCACTGCCCGCGCTCTTTTTCCGTGGGCGTGCCCAGGGCCACAATGCGGCAGACGCGCGGGTTCAGGCCCTCGGTGATCCGCTTGATCACTCCGCCCTTGCCGGCGGCATCGCGCCCTTCAAAGATGACGCAGACCTGCAGACCCTTTATCTTGACCCACTCCTGCAGCTTGATCAGCTCGCGCTGCAGGTAGGCCAGCTCCTTCACGTAGTCGTATTTTTTGCGCGGTTTGCGCGGCTTGGCCCGCCCCAGCAGATGCCAGTACTTCTCGATCTTGGCCGTCTCTTCGGCGTCGCGCAGCAGCTCGCCGTTGATCCTCTGCCTCTTGTGCTTTGCCATCTCTGTTGGCTGGACGATCTCGGCCGCTCTGTGGAAGAGCACCCGTCCGGTGGCGGGCAAGTTAATCGGGAAATATTTCGGCAGTGTTACGGGAAGTTGAACGTTTGGTGAAAATCACCGGTCGGTGGAAGTGCGGGCCTTCAGGCCCGCGAGGAGCCTGCCTCTAAGGAGTCGGGCCTTTAGGCCCCGCGCCGCCCTTGGCCTCGGCGATCGCACCCTGCACCTTCTGCAGCTCCTCCGGCGACAGGTTTGGATTGTTCTTCAGCAGTTTGTCCCATGCGGCCAGCGCGCCGGCCTTGTCCTGGTAAGCGTCGCGCCGCACAATCCCGAGGTTAAAGAGCGCGTTGGGATAGTTCGGCGAAGTCTTCAGCACCTGGTTGAACTGCTCGATCCCCTTGTCCGGAAACCCCGAGTAGTAGTAGGCGGTGCCCATGTCGGTGCGAACCGCGGGATCATTGGGACCGAGATCGAGCGCCAGCTGATAGTAGCGGATGGCATCCGGCCAGGCCTTGTGGTCGTAGTAGACGTTGCCCAGCTTGACCAGCGTAGGCACATCTTTCGGACTCGCGCGCAGCACGTCCAGCAGCGGCTGCGCTTCCACATTGAGCGGCGCCGCTGACGGTGCCGGCTCGCTGGGTTGCGTGCTTGCCGGCGCGGGCGCGGGCGGCGCGCTTGCTTCCGGCGCCGACGATCCGCGAATGAGGTATCCGCCCACCAGCCCGACAAACAGACAAACCATGCCCAGCAGGTAGGCTTCCCGCGTGCTCCAGGTCTTGGCATTTTGTTCCAGCAGAATTTCCCCCGCAGGTGCGAGACAACATCTTATCGTGTCTTGCGAATGACGAAGAGTGCAGAACGCTCCAACCCTTGTCATTCTGAACGGAGCCCGGCCAAGCGAAGCCAGGTAGGGCGAGAAAAGAACCTTGGAGGGAGTGGTTGCCACCAGCACCCAGTTCGGCTTGCTTGCTCCTCCATGCGGCCGTGGTTATTACGGCTTTGAGATTGCCGGCGAACTTCAGCACATGTGACCGGGCCATGAAAGCCGCCTGCTCGGCCGTCAGATCAGCGGCGAAGTACTCATGAAAGCCGCGAGCGAGGTCGAGGCGGTGAACACCGCCGCTTTCGATGCCACAGACCCCGCTCCTCTTGAGCGGTTCTTCCGCGACCTGCCCGCCGCGATTGACCATGTGATGGTCACGGCCGGCCAGCCGCACTAGGGGCGCATCCTTGAAATGAACTTGGCGCAGACCCGCCGCGCGCTCGAGGAACACCTCTTGTTGTTCATCCAGGTCACCCGCAATGCCGCAGGCATAGTGAGAGCGGGAGGCACGCTGTTGTTCATGGGCGGCCGCCGCCCAGGCATCGGCATTGGGATGGCATCGACCATGACCGCTGCGCTCCCTGCCCTCACCGCGAACCTGGCGCTCGAACTCGCGCCCGTCCGAGTCAACCTCATCGCACCGGGCTTCGTGGACACACCGCTCGGCATCACTGCTCGGCGATGAACTCGAAAACCACCGCAAGCAGCTTCGCGCCACGCTTCCCATTCGGCGTGTCGTCGGACCGGCCGATGTGGCAGCGCTCGCCGTCCACATTATGACCAACACGGCTCTCACGGGCGCAACCTGCGACGTCGACGGCGGGCAGCAATTTGTTGCCGCTTAGCTCAAGGGGCCTGCATCAGTATTCAACAACCGGACTTTCGAGTGGGGTGAAAGCACACGGAGGAACAAATGGCCAATCTAATGCAGGAAATCCAGGGTAGTGGTGCGACCGGCTCCGCCAGCGCCGCGGGAGTTGACATGAAGATCGAAGTGATCGTCATCCCCGTCTCGGATGTTGATCGCGCTAGGGAGTTCTACCAGAAACTCGGGTGGCGGCTCGACCAGACGCCGCCCGGCGTTGTGCAGTTAACGCCCCACGGCTCCGCGTGCTCGGTGCAATTCGGCGCGAAGCTGACATCGGCTGCGCCGGGGTCCGGCAAGGGATATGTGATCGTCTCCGACATCGAAGCCGCTCGGAACACGCTAATCGCAGCCGGCATCAAGGTGGGTGAGATCTTCCACCTCGGCCCGGATGGACCCATTCCCGGTCCTGATCCTGAGCATCGCACCTATCGCTCGCGCGCCTTGTTCAGCGATCCCGACGGCAACACATGGCTGCTGCAGGAGATCACGAGCCGTCTTCCTGGGCGAATAGATATGGGCGCGACTTCGTTCGCTTCCGTAAGCGAACTGGCGAGCGCGCTTCGTCGCGCCGCGGCCGCCCACGGCAAGCACGAGAAACGCATTGGCGCGGCCGATCCGAATTGGCCGGACTGGTACGCCGAGTACATGGTGGGCGAGCAGACCGGCGAAGAGCGCCGCAATGAAACAGTATGACGCATCGCAAAGGAGGCACTTTATGAGATGGATCGCTTTGTTGCTGGTTGCTGTTGCTGCGGTCGCCGGAGTGGTCCTTTTAGCGGCGCCTGCATCCGGTCAATGGCCCGTCGGGGTACAGGAAAGGAGCGTCCGGTGAAGTACCCCCACTTCCTATCGCGCAGCACACGTCGATTCACTATCCATCTTCCACCGGGATGGCGGCCCGAGAGACGCGCCGACGATTCTCCTCTTGCATGGTCTTCCTTCTTCGGCCCGGATGTTCGAGCCGCTCTTCGCCTGGCTCTCTGATCGCTATCACCTGGTTGCGCCCGATTACCCAGGCTTCGGACACAGCGACTGGCCGGATCCGAAAAAATTCGCGGTACGTTCGATCATTGCGCCGAGATCATGAATCACTTCACCGAGGCGATCGGACTCTCGCGCTACACGCTGTACATGCAGGACTATGGCGGGCCCGCAGGTTTTCGCATGGCCTTGGCCCCCTTGCTCGGCGCCCTCGTGCCCGTCAAGAAGGGCGACCAAATGGCATTCACTTACGTTCCAGGCACGGGTACGACCGTCGCCATCAACGGCTAGGAGGAGCTGACCATCGCTGGCTCGGCCTTCAACCGATACTCTTCTCGGTGTGGTTCGGGCCGAAACCGCCCAGTGCGGATCTGAAGAAGGGGATGCTTGGGCAATAGCGACGCTTGGCCTGTCTTCTGCAAGGAACAGCGTGGACACCGATAGTGGCAGTCGCGCCAGCTTCCTCCCCTGCTTGCTGTCACGGTGCAGCGTGAGAGATATCACAGCCTTTCTGCCGCGAATGTCTAAGCTGTTGTTGACCTCGGCTTCAGCCTAGTGTGCAAATCGGGGCGCTCCTTTTCTTATTTGGGCTCGCGGCGGGGTCATCCGGGGACTCGCAACAAGTACTCTGAAGGGCTCGTCTCCCCAGACTTCGCGCCGTGTTCTTAGCGGACAAAAATATGCCACAGAACGCTTCCAGCCTCAGTGAAGAGCGAATCGCGTACCTGGAAGGACTGGTGAGGCAGGCCCGAACGGCCGCCGCCGTCTTCACCCAGTGCACGCAAGAGGACGTCGATCGCATTGTCAAACAGATGGTCTTGGCTGGGCTGGAAAAAGCTCAGCATCTGGCCCGCCTGGCGATCGAGGAAACCAGGCTTGGGGTTTTGGAGGACAAGGCCATCAAGAACATGGTGGCCACGGAGTTCGTCTACGACTACGTCAAAGACAAACGCACCGTCGGGGCCATCCGCGAGTTTCCGGAACGCGGCCTGGTGGAGGTGGCGGAGCCGATCGGCGTCATTTTCTCCCTCACCCCGATCACGAACCCTACTTCGACGGTTCTGTTCAAGTGCATCATGGCCATCAAGACCCGCAATGCGGTCATCTTCAGTCCCCACCCCAACGCCTGGCGCTGTTGCACCGAGGCCGTGCGCATCATGTATGAGGCGGCGCTGAAGCACGGCGCTCCCGAAGGCGTTTTCACTTGCCTGGAATCGCACGACTTGCAGGACAACGCCTATCTCATGCGACACAAAGACGTGGGCCTGATCGATGCCACTGGTGGTCCGGGGGCCGTGAAAGCCGCTTACAGCTCGGGCAAACCCGCTCTGGGCGTAGGAGCGGGGAATACTCCCGTCTATCTGGAAAAAACTGCGGACCTCGACATGGCTGTGGTGGACATCATCACGTCCAAGACCTTCGATAACGGAACCATTTGCGCTTCCGAGCAGACAGTCGTGATCGACGATGAGATCTATGACTTGGTGCTCGAGAAATTCGCCGATCTGGGCTCACACATCTGCAACGAGCCGGAGACGGCGCTGCTCTCGCGCACGGTAATCGATCCCGCGACCGGATTCATGCGGCCCATGGCTGTCGGGCAGAAAGCCACCGACATCGCTCGCGTGATTGGACTTTCGGTGCGACCCAGCACCAAGCTCCTGATTGCGCCCATTCAAGGAGTGGGCCGCGAACATCCTCTGTCGGCGGAGAAACTATGCCCGGTGCTGGCCGTGTATCGGGCGAAGACGGCGGATGAGGCCTTCAAGATCTGCGTGGACGTGAACCATGCCGGCGGGCTGGGGCACACGGCGGTCATTTTCTCGAGGAACAATGACATCATTTGCAAATTCGGTGAGGTGATCAACGCCGGACGCATCATCGTGAACTCACCCGGTTCGATCGGGGCGATGGGTGGGGTTTACAACGATATGGTCCCCACCTTCTCCTTCGGATGCGGCACCGGAGGCGGCAACAGTACCACCGACAACGTTAACGTCTACCACTACCTAAACATCAAGCGCGTGGCGCGAAGGACACCGGCCCATATGTGGTTTCGCATCCCCAGCCAGATCTACTTCAACATGAATGCGGTAGAGAACCTGCGCCAGTTTGTTTCGCGCTCAACCATCATCGTCAGCAATCCGTCTTTGGAGCAGATCGGCCACGTGGACGTTGTTCGGCGTCATTTGCCGGCAGAAACCACCGTGCACGTTGCGGTGATTCCCGACGCCGAGCCGGAAGCGAAGGTGGTGACGCAAGGAGTGGAAACGCTGAATTTTTATAGAGCGGACCAGATCATCGCTCTCGGCGGCGGGTCGATGATCGATGCGGCCAAGATCATGAAGCTCAAATACGAATCGCCGGAGGCAGACCTGGAGCAACTGGCAGCGCCCTTCCTCGATATCCGCAAGCGAGTGGTGCAGTACCCCACCGAAAAAGTGAATCGGGCACGGCTGATTGCCATCCCCACGACCAGCGGCACCGGCAGCGAAATCACACCTTTTGCCGTCATGTTCGACAAGCAGAACGGGCGTAAGGTTACGTTCGCCGACTACTCTCTCACCCCCGATGTGGCCATCGTCGATCCGCAGTTTGTCCTCTCGATGCCGAGGGGCCTCACGGCCGACACGGGCATCGACTGTCTGACCCATGCCCTAGAAGCGGCGGTCTCGATCTACGCTTCCCCCTACACCGACTCGAGCGCGTTGCAGGCGATTCAGTTGGCGTTCAAGTATCTGCCCATCGCTTACGAGAACCCACAGGATGAAGAGGCGCGCACCATGATGCACAACGCGGCCTCGATCGCGGCAATCGCGTTTTCCAATGCGTCCGTCGGGGTGAATCACGCGCTGGCACATGCTTTCGGGGCGCGCTACGGGGTGGCGCACGGGCGCGCCAATGCGCTTATGCTGCCGCACGTGATCGCCTACAACGCGTCTGTGCCGACTAAATTCATGCCGTCGCCCAATCAGCGGGCCTACTCCGCGCATATCAGGTACGCGCAGATCGGGGACCTGCTCCGCCTGGGCGGGAACACGGTGGACGAAAAAGTGAAGAAGTTAGTTGCAGCAATCGAACAGTTGCTCGACCGGCTGGCCTTTCCACGCTCCATTGCTGAGTTGGGAATTTCACGGGAGGATTTTGAGCGCGCCGTACCCGACCTGGTCAAGATCGCGTTTGACGATCCTTCTTGGCGCTCCAACCCTCGCCTGCCGCTGTTGAGCGAATTGCAGGAGCTGTTGTGGAGCGCCTACCAGGGAAGGCCCGCAGCCGAGCATGCTGCGCGGCAACAAAGCGCATGAGGAGGGCGGTCAATGGCACCGATCGCGCTGATATTCAAGGTTGAGGGGAACGGAATAGGCCATGCCCTGCGAGAAGCGGGGGAAAAGCTGGAGAAGGCCGAGGGCCAGTTAGTGCTGGACGTTTCCGCCGTACACCGCATCGATCCCGCCGCGTTGAAAGCTCTGGAAGAACTTGCCGGCATGGCCGAGGGCAAACGAGTCAAGCTGGCGCTGCGCGGCGTCAACATCGATGTTTACAGGGTGCTTAAGCTGGCCAGGCTGGCGCCACGATTCTCTTTCCTGTCATGAGGTACGGACATGCCGAAGCTCCGCGAAAATGACCGCCTGTCCGAGGGAGACGCGCTCTTTCTCTACCTGGAACGCCCGGGAATGCCGCTCAGCATCGCGTCGGTGGCGGAGTTCGATGGCATCATCTCTCTCGCCGAATGCATGGAATTCGTAAGTTCCAAGCTTCCGCTCCTACCTCGCTACTTGCAGCGTATCGCAATCCCTCCGTTGAATCTGGGTCTACCAGCCTGGGAGTACGATCCCGAATTTGACATCCACAACCACGTGCGCGAGGTCAGGCTCGAACGCGGGACCGATGCCGATGCGAAGGCTGCGGCCGCCAGGATTCTGAGCGAGGCGCTGGACCGCCGCCATCCGCTGTGGGACGTCACGCTGCTGCAGGAGATAAAGGGCGATCGCACCGCTATGCTCGTGCGCGTACACCACTGCATGGCAGACGGCATCGCGGGGGTTGGCCTGATGAACGTTCTCATGGACCCGGAGCCAACTGCATACGTGCCTGCGAAGCCGGGCCCGCCCCGTTCCCACCCGCGGCCAAGCGATGCGGCCATGTCGCCGGTCGCCGGGCTCGTGAGTTCCTTTAGCTCGATGGTGGAGCGGCTTTTGGCCATGCAATCGGAGATGGTGGGCCTGGCGCAGAGGACGCTCGCCGAGGGTGCGGAAGCGCCGCAGGCGACGGCTGCCGAAGTTAACGGCTTGCTGCCAGCATTGCCAGTTCCCGCCCAACGATTGCCCTTCAACCTGGTTTGCCGCGGGCCTCAGAGGATCGCCTGGGGTGCGATTCCGATGCCGGAAATCAAAGCCGTTCGCGAGGCCACCGGAACGACCGTCAACGACGTAGTGATCAGCGTGCTCACTGCCGCCCTGCGACGGTATGCCGAGTTGCAAGGAGCGAAGCTCAAAGGACGGCATCTCAGCATCGCGGTGCCGGTAAATACACGCGGCAAGGGGAGTCCCAGTGAACTCGGGAACCGCATCTCCTTCCTTCCGATCTCGGTGCCGCTGGGCATGCGCAATTTGGGGAAACTGCTGGCGGTCGTCCACGATCGAATGCACTCTCTCAGGGCTCACCATGCGGCTGAGTTCGTGGGCCTCGCAGGCGGCTTACTTGGCGTGATTCCCCCGCCCCTGCAGGCGCTGGCCGGTCCGCTGGCCAGCCAGTTGCCGATCAGCTTCTGTAACACCATCTGTACCAACGTGCCCGGGCCGCAGGCTCCGCTTTATCTGCTTGGGCGAAAGATGTTGCGCTTGTACCCCTACGTTCCCATCGGCGGGGAGCTGGCACTCAACTGCGCCATGATGAGCTATGACGGCGTCGCCTATTTCGGATTCACCGGGGATGTGCAGGCCACACCCCATTTGCACCGCCTGGAAAAATTTCTCAGCCTGAGCTTTGCGGAATTACAGAAGGCCGTTGGGATCCGGTCGCGGCGGCCGAGAAGCAGGCCACCGAAGAACACCCCCGTATCCCTATCGAAACCCGCGGCGAAAGAACAGGAAGTCGCGCTGTCTGCGACCGCCTAAATCGGCAACCCATGTCCGGCAGCTGCGCCGGCCGAAACCTAAAAGCGAGCGCCCGCGCCTATCGGGAAGCTGGAGGGATGAGGCGCTCCGCGATGCGGATGGCTTTCTCATGCAGTTCCCAGGAGTAGATTGCTTTCCGGCAGCCCTCACGAGCCATGCTGGTGCTCAACTGCCTCTCGGCTTGGTCAAACGTGTTTTCTGCGTCCATCCGCGCGCGGAAAGCTTCATCGTCCGCATGTTTCACCTGCGCGAGCGACTTCAGCATTTCGTCGTCCGGCTTGTTCGCCGGCTTAACGTTCCGGCCCAAGTCACAGTAAGTGGTCCTCAGATCGTCCGCCCACATCAGTTTCGTCTCTTTCGAGAGTTGATCAAGGGCATCGTTGGCGCGGTCCGCGGTCTTGCGCACCCGTTTCTTTTCCTTCAGCCACTTCATAACCGACCAGTCCAGGGCTTCGGTCATCAAAGCTTTTGCTTCCTCGACCTCAGTAAGCTTTCGCATGGCGCGCGCCTCTGCCCCGCAAACGACGACAATTCCCCGCTTCCGGCAAGTCTACGGGGCGGGGAGAGAGAAGCCAATGCCACACGAGCAGCTGACATCCAAGAGAAGTTCGACTTCATCGTCGTTGGCTCCGGTTTCGGCGGCAGTGTGGCGGCCCATCGGCTGGTGGAGAAGGGCTAGCGTGTCGCCGTGATGGAGATGGGCCGGCGCTGGCGAGCGGAGGATTTCCCGCGTACGAGCTGGTCGATCCATCGCTGGTTCTGGCGTCCCAAGCTGGGGTTGCGTGGCTTCTTCAACATGCGGTTCTTCCGCCGTGCCACCATCTTTCACGGCTGTGCGGTGGGGGGCGGTTCGATTACCTATGCCAACACTCTGCTGCGCCCCCGGACAGGGTCTGGCACATGGGACCGTAGGCTAGGCTGGCGGATTTGAAATCTGAAATGCCACAACATTACGCCACCGCCTCACGCATGCTGGGAGTGGTAGAAAACCGCATCCTGGGTGCTGCCGACCATCTGCTGAAGAGCGCGGCTGAATCCCTCGGCATCGGCCATACTTTCTATCCCACCAACGTGGCTGTCTTCCAACCTGCCGCGGGAGAAGAGGGCGGCAAGACCTTTCCGGACCCCTACGTCGGGGGAGCAGGTCCGCAGCGCACCACGTGCGTGGCCTGCGGCGGCTGCATCATGGGCTGCCGCCATGGGGCCAAGAGCAGCCTCGATCTCAACTACCTCTACCCGGCCGAAAAACACGGGGCACGCGTGTTTCCGGAAACCAAAGTTGTGGGTGTCCGGCCGCTGGAGGGGCCGCGGATGGGAGTGCCGGCTACGAGGTGCGGACCGTATACGTTCGACGGCATGATTACGCCATAACAGCCTGCGATTCACCTGCCGTGGCGTCGTCTTTGCCGCCTCGTCGCTCGGAAGCATGGAGCTGTTATTCAAGCTGAGGAAAACGGTTCGTTAGCGGCGGTCAGCGATCAGCTCGGCAAACACGTGCGCACTAACTCCGAGTCGATAGTAGGGCTGCGAATCCCGGGCTGTAGCGAGGATCTGTCGAAAGGGATCGCCATCGGGTGCGGCATCTACATGAGCACACGCACGTGGAACCCGTCCGTTACCCAGGCGGCTCAGACACCATGATGTTTCTCACGACGCTGCTGACCGGAGGGCGCCCCGGCCCGCTGCGTATTTTCCTTTGGTTGAAGAAACCTTACCGCTTCCCTGTTGCGCCACCCCCTCAAGACACTGCGGCTCTTCAAGCCGTCGGCTGGGCGCGGGAAAGCATCATCCTGCTGTGCATGCCGGCGCTGGAAGGCCACATTGAAATGCGTTGGGAGCGCCCGTGGTTCTGGCCCTTCAAGAAGCGCCGAACAGTTCGCGCAGCTTGCCGGCGGAACCGCCATGAGCATGCTGCCGGAAATTCTGTTCAACGTACCCGGCACCGCCCATTGTGTCGGCGGTTGCATCGTGGCCGATTCGCGCGTTCGCGGGGTGGTGGATTCTCGCCACCGTGTGTTCGGATACAAGAACATGTATGTGTGTGACGGGTCGGTGGTGGCCGCGAATCTCGGCGTTACTCCCAGCCTGACAATCACCGCTCTGGCCGAGCGGGCCATGAGCTTCATTCCACCTTCCCAGCAGATGGCAGGGAGTGAGGCTGCGAATGCGTAAGATCACCGGTCCGCGGGATTCAAGGAGTGGCTTTGCGCCGCTTGCGCTCGCCTGCAGTCTTCCCGATCCGGGAGCCCTGTGGGGCAGCCTTTCTGCGCTGGCCTTTCTTTGCATTACCAGCCTGCACTGAGCTTTGCATTATTTCGAGCGGAAGGACCGCAGAACCAACTTTGCGCAACCCGCTCTCCAGCGAGTCCTGCACCTTCTGGTAGGCGTTGAAGGCGGAATTCAGATACCACATCAGGAACTCTCGCCCGGCGTGGTCGGATGCCACGATGAGCTGGCGCAGCAGCTCCAGCGGCAGGCCGGTCGGGCGCCCCTTGGCATCTTCCATAATGATCTGGGTCAGCGTAAGCCGCGTGAGGTCCTGGCCGGTTCTTGCGTCCACCACCCGGATTAGCCTGCCATCACGAACCAGGGCCGCGACTTCCTCCAGCGTAACGTACTGGCTGGTCGAGGTATTGTAGAGCCGGCGATTTCCATACTTCTTGATGACGATGAGGTTCGCTTTCACCATCTGCCTTCTCCATGATGCAATGCAATAATACTCTATCCGTATTGACAAGAATGCTTTGTAGCAGTACATTTCTGTCGATGTTGCAATGCAACATGAACGGAGGCCAGTAATGCCAAGAGATTCCAAGTCCGGCCCCGCCACTCACGCTAACCCGTCTTCTTTTTTAGCCTTGGTGTCCGGCTGGGTGCAGCAGGGCATCGAAAACGTCTTCGCTACAGAACGCATCCTAGTGGACCTAGCCATGCGCAAGAGTGCCGACGCGATGAAGAGCCTGCGGGAGGGGGTTTCGGCTCCGGAGCATTCCCCGGTAGCTATTCTGACCGATCTGGCCGTCGAAGGCACCTCCAGTTTCATTGAAGCGCAGAGGGTTCTGCTCAACCTGGCGCAGCATGAGAACGACATTCTTATGGGCGGTGTGAGGGAACGTGTTGCCGACTCGGTCCCCGCTGCCGCGACAAGCGATCTCGTGCGGCGGACCATCGACACCTTTATCGACATGCACCGGGAGTTCCTCAAGATCACCAGCAAGCAGACGGTGGATTGGCTGGAACAAGCCGGGAAGGGCAAGTACGGCGGCACTCACACCGTGGACCTGACCCGTGAGGCTATGGAAAACTTCGTTAACGCCCAGAAGAAGTTTCTTGATGTTATCGCCCAGGAGACCACACGGCTGACCAGCGGCAAAGCGGAGCGGGTTGAAAAGGCGGTCAAGAAAACTGAACTGGCAAAGCTTGCGCGTGATGCCAGCAATGCTTTCGTCGAGATGCAAAAGCAGTTGCTCGACATTGCCGGTCAGCAGATGAACGTCAACCTGAAGGCGGCAACCAGAACGCTTGAAATCCTGAAGCCATTCCGGCTGCTGCCCATGGCCAATATTACCGGCGAAGGGGTCAAGAGATTCGTCGATGCCGAAAAGGCGATGATCGATTCCATGATCAAGCCTCGCGCCGCTGAACATCGAACCAGGCGCGCGCCGCGTCACCGCAAGGAGGCAGCACGCGCCGCACACGCAGCCGCCTGATCGCTGGCATTTGTGAGGGCGCGTTGGGCTTGCTGCAGCATGGAGCTGGGGACGTGCCGCTGCCGACATAACGGCACGTCTCCGCCGGCCTATCCTTGGTAATGTCAGAGGTAACGCGCGAATTTTCCCGGTCGTGCGAGCAATAAGAAAGCACTGGCGCTGAATCACAGGCTGAGCAATACTGAGGAGGAGCCCCCTCACGCTCTATGTCGCCACGGCAAGGTAACTTCCACCGCCCCGAAAGGGAGGCGGATATCCCTATCTGGAAAGAGGCGCTCTTTGGCGCCGAGCTCCTGTTGCTGCACGCGTCGCCGGTTTATTACGGCCTGGGCGTGCCGCATGGGGACGGGTCGGCAGTTGTCGTCATTCCAGGATTTCTCGGCAGTGACGTTTACATGACCCACATGAATTCCTGGCTTTCCCGTGTAGGCTACCGCCCCTATCTTTCCGGGATCCGTCTGAACGCTGAGTGTCCCAACCTGCTGATCAAGTATCGGCTCACCGAAATCATTGAAAAGGCGCTGCGCGAGACCGGGCGCAAGGTCCACTTGATTGGCCACAGCCTGGGCGGCATCATGGCGCGCTCCATCGCCGCGCAGCGGTCCGGGGACGTCGCATCGGTTATAACACTGGCATCCCCCTTCCGCGGCAAGGTTCTCCACCGCAGCGTGATGCAGGCGACGGCGGCGGTGCGCGAGGAGATCCTCAACGAACACGGTAAGGACGTTCTTCCCGATTGCTACACCGCGCGCTGCAGCTGTGAGTTCGTGAACTTCCTGCTCTGTAAGATGGCCACGCCCGTGATGCAGACTGCGGTCTACACTCGCGACGACGGAATCGCGGATTGGCGCTATTGCAGGACCGGCGATCCTGATAGCGATTTTGAAGTAGCTGGCACGCACATCGGGCTGGTTTTTAACCCAGCAGTGTATACCATCATCGCCACTCGCCTGGCGGAAACCCAAGGATCCGATTAGCCGGTACCCGGCTGCGACGCCTTTTCTCCGCAGTCTTCAGCGCGCAACTGCGCCGCTCTCTGCCGCTGCGGCCGCCATTGTCCGGGACAGAAGCCGGTCTACGATCGCTTGTTCGCCTTTGATCCACAGCCGGCTAC
>Ga0335078_10011416_pt1 | contig 13171 bp, 10 predicted proteins | sample Lox_Sample_32_FD_206711 | JGI IMG/M metagenome (GOLD analysis project Ga0335078, IMG submission 206711) | Soil microbial communities from Loxahatchee National Wildlife Refuge, Florida, United States - Lox_Sample_3.2 | ecosystem: Environmental > Terrestrial > Soil > Wetlands | place: USA... | reverse complement strand
GAACCGTTCCGTGCGACAACCGGCAGCACCGCCTTCTCACGCGCCTTTCGCACGCGTGGCGCGCGCCAGCCTTTCCTGGTGCGCGGCGATGATGACCATGAGGGCGCATTCTTCGGCGCTTAAGCCAAGCCCGGCATAGGCGCCATCCTGCTGTTCGCCCTGCGCCAACACAGGGAAAAGCGAGCCATCCATGTACGCCTCGAGGATGGCGGGGTGCACATAATATTTGCGGCACGTGGCGGGACGATTGCCGAGCCTCGCGGCCACGGCTTTGATCGCAGCCACCGTCATCTTTTTGCCGGGGCGCTCATTGCGGGCTGGTCCGGCCGCGGCCAATTCGCGCACGGCGAGAAGCGTGCCAGCCCAGGTCCGGAAATCCTTGGCGGTGAATTCAACGCCGGCAATTTCGCGAATGTAGCGGTTGACGCCGGCGGATTCGACGGCGCCAACTTTGCCATCTTCCCCGATATATTCGAAGAGCTCGTAACCGGGGAGTTCCTGGCACCGGCGAACGATGGCGGCGAGGCGACGGTCGGTGAGTTCGATGTCGTGCTGCTGGCCGCTCTTCCCGCGGGAGCGGAACTGGAGACTGGCGCCGGCAATGCGGACGTGGCGGTTCTTGAGGGTGGTGAGGCCGAAAGAGTCGTTTTCGCGCGCCTATTCATCGTAGCCCATGCGAATGAAGCTGGTTTCGAGCAGGCGAACCACCGCGGCGAGGACTTTTTCCTTCGACAGCCCCGGCCCCTGTAGGTCCTGTTCCACTTGTCGGCGAATGATGGCCAGCACAGCCCCGAAAGCGATCATGCGGCTGAATTTCGCCTGATCGCGGACGGCGCGATAGCGGGCGTGATAACGGTATTGCTTGCGCCCTCGAGCATCGACGCCGACGGCCTGCAGATGGCCGTTAGGGGAAGGGCAGATGGCGACTGCGGTCCACGCGGGCGGAATCGCGAGGGAGCGAATGCGCGCGAGATGTTTGGGATCACGCAGCGGTCTACCGGACGCATCGAAATAGCGGAAGCCCTTTCCACAGCGGATGCGGCGGATCGCGGGTCCGCCACAGCGCACAGAGCGCAGACCTGCTTCCGCCGCCGATTCCAAGGGATCGGTCGAGAACATGGCAAAAGCGCCGGAGCACGGCGAGGGCCACTGCCGGTCTCGGAGACTGCAGGCCGCCTGAGAACCTACGCCATCCGGATGTCGCGGTTCAGTGCGCCGCCCGCGTGCGCGGACGCTGCTGGCCCGCCTCCACGGGGCTGCGTTTGACCAGCTTGTTGAAATTGCTCTTCTGGCCACCCGCAGTGGTGTCTTGCACGATCAGGGCGAGATGGTTGTCATCGAACTTTTCAAACCACTCGTCCCAGGAGATCGGCTGCAACGAGTCCTCGCCGCTATAGCCGGGGAAGTCCAGACGGATCATTCCAACATCGCCTTTGCCGCCGGTCTTCTTGACGCAAGCGGGGGTCGCGCTGCGCTCCTCGGCCCACTGCTGAATGGCTTCGTGATCGGTAAGGGTTTGCGACCGATGAAAGCCGGGGCGCGCCCCACTGGTTTTGGCGGAGATTTTTGTTTTGGATGCGGGTGACTTTTTTGCGGGCATCTTTCCTCCAATAGCAGGCAAGGTGCAATTGGCTTTCCATGCGTGCGATCGGACATTCGGCGGAACCGTACAGCAAGTGGACCCTGAGACCTGGAGGGCCGTGGTAGATTGAGAAAGGATTGTTCAGAATAGTGTGCCTTCGTGCAGATTTTGATCCGCCTGGGCAGTCCATCCGGTAACAACCAGCGGGAGTAACTCAGTGGTAGAGTCACAGCCTTCCAAGCTGTTGGTCGCGGGTTCGATCCCCGTCTCCCGCTCCATTCGAATGCTGGCGTAGCTCAGTTGGTAGAGCATCTGATTTGTAATCAGACGGTCGGGGGTTCAAATCCCTCCGCCAGCTCCATCCTCCATTCCGGACACGCGCGTGACGTACTGTTTCGATGAGCCCAGGGGACAAAGCCGATGAAAGCTACTACCGAAACGTCGCCCAGGAGTTGGTGCATCGCGCCGGGTTCGGCGATCGTAAGGCGCGCGTCTTCCGGGCTCCCGGGCGCGTCAACCTGATCGGCGAGCACACCGACTACAACGACGGATTCGTGTTTCCCGTGGCGATCCGATACTCCACCTGGGTAGCAGCCGCCCTCCGGGAAGACTCGAAAGTAACCGCGTATTCCGAAAACTTGGGCGAAAGCCGCGAGTGGAACCTGGACGATCCCGCGACCCGCCGCCGCAACGATTGGAGCGACTACGTGGCCGGCGTCATGGTCGTCTGCCGCGAAGCGGGGTCTCCGATCCGGGGTGCGGATTTGAGGATTCACGGCGAAGTGCCTATCGGTTCGGGCCTCAGTTCCTCCGCTGCCCTCGAGACCTCGGTTGCCTTCGCCTTGCTTTCCCTGGCCAATGCCGGTCTGGACCGCACCAAAATCGCCCAGCTCTGCCAAAAAGCGGAAAACGAATTCGTCGGCATGCGTTGCGGCATCATGGATCAATTCGTGGCCTGCCACGCGCAGGCCGGCAAGGCTCTGCTGGTAGACTGCCGGTCGCTGGAATACCAACTGGCGTCTCTGCCCGGCGGCACGAGCTTGGTCATCTGTAACACCATGGTTCATCACGAACTGGCGGCGAGTGCTTACAACGAGCGACGCGCCGAGTGCGAAGCCGGAGTTCGCCTCCTGGCTGCCCGCCTACCGGGGATTCGGGCGCTGCGCGATGTGTCTATACAACAACTGGAGCAGTACGGGCGCGACATGCCGTCGAACGTCTACAAGCGCTGCCGCCACGTGATCGCCGAAAACCGGCGCGTCGAGGATGCCTTCGCGGCTTTGAATCGCGGGGACCTGCAGTCGCTAGGTGCGTTGATGGCCCAGTCGCATCGAAGCCTGCGCGATGATTACGAGGTCAGTTGCCGCGAGCTCGATTGCATGGTGGAGATTGCCTCCGCTCTCACCGGCGTCCACGGCAGCCGCATGACGGGAGGCGGCTTCGGCGGCTGCACGGTCAATTTGGTGGCCGAGGAACGCGTCGATGAGTTTCAATTGGTCGTCTCCGAACGCTACCAGGAGGCCACCGGCAAGCGTCCGGCGATCTATGTTTCGGACGCGGCTGACGGCGCCGGGGAAATCGCGCTCGGCTGAAAAACACCGCCCCTTTTCTGTGCGTATATCTCGGGAAATCAGTTAATTAGAGACCGATGGAGCATTGACACAGGTTGCTGGAAACAATAAAATGTCTGCCACATGGGAGCTGGCCTTCGGTCCGTCTCGATGACCAAATTCGTCGCGTTGCTGGGGTGCGGAATCATCCTTTCGGCGACCGGCCCGGCCGCCGCGGCTGCTGCCGGCCAGCGCGCCTTTCTCGACAAATATTGCGTCGCTTGTCACAACCAGAAAGCCAAGACCGCTGGGTTGGCGTTGGATTCGCTCGATGTGGCCAACGTGGGCGCCAGTGCTCCCATATGGGAAAAGGTGATCGAGAAAATTCGTGGCGGCATGATGCCTCCCTCCGGCATGCCGCGGCCCGATCGCGCGGCCATCGACACATTTGTTACGTCGCTCGAACACGCGCTCGATCAAGCTTATTTCGCCAAAGTGAATCCGGGGCGGGTCGGTCTGCACCGCCTCAACCGGACCGAATACGGCAACGCTGTTCGCGACTTGCTCAGTTTGGATACGGACGTTTCTTCGCTGCTGCCCGCTGACGACGCGAATTACGGCTTCGATAACATCGCCGATTCGCTCAGCGTGTCGCCCATGCTGATGGAGCGGTACGTTACCGCGGCGTGGAAGATCAGCGGGCTGGCGGTGGGCGATCCGAAAACTCCACCTACCACCTACACCTTCCGCAATCGCCCGGACCTCTCGCAAGATCGGCATATCGACGGCCTGCCGTTGGGTACGCGCGGCGGCATTCTGGTGAAGTACGATTTTCCACTCGACGCGGAATACCGCTTTAAGGTCCGCTTCTGGGGGAACACGGTCAACACGGTGCGCGGGCTGGAATTGCCGAGCCAGGTGGAAGTCACGCTGGATGGCGCGCGCGTCAAGCTGGTCACCATGGGCGGAACCGAAGACGCGAATTTCGGAAACACCAATCCGACGGCGTCCGCCGAGCAGCTTTCGAAACGCGTGGAGCTGCAGATTCCGGTGAGCGCGGGGCCGCACAGCGTAGGCTTCGCCTTCCTGCAGCAGTCTACGGGACCGACTGTGGAACTGCTCCAGCCGTATCAGCGCGAAAAAGTGGACCCCATCAACACCTCGGGGATACCCGAAATCGACTGGGTTTCGATCTCCGGCCCGTGGAAGCCGACGGGCCCCGGCGACACTCCCAGCCGCCGCCGGATTTTCACGTGCCGCCCCGCCCCTGGCGCCGATGCCGTCCCCTGCGCCCGCCAAGTCCTTTCCACGCTCGCGCGACGCGCCTATCGCCGGCCGGTAAACGACCCCGAGATGGAGCGGCTGCTGGGCTACTTCCAGCGCGGGCAAAACGAGGGCGGAGGGTTCGACGCGGGAATCGAGAACGCCGTCGCGTTCCTTCTGGTGAGCCCGCAATTTCTGTTTCGCGCGGAACCGGATGCCGCCAAAACCGCGCCCGGTTCGCCATATCGCATCAGCGATCTGGAGCTGGCATCGCGGCTATCGTTTTTCTTGTGGAGCAGTATTCCCGATGACGAGCTGTTGGCGGTCGCCTCCCGCGGCAAGCTGAGCGATCCCGTGGTGCTCGAGCAGCAGGTGAAGCGAATGCTGGCCGACGGGCGTTCCGGCGCGCTCATCCAGAACTTCTTCGGCCAGTGGCTGTACCTGCGGAATCTGAAGGCCACGTCGCCCGACCAGCAGGTGTTCCCCGATTTCGACGACAATCTCCGCCAAGCCTTCTTGCGCGAAACCGAGATGTTCACCGGAAGCATTGTGCGCGAAGATCGCAGCGTGTTGGACCTGCTTACCGCGAACTACACCTTTCTTAATGAGCGGCTCGCCAAGCATTACGGCATCCCCAACGTGTACGGCAACCAGTTCCGCCGCGTGACCCTCACCGATCCGGCGCGCCGCGGGTTGCTGGGGCAGGGAAGTGTGCTGACGGTTTCGTCGTACGCCAATCGCACTTCGCCGGTGCTGCGCGGAAAATGGATTCTCACCAACATTCTGGGTACGCCGCCTCCGCCGCCTCCGCCGAATGTTCCGGCCTTTAACGAAATGGCCAGCGGTACGGTGCGCGAGCGGATGGTGCAGCACCGGTCCAATCCAGCCTGCTCGGGCTGCCATAGCGTCATGGATGCCGTTGGTTTCACGATGGAGAATTTCGATGCCGTGGGACATTGGCGCACCCGAGATAGCGGCGCTCCGGTGGATGCTTCGGGTGCGCTTCCCGACGGCACGAAAGTCGATGGCGCAGCTTCCCTGATTGCGGCCCTGGCCGGACATCCGGAGCAATTTGTCCGCACCATGACATCGATGATGCTGACCTATGCGCTGGGCCGTGGTCTCGAATACTACGACATGCCGGTGGTGCGCACGGTGGCGCGCGAAGCCGCCCAGAAGAATTACCGGTTTTCCGAAGTGGTTCTGGACATAGTGAAAAGCCCGCCGTTCCAGATGACCGTGAAAGCGTCCGAACCCGCGAACGCGCTCGCGGCGGTTTCCGAACCGAAGCGTTGAGAGAAAGAGGCGTCCCTGTGAATTTCCTCACCAAATGTCATCTATCCCGCCGCGCGATGTTGCGCGGCGCCGGCGCGGCAGTGGCTCTGCCGTTGCTGGACGCCATGCTCCCCGCACAAACTCCGCTGGCCAAGACTGCGGCCAAGGGCACCCTGCGGGCGGGCTTCGTCTACGTGCCGCATGGCGCGATTCTGCCGCAATGGACGCCCATCGGCGACGGGTCGGATTTCAAATTCTCCCGGATTTTGAAGCCGCTCGAGCCATTCCGTAACCGCGTCACCGTGGTGACCGGATGCGCGATCAATGCCGAAAACGGCCACGCAATCAGCAACTCAATGTGGCTGAACGGCGTGAGGCCGGCGCACGGAACCGAGATCCGCTCGGGCACTACGGTGGACCAGTTGATCGCCAACAAGATCGGCCAGGACACGACGTTTCCTTCGCTGGAGCTGGCCACCGAAGACCACTCCGCGGAATTGGGCAGTTGCGGCGGCGATTACGCCTGCGCGTACATGAACACCATCTCCTGGCGCAATCCCAACACGCCGAATCCCATGGAGCTGAACCCGCGCGTGGTTTTCGAGCGCCTGTTCGGCGGCGATGGCGCGACGGCGGCGGAACGGACCGCGCGCTTGCGGGACAATCTCAGTCTGCTCGATGGCGTTACCGCCAGCGCCAAGGATCTGTCGAGGGGTCTCGAAGCGCGCGACCGCGCGCGGCTCAGCGACTATCTCGACAACGTGCGTGAGATCGAGCGGCGTATCACTCAGGCCGAGAAAAAGAACAGCGAATCGGAACTCGCCGCGCCCGAAACGCCGGCGGGTATCCCGGATTCGTTCGAAGAGCACGCCAGGCTGCTGTTCGACTTATGGGCGCTGGCCTTCCAGGGAGACATCACGCGCGTCACCACGTTCATGATGGCGCGCGAGTTGAGCACGCGCACCTATCCGCAGGTGGGCGTCAACGAAGGCCACCATCCGGTTTCGCATCACCAGAACGTGCCGGAGCAGATCGAAAAACACGCGAAAATCAATACCTATCACCTCACTTTGTTCGCGGGTTTCCTGGAGAAACTGCGCCAGACTCCCGATGGCGACGGCAGCCTGCTTGACCATTCGATGATCCTCTACGGCAGCGGCATGAGCAATGGCAACGTGCACAGTCACGACATTCTGCCCGCGGTGATCGTGGGCGGAGCGGCCGGCAGGCTGCGGGGCAACAATCACGTCAAGGTGCCGCTCCGGACGCCGCTCGCGAACTTGCTGGTGAGCCTGCTCGATAAGTCGGGCGTTCCCACCGATCATCTGGGCGACAGCAGCGGCCGCGTGGAGATTTAAGGAGAGGCACGATGAGACGTTTTTGCGGATTCGTGACCCTGGCGGCTGTAATGGCGCTGGCGGCATCCAGCGCAGATCTCCGCCTGGTGGAAGCTGCCAAAAATCAGGATGCCGCTGCGCTGCGCGCCTTGCTCCAGCAACACGCGGATGCGAACGTCGCGGACGTCGATGGCACCACCGCGCTGATCTACGCGGCTCATCAGGACAACCTCGAAATGGTGAAGACGCTATTGATGGCAGGAGCCAACGCCAAGGCCGCCAACCGCTATCACGTGACCGCCTTGTGGGAAGCGTGCAACGTGGCGGACGGCGCCATGATCGAGCTGTTGGTAAAGGCGGGAGCCGACCCGAACGCGACCGTCGGTCAGGGAGAGACGCCACTGATGACAGCCTCGCGCACCGGCTCCGTTTCCGGAGTCAAGGCGCTGCTAGCTGCTGGCGCGGATGCCAAAGCGAGGGAATCCTACCGCGGCGAGACGGCGTTGATGTGGGCGGTGGCGGAGAATCATGCGGATGTCGCCCGGCTGCTAATCGCCGCGGGTGCCGATGTCAACGCCCGCTCCACTTACTACGATTTCTCGTTTCAAAAAGTCGCCTCGGGCGGTACGCAGGCGATTTACTTCCGTGGCGGGCTGACCTCGCTCTTATTCGCCGCGCGTCAAGGCGCTGTTGAATCGGCGCAGGCCCTGATCGAAGCGGGCGCCGACGTGAACCTGCCCGAGCCGGAATTTCATTTCACGCCGCTGCTGGAAGCGATCTACAACGACCATTACGATCTGGCGGCGCTGCTGGTGGAGAAGAGAGCCAACGTGGATGGCGCTTTATACCTAGCCGTCGAAATGCGCAATCTCGATTATTTCGGGAACCGCCCGCGCAAGCCGGTGACGGACAAGCTCGATGAATTGGGCTTCATCCGGTTCCTGCTCGATCACGGTGCCGACGCCAACGCGATTCTGAATACGAAGTTGCCGGGCCGCATGGCGCAAGGAGCCATCTCGGTGCCCCAGGGCGCCACGCCCTTCTACCGCGCAGCGCGATCGGCGGATTTGGCGGTGATGCGCCTGCTGCTGGAGAAAGGCGCCGATCCCAGCCGTCCCACGACCGACCATTCGACCCCTCTGCTCGCCGCGGCCACGGGCCAGGGCGCCCGCTTTGCCGGAGGCGCCGAACGGCCCATACCGGAATTCGTGGAGGCGATCCGACTTTGTTTGGAGAAGGGGTCGGACGTCAATGCCACCAACGATCGTGGCGATACGCCCATGCATGCCGCGGCGGAACGTGGTGCAGATGAAATCGTCCAATTCCTGGCCGATCACGGAGCCAAGCTCGACGTCAAGAACAAATCCGGCCGCACACCGCTTGATGTGGCGATGGGAATCGGTGGTGTCGCCAACACGGGCGGCAGCGTGCATGCCAGTACCGCCGCGTTGATTCGCAAACTGATGGACCGCGCAGCAACACAAAAGGTCGCTCAAATTCAGTAGCCCGCATGACTCGCATCACTTATCTCGCAGGCGTGTTTCTGATGCTGCCCGTTGCCGCGCAGACGCTGCCCGATGGCCCTGGCAAAGATCTCTTCGCCAACGTGTGTAGCACCTGCCACGGCGTCGAAATCGCCACCAGCCAGAAGAAAACGCGCGCCGGCTGGCAGTCCACGGTCGATTCCATGGTGGCGAAAGGCGCCGAAGCGAACCCCGAGCAAGTCGCCGCGATCGTCAATTACCTTGCACAAAATTTCGGCTCACCCGATGCGATCCCTGCAACTCCTTCCACCGTTTCGGCGGCTGTTCTACCCGACGGTCCCGGTAAGCAGATCATCCTGCGCGAGTGCACCGCCTGCCATCTTCCAGACCATTTCACGAAATACCGACACACGAACGACGAATGGCAGGCCATCGTCATCCGCATGGGCCAGAGAGTGCGCTCCGCCACGAAGGAAGAGCTCGATTCGGTTCAGAAGTATTTGTTTACCAACTTTCCGAAGACGGAAGAGGCCGGCAAGCTCAACGTCAACAAGGCGAACGCCCAGGAAATCGCAGCGGGCCTGGGCCTGACCAGCGATGAGGCCAAAGCTTTGGTAGAGTACCGGCAGCAGCACGGCACGTTCCGCGAATGGGGCGAACTGCTCGCCATCTACGGCGTGGATGGACGAAAGATCGAAGCAGCCAAGGACCGGATGAGCTTTTGAGAGGCCATGAGGAGACTCCCTCACGGTCGCGGCTCGGTAAGGCGCGGTCGGTTGTTACCGACCGTCAGAGCGGAGGTTCCGCTACACGGCTCATGGCCCGGCGTGCGCTTGATATCCAGCCTCCCGTCTCGTCGAGATCGGTGGGGCCCTTCATCCAGTAGCGCTTCCGCTGGCGTTCCTGCTATCGTCGCAATTCCCGGTGCCTATCAAGCTACTCCGCACTCTCATCCTGCGACCGCTGCGCCGCGACTGGCTGCGCACCGTTCTCACCGTTGGCGCGGTGGCCCTGGGCGTCGCGGTAGTGGTGGCGGTCGATTTAGCCGGCGACGCGGCCACCGGCTCGTTTCGCTCGTCGCTCGAAACTCTGGGCGGCCGAATCGATCTCGAGGTCGTAGCCAACGGCGGCATTGACGAAGCGTGGATCGGACGGTTGGCCTCGCTACCCGTCCACGCGCGTTTTGTGCCACTGATCGAGACGCAAGTGAACGTTGGCGCCGCCGGTTCGGTTCCGCTCTATGGACTCGACTTTGCCGGGGCGCCGGCAGATATCGCGGTTGTATCGAGTGCTCTCGCACGGCGGCTCGGAATCGGATTGCACAGCCTGTTGACGCTCCCGTTCGGCCAGTTCCGCGTCGAGCGACTCGCCGATGCGGACCCTAACGAGTTTGTGGCGATCGATATCGCCCGGGCGGAGCACGCGCTCGGACGTTATGGCCGCCTCGACAGGATCGAGATTTCGATCGGCAGTGGCGAAAATCCGGACCAGGTCGAGGCAGCCGTTCGCAAGCTGCTGCCTCCCGCTTACGTGATTGAGAGGCCCGGCGCGCACAGCGAAGAAAACCAGAAGATGCTGCGTGCGTTCCGTTGGAACCTGCGGGTATTGAGTTACATTTCGCTGCTGGTCGGCGCGTTTCTGATCTACAACACCATCTCGATCAGTGTGGTTCGCCGGCGCGCGGAGATCGGCATCCTGCGAGCGATGGGCGCCAGCCGGGCGGCGCTGTTGGGATTGTTTCTGGCGGAAGCGTTGGTGCTCGGCTTGGCCGGCGCCGTTGCGGGCGTGGCGTTCGGACGCGTTTTGGCCGGCGGAACCGTCGGACTGATCGCCGCGACCGTGAACGCGCTGTACACCACGAGCCGGCCCGCCCCGGTGGAACTAACTGCCGTGGAAGTGTGGGTGGGCATGGTCGCCGGCATGGCGACGGCGTTTTTCTCGGCGCTGGCTCCCGCCCGGGAAGCCATGCAAGTTGCGCCGGCGGAAGCGATGAGCCGCGGCGCGCACGAACACCACGTCCGGCTGCAGTGGAAGCGTCACCTGGCGTGGTCGGTGTTGTTGGCCATCCTGGCGGCTGCCGCATCGCAAGCGGCGCCAATCGGCGGCGCGCCCGTGGGCGGTTACCTGTCGGCTTTTCTCTCGGTTTTCGCTGCGGCGTTTGCCGCGCCTACCGTGGTTCTCGCGGTGAACCGCGCGACGCGCTTTATGTTAAAGCGCAGGGCCGCAACTCTGCTCGCAGGGCGCAGCCTGGCGGCATCGCTGTCGCGCAGCTCCGTTGTGGTGGCGGCGCTCGCCACTGCCATCGCCATGGTGGCCAGTGTCGGAATCATGGTAGGTAGTTTCCGCGAAACGGTCACGCTCTGGCTGGATACGCAGCTCCGGGCCGATCTGTATATTCGTCCGGCCGGCGGCGCGACCGGCCAATATCCGCCACTCGCACCACGGGTTCCCACGATTCTCGCGGACGTTCCGCATGTGGGTGCGATCGATCTGTTTCGCGCCCTGGAATTTCACTATCACGGCGACCGCGTCACGCTGGGAGGGTCGAATCTCGATATCGTGCGCCGCTACGGCCGGCTGCGTTTCCTGCCCGGCGAAGACCGCGACGCGATCTTGCGCTCGCTTCCCGGCCGCGACCGCGCGATTGTCAGCGAGCCGTTCGCGAACCGGCACGGCGTGCAGGCCGGTGACCGGCTGGTGCTTCCGCTCGGCCCGCGCAACGTGACCGTCACCGTGGCCGGCATCTATTATGAATACTCCAGCAGCCAGGGCTTCGTGCTGCTCGATGAGTCCACATTGCTCGGATACTTGCCGGGGCAGCCGCCCACCAACGCCGCCGTCTATCTGGAACCGGGCGCCGATCCGGTTGCGGCCCAACATCTGATTCAACGGCGCGCCTCGGGATTGGGCATCCTCGTGGCGCCGAACGCCGAGCTCCGGCGCAATGCGATTCTGGTTTTCGACCGAACCTTCGCGATTACCTGGGCGCTGGAAGCCGTGGCCCTCAGCGTGGCCATGCTGGGCGCGGCGAACTCGCTGCTGGCGCTGGTGCTCGACCGGCGCCGCGAACTGGGCCTGCTGCGCTATCTGGGCGCTTCCCCCGGCCAGCTTCGGGGCATGATTCTCACCGAAGCAGGAATGCTGGGCGCGCTCGCCTCGCTCGTGGGATTAACGCTGGGCTTCGCGCTTTCGCTACTATTGATATTCGTAGTTAACAAGCAGAGCTTCGGCTGGACCATCCAGTTTCATCCCCCTGTTACGTTGTTGGCAGGCGCGCTTCTACTGGTGTGGTGCGTCACCGTACTGGCCGGGCTCTATCCGGCGCGTGTGGCCGCGCGCCTCGACCCGATCGACGTCATACACGAGGAGTGATGCTGGAAACCCAAACTCTCGCCGCGCTGGAAGCAGCCCTGAAAGCGCTGGAACGCGAGTTCGCCGCGCTGCCGGATGTGTCCGACCCCGCCTCGCCGCGCCTGGATGCCGTGCTCGCCGAAGTAGTGGCGCGTCTGGGCGACAACTTTCCCTACTTCCACCCGCTTTACGCCGGCCAAATGATGAAGCCGCCGCATCCCGTGGCGCGTGCCGCGTACGCGCTCGCTACGTGGATCAATCCTAACAACCACGCCCTCGATGGCGGTCGCGCCAGCACGCCCATGGAACGCGACGCGGTGGCGCAGATCGCCGCCATGTTCGGATGGAAGGAGCATTTGGGTCATCTTACGGGCGGCGGCACCATGGCCAACCTGGAAGGACTGTGGGTGGCCGGCCAACTCCATCCCGGCAAGAAAATCGCGGCTTCCGCGCAATCGCACTACACGCACCAACGCATCAGCGGGGTGCTGCAGCTTCCCTTCACGAAGATCGCCACCGATTGCCGCGCTCGCATGGACCCGCAGGCCCTCGAAGCGCAGCTCGCGGCCGGCGATATCGGCTGCGTCGTGGCCACGCTCGGGACCACCGCTACCGGTTCGGTGGACCCGCTCCCCGACATCCTGGCGCTACGCGAGAAATACGGGTTCCGCCTGCACGTCGACGCGGCTTATGGCGGCTACTTCACCCTGGCCGATAACCTCGGCCCGGAAGCGCGCGCGGCGTTCGACCGTATCGCGGAGGCCGATTCGATCGTGATCGATCCGCACAAGCATGGGTTGCAGCCCTATGGCTGCGGCTGTGTGCTGTTTCGCGATCCGGCGGTGGGGACATTCTATAAGCACGATTCGCCGGCGACGTACTTTTCTTCGGACCAACTACACCTGGGCGAGATCTCGCTCGAATGCTCGCGGCCGGGCGCTTCGGCGGTCGCGCTGTGGGCTACCATGCGAGCGCTGCCGTTGACGCGCGGCGGCGAGTTCGCCCAGGGTATGTCCGCCTGCCGCCGCGCGGCGACCGAGCTTCACCGGAGACTCGAACAGGATCCGCGCTTTCGCCTGCCGTTTCCGCCGCAGCTCGACATCGTAGTTTGGGCGCCGAAGAGCGGCTCGGCCGATCGCATCTTTCAGGAGGCCGCGCGGCGTAATCTTCATTTGGCCCTGGCGCGGCTGCCCGGCGTATTTTTCGGCGATCCGCAGCCGGAGGTGCTGTGTCTCCGCTCGGTGCTCATGAAGCCGGAGCATGAGCAGTGGCTCGACCGGATCTGGGAGATCCTGGACCAGGCGGCCAATGCCTAGAGGTACCTCCGCT
>Ga0335078_10011415_pt1 | contig 13171 bp, 14 predicted proteins | sample Lox_Sample_32_FD_206711 | JGI IMG/M metagenome (GOLD analysis project Ga0335078, IMG submission 206711) | Soil microbial communities from Loxahatchee National Wildlife Refuge, Florida, United States - Lox_Sample_3.2 | ecosystem: Environmental > Terrestrial > Soil > Wetlands | place: USA... | reverse complement strand
CAGAGGGCAAGCTCAGCCTGGATATCGGGGGCACCACCGTGGTGATCTCGAACCCGGGCAAGGTGTACTTCCCCGGGACCGGGCACACCAAGGGGGACCTGGTCCGGTACTACCTGTCCGTGGCCGACGGCGCGCTGCGCGGCGCGGCCGGGCGGCCGAACGTGCTCAAGCGGTTCGTGAACGGCGCGGGCGGCGAGCCGTTCTTCCAGAAGCGCGCCCCGGACAAGCGCCCCGCCTGGATCGAGACGGTCCTGCTCAGCTTCCCGTCCGGGCGGACCGCCGACGAGGTCGTCCCCCGCGACGCGGCGGCCCTGGCGTGGCTGGCCAACCTGGGCTGCATCGACCTGAACCCGCACCCGGTCCGGGCCGAGGACCTCGACCACCCGGACGAGCTGCGGGTGGACCTGGACCCGGTGCCCGGGGTGGGCTGGCCGCAGATCCTCCAGGTGGCCCTGGTCGCCCGGGACGTGCTCACCGACTTCGGGCTGACCGGCTGGCCGAAGACGTCCGGCTCCCGGGGCTTCCACATCTACGCCCGCATCGAGCCGCGCTGGACCTTCACCGAGGTCCGCCGCGCCGCCGTGGCGCTGGCCAGGGAGGTCGAGCGGCGCGCCCCCGACCTGGCCACCGCGCAGTGGTGGAAAGAGGAGCGCCACGGCGTCTTCGTGGATTACAACCAGAACGCCAAGGACCGCACGGTGGCATCCGCCTACTCGGTCAGGCCCACCCCCGACGCCCGCGTCTCCGCGCCGCTGACCTGGCCCGAGGTACCGCAGTGCGACCCGGCGGCGTTCACGCTGGACACCATGCCCGCCCGGTTCGCGCGGCTCGGCGACCCGTGGGCGGGGATGGACGCGGCGGCCGGCTCGCTCGAGCCGCTGCTCGCGCTGGCCGCCGAGCACGAGGCCGCCGGGCTGGCCGACGCCCCCTGGCCGCCGCACTACGACAAGCAGGCCGGCGAGCCGCCGCGGGTGCAGCCGTCCAAGCGCCGGGCGGGCGGCGTGGCGCCGGCCGCCCCGGGCAAGTCGAGCGGGCCGACCGGCCGCCGCCGGTCCACGATGCCGCTGATCGAGGTGGCCCGCGCGGCGACCAGGGACGAGGCAATGGCCGGCCTGGAGCTCTGGAAGCAGCGCCACCCCCGGGCCTGGGCGTACCTGGAGCCCGCGGACGTGCTGGTGGACTCCATGCGCGGGCGCAGCTACAGCTGGACCCGGATCCGGCTGAACCTGCGGCACGTGCCCGCGGGCGAGCGCCCGCCCCAGGAGGCCCTGGAGGTCGACTACGACCCGTGGACCCAGGGCGAGGGACCGCGGCGCACCCGCTGAGCCGGCGGCGCCCGGCCGCCGGGGCCCGGCGCGGTAACCTCGCTCACGGCAACCGTCGGCGACCGGGAGGAGCTGCGATGCGCTTCGCTATCAAGACCAGGCCCGAGCACACGCCGTGGGCGCGGATCCGCGACGTATGGGCGGCGGCCGACGAGGTCGGCCTGTTCGAGTCGGCCTGGAACTGGGACCACTTCTACCCGCTGACCGAGCCCTTCACCGGGCCCAACCTGGAGGCCTGGTCGATGCTGGCCGCGCTGGCCCAGGCGACGCACCGGATCAGGCTCGGCTGCCAGGTCACCGGCATGATCTACCGGCACCCGGCGGTGCTGGCCAACATCGCGGCCACCACGGACATCATCTCCGGCGGCCGGCTGGAACTGGGGCTCGGCGCAGGCTGGAACGAGATGGAGACCGCCGCCTACGGCATCGAGCTGCCGCCGCTGCGCGAACGGTTCGACCGGTTCGACGAGGGCGTCGAGGCGATCGTCTCACTGCTCAGCAACCCGACGACCACCCTCGCGGGCCGCTACGTGCGGCTCACCGAGGCGCGCTGCGAGCCCAAGCCGGTGCAGCGCCCGCACCCGCCGGTCGCCATCGGCGGGCGGGGGCGGACCAGGACGCTGCGCACCGCGGCCCGCTGGGCGCAGCACTGGAACGCCATCACGCACGGCCCGGAGGACTGGCTCAGCCTCAAGCAGACCCTGGTCGAGCACTGTGGCAGCCTGGGCCGCGACCCGGGCGAGATCACCTGCTCGGTCAACGTGCGGGTGGAGGGCCCCGACGGGGTGAAGCAGGCCGCAGAGACCGCCGCCTCCTACCGCGACGCGGGCGTCGATCTGGTGATCGCGAACCTCCCGGTGCCGCCGGACCCGGCCGTCCTCACCCCGCTCGCCGAGGCCCTGGCGCCCCTCGCCTAGGCCCGGCGGTCACCCGGGCACGAGCGCCGCCACGCACTCCACGTGGTGGGTCATCGGGAAGATGTCGAACGCGCGCAGCGCCGCCAGCCGCCACCCGGACCGGGCGAACACGGCGATGTCACGCGCCAGGGTGGCCGGGTCACACGACACGTAGGCGACGCGGCGCAGCCCGGATCCCGGTCCCGGCTCCGCCCCCGGGGTGAGCAGCCGCTCGATGACCGTGCGCGGCACGCCTGTGCGCGGCGGGTCGAGGACGGCGAGGTCCGGCCGCGGCCACCCGCCCCAGCCCAGCGCCTCCGCCGCGTCCGCGACGTGCACGCGCACCCACGGCGTCCGGCGCAGGTTGTGCCGCGCGTCCCGGACCGCCGCCCGGTCGGCGTCCACCGCGATCACCCGGCCCTGCGGGCCGACCGCGGTGGCGAGCGCGCCGGCGAACAGCCCGGCGCCGCAGTAGAGGTCCACCGCCACGTCCCCCGGCCGCGGGCCGGCGGCGTCCAGCACCGCCCCGGTGAGGGTGTCCGCCGCCCCCGGATGGACCTGCCAGAACGCGCCGGCGCTGACCCGCCAGGACCGGCCTGCCGCCCGCTGGCGCAGGTAACCGGGCCCGGCCAGGGTGGTCAGCCGGCCGCCGCGCCGGGCGAGCAGCACGGTGTCCGCGTCCCCGGCCAGGCCGTCCGCGGCCGCCGGCGTGCCCGCCGCCACGATCACCGCCCGCTCCCCCGACGCGGGCGAGGTCACCACCTCCACCGACCGGGCCGGCGCCCAGTTCCGGCCGGTCACCCAGCCGGCCCGGACCAGCGGGTGCGCGATGGGACAGTCGCCCACCTCGATCACGTCGTGGGACCGGTGCGCCAGCAGGCCGGCCGTGCCGGACGGGCCGACCGAGAAGCGCACCCGGGTCCGCCAGCCCAGGCCGTCCTCGTCGCCCGGCACCGGCTCCACGGTCACCGCGCGGTCGAGCCCGGCGAACCGCTGCAGCAGGCCGGCCACCACGTCGGCCTTGAGCCGGCGCTGGGCCGCCAGGCTGGCGTGCTGCCAGTCGCAGCCGCCGCACCCGCCGGGACGGGCGTGCGGGCACCGCGGCTCCACCCGGTCGGGCGAGGGCTCGAGGATCTCGACCGCCTCCGCGCGGGCGAACGAGGCGGTGGTCTCGGTGACCCGCGCGCGGACGCGTTCCCCGGGCAGCGCGTGCCGGACGAACACGACCCGCCCGCCGGCGTCCCTGGCCACGCACCAGCCGCCGTGGGCGGCCCCGGAAACCGTCAGTTCCAGCACCTCACGGCCGTTTCCCGGCTCTGCCGGCCGGCCGGTGCCCCGCGCCGCCGAGTCCATGGCCCTCCTGTCCTCGCAGCCAGTATGCCGGCCTGGCGTGAGATCCGCGCGCCAGGGGGATTACCGTGACGGGGCAGGCAACCACGGGAGGCGGCTGTGCACGTCGTGATCATGGGATGTGGGCGGGTCGGTTCCACGCTCGCCCACAGCCTTGAGGACCGCGGACACTCGGTCGCGGTGATCGACCAGGACCCGGAGTCGTTCCGCAAGCTGCGGTCGTCGTTCAAGGGCAGGAAGATCACCGGGATCGGCTTCGACCAGGACGTCCTGGAGGAGGCGGGGATCCGGGAAGCGACCGCGTTCGCCGCGGTGAGCAGCGGCGACAACTCCAACGTGATCTCCGCCCGGGTGGCGCGGGAGTCGTTCGGGGTGGAGCGGGTCGCGGCCCGCATCTACGATCCGCGCCGCGCCGAGGTGTACCAGCGGCTCGGCATCCCGACCGTGGCGACCGTCCGCTGGACCGCGGACCAGATGCTGCGGCGCCTGCTGCCCGAGGGCGCCGAGTCGCTGTGGCGCGACCCGACCGGGACCGTGGTCCTCGCCGAGGTGGCCTATGACCCCGCGTGGGTCGGCGAGAAGCTGCACGCGCTGGAGGAGTCGTGCCACGTCCGGGTGGCCTTCGTCAACCGGCTGGGCGAGGCGATCCTGCCCGCGCCGGGAACGGTGCTCCAGGAGGGGGACGTGCTGCACGTGATCGCCGCGCACGACGAACTCGAGCGGATCCAGGCCACGCTCAGCACGCGTGACGGCCTTGGCCGGCGCGTGCAGGAGAAAAGGGGCCAGGACAAGGGCGCGCAGAAGAAGGAGGAACGCTGATGCGGGTCGCCATCGCCGGGGCTGGCGCGGTTGGCCGTTCCATCGCCGGTGAGCTCCTGGACAACGGGCACGAGGTGCTGCTCATCGACAAGAACCCGCGGTCGATCAAGGTGGACAGCCTGCCGCGGGCCGAATGGCTGCTCGCGGACGCGTGCGAGATCACCTCGCTGGACGAGGCCGGCCTGGAGCGCTGCAACGTGGTCATCGCCGCGACCGGGGACGACAAGGCGAACCTGGTCATCTCGCTGCTGGCCAAGACCGAGTACGGGGTGCCCCGGGTGGTGGCCCGGATCAACCACCCCAAGAACGAGTGGCTGTTCAACGAGTCCTGGGGGGTGGACGTCGCGGTGTCCACCCCGCGGCTGCTGTCCGCGCTGGTCGAGGAGGCGGTCAGCGTCGGCGACCTGGTCCGGCTGATGACGTTCCGGCAGAGCGATGCGGCCCTGGTCGAGATGACCATGCCGGCCGACGCGCCGCTGGCCGGGTCGCGGATCGGCGACATCGCCTGGCCGGCCGACACGGCGCTGGTGGCCATCCTGCGGACCGGCCGGGTGATCGTGCCGCAGCCGGACGACCCGCTGGCCGGGGGCGACGAACTGCTGTTCGTGACCAGTGAGGATGTCGAGGACGAGCTGGGCAGGCTGCTAGCCGGCCACTGAGCCACCGGGCCCGGCGCCGAGCTCGTACCAGGGGTTGTAGATCACCGGGCGGCCGCGCCGCATCGCCAGGGTGCCCTCCACCGCGACGGAGCGCCCGGGCTCGATGCCGGTGATGCTGGTCCGGCCCAGCCAGATGAGGGTGACGGCGTCCTGGCCGCCGCCGAGTTCGGCGTGCAGCATCGGCGGCCCGCCGGGCGCGCCCGGCCGGACCCGGCGCACCGCTCCGGTCACCCGCACGCGCGGCCGCGCGCCCGCGCCGATCGTTTCCACGCCACTACGGTAACGGTCCCGCGTTAACTGCGGGTCACCATCCAGCTCCCACATGTTACAAAACGGTAACACGCTGGGGCCGTCTGGCACCGCCGCGCGCCGGGCTGCGGAGAACCCGGGCCTCAGCGTGTTTCGGTGATCTCCGGGCCCCGCTGGAACGGGTCGATCCCGCCCCACGGATTCTCCGGCGGCTCCTCGCCCTGCCCGGCTTCCTCCGCCGCCTCGGCCAGCGCCTCCATGGCCTCGGCGGGCAGCCGTATCTCCAGCATGTCCCGGGGCGGCACGGGGTGGTCGCCGCGGACCACCACCACGTCGGCGAACACCTGCTCCAGCGGGGCCGCCACGTCGCCGCGGCGGGCCGCCGGGCCGCTGATCACCCCGCGCAGAAACCAGCGCGGGCCGTCCACGCCGAGGAACCTGACCGGGTGCAGGCTCCCGGCGGGCGCCCCGGGCAGCGGCTCGGGTGAGGCGATCCGGGCATGGACCTCCACCCCGAAGGGCCCGTCCGCCTCCTCGCTGCGGCCGCCGGCCTTCGCCACCTCGGCGGCGATCTCCTCGCGCACGTCGGCCCACAGCCCTCCGGTCTTGGGCGCGGCGAACGCCTGCAACTGCAGGCCGCTGTCGCCGCGCACCACGGTGATCCAGGCGACCTGGTCCTCGGCCATGCTGGCCTGGACCTCACAGCCCTCGCTCACGGGCACGTGCAGGCTGCCGAAGTCGATCCGCTCGCGGGCCGGCACGTCGGCCTCGCCCGCGTCCCAGGGACCGCCGGCGACGGCCTCGCCCGCGTCCGCTCCGGCTTCCCGGGCCCCGGCGGCCTCTTCCGGCCCGGGCTCCTGCTCATCCTGACGGCGGCGCCGACGCAACACCTCAAGCTCCCAACTGCGTTCATTCGCCTATTTGCCGCGCCGCCGCGCGGCGCGGCACTGTGTCACCGCCCGGCGGCGGCCTCCCGCGGTGGCGTCCCGCCCGCGGCGCCCGGCCCGTCCGCCGCGTGGCCTCCGGTGGAGCCGAACCCGCCGTCCCCGCGGGCCGAGCCGGGCAGCACGGCGACCTCGTGGAACACCGGGCTGGCCACCCGCTGGACGACAAGCTGGGCGATCCGGTCCCCCCGCCCGAACCGGACCGGCTCGGCCGGGTCGGTGTTGAGCAGGGTTACCCTGATCTCGCCACGGTACCCCGCGTCGACGGTGCCGGGCGCGTTGACGACGGTCACCCCGTGCCGCGCGGCCAGCCCCGAGCGGGGGTGCACGAACGCCGCGTAACCCTCGGGCAGGGCGATCGCCACCCCGGTGGGCACCACCGCCCGCTCCCCGGGCGCCAGGGTCACCTCGACCGCGCTGAACAGGTCCACCCCGGCGTCTCCCGGATGAGCCCGGGCCGGCAGCGGCAGGCCCTGGTCCAGGCGGTTGATGAGCACGGGCACGGCGTCCGCGGCGGGGCTGGCGGATGCCGCGCCCCCCGCCGCCGGGCGGCCGGGATCTGGCTGGTGCGCGGTCACGCAGGTGACCCTACCCCGCCCCGGCCACTGGTCCCGGCGGATCCGCGCCGTCGGCCGTCACCGGCCGCCGGCCGAGCAGGTAGGGCAGGGCGCGGAACAGCGCGACGGCGGTCGGCACGGCCACCACGGCGCCGGCGATGCCGCCCGCCACCCCGCCGACGGCCAGCACCAGGATGATCGCCAGCGGGTGGAACCGGACCATCCGGCCGACCACGACCGGCTGCAGCAGGTGGCTCTCCAGCTGGTTCTCCACGATGAACACCGCCACCAGGATCAGGGCCGCCACCCAGCCGCGGGTGCCCAGGGTGACGGCGACCGCCAGGGTGCCGGCCACCAGGATGCCGACCAGCGGCACGAACGCGGCGAGGAAGACCAGGATCACCAGCGGGATCAGCAGGGGCACGCCCAGGATCCACAGGGTCACGCCGATGACCACGGCATGGATCGCCGCCACCGCGACCGTGCCCCGGACGTAGTAGGTCAGCGCCTGCCACGCGGCGGCGCCCGCGCCCCTGGTCCGCGCCCTGGGACTGGGCGACAAGAAGGACGTCAGCCACGCCCAGATCCGCTCACCGTCCTTGAGCAGGAAGAACGTGACGAACATGGTCAGCACCAGGCCCGCCAGGATCTCCAGGAAGATGCGCCCGCCGGACACCACCGTGCCGGCCACCGCCGACTGGTGCGCCTTGAGGAAGGCGATCAGCCGGTCGGTCAGCTGCTGCAGCCCGGGCCGCCGCAGGTGGAACGGCGCCCCGGCGAGCCACTTCTGCAGGTCCCGTGAGGTGTTGTTGATGTCGGTGACCAGCGTCTGGTAGTCGGCGGAGGTCCGGGTGGCGGCCAGCGCCACCACCCCGGCGAGTACCGCCGCGGCGGCCAGCAGGGTGCACCAGGTGGCCGCGAGCGCGGGCAGGCCGGCCCGCCGCAGCCGCTGGGTCAGCGGCTGGAGCAGCGCGGTGAGCAGCAGCGCCGCGACGCAGGGCAGCACGACCAGGCGCAGCGCGCTGACCAGGCGGACCATGACGTACAGCAGCGCGCCCAGGATCAGCAGGCGCCACGCCCAGCCCGCGGCGCGCTCCAGCCAGCCCGGCACCCGGGGCTGCCCGGGCCCGGCCTGTGCCGCGGCCGACTCCCACTCCCCCAGCTCCAGGTCGTCCCGGGACCCGGGGGCGTCCTGTTCCCCGGTGGTACCGGCCGGGTCCCCGCGGTCCCGCAGGCCACGCCACATCCGTCGCCCCTTCATGTCCCCATGTAACCAACTACCGTGGGCTCATGCGTGTTTACCGCGAACGGCTCCACGCCCCCCTGTCCTGGTGGCTGGTGGGCCTGCTCACCATCTTCCTCCTCGCCACCGAGGTCGTGCCCGGGTGGCCGGCCCCGGTTGTGGTGGCCATCTACGTGGTCCTCGTGGGCGGCGTCGCCGTCATCCTGGCCGCGTGGGGATGGCCCCTGGTGGAGGTCGGCGGCGGCGAACTGCGGGCGGGGGCGGCCCGGCTGCCGCTGGCGGCCGTGGGCGAGGTGACCGCGCTGGACCAGGCGCAGGCCCGGTCCCTGCGCGGCCCGCGCGGCGACCCCGCGGCCTTCCTGCTGATCAGGCCCTTCCTGCGGCAGGCCGTCTACGTGGAGGTCGCCATCCGGGGCACGGAGAGCCGGCGGGGCGGCCGGCGGCCGCGGCTGCCCGGGTTCCGGCCCCGGGCCGAGGCGGCCAGCGTCTCCGCGAGCAGCCCTTACTGGCTGGTGAGCACCCGCCATCCGGCCGAGCTCACGGCCGCGATCAACGCGGCCCGGCCCGCCGCGCGGCCCGACGGCGCCGCCATGGGATGATCGACCGTCACAACGGGCGTTCGCGCCACGGTGCCGGGGGGCAGAGAGGATAGGACATGGCAGACAAGCGCGGGGAAGGCGTCGGCAGGGTCGTGGCCACCTTCGCCGCCCTCGGCGCGGCCATGGGGACGCGCAAGCTCGTCACGGTCGGCTGGAAGCGGGTCACCGGGAAGAACCCGCCCGACGACCCGCACGACCCGCACGTGGGCATCGGCGAGGCGCTGAGCTGGTCGATCGTCCTGGGCGTGACGATGGAGGCGGCCCGCCTCCTGGCGCAGCGCGCCGCGTTGCGCCGGCTGCGCCGCACCGAGAAAGCCAGCTGACCCGCGGAAACCGCGGTGGCGTCCCCCGGTCGGCCCCGGTTAAGATATATCGCGACTCGCGGCCGGAGGGAGCAGCATGACCGAGCCTGACAGCATCCGGGCGTCCGACATCGAGCGCGACGCGGCGGCCTCCCGGCTCCAGGCCGCGTTCGCCGAGGGGCGCCTCGACGACGCCGAGTTCGACCAGCGCATGCGGTCCGCGCTCACCGCCCGGACGCGCACCGACCTGGCCCTGCTGACGACCGACCTGCCCGCGGAGCCCCCCGCACCGCTGCCGGTCCCGGCGGGCCGCCAGCCCGGCCGGTTCGCCGTCACCTTCAAGAGCAGCCTGCGCCGGGCGGGCCGCTGGCGGGTGCCCGGCCGCCTCACCACGGTGGTCTACAAGGGCGACGGGACGCTGGACCTGCGCGCGGCCGAGCTGACCGCGCCGGTCACGACGATCTCCGCGGTGGCGTACAAGTCGCGGATCGACATCCTGGTCCCGCCGGGCGTCCGGGTGGAGACCGGCGGCCTGGGCGTGTCCACGGGCAGCACCGGCCCGGAGGCGCCGCCGTCCCCCGCCGCGCCCGTGGTGCACGTGCGCGGGTACAGCTACAAGGGCGTGGTCGAGGTGGCCAGCCGCCCGGGCGAGCACTAGTCCGGCCGCCGCCCGGCCGCGGAGATCACCGCCCGCAGGGCGCGGGCTCAGGTGACCGAGCCGGCCGCCGCGCCGGTGGCGCGGTCACCCCAGCGTGCCCGGGCCCCGGCCAGGTCGAGCGGCGCGATCATCGGGCCGCTGCTCAGTTCGGCCTCCCAGTCCTCGGCCGGCACGCGCCACATCACCTCGAACTCGATGCCGCTGGGATCCTTGGCGTACAGCGACTTGGACACGCGGTGGTCGCTGGCACCGACCAGGGCGCCGCGGGCGGCCAGGCGGCTGCGCATCTCCTCCAGCTCGGACAGCGTGCCCACCTCCCAGGCCAGGTGGTACAGCCCGGCCCGCGGGGCCGCGTCCGGGGGGATGGGCGGCCCGCCGATCGCGAAGAGCCCCAGGTCGTGATCGTTGGCCGAGCCGGGTGCGCGCAGGAAAGCGGCCTGGCCGCCCATCTCGCTGCGCACCTCGAAGCCGAGCGTCTGCGTGTAGAACGCGACGGCCTCGGCCAGGTCGTGGACGTACAGGACGGCGTGGTTCAGGCGGCGGACGGCCATGGCGGGCTCCTCCCCGGGGATGCTCTCTAGGAAGAAAGCCGGGGCGCGCCGTCCTGATTCCCGCCGGGCGCGTCGTGCCGCGGGCCGGTGTAGCGGGCGCGGGGCCGCAGCGGGGTGCGCCGGGCGTACTCCTCCAGGGCGTGGCCGAGCCAGCCGGCGGTGCGGGCGACCGCGAACACCGCCTCCGCGGCACCGGGCACCATGCCCGACACGTGCGCGAGCACGGCCAGGGCGAAGTCGATGTTCGGGGTGGGCAGGCCGCGGCGGACCACCTCGGCCGCCAGCGCCTCGGCCACCTCCAGCCGGGGCGAGTCAGGCGCGCTCGCCCTGATCGCGCGCAACAGGAACGCCGCCCGCGGGTCGCCGCCGCGATAGACGAAGTGGCCGAACCCCGGGATGCGCTCGCCCCGCCGCAACAGTGAGCCGACGACCCTGGGCACGTCGGCGGGCGCCGCGGCGGCGGCGAGCAGCGCCTCCACGCCCAGGGAGGCCCCGCCGTGCAGCGCCCCGCCCACCGCGCCGAGGCCGGTGGCCACCACGGCGTACGGGTCGGCCCGCACCGAGGCGGCCACCCTGGCCGCGAACGTGGACGCGGCCAGTTCGTGGTCGGCCAGCAGCACCAGCGCGGCGCGCAGCGCGTCCCGCAGGCCGGCCGCGGCCGCGCCCGGGCACAGCTTGTCCCACAGCCGGCCGGCGATGCCGGCCGGCCCGGCGGGCGCCACCGAGACCACGGGCAGGCAGTCCACCAGGCCCGCGATGATCGCCTGCCCCGCCGCGATCACGCCGGGCGGGTCGAGGTGCAGTCGCAGCGGGTCGGCCGCGGCCAGTGCGGGAACGATCACGGCGAAGCGCTCCAGCGGCAGGGTGCCCGCCGGCAGCGCCGCCTGCGCCGCCCGGCCGGCCGCCAGCGCGGCCGCCGGCGCCCGCCAGGGGGCCGGGTCGCGGCCGGTAAGGCGCCCGGTCCACAGCAGCCAGGCGACGTCCTCGAACTCGCGGCGGGCCGCCAGCACGGTGATGTCCAGGCCGCGGTAGAAGGCCCGGTCGCTGGTCAGCTCGGTCAGCCCGGACTCGATGACGAACTCCCCCGCGCCCGGGTGCCGGGGCCGCCCCCGGCGGGCCAGCGTCTCGACCTCCCCCGGATCGAACAAGCTGCTCCGCCCGTCCGCCCCAGTCCGCCGCCGCAACACCCCCCGGCTCACATACGAGTACAGCGTGGCCTGCTTGACCCCCAGCCGCCGCGCCGCCTCCCCCGCACTCAGCCACCCCCCCACCGCCATCACCGCCAGCGGGGCGGAGTCCCCGGCCGCGGAGGAGGCGGCCACCCCGGATCCCGGTTCCGGTCCTGTCTCCCCACCCACCACGAACCCCTCCTCGCGTCCTCACCCAACTAGCTTCCGGCATCGTCCCACCCCGGCGAGGGTCCCCAGCCAAAGCGCCGGCCGGCCGGATGTGCCGCGCGCGTAGCGTGGCCCGCGCCCACCGTCCTCCTATCGCGCCTCGGGCCAGACTCCCCCAGCCACCGCATCGTCCTGCCAGCGCGCGGCGCGCCGGACGGTCCGGCGCCCCGGGGGCCCGCTCCAGGGCCGCACAGTTCCACGACCCCATCGTTCAGCCTTGATTATAATCAACATTGATACACATCCACAGATGGTCCACGATAGTGGCATGCCTGTCATCCACTTCCTCGACGTGACCAACCGGGACGGCGTGCAGACCGCGCGCACCGGGCTGTCCAAGTTCGGCAAGACGATGGTCAACTTCTACCTGGGCAAGCTGGGCGTGGCACAGTCGGAGATCGGGTTCCCGTTCCTGTTCCACGAGGTGCCCTACATCCGGGCCAACCTCGCCCTGGCGCAGGCCGGCGCGTTCGGCCCGCTGCGGCTGTCCGGCTGGTGCCGGGCCGTGCCCGCCGACGTGGCGCGCGCGGCGCCGCTGGGCCTGCGCCACTACAACCTGTCCCTGTCCACCTCCGACCAGATGATCGCGCACAAGTTCCGGGGCAAGCTGGACCGCGGGTCGGTGATCAGCCAGATGACGGCGGCGGTCGCCGCGGCACGGGCCGCCGGGGCGCAGACCATCGGGGTGAACGCCGAGGACGGGTCGCGCACCGACGACGGCTTCCTGCTGGAGTTCGCGCAGGCGGCCAGGCAGGCCGGGGCGGACCGGATCCGGTACTGCGACACGATCGGCGGGGACACCCCGGAGCGGATCAGGGAACGGTTCGCCAAGCTGGCCAGCGCCGTGGGGCTGCCGGTCGAGACGCACTGCCACAACGACCTGGGCATGGCGGTGGCGAACTCGGTGTCCGGCGCGCTCGGCGACCTCGACGCGGGGCAGGACGCGTGGGTGAACACCTGCATCAACGGCATCGGCGAACGGGCGGGCAACGCCGACCTGCTGTCCACCCTGCTCGCCTTCCGGCACGCGTTCGGCCTGGCCGGGCGGGTCGACATCGGCGACCCGGTGGACGAGTCATGGGCGCGCCGGTGCGCGCTGTGGGCCAGCTACGCCTTCGGCCAGCCGCTGCCCCAGGGCCAGCCCGGCGCCGGCCGCAACGCGTTCGCGCACGAGTCGGGCATCCACGCCGACGGCGCGCTGAAGGACCGGCACAACTACGAGTTGTACGACGACGACGTCCTGGGGCCGTTCCCGGCCGACTGGCATGCCCGGCAGGGCCGGGTGGTGCTGACCGGCGAGTACGGCGGCCTGGCCGGGTTCCGGCACGTGCGGGACGCGCTGGGCTTCGAGACGCCGGACGAGGACCTGGCGTTCAGGCTGGTCCAGCTCTGCGCCGCGGCGACGGGCAAGCCGCTCACCGACGACGAGCTACGGCTGATCGCCGCCTACCCGCATCAGCTCGCGCTGCTGTACCCAGGGCTGCTGAGCTGACCCCGCCGGGCCGCCGGCCTCAGCGGATCTCCCTGCGCCGCTGCTGGATGTTCTTCAGCCGCCGCCGCTGGGAGGGGTCCAGCATCAGGTAGCCGGCCACCGGGACCGCGATCGCCGCCACGATGACCAC
>Ga0335078_10011414_pt1 | contig 13171 bp, 5 predicted proteins | sample Lox_Sample_32_FD_206711 | JGI IMG/M metagenome (GOLD analysis project Ga0335078, IMG submission 206711) | Soil microbial communities from Loxahatchee National Wildlife Refuge, Florida, United States - Lox_Sample_3.2 | ecosystem: Environmental > Terrestrial > Soil > Wetlands | place: USA: Florida... | reverse complement strand
CGCTGGACATCGGCTACTCAGACACCGTCCCGGCGGGCATCCGCCGCGCGGTGCTGCTGCGCGACCGGACGTGCGCCTGGCCCAGGTGCGGCCGCCCGGCGGTCTACTGTGACGTGCACCACCTGCGCCATCGGGCCGACGGAGGCGAAACCTCGGTCGAGAATTGCGCCCTGGTGTGCCAGTATCATCATGACGTGTGCATCCACCGGCGGGGCTGGCAGCTTATCTTGCACCCCGACGGCACCACCGAGGCGCGAAGTCCCGACGGCCGCCAGGTCCTGCGGTCCCACGCGCCCCCGGCACCGCACGCCGCATGAGGGCCACGATCCGGCCGAGGATCAGTCAAGCGAATCGCAAGAACCGCCCACGGGGAACCCACGGAAACGAACCGCGTCACGAGCTAGCGTCTTCCGCAATGCCGGGGAGCATGCCAGGAGTTACCGCTCGAACCGGCTTGCCTCAAGCAAGACCGACCTCGCGTGTCCTTGGTCGGCCAGCCGCGCTGCCAGGGTGGCGACAGCCAAGTGGCGAGGCAGCGCATCGGAGAACTTCAACCCGGCCAGGGCCTTCTCGTCGATCTCCGGCAGGCATAGCCGGTCCTTGAGTTGCCCCACCGCCGCGCGCCAGGTGGCCGGCCGCAGGTCCGTGCGAAGCCGGATGCTGAGGTCATCCACCCGCTGAGAGCCGTCGGCCAGTTCTCCAAGCGTCGCCTGCAGGGTCGCGTTGGCTCGGTAGCCCGCCCACGTCCACCAGCGCAGGTCCAGGTCACTGCGGCTGATGACCAGCCCGTCCGCGCGCACGCGCCCGATGCCGTCGCTCCGCAGGCCGGCAAGCACCCCTGATGCCCGCTTCGTCAGCGTCACCGGCACGTCGACACCGAGCAGCACGTCCCGCATGGACCTGGCGATCTCGAACGAGAGCCCGCCGACGCCCCCGGATAGCCACCTGGCCCGTCCTCCGCCTTCGGCCGGCTCGACGAAGCACCGCCGCCGCTTCCAGTCCGTCCAGGTGACCCGCCAGGATCGCCCGGCGAGCAGAAGCAGCCGCGGTCCCTCGACGCGATCGGCGAGCAGCGCGGGATCGACCCGCCCGATCTCGTCACGACCGTGCAGCACGGTGAACTCGGGCGGCGCAGTGAACACCGCCATCAGGTTCATGAAGTGCCGGTGCCCGAACCGCCGCTCGGCCTCCGGCCCGATGAACAGCATCCGGCCGTCGGTGTCCACGTAGCCCTGCTCGACCAGGTAGGCCGTCACCTCGTGAGCGGACTCGGTCAAGGCGGGCAGCGGCAGCCATTCTTGCCAGGTCCGCTCCCCTACCTGCCCTTCCTGCAGGCAGAGCGCGAGCAGTTGCTGCGCGGTGATGTGCTTTGGCTCGGGCGGTGGGGCGACCGGCTCGACGAACCCGCGCGACCAGGCGAGCAGCAGCCCCGCGGCCATCAGCAGGTTCTCCTCGTGCAGGGCAAGGAACAGGCAGTTGCGTGTCGTTCCTGAGCGTCGCCCGCTGCGACCGAGTCGCTGCAGGAACCCGGCCACGGTGAGCGGCGCGTTGACCTGGATCACCCGGTCGAGGTCACCCACGTCGAGGCCAAGTTCAAGCGCGGACGTGGAGACGATCACGCAGTTCCGGCCCTCGGCGAAGGCGTGCTCCGCCCGCCGCCGTTCGTTCAGCGACAGGGAGGCATGGATCAGGTGGGTGGTGACACCGCGTTCCCTCAGCTCAGCGCCGAGCTGCTCGACGAGCCGCTTGGAATCGCAGAAGACGAGGCGTTTCTCCCCCTGGTAGAGCGCCGCGATGACCTTCGCGGCGTTGCCGACAGAACCAACGTAGTCAAGGGTGACGTCCGCGCCGACTGCGGGCGATGCGGTCACGACTGTCCCGAGGTCATCAGAACGGGGGCGGCTGACACCTGTCTCGCCCCTTTCTTCTCCTGGTGCGATGACCACCCCAGTGCGCTGCCCGTCGGACGAGCCCTGTAGCCAGGTCAGCAACTCCCCCGGGTTGCCGACGGTCGCCGACAAGCCGAGCCGCTGAAGCGGACGGCCAGCGATGCGGGACAGGCGCTCGAGAACCGCGAGCAGGTGCCAGCCCCGGTCGCCGGCGGCAAAAGCGTGTATCTCGTCCACAATCACGGCCCGCAGGTCCGCGAACAGCCGGTCATGGTCCACGCCGCCGCTGACCAGCATGGACTCAACCGACTCCGGGGTGGTGAGCATCATGTCGGGCAGGTCGGCGAGCATGGACTTGCGCTGGTACGCCGCGGTGTCACCGTGCCAGAGCGCGACCCGCCGCCCGGCCCACGTCCCGTAGACCTCAAGGCGTGGCAGCAGGTTGTTGAGCAGGGCCTTAAGCGGGCACAGATAAAGGACGGACAGCCCGGTCCAGCCCTCAGCAGCCATCCGGGTCAGCACCGGGAACGCGGCGGCCTCGGTCTTGCCTCCGGCCGTGGGCGCTAGGAGCAGCGCGTCGTCGCCCCGCAGCACGGGTCCGAGTGCGTCCCGCTGGAGGGTGCGGAGCGAGGTCCAGCCGAGCGTGTTCACCAGGTGGTAGGCGAGCGTCGGGTGCAGGCCGGACAGGGGTTCGGCCTCCCCTTCCCGTGACGATGCGTCGGTCACAAGTCAAGGTCCACGTCGTCGGCGCTGGCCGGCCGGAAGGCGGCGTTGCGCTCCACGGGAGTGAGCTCGGTTGACGACAGGGTGAGCTTGTAGTGCAGGCGCGGGTCGAAGTCGTCGAACTCGGCGACCCGGTCCAGGACGTCAGCGACCAGCTTGCGCAGGAAGATACGCGGCGCGACGCCGACCTGGCCGCCCAGCTCACCCGCGACGGCGGACGCGAGGTCCGCGATGTACGCGTCATCGACGAGCTTGGCGATGCGGTCTCTCGCGGACGCACCGAGGCCGACGGCGTACACGTCCCTGATGGTGCTGCCAAGCCTGGCGAGCTTAAGCAGGTCGAAGCCGACAAGCCGGAGCTGGACGGCGCGGGGCGAGTCGAACCTGGGATCGGTGGAGAAGTCGGTGGCTAGGCGCTGTGCAAGCGGCGTGAGTCGGGTGACGCCCTGGGGACCGTCGTAGAACGCCGACGTGCCGGTGATCAGTAGGTACAGCCCGGGAAACCGGCCCGAGTCGACGTCATCGGCGAGCTGACGCAGCGCGTTGAGGCCCTTGTCCCGCACATCGGATCGCACCCGCTGGAGGGTCTCGGTCTCGTCAAGGACGAGCAGGAGACCGGGGTGGCCGGAATCGCGGAGGATCGTGAGCAGCCCCTGCAGGAACCCGAGCGCGGCGAAATGATCGAGGTCCCCCTTGACGCCCGCGGCACGCCGGGCGGCGGCAGCGACGTTGGGCTGCCCGCCGATCCAGGCGAGCAGCGCCTGCGCCGTGGCCTGGTCGTCGTCCCCGGTCGCCTTCCCGTAGGCACGCAGCGCGGCGGCGAAGGCGGGCGTGGTTCGCGCAACGCCCGCCAGGCGGCGCTCGAGCAGCTCGTCCACGGCGGCCGCGAGCGTTTCCGTGTCGTCGGCTCCGATCTTGCCTTCAGCCAGGACGTCTTCTTCCAAGGTGTAGAACCAGGAGTCGATGATCTCGCGGAGCGCGCTCGGCGGGTAGGCAGCGGTGGAAAGCTGCTCAACGAGGCGCCGGTAGACGGTTTCCACCTTGTGCAGCGGCGTCTCGCTCTCGGAGATCTGCACTTCGGCGGCGGCCATGCCGCGCCGCTTGGCCCGCTCGGCGAGCCAGCGAGCGAAGAACGTTTTGCCGGCGCCGTACTCGCCGCGCACCGCCTTGAACGTGGCTCGCCCGGCGGCGACGCCGTCGAGTTCCTCGTCGATGGCTCGCTCGAACCGTTCCATGCCGACTGCGAACAGGTCCAGGCCCGCGCTCGGCACGGTTCCGCGGCGCAGCGCGTCGATGACCTCGGCACGGCGTGCCGCGCTTATCGCCGTTGATTCAGGCATGGGGCAATCGCCCAGCCCTCGTCACGCACTCGCCCACGAGGCGCCCCTAGCCCATGGGGAACTGCTGGCGGAGCAGTTCCTGGTTCAGTTCCACTGTCCTGCCTTCGTCCTTCGCCTGCAGGACAGCGTAGCCGTCCACGTTCAGCAAGCGAATTACTTGCGCCAGGTAGCCGGACATGCGGACGGGTGGCTTGCCGGTGACCGCGGCAGCCTCGGCGATCGTCAGGCGCCCCCCGGACTTGAGCAGTGCGTCGATGAGCGCTGCCACCTCATCTTCCGCAGGTGCGCGAGGGATGGACTGACGCTGGCTCGCGAACCGAGGCGAGGCGGTGACCTTGCCGCCGAGGCTGGGTGGCGTGGCCAGGTCCGGGGCAACGTCCCTGACATCGAAGAGAGCGTCTCCCGCTGACGCGGATGCCTTCGCGCGTCCGCGGCCCGGCTGGGGTGTTCGTGCCGATTCCCGTGCGGTGACCGGTGGCTGCTGCTCCGGTACGCGGGAGGCCGGAGCGTCCCACCAGGCGGGGGCGTGCCCGGCCGCGTCGAACACCGACCAGCCAGACGGGATCGGAGCGCCTGGCGGGAACAAGGTGATGACCGGGACCACCACCTCGGCCGGGGACGCGCCACCGTGGTAGCCCGCTTTCCGCGGCGTGTAGTGAATGGCTTCGTCCACGGCGGCGACGACCGCGCCGCCGCTCAGGCCGACGCCTGGGATGAGGACGCGCGGGCCGCGGACGGTGATCTCGCCAGGCGCTGGCGCGCCGAGACGGTAACGGGCGGCGTCGGACTCGGCCGCGCTTGCTTGGTGCGGCTGGCCTGGTCCGCCGTTCTCGCCGCGGCCTCGCTCTAGGACATGACCGTGGTCAGCGGTAAGGATGACCGGACGGCCGGCTCGCCGGGCCTCGTCAATGACCGGCCGCAGGTAGGAGACGTCGTCGATGGTCCACTGGGCGGTGCCTGGCTTGCCCTTGTCGAGCGCGTCGTCGATGGCGTTGAGTACGACACCGACCACCGTGTCTGGGCTGGCGATGACGTCGCGGACCTGCCCGGCCAGCGGGCGGCCCGCTTCTGGGCTGAGGTCGGCCTTGTGGAACAGGGCCGACCTGCGCCTGCCCCAGAAGGCGGCGAAGCCGGCTCGTTCCTCGGCTTGGGCTCCGGTCCGCAGCGTGCCGGTCAGCAGGCTGGTCCGGGAGAACGCGGTGACCGAAGGGACCGTGGCGAGCGCGGGTTCGCGGCCGTCGCCTTGACGGCCCGCCTCGAGCCACGCTCCCCGTTCGGTGAGCTCCCCGGCGAGCTCGGTGCCCACCGCCGCCGTCATGCCGTCGAGCACCACGATGACGGGAAGCCGTGTCTCGGCCACGGGACGGGCGATCCGGTCGAGCAGGTTCTCGACAAGCAGCAGTTGATCAGCCGCCGATGACGCTTCCGTCCAAGCGGCGAGCCTGCGGGCGAAGTCCGCGTCCAGCTTGGCGCGGCGGTCCCTGGCCAGCTCCCACAAGTTGGCATAGACGTCGCCAAGGCGTGGGACCCTGCCGGTGTCCGCACGGGCGATAGACGCCAGGGCGCGATCGGCCCAGGCCCAGGAGCGGAGCATGCGGGTCGCGGCCTCGGCGAGCGTGGTCGGCGGTGTCTCCGGCACCGCCAGCCAGCGAACAAGCCGGACGGCGTCCGCGGCGGCGCGGATCTCCGCGTCCCGGTCTCGCTTGAGGCCATGATCGCGGACGGCGTCGAACGCCTCCTCGGCGGCGGCGAGTGCGGCCGGGCCGACGGCTGGCAGCGCCACGGCGAGCGCGTTGGCCAAGGCGGTGAACCGGGCGTCGAGGCCAGCTTCGAGAACGCGGGAATTGCTGGCCAGGGCCTGCTTGTCGTCCTCGGTGGTGGCTAGCTCCGCGAGGATCACTTCGGCGCGCTCGCACAGCGCCGCGGCCCGCTGCGCATGACCGTTGTCAGCCCAGCGGGTGACCAGCGACTCGGCCGCCTCCCAGAAGGCGCGCAGCGCGTCGGCATCGGGGGGCTTGCCACCCAGGTACCGCTCCTCCGCGCGGACGCGAGCAACGAACGTCCCGCTTGATCCGGGCGGCCGGTACAGGGCACCCGCGGCGAGGCCAAAGGGGACCGCGTCCGGGATCTTGCCCGCCGGGGCCATCGCGAAGACGACGTCTGCGACGCCACCGGTGGTGTCCGCGAGCCAGGAGATGAGCCCCGCGCGTTCCGCTACACGGATGCGCAGGAAGGTTTCGACGGCCGCCCGGTTCGTGGTCCACTGCAGCAATGCCGCGGCGTCCACCGGAGAGTCGTCTGCATCTTCCATCCCCAGGCGCGTGGCGGCAAGTCGGTTGAGCGCAGTTGCCTTGCTGAGCACCGTTCCTGACAGGCGCCGCCAGCCGCCGGCCGGCTGTGCGTCGAGCAGCGCCTCGGCGACCCAGCGGTTTTCCTTCCTGGTAAGCGCCGGGTCGAGACGGAGCGCGCCGAAGGCGTCCTTGACCAGGTCCCACCGGTCGACCGGCTTGATCTCTGGCTGCATCGCGAGGGAGAGCACGGAGTCGCCGATCTCACGGGCATCGCACGGGGTCAGCACGACCAGGTAACGGCCGTGCAGGCGGTCCGCGGCAAGTGCGTCGAGGACGGAAAGCACCGTGGCGCACGGGGCCACCGTCACGGGAACCTGCGTGCCTTTGTCATCGAAGCTGAACTCCGTGTCGCCGTTCCAGACCGGCGCGGCGCGGAGCAAGAGAACGGTGCTCCGCTGGTTGCTGCGGCGGCTGGCGAGGGCACGGCTCAGCTCAAGCTGTACGACCGACCTGTTGGCGACGAGCTCCATCAGGGTTTCACGATTCGCCAGGAGATCTCGAACTCGGCGTCCGGGTGGTCCTCGGCCTCGTCGCAGATTTGCATGACGTACGCGGCGACATCCTTGGCACGCACGCGGTCGCCGACTGGCGGGAGCGGCTGCGGCGGAGGCGTCTGGCCGAGGTGGGGATCGGTCACGGGTGGCTGCTGATCCGGCGGCACAACAACCGGCGGAGGGGTGATGGGCGGCGGCACCGGTTCCGGCCTGCGTGCCCGGCTTCTGAGCAGCGCGATGGCCTCACTTCCCGCGGTGCGGAGGTGGACGGCGAGGGCGACCTCATGTTCGTCACGGCGGGCTGCCTGCCGCAGCACCGTGATGACCTGGGCCTGCTCGACGTCGTCGTCGGCCGCGGCGAAGTCGCCAAGGACCTGCCAGTTCACTTCGTGCAACGCAGAAGTCAGGATCTCCGCGCTCTCCAGGTGCGCGTGGTAAAAGGCGTTGTCCTTCGGCAGTTCGGCGGCGGCTAGGACACGGACGGTCTGCGTATCGTCGGTCGTCGCGGCCAGACGTTCCAGCAGCCCGGTGAGTACCTGCGAGGTGACCTGCCGGTCAGCCGTGTCATCAAGCCCGAGGGTGACCGCGTGCTCGCCAAGTTCCGCGGCCAGCTTCCTTGCCGCTTCGAGACGGCCTTGAGCGTTGCGGCGGATCGCGTCCGCCAGCGCGTGGACCGTCCTGGCGGTGCGCACCGGCTGCTTCTGGATACGGAAGATCCCCGCGGCGCGCGCGGACGCGGTGTCGAACTCGTCCTGGGACGGCAGTTCCTGGCTGCGGAGCACTAGGTCGCCAGGCATCTTGTCGAGCTTGGGCGGCTCGGCCTGGCGGCCCGCCCGCAGCCACGCCTTGTCATTCTGCACCGCGTAACAGGCGACCAAGAGGTTCTGCACCTGCTCGGGGAGGCCCGGCTGCTCCTCGGCGATCCAGCCGCGCAGGTCCGCGACCTTGACCTCGGCGGCGTTGCCTGCCTTCCTGGTGAGGAGGTCTGGCCATTCCCTGCTGAGGACGAACGCCGCCTCGTGCATGATCCCGATCTTGAGCGGGTTGGCGATCTTCTTGAGTGTCGGAATGTCCGCGCGCGGTACCTCGTACCGGCCGACCTTGTCTTGGGCGGCGAGCTCGACCGCGCCGAGCACCGTTTCGAGTTCGCTGACCTTCAGTGCAGCCCCGCGCCCGTTCGGATCGAAGTCTGGGTGTGCGGGGAAGCGATGGGTCAGCAGCTGGAAGCAGCAGCCGTCGAATGCCGCAAGCATGCCCTGGCCGCCCTGGATGCGCGGCGCCAGGTCACGGGCGAGGGCCAGCACCTGCTCTGGTGCGCGCGGGCCGAGGTCCTCGTCGTTGGGGCCGATGACGCCGTAGGCGCGGCGGAGCGCCACCCTGATGGTGGCGGTGAGCGCGCTACGGCGGCTCTCCAGCTGGGTTCTGGCGTGATGCCGATCCTCGGCGGTGAGGTTGGGCGTGGCCTCGGCCAGGCGGTCGCGCTCAAGCAGGTAGTTGATGACGATCAGGGTGGACAGGTCTCCCTTGCGGTTCTCGGACAGGAAGTGCGGCAGCCAGGTGAGGGTGTCCTCCTCGCCGAGCTGCCCCCTGAGCTCGTGAACCCGGCGCACGTCGTCCGCGGGGAAGCGGTCCCCCTCGTCCCACGGATAGTCGATGATCATCCGGATGATGCCTGGGTCGGCCTGGAAGCGCTTGGTCGGCATCCGGTCCGGGTCGCTGACGTTGTCCATCAGGACCTCGACGGCGCGGCTGGTGCCGCGCCAGGTGACGCTCGTGCGGGTTTCGAACGCGCCCTCGTCCTTGAGCTTCAGCTCCGCCCAGACCATGTCCCTGACGAGCTTGCGGCGGGACGCGTCGTCGTCGGCGTGCCGGTTGTCCCTGATGATTCCCTCGGTGTCTACGCCGATCAGCGCGAGCTCGACGCGCGGGTCGTCCTCGCTGCCGGAGAGCCTGACCTCGCCGAACTGCGTGGAAAGGAACTTCAGCGTCCTGCCGACCTGGGCCCGCTCCTGGTTGCGCACCATGGAGACGATCGAGCCGTGGTTCAGCGCGGCGAGGCGGGAGGCGGTGAGCCCGGTGAGCGCGGGAACGTTCGGCACCAGGGCGCCGAGCAGCAGCGTCTTGACGATGAGGTCATCGGCGCGGAAGGGGTGCCTGGGGCCGAGTTCCCTTGCCTGCGCGTCCGTGAGGTTGTGCCGGCGCAGGAGCTCCGGGCGTACGCGGATGCCGTAGAACCGCTTGGCGGTCTCGAACTCGTCGCGGAGCTTGTCGGTGAACGGGCGGTCGGCGTCGACGGCCAGCACATCGAAGATCGCGCCGAGCGGCATGAGCTGGCCGACCGGGAGGGTGTCGCGGTAATCGACGAGGAGCTGCTGCATGAGCTTGAGCGCGGTGCGCTGGCGCTGGAGCGCGCCGGAGATGTCGACCATAGCGTGGGTGAACGCGGGGCTGAACGGATAGGTGAGCCGGAACGCCTCCCGGCTCCCGCGCTCGCCGTGGGTGTCAAGCAGGACCTCCCACGCCTGGGCCGGCATCCGCGATGCCGTCTCGAACGCGGCGTCGAGGGCCTCCCTGGCGGCCTGGTCCTTAGGCTTGAGCAGGCGCTCGTGCACGATTGCCGGAAGGTTGGCGTCATCGAGCGAGATCTGCTCGAACCGGCCGTCCCAGTACTTGAGCATGTCGAACAGGCTGGCCACCTCATTGCCGGCGGCCGCCTTGCTGACCAGGTCGCGCAGGTCGCGCTGGCGCGGGACGAAGCTGATGATCGGCGCGGGCCGGGGACCCGCGGCGGACTCGGTGAGCTTGGAGACCTTCTCGGCTTCCTCGTGGATCTTCGCCGGGTCCGCGACATATCCCGCCAGCCAGAGGACGAGTTCGTCGAGTAGCAGCACGACGGCGTCGAAGCCGAGGACGTTACGTGCGTGCTGACTGATTACCGACAGCCCGTCGTCGAAGTCGATGTAGGCCGCCTGATCCGCCCGGACCGCCTGCGCGTAGCGCGTGAAAGGACCCGCCAGCAGGTCACCGACAAGACGACGGCGTTCCGGACCGGTCGGGGGCTGGTTGAACGCCTCGTCCAGCGATGCCGAATCCCAGCTGGCGGTGCCCCATTCGGCGGCTTCTGGGTTAGTGGCGGGCAGCTTAGCGATGAACGCCTCGTCGCCGAGCTCGCGACGCGAGTCCCTGGCATCCGCGATCAGGCTGTCGTCACGGTAAACGGCGGGCAGCGTGGTGCCGGGGAACTCCTTGGCGACATGGGCGACGTAGCCGCCGAGGACGGCGGCATCAAGCGACTGCGAGCCGGGCAGGTGGTAAGGGATGAGAAGGAACCTGCGCCCGGCGAGCCACTTGTCATGCTTGTTGACGACGTCGGCGAGGCCCTTCTTGCCGCGGGCGTCGGGGTCGCCGTCGAGGATGGCGTAAAGAATCGCCATGAAGTGGGACTTGCCAGAGCCGAATGAGCCGTTGAGGTACGCGGCCCGGGACGCGCCGACCTCCAGGGCGGACTTGATCAGGGCCAGGGCCTTGTCGAAGTTCGCCGCGAGAGGCTCGGTGACGACGTAGTCGGTGATCGTGGACTTGTCGTGGACGCCCTTGGCGAGGGTGAGGACGAAGTCGCCGTCGTGCACCGTGTCCGGGATGGCGACGAGGTCCCTTAGCAGTACCGGGTCGCTCACTCTGCCCTCCGCACCTGCGCTGTATCCTCTGCCTGCGCTCCGCGCTCAGCCGCGCTGGCCTTAACTAGGCATCTTAGAGCCGGTCATGATTCCGCGTGCCGAGACCGCACTTGCAGCATACGCACAGAGATGCCTGAACGTGGCCGCCGAGACTCCCTTGCTATAGGGATTCCCGACGAACCCGCGCTCAAGTTGCCGGGCGGATTTTTAGCAGATTACGAGTTCATTTATCATCGTCACTGATCCCGATTCTCGTCAAGTCATCGTGGTATCGTTTATAGCTCCTGTCGGAGTTATCACATCGGGTCCACCGATTGGACAGCCATGCTCATTAAGCGTGCCCGCATTCAGAATTTCCGGTGCCTTGAAGATGTCGATATCACGTTCGATAGTGTCACTACCTTCATCGGGCCTAACGGTGTAGGCAAATCGACCGTGCTGCGAGCGCTTGAATGGTTTTTCAATGGAGGAAGCCTCACGGACGACGACGTGCTGCACGGGTCGGCGCAGCGCTGGGTCAGGGTTGAGGTCGAGTTCCACTGCTTGACCGCGGCGGATCGTGCGGCGCTCGGCAAGTACGCAGCAGAATCCCAGGACGCGGTTACTGTATGGCGGACCTGGGACAACGGCGAAGACAAGATGACCGGCAAGGCGCGAGCCTACAAGCCGTTCGAAGAAATCAGGTCCTCGGCAGACGGAGCGCCGGCAAAGAAAGCCAAGTACCACGAGTTGCGTTCAACGTGCCCGGAGCTCGCCCTGCGGCCGCCCGCGACCAACAGCTGGTCGGCGGTCGAGGCCGCCATGTCGGACTGGGAGCGGGATCACCCCGAGCAGCTTACGGAATCCGAAGTTTCGGACACCCATTTCTTCGGTTTCGCTGGGCAGGCCAGAATGTCCGGGTTGTTCGACTATGTCCTCGTGACTGCAGATCTCCGCGCTAGCGAAGAGACGCAGGATTCGAGGTCGTCAATCTTGTCCAGAATCCTCGAACGGACCATTAACCGGGCATCGGTGGACGCCAAGCTGCAGGATCTCTCGTCGCGTTACCTTCAAGAGCAGGGGGCGATTCACGACGAGCACTTCGGGCCGCAGCTTACGGCTATATCGCGCGAGCTTTCAGACGCGGTCGCGACATTCACTCAGGGTCGGTCGGTCAAGGTCAGCACCGTAAACTCCGACCCGCGGCCACAGCGGGTCCAGTTCGCGGTTAGCATCCTGGACCGCCTGGTAGAGACTCGCGTCGACCGGCAGGGGCACGGGTTCCAGCGGGCGCTCCTGCTCTCGACCTTGAAATATCTCGCCAATCACGGTGCGGCGGGCGAGCAAGAGGGAGTCATCTGCCTCGCCATCGAGGAACCGGAACTCTTTCAGCACCCCACGCAGTCCAGAGTCTTCGCCTCGGTGCTGCGCAAGTTGGCAGAGGATCCCCGACAGCAGATCCAGGTCGCATACGCCACCCACAGCCCCCTCTTCATCGAGGCCACGCACTTCCCGCAAGTACGCCGCGTGAACCGCAGCATTGACCCCGACGACGTCGGTCCGGTCATCAATATCTCGCATGTCTCCATTGAGAGCGTGATCACCCGCCTACACGGATACGTGAAGGAGAGAACCGTCCGCGGCCGGATAGACCCGTCGTGCCTCCAGGCGCTTCCCGAAGCCCTGTTCGCGGAGGCGGTAGTCCTTGTCGAAGGTTATTCTGACCAAGGTGTCATCGAGGGATACGCAGAGCGCGAGGACGTTCTCCTCGCGCATGAGGGCATCGTGGTCGCCGAGGTCGGCGGCAAGGACAACATGATGCTCGCGCATGCCATTCTCACCTTGATCGGCATCCCGTGCTACGTGATCTTCGATGGGGACAAACTGACAGGCAATCCGGCCGAACAAGGCGAGAAGAACCGCAGGATACTCCACTACCTGGGGGCTACTGAGGAGGACTTCCCCATCACCGGCGCCTACGCTGGGCATGCCGTCTTTGAAACCTGCCTTGAGACCGAGTTGAAGAAGTCGTGGCCTGCCTGGGATGTGCGACGCCGGGAGCTAATCGCCTCCGGAACCGGCTTTCTCGGCAAGAACAGCGCGACGTACCGGCAGGCGACCCTTACGACGGTTGATAAGGCACCGGACGTACTGCAGGAGATAGTCAGCGCCGTTCGCGCTATGCGAGATAACTCATGAAGACGCTCGACGGGCCTGCGTGGAACGCCGAAGGACTCGATAGGGCTACCGGCAGGTATCCGCTATCGGTGGAGCGCCATGTCATGCGGATGGCGGAGCTTCTCGTTCCCGGCGTGACTACCGTCACGCCGCATGCACGCTACTACGCACTGCATGGCCTGGTAGCGCTTGAGGCCGAACGCCTGATGCTTGAGCGGGAGCAGGTCCAAGACCTGCTCCGGAGGGCCGAAGTCGTGGTCGCCGCCGTCTCGTACTTCCACGACCATGGAGATGACATCGGGCTTGCTACTGCCCATGGCACCGACTCGATCCTTACTATGCTCCGCTCGCCGCAGCTCGACATGGCTCTGGCATCGAAGCCAGAAAAGCCCGGCTACGTACGGAACGTGTGGGGGTTCTGGGGCCCCTATGCCGCGTCAGAGGTCGGGCTCCGCATTCAGGTGCGGACCAGTGCGCCCGAGCCCGGCGAAGCCTGCGACGAGACCGCGCTCCGCGCTGGCCTGCGCGACCTGCTACAGC
>Ga0335078_10011413_pt1 | contig 13172 bp, 13 predicted proteins | sample Lox_Sample_32_FD_206711 | JGI IMG/M metagenome (GOLD analysis project Ga0335078, IMG submission 206711) | Soil microbial communities from Loxahatchee National Wildlife Refuge, Florida, United States - Lox_Sample_3.2 | ecosystem: Environmental > Terrestrial > Soil > Wetlands | place: USA... | reverse complement strand
AATCGAGAGTCGGAAGATGGGCCGGAATAGAAACGACGGTCTCAATGCACGACATGGAATCGGCGGCACAGGTCACGGCAGCAAACATCAGCGTCGAAGAGGATACGTGCTATTTCTATTTTGGCCAGAGATACGCACCGGGCGGGTACTTATGGATTTTTCCAAAAGGAAACAAGACTGCGAACATCGGGCTCGGCGTTGCTGCGGACGAAAGCAAGAAGAAACATGCGCTGAAATTTCTTGATGAATTCATGCGCGAAAACTTCCCCGACGCATCGATTCTCACAAAGCTTGCCGGCGGCGTTCCATGTGCCGAGTCGTTAAAGAATATGACCACCCCCGGTTTGATGCTGACCGGCGACGCCGCTCATCAGGTGAATCCTGTTTCAGGAGGCGGGATAATAAGCGGCATGATTGGCGGAAAAATCGCAGGAAGAGTCGCCGCTGAAATAGTTGAGCAGAATGATATGAGCTTGATGGAAGCTTACGAAAAGGAATGGAAAGACTCTCTTGGCGACAGGCATGATCGATACTATAAGATCAAAAAGGTCATCTACAAATTCAAAGATAGCGACCTCAATTCAATAGCGGATTCGATAACCAAGTTGCCGGAGCTACAGCAAACTCTCGGCAATCTTTTCAAACAAGCGGTGATAAAACATCCTTCGCTTATCGTCGACGTGATGAAGCTCTTTTTTTCATGAAGATCAACGTCGTGGTCGATGCCGGGAAACCCGTCCGCGAAAAAATAAAATACGGGCTTGCTCTCCTGCTTCACCCCATTCGAGCGGAATTTGCTTTCACCGGTTCAGTCCCGGAAAACGGAGTTAACATCTTCTATGGACAGCAGCCGCCGAACAAAGGAGGCTTGCTTTGGCTATTGCCATCGAAGGAATTTGAAGATTGCATCAGGGAATCGAGGCTTCCGGATATCCTGCATGTCGAGTGGTTTGAATTCGAGAACAGAAGATTGCCGAAGCTTTTTCCAGTTCTACCAAGAGGTCCCTCCGGGACAGACTCTATTTTCGACTTTGATGTTGCCGCCGCGACGTTCATGCTCGGATCGGAATTCCAGGATTTGATCAGCCTCGAAAGAGATGAATTCGACAGGCTGCGAGCAATGGACTCGCTGCAGGACAAGCTCGGAGTCTTAGACCTCCCGGTCGTGAACTATTACTCGACTCTTTTGAGAAAGAAGATAGAAGATATTTTCAGCATCAAGCTGGAAACCAAAAAGTACGGAGAAGCCGATCACGCTTTGGCTCTCACCCATGATGTCGATTACACCAGCTCGCTCAATCTGAGGATGATAAAGAGGAATGTCGTCGGGCACGCAATGCTCAATAACGACGGTTTGACTCCGAACGAGCGTGCCATGAAATTGCTTTACCCCATTTTCGCAATTGCAGGATATGATCCTCCGAAGACCGGCTTGAAATTTCTGAGAAGGATTGAGACTCAGAAAGAACTCAAGTCGACTTTCTTCATCAAGACGGGTGCAACTGCAAAACAAGACGTGAACTATAATTACCGATCCCGATCGTTCAGTCGTTTCATCAATTCCTTGATCGAGAGGGGGTTCGAGATCGGCATCCATCCGAGCATGGACACATACATTGACGCCAATCAATTGCAAATTGAAAAGGGACGACTCGAGAAGCTGGCAGGAACCCAAATCAATTCCGTACGCCAGCACTACCTGAAATTCACGGCAGGCAAAACGATCGGCATTTGGGAAAATGCGGGAATAAGGTACGACAGCACGCTCGGCTTTTCCCGAAAGGCCGGATATCGGAATAGCATTGGATTCCCCTTCCCACTGTACAATTTTCGAGAGGATAGAATCTCGACCGTAGCCGAATTGCCCCTGGTCATCATGGACGGTACGTTCGCGGATAATCGAAGCGCAACTCCCGACGAGACTTTTCAGAAGATGACAAGACTCATCGACGAGGCTAAAGCCGCACGCGGGGCGGCATCGATTCTTTTCCATAACTCCCTGGCTGATCCGATCGATTACCCCGGTTATCTCGGAATCTTTGAGCGATTGCTTGCCGGTGCAGAGGACGACGGGTTCAAGATGGATACTCTTTCAGAAATAGTGGAATGCTTCTGTTGAGGTAGAGAGACAAATTCTTGTATCTCTGCAATTAACAATGAACCCATACATAGTCCTTGTCGTTCAGCTTCTTCTATCAGGCGGCAACTACATCATCGCCAACGCTGCCACCCAGACAATCCCGCCTCCTAACCTGACGTTCCTGCGAACGGTAATATCCGGCGTGGTCTACCTGCTTTATTTATTTTATGCACGATTGCCTTTCAGGTACAGGGGACGCGATCTGGCACTTTTACTTTTTCTAAGTTTTATATCAGTTTCGTTAAACCAGTTCGTTTTTCTTTACGGAATGAAATACACGACCGCTACTGAAGGCGCACTGTTCTACGCGCTGACTCCGATCTTCGTCATGCTCTTGTCAAGAAGATACTTGAATGAGAAGATCACGTCAGCGAAGATCGTGGGGACTGCAATGGCCTTCGTCGGAGTGGTCGTGGTAATTATGTCAAAAGGATCATTCATAGGAAATGAATTTCACATCGAGATTTCGCATATGAAGGGCGACATACTAATCTTCATAGCGGTAATGGCGTGGGCTACATTCACGACCCTCGGACGAAAGCTGGTGGTGAAACACGGCGCAGTCAACAGCACAGTGTACACTGCACTCATCGGTACAATCTTCTTCGCGCCGGTCGGGATAACTTCGTCCGTGGGCTACAATTACCTCACCCTGTCCGGCGGACAATGGATGCAAGTCCTCTATCTTTCTTTAGGGACCTCGATCGGCGGCTACATCCTGTGGTACTATGCATTGGGCAAGATCGAAGCAAGCAAAGTGGCGGTATTCACAAATGGTCAGCCGGTCGTTACTGCAATCCTCGCTTACATTTTCCTGGATCAGGGGATCACCGTTCCGTTCGCGCTCGGCGCGCTTGTCACGATTGGAGGAGTGCTGATAACCCAAATGGATTTACGAACAAAACGTTCCGGATAAGCTGCTATCGATCCTTAAAGGCAAGATTAATACCGCCGTCATCTTTGCCAAATCGGCAACTTAAGCTTGAGCTTAAGATATGATGGTGCAAATCGAAATGGCAACGATGATATATTCAGAATGCTTCCTGAAGGCCACATGGCGATTTGGTTGGAGACGTTTGCAGCCGCACAACCCACCGGAAAGGAAGAACTTTGCTTTGATTTACTGACGGTCTCAAACGCGAAGAGAGACTGCAATCTTCTCCGGCGTTACGCCGGCAACGTCAATTCTCTCGTTCGATTCGAAGCCGGAAGTTGTCTCCGGCACACTGCGGGAGCCTATTTTCCTTCGCTCACGGCTTCTTCGACAAACGCCTTATCCGGCTCCGCCTTTGCTTTTGCTCTCGTCTTCGGCTTCGATATTCTCCGTTTTCTTTCCCTGATGACGACTGGCGATTTCCTCAAGAACCGGGAATCGAAATCGGCATGAACAGGCTCCTGCTCATCTTTCGCCTCACCGTATTCGAATACTTCGTATTTGTAATTCCTGATGACCATTTTTTCATCGTCATGGTACAGGACATATTGCGGAAGGATCGGGATCTTTCCGCCGCCGCCCGGAGCGTCGATCACGAAGTATGGAACGGCAAGTCCTGACGTGTGTCCGCGCAGCTTGTCCATGATTTCAAGGCCGACTCGAATCGGTGTCCTGAAATGATTCGTGCTTTTTACCATGTCCGCCTGATAAATGTAGTAAGGTTTCACCCGCATCGTCAGAAGCTTGCGGTTAAGCTCTTTGACAACTTCGGGATCGTCATTCACACCTTTCATCAGCACCATCTGATTCCCGAGCGGGAATCCCGCATTCGCGAGAAGATCGCATGCCTGTTTTGCCTCCGTCGTGCATTCCCATGGATGATTAAAATGCACGTTGACGTAAACCGGGTGGTATTTCTTCATCATTTCGACGAGCTGCGGAGTAATTCTCTGCGGCAGGACGCACGGCATCTTCGTGTGTACGCGGATTATCTCTACATGTGGAATTTCTCGGAGTCCTTTCAGCACCTTCTCCAGCATCACGTCTGTCAGCATCAGCGGGTCGCCGCCGGAGACGATCACATCCCTGACTTCGGGGTGTGCCATGATGTAATCCAGACCGTCCTGGATAAATTTCATACTGATCTTGGACGAGTCGCTCACTTTCCTTTTCCTCGTGCAGAACCTGCAATACATTGAGCACTGGCTTGTAACAAGAAAAAGGACTCTGTCCGGATAACGGTGGGTTATACTTGGAACCGGGCTATCGTGGTCCTCATTCAGCGGATCCAGGGGCAATCCATCTTCTTCGAGCTCCTTTCCGTCGGGGATACTCTGAAGCCAGATCGGATCACCTGGATAGCGAATGAGATTTAAATAGTACGGGTTGATTCTGATGTGGAAAAGGCTGTTGAGCCTTTCGGCAGTCTCTTTATCAAAATTGAATTTCTTGACAAGATCATCAGCGCTATCGATACTCTGCCTCAGCATCTGCTGCCACAGTTCCATGAATTAGTCCTCCGATATTTGTTTGACATATATTACGAGATCATCTCCGGGCCTATAGTAATCACGTATTCTCGCGCCTTCGAGATAACCTCGTCTTAGATAGAAATTCCTTGTTGGCGAGTAATTCTCCTGTGAACTCGTGTAAATTGTAATTAGCCTTCCTTTGTGACCGGAAATATCCTTCTCGGCAAAGTTGAGCAGCTCGCTTCCGATCCCTTTTCCTTGTAAGGTGGGATCGACAGCGATCCAATAAATATCATAGGTTCCGTCTGTCAACGGAGTGGGGCCGTAGCAGATATATCCGGCAACCTTGTCGTTCACCGCCGTGTAAGTCCAGTATCCACTCGCAAAGGACCGCGTAAAATAAGACTGCAACAGCTCATCGGCAATCTCAATTTCTTCAGTCGTGAAATTATTTGTCCCCTTAAGGATGTCCATGATAGATTCATAATCTTCCCTGACGGTGGGCCGGATAATCATTCTATCCACTTCTGCGGATTGAGTGCTGTAAGGCTCCTTATCCAAGCCTTCTCTTAAAAGCTGATTGAACAATGTTATTTATCAGCTGGCCGTAAGACCAGCCGAATGCCGCGGCACTACGTGCAAATCCGGAGCCACTCGGTGAGAGATCCGGGTTGGGATTAACCTCCAACACAAATACGTTTCCCGTTTTATCGACTCGCATATCGACTCTCGCATAATCTCTGCAGCCCATCGCCTGATACGCTCTGATTGCAGTGTTCTGGATTTTCTGTTCGAGCCGCCTGCTAATCTTCGCGGGACAAATCGGAACGGTCGATTTGTATTCGACGCTGTCGGGCATCCATTTTGCCTCATACGAGACAATGTGCTGGTAACCCGAAGGCATCGTGCTGAAATCTATTTCGGAGACCGGGAGTGCGACAACTTCATCGTTCCCGACAATCGCCACATTGAATTCCCTCCCATCGATGAATTGCTCGACGAGTATTGGCTGCTTGAATTTCTTAAGCATATCCCCGAGCAATATTTGTAAATGGTCCCGATCGTAGACGACAGACGCATTAGATATTCCGATACTTGCATCCTCATGAATCGGTTTTGCAATCGCGGGAAATCCCATAGTCTTTCTCGACACTTCGTCCGGTGAATTGAAGACCCGGTAGGAAGGCACGCTTATTTTGTGGAAAGTCAAGATCTCTTTCGCCCTGACCTTGTTCAAGCAGCTTCCAAGTGTCAGAGGATTACTGCCGGTGTACTGAAGGTTGAGGAGCTCATACAAACCCGCGACGTTCATTTCCTGGAACGAATCTCCCTCGATTGATTCGCAGAAATTGAAGATCAAATCGGGTCTTTCATCGTGGAGTTTATCGATCAGCTGGTTCACGTCCGAGCTTGTGATAATCGTCGAAGCGTTGTAGCCGGCATCGGCCAGCACCGCCACTACGGTGTCTACTTGCTCAACGACACTTGTCGTTGAAGTATCCATGAGTGCAGCGCGCTCCTCGTTGGATATTTTCCCGCTGAATGCCAATTCGATTTCCGAAGTGATGTCTAGCGCCGCTTCATCGTAAACAACAGCGATTTTCTTTTTCCTTGGCATGATTTGCCTCTAATAATTGATCGATTACAACCGGCTACGATTCACATCCCGCTCGCTTGCGCAAATCCTTCAGACAGGGATCGCTCGGCTGAATACAAGCCTAACCTTTTCAATGCGGCATTCAAAACTGCATTCATCATCTGATCGTAATTAAAGCCTGCGGCCCTCGAAGCCATCGGGAAGCACGAATGCTCTTCAGGATCAGGCAAAATCCCGGGTAGCGGGTTTACCTCAATTATGTTTGGCTCTCCTTCGCTGTCGAGACGGATATCGATCCGGCTCCAGTCCCGGCAGTTCAAGACTTCGAACGCTTTCCTGCAAACATTTTCAATTTTAGCTTGCAGAGAATCGTCAATCGGAGCGGGGCATTTGAAAACCTCGATCGGCGATTCTTTAGTGTCCCACAGCCATTTCGCTTCGTAAGAATAAACTGGCAGCGCCTCCGACGGCAGCGAATCAAACCTAATCTCAACCGGCGGCAAGACCCTCAATTCATTCCCATTACCGAGCAGTGCTACGGTGAATTCCCTGCCGGGCAAATATTCTTCTATGAGCGCTGGCTGCTCGTAATCATCATGTATCCGTTCAATCTCTCGCTGGAGGGCTTGCGCATTCTTGACGTAAGAGGAGTTGTAAATTCCTTTGCTCGAACCCTCGTGCAGCGGTTTCACAAAGAGAGGATAACGCAATGGTGCTTTCGACACTTCCTTAAAAGAATTCGCCACGACAAATCTCGACGTCGCTATCCCGTGGTAACTCAGAATCTCCTTCGTCCTCGACTTGTCGAGGCAAGTCGCGAGAGTAAGCGGGTCGGAACCAGTATAAGGTATGCCAAGGAACTCAAGCATCGCAGGAACCTGAGCTTCTCTGCTGACGCCGTTCATACCTTCGGCGATGTTGAAGGCGATGTCGAATTCTCCGTCACGAAGCCTGTCGTAGGCATTCTCATCGGCCTCGACGAGCGTGACCTCATGGTACAGAGATAAGGCGCGTGCAACTGCGTCGATAGTTTGTCGAGTATCCCACTCGGCGTACTTGTCGATTGCTTTCTTATCGGAGTTTAATTCGTTGGGGGGAGTTTTTTCGGATTCAGAAGATGGAACAGACTTGGAAGGAGAAGAGACGACTTCGATGATGCTCTCTTTCTTAACATTGAAGACAAGAGCAACGTTCATAAAGTCTTCCGACACTGGTTCGACTTCAACTTGTCCCGCCTGAACCTGTCTCGTCTTCTCGGGACCCGACTGTATGTCAATGAAGCAATCATTGATGTGTTAAATATAATCGTTTATTATTAATTGTCAAGCAAAGTGGCACAGTTTTTGGCTACCGGCAGTCGGCGATCCGCGGTCAGCTTCTTACTCAAGCGACCTGCACTTTGCCCAAGAGTCCTCCCACTCCATCTTCCCGTCTTCCAAACTTTTCAACCGCTTCCGGCTCTGTCTTATTTCATTGTGCCTGCTCATCGACATTGAAGTTCATAGCAGTAGTAATTAGTTTTGATAAAAGATCGGAGATAGGATGACATCGAAAGCGCCGGCGCAGGTGAACAAGTTCGCTGATGACAGCTTAGAGGCGGTCTCTTACAAGATTGCCGGACAGTTTTCCACAAGGGAGTTCAACGACAACAACAGGCTCGGTTACCATATATACCGCTACTTGATGGGTACGATCCCGACAATCGACGAAGCAGTCCGGGTATCCGGTGTCAGACTTACAAACGGAGAGACGATTAAATCCGTCAGCGAGAAAGTCGCACAGGAGCTAAGAGAATTGGGGAAAGACGTAAGAAGAGAGTGAAGAGAATTTCAAATTATAGATTTTGAGTTCACCCCGAACCTGCGGCTCCTCCGTACCATGGTCCAGATTTCAGCTTAGAAACATTCTTTAGTTTGAACTCGCATCCCAATCCAATGCCGCCTGGCCCGCGAGAAAACTTTGATAGCAATGATTTACGGTCTTCCCCTCCTGTCAAACCAAACAGGATGGAGATACCTGAGTTTCAAGTTGGAAAACAAGATTAGGCAACGAGGCTTGTCTTCCATTGGAATCTCAAGAGCAACAGAGCAATTGGCGCCCACGCATATCGACGCTAGCCGTCCGTTACTATTATTCTCGAAATCACAATTTATTCAGCGCCTCCTTCAATCCGATGTAGATGTTGGAATATTGCGGCGCGAATCCGAGCTGGTCACGCAGAGATTTACTCGATAGAACTTTCGGCGTAACAAGTAAACGGAGTACCTGCGGGGTAACATTCGGCGGTCGGCCGAAGATGCGGTCCATCCATGAAACCGAAGCCGCATAAAAATAGGCAAAATATTTAGGAAGATAGTATGCACTTCGAACATTGAGATGGGTCGCGATCTCCCCGAGGAATTGCCGCCAGGTCGCGGGTTCGCTGTCGCCTGCGTTGTAAACATTGAATCCGGACTTTGCGCGTTCACATGCAAGAATGAGCGCTTCGGCCGCATCCTCAACGTGTATAAAGCTGATTTTCACTTTGCCATCACCAGCCCAAGGGCAGAAACCGTCGCGCAACTTACCGCCGAGTTCATGTAGAATGCGTCCGGCGGACCCATACACTTCGCCCACGCGGCAGACCATGACTTCGGGCAGTCCTGCATCGTGGAACATGCCCTCGACAAGAAGTTTTACCTTCCCATAGGGTATGACCGGATGGCATGGGTAGTTTTCATCGGCTTCGCCGTCGATATCGCCATAAACCTCAGCGGCGCTCGCAAAAACCCACCGGCGCACGCCTTCCTTCTTTCCCCAATCAATCAAGTTTTTTGCGATAACAAGATCGGTATCGGCTAACTCTTTCATTCCGCATCCTGCATAGCCGCCGGCAAGATGGATGACGGCATCGGGCGTCTCCCAATTCCGAATGGGGGAACGCAAGTCCGCGATCAAATTTGATTCGGCGGTCGGACGCCTCGCGACCGCTGTAACTTTCCAACCACGCGAACGAGCCTTTCGTACCACCGAGCGGCCGATGAAGCCGCCGGCCCCAGTCACAAGAATATGCATCGCCTCACCTCACCTTGCTCAGGTAAACGATGGCGACTGTGGACTTTTCCTCATACGAATTCATCTCGTTGAGCACGGCCATTGCGCGCACGGTTCCCTCGCGCTGGAAAAGCGCGGCAAACTGAGGCGGTACACCGGGCTTATCAAGTGCTGCAAAACTCTTCCCCGTATAAATCAGCATAAAATCGAATGGCTGCCACGGAAGCGTGGATTGAATAACCTGTAACCCCGTGAACGTACTGCCTTTAGCGATGACATCTTCGATCGCCGGCCTGATGTGTTTGTCGAAATCTGCTTTCCAGAGGTACGATGTCCCGGGTTTGCAAAGCACCTGTACCACTATCGCCGGTTCGGCGGCGGCAGGAGGAGACTGCTTGTCGATGCTGAGTGCGGGAAAGCCCGCCGCCGTTCCGGCGACAACCAAAACCAGCATGATCCACCGAGGCGTTCTATTGACGCGTGACAGTACGACTCTGGCGAATCGAGAGAAAGACGTCGGGTCTTTCGAGGAGCGCGAATACAAGATGCAGACGACCGCTATTATTCCGTCTATACCGAGCAGAGAAGGCGAGCGCAGAAGGCATGCAAGACCGACTCCACCCAGCCATGCTGAGACTGATTCGAGGATATGCAGCCGATTTCTCTCGACTGATAGTGATCCATCGGTATGATACGCCCGTATCCAGAAGAAGCGCAGAACGATTGCGACGCCAATGAAAATCAGGAGAGCTGAGATTGTCTCCGTCCAAAATGGAAGCCGCCATACGAGCGAATAGCTTTGATCAAGTTGCAGAGCCAACCACGGCAGAGCTAGGAAATAAATCAGTAGGATAAAAAGAGAAGGAAGAAAGAATCGTACAAATCGCTGCATAACATTTCCTTTCTTGTTGAGTAAGACGAATTACGTAGACAAGATTGAGAGATCACTTTCATTGGTCCCAAACGAACCGCTCCGCCTGACGTTCTGCCGGACAAGGTTCCTGATTTAATTCCATCAGTGACCCGAACCTTTAATTGTACAACCGGCTGGTACCGGTTCCATGATCTTCTCCATACTGCTACTCTCGAGTTTATTCTCACTTTGCAAAGTATTTAAAAGCCATCTCATATGCAAAAGCGATTTGCAGAGATGGTTAGGCGAACAGTTAAGCCATGACCAGGAGGATCGCGCGGCGCTTTCCGGAATCTAATTTCTTTTTGTCTTCGGATTGGAGGTGGACGGAAAAACTTTTCACCACTAATTTAGATCCTGATATATCAGGGACGATCGATACCATCGAGGATACCCATAAACCGGACATGTCTAATACAAAAAAAGCGAACCGGAGGTTCGCTTTCCCATCATCATTGCAATATTTACAGCTCGGTCTATTTCATCCTGAAAGGACTTCCAGCAGATTATTTTCCCACAACCCAGCTCGTATCCTTTTTTTCATAACGAAATCTTACTCTTTCGCTTTCGACAGACAGCAGCTTGACTCCGTACAGAGTATCTCCGGGAGATTTGAAGAAGGTTTTTCCGTCCGATGACTCGATGATCGCGGTTCGCTTGCCGTGTTTTATGATAACGCCCTCAAGCCTGAGCGGCGGCGGCACCCAGATTCGGGCTGCAGGCTTGACACTTTTTCTTGAAGCGTCGACATTCTCGTCGCGATAAGAAAATGGATCGCGGACATCGGCAATGAAACTATATTTAGAGTTTGCCTTGTTTGCACGAGGCGAATTGATGATAGATTCCGATGCCGACCCTTCATCAGCAGTGCCTTCTCCCCAGATCAACCGGTATCCCACTTCACCCCAGATTGCGGCGAGGATCATTCCCAAAACCCACAGGAGGATTTTATTATTTCTGCTTTTGAATGATACCATAAGATTATTCTACGGTCTTTTTCTCATCACGCGCTTTTGGGCTCCCGATCCTTAATGGACACCATGGTACAGATACGCCTTCGCCTCTATGCTAACCTGAAGACTGCTTTCGCCGATCGGGGATGAAATCATCCGGACTTTTGTGATATCGAAAGGAATCGTCTCGGTTTCAAGTTCGTTTATCAGAATGCCCATCTGGCTGAACCTTCCCTTGACTGAAACGCCAAAATCAAATTCTTCAAATTGGCCGGAGACGTGCTCATCACCCGGGTTAAATGATCCGATCATAACCTGGCTCCGGCGTGCGTCGTCCGCTACGCACTGGATGACTCCTATTTCGTTTTGCCGATATGCGCTTCTGTCTTGCAATATTCTTGACGACATGCTGTCACGCTGGGCGGTCAGAATTCTCTTTTTCTGTTCAAGCAGGACAGGATCAAGAACCGTCGACTCCTTTTTGCGCAGAGCCGAGTAAAGCGACCACGTGTTGGAATAACGATCGCAGACTTCTGTGAAAATCAAATATAAAAACACAAAACATACGGCAGCCGTCAATGAAAGATATTTCCTCGCCAGGATGTGAATCTTAGAATTCATTTTCCTGCCCGCATCTTCAGCTCAAATGTCACAATCGTCCTTATTCCGCGATTTGCAAAAGAGACTGCCTCGGCCTCGCTGGGAGCGCCTATACGAACAACCTGAACGTTCGAGAAGCGTTTGTCTTGCTGCAAGGATCCGAGATAAGACGCGGCGAGATCGTTCGTCCTCGCGAAGCCAAAAAGATCGACGACACCGCGTCCGGCATCGCTCCAGTCGATGTCAAGCTTATAAAGCCAAACGCCATTAGGCGTCGCCTCGGCGATATCATGGAGCACCCTTGCGGCATCCGAGCGATTCCCACCGCTGTCGTTTAATTCCGAGCCGAGCTCGCCAACCTGTTTGCTGAGAGCAGCAACTTCCGAGTAGACGGGCCCCACCTGAAGAAGTCGTTCATCGACTTTATCGGATACGCTTTGCAAATAAGTATTCAGCCCGAATTGCACTCCCAAAAGAAGAAGGAGCAAAGCTCCCAATCCGAGCGCCGCTCGATAAAACAGCGACTTGTCTTTTTCTTCCGATGTCTTTTTCTTCTCGCTTTCTATCAGGAAATCCAGAGATCGGAGTTCGGGAAGGAAGCCTTTGATCGCAAGTTCGGCTGCAGGGTCTCCGGTGTATCCTTCCGGACAGAGAGCAGAGACGAGTGGATCGCCGGACGGCGTGCCGCTGCTCAACCCAAGGCTAAGCAAGTGAAGTCCAGCTGCTGAGAAAACTGAGATATACTCCTTCCTTTCTGCTTCTCTTGTGAATGAAATTCTGCAGTGTCGTGTCTGCGTGTCGGTCGCGGGAACGATCTCGTACGAGAACGCAAGCTCTTTCAAAGGGATAGGAACCCTGACGAGCTTGTCGCAGTTCTCACTTATCCATGCTTCAATATCTTCGACATCGGGTGGGATTTCTGCCGTCACAGTCCGGGCAGCCGTCGACGGAATTGCCGATACGCAAAAACGAGTCTTTATTCCCCGTTTCTTGAGTTCCTCTGCGAGCAGCTTTCCTTTTTCTTCAGAAGGCAAACCCTTTTCAAATTCTACAGTGAAGCTGTTCGCAACTTTGTACTTCGAGTGAAACTTATTGAGTATGCCGCCGTGGGACCTGATCTCGACCAAATTCAGGTTGTCCTGGCTCAAATCTACGCCGAGTACATTGCTGATACCCGAAAGCTTGAGCGCATTGATTTTGTTAAGGGAAAAATTCATGGGTAATTTCAGTAGAAAGTATAATACAAGGAGGGAATAAAAAAACTCAATATTCTGACTTCTAAATCCTTGACAATTTCCAAATTGCAAAGCCCCAAATGAGGATGAATCTTTACTTAGAGTTTGGGTTACTCGGAATTGTCCATGATAGATAGCCCATCACGGTTGTCCACGCTCAGCACCTTGCAGACCAGCTATCATAGTACCTCGCACCAAAGTAATCATACCCTGTCTCTGCCGCATCGCGTTCCTTGCTAGTAAACTGGTATCGTGGATCCGCAGAGGTTGTCCTGGAACGGCCGGGCATAGTTAA
>Ga0335078_10011412_pt1 | contig 13173 bp, 10 predicted proteins | sample Lox_Sample_32_FD_206711 | JGI IMG/M metagenome (GOLD analysis project Ga0335078, IMG submission 206711) | Soil microbial communities from Loxahatchee National Wildlife Refuge, Florida, United States - Lox_Sample_3.2 | ecosystem: Environmental > Terrestrial > Soil > Wetlands | place: USA... | reverse complement strand
ACGGCGTGGCGTACGGATCCCAGGTGAGCTGGGCGTCGAAGTGGGTGTGCAGATCGATGATGCCGGGCGCCAGCACCTGGCCCGCGGCGTCGACCCGTTGCGCGGCGGCGCCGAGGTCCTTGCCGACCGCCGCGATGCGGCCGCCCGCGACGGCAAGGCTGCCCTCGCGCGCCGGGCCGCCGAGCCCGTCGATGATTCGGGCGTTCTCGATGATCAGGTCATGCATGACGGTCTCTTGGTCCTGTCGGCCTCTTGGTCCTGTCGGCGATCTCATCGAGCCTAGCCGTCATTGCGAGCGAAGCGAAGCAATCCGGAACCGACGTCAGGAATGCTTCGCACGCATACCGGACGAGCGGCTACGCCCAAACCTGCTTATAGAGCGCGACGATCTCGTCCTTGGTCGGCACGCGCGGGTTGTTGCCGGGCGAGCCGGACGCCAACGCCTGCTCGGCCATCGTGTCGATCACGTCGAAGTAGCGCGCCTGATCGATGCCGTAGGCCTTGGGCGACGGCACTTCGAGCTCGCGGTTGAGGCGATCGAGCGCATCGAGCAGCCGGTTGACCGCCGACTGGTCGCCCTCGCCGTCGTCGGCGACGCCCATGGCGCGGGCGCATTGGGCGTAGCGCAGGGTCGCGTCGCGCGCCGAGAAGGCGGTGATCGCCGGCAACAGCATGGCGTTCGACAGGCCATGGGGCACGTGGAAGAAGGCGCCGATCGGCCGGCTCATGCCGTGGACCAGCGCCACCGAGGCGTTCGAGAAGGCGAGCCCGGCCTGGGTCGCGCCGAGCATCATGGCGGCGCGCGCCGCGTGATCCTGCGGCGAGAAGCACGCCTTGCGCAGGTGCATGTAGATCGTCCGCATGGCGGTCAGCGCGTAGGCGTCGCTCACCGGGTTGGCGCGCTTGCTGACATAGGCTTCGATCGCGTGGGTGAGCGCGTCGATGCCGGTGTCCGCGGTCAGGCGGAACGGCGCGGTGAGCGTCAGCTCGTAGTCGACCAGCGCGGCCTGCGGCAGGCAGCCGAGCCCCGTGATCAGCATCTTCTCGTCGTTGGCGGTGTCGGTGATCACGGTGAAGCGCGTGACCTCCGAGCCGGTCCCCGCGGTGGTCGGGATGCAGATCACCGGCAGGCGCGCGACGTCGGCCGACTTCGGCACCTTGTAGTCGCGGATGTGGCCGCCGCCGGTCTCGAGGATCGCGATGCCCTTGGCGGTATCCATCGGGCTGCCGCCACCCAGCGCGATCAAGCAGTCGTAGTCGCGCTCGCGCACGCGCGCGACGCCTGCCTCGATCACGTCGCTGGTCGGATCCGACACCGTGTCGACGAACACGCCATGGTCGATGCCGGACGCCTTGAGCTTGCCGAGGAGCATGTCGAGCGGACCGCTCGCCTGCATGAACTTGTCGCTCACCACGAGCGGTCGCACGCGGCCGAGCCGCTGCAGCACCGAGGCGATCTCCGCGCTCGCGCCGCCGCCGACGAGCATCAGACGCGGTCCCGTAATGCTGGCGATCATGACGTTTCTCCCGCGCCGGCGCGTGACATCGACGGCGCATCGCATTGTTTCACATAAGTCAGGGCGCGCAATGGAAACCCTTGCGATTGGATCGGCTTGCGACAGTTGCCGGTGCTATATCCATTGGTTATCCCGAGCCTTATCCACAAGAATTTCAATCTAGACCAGTCTCCCGGCTGGCGGCATGCCGCAAAATCGTCATAAGCTTCGCGCGGGGAAAAGGCTTCAAACCAAAAACTGTCGAAGGTCCGGCTGATGACGACGCTCAACGCCTCGGCCGTCCGGGAGACCGAGTCCGACACCGAGACTGCGGATTTCGAGGAGGCCAAGCGGGTCATCCTCTCGGCCATCATGCGCTGTCTGGACAGCGGCATCGATCCGGCGCTCGTCTCGGCCGTGCTGATCGGCGCCGGCGTCAGCTGGTACAGCCGCTATCACGGCGAAGACGCCATCGTGCGCGTGCTGTCGCAGACGGTCAGCGACATCAAGACCGGACGGCATCGGGTCGACCGCTGGGCCCAATAGGGCCCGACAGGCGGACCGGACCCGAGCGCAACGGCGCACGGCCCGTCCGCGCTTGACGCGCCGCCGGGGCGGAAACCATGCTCAGGCCGGGAGGTCGGCCCGCAGCCGAAAGGACGCCCGCGGCGGGCGATCCGGCAGCGGTCCGCGCGGGTGGACGTGTGGCGGGCAGACAGCGGCTCATCGTCGGCATCAGCGGGGCCTCGGGCACGATCTACGGCGTGCGCGTGCTCGAGGTGTTGCGCGCGGCCGGCGTCGAGACCCATCTCGTGATGACGAAGTCGGCCGAGACCACCCTCGCCTACGAGACCGGACTCAAGGTCGCCGACGTCTATGCGCTCGCCGACGTGGTGCATCCGAACACCGACATCGGCGCCTCGATCTCGTCGGGCTCGTTCAAGACCGCGGGCATGATCGTCGCCCCCTGCTCGATCCGCAGCCTGTCGGAGATCGCGCACGGCGTCACGGGGAGCCTCTTGAGCCGCGCCGCCGACGTCGTTCTCAAGGAGCGCCGGCGTCTCCTGCTGTTGGTGCGCGAGAGCCCGCTGCACCTCGGACACCTGCGCAGCATGGCGGCGGCGACCGAGATGGGCGCCATCGTGATGCCGCCGGTGCCGAGCTTCTACGCCAAGCCCGAGACGGTCGACGACATCGTCAACCACACGGTCGGCCGGGCGCTCGACCTGTTCGACATCGAGACCGGCCTGGTGCAGCGCTGGGGCGAAGAGGCCGAGGGCGGCAAGCCGGTGCGGCTGTTCCGCCGACGCAAGATCGAGCCGGCACGGAAGTGAGCCCATGCGCGCCCATCTGATCCACGACCTCGCCCGGATCGTCGACAAGCTCGACGCGGGCGGCCGTCTCGTCCGCGTGCACTCGGAAGTCGATCTCGAGCACGACCTCGCCGGGCTTGCCGCCGAGTTCGAGGGCGGACCGCGCGCCGTCCTGTTCGAGCGCGTCAAGGGTCACGAGGATCCGGTATTCACCGGGCTCTACTGGTCACGCGAGTTGCTCGGCGACCTTCTCGGCAAGCCCGAGCGCGGCCTGCCGGCCTACGTGTCGAGCTGCATCCGCAATTGGCAGCAGCGGCCGATCGACCCCGCGGTGGTCGAGACCGGGCCGGTGCTCGAGGTGACCGAGAACCGCGTCGACCTCGCCCGCCTGCCGATCCCGATCCACGCCGAGAAGGACGGCGGACCCTATTTCGACGCCGCTGTGGTGATCGCGCGCGATCCCGAGACCGGCGTGCGCAACGCCTCGATCCAACGCTTCATGGTGACGGGCCCCGACACCATGGGGATCAACATCGACGCCGGACGGCATCTCGAGCTCTACCTCGCCAAGGCGGCCGCGCGCGGCAAACCCCTGCCCTTCACGCTCAACGTCGGCGTCGGGCCGGGACTCCATTTCGCGGCGGCGACGCCCGCCGAGGCGGCGCCCGCCGACACCGACGAGCTCGGCATCGCGAGCGAGTTCCACGGCGCGCCGCTCGAGCTGGTGCGCGGCACGAAATCCGACGTCGAGATGGTCGCCCACGCGATGTACGCGCTCGAGTGCGAGATGATCCCGGGCGAGCTGACCGACGAGGGCCCGTTCGCCGAAGTCACCGGCTACTACGCGCGCCGCGAACCGCGCCCCAAGGTGCACGTGCGCGCGCTGCACCGGCGCCGCCGCCCGATCTTCCAGACCATCCTGTCGGGCAAGGAGGTCTACAACTCGGTCGGCCTGCTCGGCGAGGCCAACGTGCTGGCGCTGCTGCAACGCCAGGTGCCGGGCGTGCGCGACGTCTATTTCAGCCACGGCGGCTCGGGCTTCTATCACGCCGTCGTGTCGATCGCCCAGACGCGTGCGGGCTGGTCGAAGCAGGCGATCCTGGCGGCCTTCGCGGCCTTCCCACCGCTCAAGATGGTCACCGTGGTCGACGACGACGTCGACATCCGCAACGCCAGCGACGTCGAATGGGCGATGTCGACGAGACTTGATCCTCGTACTGGGATCATCACGATCGACAACATCTTCGGCCACGGACTCAATCCGAGCTTCCCGGACTATCTCGGCGCCAAGGTCGGCTTCGATGCGACCCGCGCCTACCCGCACCGCTACGAGCACGACCGGGCCTTCTACAAGAAAGTGTCGACCGCCGCGTACGACATCGAGATCCCCGAGGTGAAGACGGCCAAGCCGCGCGGCAAGGCGAAGGCGTCCGACGACGATCTCGACGGACCCACCGGCGGCGTCGGCATGTGATCGGCATGCCGTCGGCGCGTGCGACAAACCCGCGCAGCCGGCCGACTATCCAGGGCCGCGCGGCACGCTAAAGTGCGAACAACGAGCTCTCGGAGGAAGCGCCCATGACCCCGCGGATCCATCGTCGCGCCTTCATCGGCGGGGCTGCGGCCAGCATCGCCGCGCCGGCGGTGCTGCGCGCCGCCGAGCCGCTGAAGCTGCGCTGCTCGCTCGACACCGCGCCGAGCCATCCGCGCAACGTCGCCATGGTCGACTATATGGCCAAGCTCGAAAACGCCTCGAACGGCACGATCAAGGGCGAGGTGTTCCATTCCGGCCAGCTGTTCGCCGATCTCAACGTCTCCAAGGCGCTGCTGCAGGGCCAGGTCGAGATGGCCGTCCCCGGCACCTGGGTGCTGACCGGCCTGGTGCCCGATTGCGACATGATTCAGCTGCCGTACTTCTACGGCATGCCCGCCGACGTCACGCACAAGGCATCCGACGGCAAGCCGGGCGCCCGGATCAACCAGGAGCTCGAGGCCAAGCTCAAGAGCCGGGTCCTCGGTCTCTGGATCGATCTCGGCCTGCAGAACTGGTACTCGACCAAGACGCCGCTCGACTCGTTCGCGGCGCTGAAGGGTCTGAAGATCCGGAGCCCCGGCGGCGCCGCGATCTCCTGGCGCATCAAGTTCGCGGGCGGCATCGCCAACACCACGGCGTGGCCCAACGTGCCGCTGGCGCTGAGCCAGGGCACGTTCGACGCCTTCGTGTCGAGCGACGAGAGCGTCAACTCGGCGAAGCTGTGGGAAGCCGGCGTGAAACACTCCTACGCCGACCACCAGTTCATGGCCCAGTACATTCCGATGATCAGCAAGACCTTCGCGACCAAGCTCTCGAAGGCGCAGGCCCAGTTGATGAGGGACTTGTGGACCGAGAACGTCGCCGGCTACCGCAAGGGCTCGGCCGACAGCCAGGCCAACGCCCGCAAGGTGCTCGAACAGAACGGCGTGACGTTCCACGATCCCAGCGCCGACGAGCTCGCCGCGACGCGCAAGGCCATGATGGGCGACATCGGGACGCTGATCAAAGACGCGAAGCTCTCCACCGAGATCGTCGGTCTGGTGAAGGACGCGGTCGGCTCGTCCGCCTGACGGCGGCGTTCGGTGACGAGGACCCAAGCTCGTCATATTTGACTGATCATCCAGCGCGCAGCGCGCTAGAGTGCTTTTGACGAATTTCCGGGGGGAGCCGTTCATGACCTTGCGTGTCCATCGCCGTGACTTCTTGTACGGAGCCGCCGCCGCGCTTGCGGCGCCAACGGTGCTCCGCGCCGCCGAGCCGCTGAAGCTGCGCTGCTCGCTCGACACCGCGCCGAGCCATCCGCGCAACGTCGCCATGGTCGACTACATGGCCAAGCTCGAAAAGGCCTCGAACGGTGCGATCAAGGGCGAGGTGTTCCATTCCGGCCAGCTGTTCGCCGATCTCAACGTCTCCAAGGCGCTGCTGCAGGGCCAGGTCGAGATGGCTGCACCGGGCGCCTGGGTGCTGACCGGCCTGGTGCCCGATTGCGACATGGTCCAGCTGCCGTACTTCTACGGCGTGCCGGCCGACGTCACGCACAAGGCAACCGACGGCAAGCCGGGCGCCCGGATCAACCAGGAGCTCGAGGCCAAGCTCAACAGCCGGGTTCTCGGCCCCTGGATCGATCTCGGCTACCAAAACTGGTACTCGACCAAGACGCCGCTCGACTCGTTCGCGGCGCTGAAGGGTCTGAAGATCCGGAGCCCCGGCGGCGCCGCGATCTCCTGGCGCATCAAGTTCGCGGGCGGCATCGCCAACACCACGGCGTGGCCCAACGTGCCGCTCGCGCTGAGCCAAGGCACCTTCGACGCCTTCGTGTCGACCGACGAAAGCTGCAACTCGGCGAAGCTGTGGGAAGCCGGCGTGAAATACTCCTACGCCGATCACCAGTTCATGGGCCAGTACATCCCGATGATGAGCAAGGCCTTCGCGGCGAAGCTCTCGAAGGAGCAGGCCAAGATGATGATGGACCTGTGGGCCGAGAACATCGCCGGCTACCGCAAGGGCGCTGCCGACAGCCAGGCGAACGCGCGCAAGGTGCTCGAACAGAACGGCGTGAAGTTCCACGATCCCAGTGCCGACGATCTCGCCGCAACGCGCAAGGCCATGATGGGCGACATCGGGACGCTGATCAAAGACGCGAAGCTCTCCACCGAGATCGTCGGTCTGGTGAAGGACGCGGTCGGCTCGTCCGCCTGACGACGGTCGCCCGTGACACACAACGACACGTGGTGGGACCGCGTCGAGCGGACCCTCGTGGGGCTGCTCGGCGCGCTCGCCATGGTGGTCGGCGTCGTCCAAGTGGTCGGGCGCTACTTCTTTCCCGCCTATGCCATCAGCTGGGCCGAGGAGGTGATCGTCTACCTCGTGGTTTGGGGCGTGATGATCATCTCCAGCCAGCTCGTGCGCACGGACGGTCTCGTGCGCCCCGATCTCGTGCTCCGCATGGTTGCGCCCAAGGGTCAGCGCTGGATGGAGGCATTCAACTGCACCGTCGCGCTGGTCTTCTGTGTCGGCATGGTGTGGTACGGCACCAGCATCGCCTATACGTCATGGATGCTCGACGAGCACAGCTCGACCGACTTCAGCTTTCCGATGTGGATGTACTACAGCGCGCTGCCGCTGGGCGGGCTGCTCATGACGGTGCGTTACGTCATCCGGCTCTGGCGCTACCTATTCCGCTTCGATCCCGCGACCATGACGGTCGGCCACACGGTCGAGCATGAGCTGATCGGCTCGAAGAGCTGACGCCGATGTGGACCGCCCTGTTCTTCGTGATGTTCTTCGGCCTGCTCGCCTCGGGCATGCCGATCTTCCTGGTGCTGGGCGCGTGCGCGGCGGTTCTGTACCTGGTCTCGGGCATTCCGCTGATCGGCATGACGCAGGTCGTGATCGATTCGCTGAACTCGTCGACCCTGATGTCGCTGCCGTTGTTCGTCATGGCGGCCGCTTTCATGCGCCAGGGCGGCGTCGCCAAGGCGCTGGTCGACCTCTGCACCGCATGGATCGGCGGCGTGCGCGGCTCGCTCGGCCTCGTCACGGTCGTGTCCTGCACGCTGTTCGCCGCGATTTGCGGCTCGTCGGTGGCGACCGCGCTCGCCATGGGCACGATCCTGCTGCCCGCCATGCTGGAGAAGGGCTACCCGCGCTCGTTCGCGCTGGGCGTCATCGGCGCCTCCGGCACCATCGGCATCGTGATCCCGCCGAGCCTGGCGTTGATCCTCTACGGCATCGTCGCGGAGCAATCGGTGCCGCGCCTCTTCCTCGCCGGGATCCTGCCGGGTCTCCTGCAGGCAGCGGCCTTCTTCGCCTGGGTCTGGTACGACGCGCGCCGGCGCAACTTCCCGGTCGAGCCGTCGCTGCCCATGGCGGAACGCTGGCAAGTGACGTTCCGCGCGCTCCCCGCGCTCCTCGTGCCCACGATCGTGCTGGTCGGCATCTATGGCGGCATCGTCACCGTCACCGAGGCCGCCGCCATCGCCGCGGCTGCGTCGATGGTGATCAGCCTGGCCTTCTATCGAGGCTTCCACTGGAAGCAGTCGCTATGGGTCATCGCCGATGCGCTGAAGAGCGCGGGCACCATCATGCTGATCGTCGCCACCGCGATCGCCTTCGGCCACTGGATGACCGACTCCGGCGTCCCGGCGCAGCTGGTGACGTGGGTGCTCGACCACCATTTCGCGACCTGGCAGTTCCTGCTCGCGATCAACGTTCTGCTCCTGATTCTCGGCTGCTTCCTCGAGGTCGTGGCGACCCTGCTGCTTGTGCTGCCGATCCTGGCGCCGGCGCTGATCCCGCTGGGCGTCGATCCGGTGCACTTCTCCATCATCTTCACGCACAACATGGAGATTGCCCTGATCCATCCGCCGGTCGGCCTGAACCTCTACGTGCTGGCCACCATCTCGACGGCGCCGATCGGCGAGGTGATCCGCGGCATTCTGCCGTTCCTGGTTCTGCTCCTGATCGTGCTGATGATCATCACCTACTGGCCGCCGCTCACCATGTGGCTGCCGCAAATGGTTTATGGGCATTGAAACCGCTGGCCGGCATTCGGATCCTCACCCTGGAGCAGTTCGGCGCCGCGCCCTACGGCACCATGTTCCTGGCCGAGCTCGGCGCCGACGTCATCAAGGTCGAGCCGCCCGACGGCGATCCCTCCCGGCAGGTCGGACCCTATCGGCTGGGCGAGAACGACAGCGAGTACTTCCAGGCCTGGAACCTCGGCAAGAAGAGCGTGACCCTCGATCTGAAGTCTGCGGAGGGCCGCGCGCGATTTGAGGCACTGGTCAAGACGGCCGACTGCGTCGTCAACAACATGCGCGGCACGCAGCCCGCCAAGCTGCGCCTCGACTACGCGAGCCTCAAGCACCTCAAGCCCGCGCTCGTGTGCCTGCACATCTCGGCGTACGGCCGCGCCAACGCGCGCCGGGACTGGCCGGGCTACGATTTCCTGATGCAGGCCGAGGCCGGGTTGATGGAGCTGACCGGCGACCCCGAGGGCGCGCCGACGCGCGTGGGCGTCTCGCTGATCGACAGCATGAGCGGCCTCACCGGCATCGTCGGACTGCTCGCCTGCCTGCTGCGCGCCAAGACGACGGGACAGGGCGGCGACGTCGACACCTGTCTCTACGACGTCGCCATGCATCAGCTCACCTACGCCGGCGTCTGGTATCTCAACGAAGGCGACATCTCGCCGCGGCGGCCGCGCAGCGCGCACCTGTCCCTCGGGCCGGTCGAGACGTACCCGACCCAGGATGGCTGGATCTTCGTCATGTGCATGACGCAGAAATTCTGGCTGTCGCTCTGCACGGCGATCGGACGCGAGGACCTCGTCGGCGATCCGCGCTTCCCCGATCCCAACGCGCGCGCCAAGAATCGCGCCGCGCTCAGCGAAGCGCTCGATCCGATCTTCCGCACGCGGACGACGGCGGAATGGCTCGCCCGGTTCAACGGCCTGCTGCCTGCCGCGCCGGTCCACCGCCTCGACCAGGCGCTGGATTCGGCGTTCGCGCGCGAGACCGGGATGGTCTCGTCGGTGTCGCACCCGGCGAAGGGCGAGCTGCGCGTCATCGCCAACCCGATCCGCGTCGACGGCGCGCGCCTAGCGCAGGCCGCCTGCGCCCCCCTCGGCGCCGACAACGACACCGTGCTGGGCAAAGCTCGCTGAAGATCGCGCGGATCGTGGTCGCCGACCTCGCCTGACGTGGATTTCCGATGGTACAAGAGCATCGACCGGGCGCGACGCACCGGCTGTGGAGTGGATCCATGTCCAAATTCGGTATCGGCCAACCGGTTGCGCGCTTCGAAGACCCTCGCCTGCTGACCGGTGGCGGTCGCTTCCAGGACGATACCAATCTCGCGGGCCAGGCCTATGCCGTGTTGGTGCGTTCGCCGCACGGCCACGCCGAGATCCGCGCGATCGACGTGACGGCGGCCGCGGCCGCGCCGGGCGTGCTGGCGGTCTACACCGGCGCCGACTATGCGCGCGACGGCCTCGGCATGCCGAAGGCCACGATGCCGCGCAAGCGCGCCGACGGCTCGCCGATGTTCGCGCCGCAGCGCCCGGCGCTGGTCGTCGACCGCGTGCGCTATGTCGGCGATCCGGTCGCCATGGTGATCGCCGAGACCCTGGCGCAGGCCAAGGACGCCGCCGAGCTGGTCGAGGTGGATTACGCGCCCCTGCCCGCCGTCACCGACGTCGACGCGGCGAGCCGAGCGGGCGCGCCGGCGGTGTGGGACGCCTGCCCGGACAACATCAGCCACGTGTTCGAGCGTGGCGACAAGGCCAAGACCGACGCCGCATTCGCGCGCGCCGCGCACGTGGTGCGGCGGCGTTACGTCGTCACCCGCGTGCACGCGCAATACATGGAGCCGCGCGGCGCGCTCGGCTTCTACGATCCGCGCGAGGACCGGCTCACCCTCTACGTCGACTGCCAGTATCCGCACCGCGTGCGCGGCATGCTCGCCAACGCGGTCTTCAAGGTACCCGAGAGCCAGATGCGCGTGATCAGCGGCGACGTCGGCGGCGGGTTCGGCACCAAGGGCTGGCAGTATGTCGAGCACCGTCTGGTGCTGTGGGCGGCGCGCAAGCTGGGTCGTCCCGTCAAGTGGACCTGCGAACGCTCCGAAGCCGTGATGGCCGACGAGCACGGCCGCGACAATATCGGCGACATCGAGCTGGCGCTCGACGCCGACGGCAAGTTCCTGGGCTTGCGCCTCCACATGCTCGCCAGCATCGGCGCCTACGTCGGCTCGGACCGCCAGCTGCTGACGCCGTTCGGCATGATCGGCACCGTGGTCGGCACCTACGCGATCCCGGCGGCCTACGTGCACATCACCGCGGTGCTGTCGAACACCAATCCGACCGCACCCTATCGCGGCGCCGGACGGCCCGAAGCCATTTACCTGATCGAGCGACTGATCGACGACGCGGCGCGCGAGCTCGGGCCCAAGCTCGGCCCCAAGCCCGGCATGGATCGCGTCGCGCTCCGGCGCCTGAACCTGATCCCGCCGGGGGCCATGCCGTACCAGACCGCGCTCGGGCCGAAATACGACTGTGGCGAGTTCGAGCACAACCTCGATGCCGCGCTCGAGCTCGCCGACCACGCCGGCTTCGCGGCGCGGCGCGCCAAAGCGCAGGCGCGCGGCACGCTGCGCGGCCTCGGCATCGCGAGCGCCATCGAGCAGGCCGCCGGCACGGCGCAGCCCGAATATGCCGAGATCCGCTTCAACCCGAGCGGCACGGCGGTGCTCCTGATGGGCACCAAGAACCAGGGTCAGGGCCACGAGACGATGTTCAAGCAGATCCTGCACGAGCGCCTCGGACTCGATCCCGGCACCGTGCAGTTCATCGACGGCGACACCGACCGCGTGGCGTTCGGCATGGGGACCAACGGCTCGCGCTCGACCGTGCTCGGCGGCTCCGCCCTCATGCTCGCGGCCGACAAGGTGATCGCCAAGGGCAAGCGACTGGCCGCGCATCTCCTGGAGGCGGCCGAGGCCGACATCGAGTTCGCCGAGGGCCGCTTCGCGATTGCGGGTACCGACCGCGGCTTGACCATGAAGGAGGTCGCGGTCGCGATGTTCCAGGTCGGCCGGCTGCCGCCCGGGCTGGAGCCGGGCCTGTACGAGAACGCCACCTATCGGGCGTCGCACGACACCTATCCGAACGGCTGCCACGTCTGCGAGGTCGAGATCGATCCCGAGAGCGGCATGGTCGAGCTCGTGAACTACGTGGTGGTCGACGACGTCGGCACGGTGATCAATCCCCTCACCCTCAAGGGCCAGATACACGGCGGCGTGGTGCAGGGCATCGGCCAGATCCTGATGGAGCAGGTCGTGTGGGAGTCTGGCTCCGGCCAGCTCCTGACCGCGAGCCCGATGGACTACGCGGTGCCGCGGGCCGACAGCTTGTGCGACTTCGTGATCAAGAGCCACGCGGTGCCGACCCAATTCAATCCGCTGGGCGCCAAGGGCGCCGGCGAGGCCGGCACGGTCGGCGCGCTGCCCGCCGTGATGAACGCGATCATGGACGCGCTGGCGCCGCTCGGCGTCACTGCGCTCGACATGCCGGCGACCAGCGAACGCGTCTGGCGCGCGATCCGCGCTGCCGGACGGTAGGCTTATTCGGCGGCGACCTGCGGCAGGCCTTCGAGGCTGCGCTTCAGCTCGCGCTCGTCGTAGCGGATGTCCTTCAGCTTGCCGCTGAAGTAGTCCATGTAAGCCTGCATGTCGAAGTGGCCGTGGCCGCACAGGTTGAAGAGGATGGTCTCGGCCTTGCCCTCGCGCTTGCAGCGCAGCGCTTCGTCGAGCGCGCCCTTGACCGCGTGGTTGGCCTCGGGCGCCGGCAGGATGCCCTCGACGCGCGCGAACTGCACGCCGGCCTCGAACACCTCGGTCTGCTCGTAGGCGCGCGCCTCGATCAGGCCGAGCTCCTTGAGGTGGCTGACCAGCGGCGCCATGCCGTGGTAGCGCAGGCCGCCGGCATGGAAGCCGGGCGGCACGAACGCCGAGCCCAGCGTGTGCATCTTGACCAGCGGCGTCAGGTGCCCGGTATCGCCGAAATCGTAGGCGTACTTGCCCTTGGTCAGGCTCGGGCAGGCCGACGGCTCGGTCGCGACGATGCGCCGCTTCTTGCCGCCGCGCAGCTGCGCGCCGAGGAACGGGAACACGATGCCGCCGAAGTTGCTGCCGCCGCCGGTGCAGCCGACGATCACGTCGGGATCGTCGCCGGCCTCCTCGAGCTGCAGCATCGCCTCCTGGCCGACCACGGTCTGGTGCAACAGCACGTGGTTGAGCACGCTGCCCAGCGAATACTTCGTGTCGTCGCGTTGCGCCGCCACCTCGACGGCCTCCGAGATCGCGATGCCGAGGCTGCCGGTCGAGTTCGGATGGTCCTTGAGCACGGCGCGGCCCGCCGCGGTCTCCTCCGACGGGCTGGCGACGCAGCGCGCGCCGTAGGTCTCCATCAGGGCGCGGCGATACGGCTTCTGCTGGAAGCTCACCTTGACCATGAAGACCTCGACCTCGAGGCCGAACAGCGCGCCGGCGAACGCGAGGCTGGAGCCCCACTGGCCGGCGCCGGTCTCGGTGGTGAGCCGCTTCACGCCCTCGGCCTTGTTGTAGAAGGCCTGCGCGACCGAGGTGTTGGGCTTGTGGCTGCCGGCCGGGCTGACGCCTTCGTACTTGTAGTAGATCTTGGCCGGGGTCCCGAGCGCCTTCTCGAGACGGCGCGCACGGTAGAGCGGCGACGGCCGCCATTGACGATAGATGTCGCGCACCGGCTTCGGGATGTCGATGTGGCGCTCGGTCGAGACCTCCTGCTTAATCA
>Ga0335078_10011411_pt1 | contig 13173 bp, 9 predicted proteins | sample Lox_Sample_32_FD_206711 | JGI IMG/M metagenome (GOLD analysis project Ga0335078, IMG submission 206711) | Soil microbial communities from Loxahatchee National Wildlife Refuge, Florida, United States - Lox_Sample_3.2 | ecosystem: Environmental > Terrestrial > Soil > Wetlands | place: USA: Florida... | reverse complement strand
TACATTTACTTCAATCTGATTCACCGCGTGGGTTTGGGGAAATTTATCCAAGACGCAGCGAAGGCGGGCGTGGACGGCCTGCTGGTGCTCGATCTGCCGCCGGAGGAATCGGACAATTACGAGGCGCTCATGCGCAGGGCCGGTTTGTGTCACATTTATCTGGTGGCACCAACGACGCCGGAAGACCGCATCGAATTCATCGTCAAACGTGGCAGCGGGTTCATTTACTACGTCTCGCGCGAAGGCGTGACCGGAATGCAAAACAAGGTGGCGGCCAATCTTGCGCAGCAAGTCGGCAAAATCCGCGCGCATACGAAACTGCCCATCGCCGTCGGATTCGGCATCTCGACGCCCGAACAGGCGAAGACGGTTGCCTCCGCTGCGGACGCCGTGGTCGTCGGCAGCGCAGTAGTGAACCAGATTGCAAAACACGGCAAATCCAAGGATTTGGTGAAGCGTGTAAGCGAATTTGTGAAGACAATGGCGGAAGCCACCAGTTGAAATCAGAGGATGACGCTTTTAAATTCGTGACTCCCCTGTTAAACGCCTTTGACCGATGGCTTAACGACAATCCAATCAGGGAATTTTGTAAGATATTGATAATGAGGTGATTAGAATAGGAACGCATCCACGGGATGTTGCTAAAATTGACTACAGATGATGGCAGTTTTTAATTGACAATTCCTGCAAATGCCCTAAAATCTGACCGCAGGTAGTAACATACGGACAACAGAAATAGTTAACCTTTAACAATTCGATTCGACTTATGAAACGTACATTAGGTTTGGCAGCCGCGGTTGCTCTTGTTGTTGGCGTCGTTCAATCGCAAGGTCAGTCGGTTATTTTCACTTTCGCTGATAACACGAGTGATGGATGGGTAGCTGGAGGATTCAGCAGTTCCCCGGCCCTTCCACTCGTTAACGTCGGTGGCCAGAACTACATCAGCGTTCCTCTGAGTGGCAGTTACCAGGTAGCAAATGTTAATTCCGGCACTGTTAGTGGTGCCCCTGCCGCCAGCTTCAACGCTGCGTTTCAAGCCGCCCTTGAAAACCCAGCCGGCTACGAGCTCACTTATAACTATTACATTAACACGTCAACCTTTACCACCCCCGGTACTTACCTCCAAATGGGCTCGTATATCAACACGGGCAGCGGTTACTACCAACAAGGGGCGGGAACACCTAGCGCTTACGAACCCCAATTTAATGGCACCCAGGTGGCTAGCGGCCAGGTGTTCTCCGGCAGCGTGGCGGTTCCCTTTACTGGGTATGGCCCCCCTGACGCGGGCGCAGCAACGGAAACTTATTTCCGACTGGGAATCATTTTAAATGGCGATGGTACTGGGGTGACGGTGGACTATACCGATATCAGCATCGCTCCCATTCCAGAGCCAGGGTCACTGGCCCTGATTGGTCTGGGTATGGCCAGTTTGATCATGATCCGTCGTCGTCATTCATAAGTCGTTTGTCTGATTTAAACGCCGATCCTGGCCTAGGTTGGGGTCGGCGTTCTGCTTTATTAACCTTCAAAACAGATTTTGCATTTTTCACATTGTCCGTGTTGAATGGATGGGGTGAAAGCACAAGCTGAAAGCAAAAACCGGTTCGTCATCATCCTGGCGGGCGGGCGCGGCGAACGGTTCTGGCCGGTCAGCCGCGAGAGGACGCCCAAGCAACTGCTCACACTGCTTGGAAAACACTCGTTTTTGCAGGAGACCGTTGACCGCGTGCTGCCGCTCGTACCGGTCAAAAACATTTTTGTCATCACGACCGAGGCGCAACTGCCGGAAGTCCGCAGACAGCTTCCGAAAATTCCCAAAGCCAATCTCATCGCCGAACCAATGGGCCGCGACACCACCGCCGCCGTCACGCTTGGCGCGGCGCTCGTTGGCGCGCGGTCCACGACCGGGGTCATGGCCGTGCTGCCCGCCGACCATGTCATTCCCGAGGAGAAAAAGTTCCAGCAGGTGTTGTCAGACGCCTTCGACCTGGCGTCGCGCGGCCAAGCTATCATTACCATCGGCATCAAGCCGGCTGGGCCGGACATGGCCTACGGTTACATCCACGTCGGCCCGGAATTGCCGCCGGCGCAGGGCGCGAAAAAAACGAAGACGACCTTTTTCAAAGCGGAACGTTTTGTCGAAAAACCGGATTTTCAGCGGGCGCTGGAATACGTCAACAGCGGCCAGTATCGTTGGAATGCAGGGATGTTCGTCTGGTCGTTCGTGACCATCACAGAAGGTTTGCAGAAACATCAGCCGGAAATGTATGCCGCCTGCCAGCGCTGGTTCAAGGTGGCCAACAAACCGGCAAAACTCGCGAAGGCTTTGGCAAAGGACTATCCCGGCATCAAAAAGGTCTCAATTGATTATGCGCTGATGGAGCACGCACAGAATGTGATTGTGGCCGATGGCGCGTTTGAATGGGACGATCTCGGTTCGTGGACGGCGCTGGCGCGGCATCTCAAGGCCGACCCAGAAGGCAATTGCGCCGTGGCAGATTTCATCCATGTGGATGGCGCGCGTAACATCATCTACGATGCGCGAACAAGGAACAAAACGCCGATTGCCGTGGTGGGCCTGCGCGATTCGATTCTGGTGCAGACGGACGATGCGGTGTTGCTCGCCCACAAAAGTCAGGCGCAGAAGGTGAAGGAACTGGTGAGGAAGCTCGGAGAAGATGCAAAGTTGAAGAAATTGGTTTAACCACGGATGGACACGGATAAACACGGATTATTTATAAGGCGCCTGCGACGAAGGATTACGATTAGTCTGTTGTGCTTTCCGATTGTGTATGTGCTGAGCGTGGGACCGATGGCGAAGCTCGAGGACACCGGCATTATTGGAAAGCGAACGGATAGAATCCTCAACATCTTTTACACGCCGCTTATGGCACTCGCCGTTGTTCCGGGCGTCGAAGAGTTCTTCGGGTGGTATATTTTCCACGTCTGGGAATGCGACACGATGGGTGATAACACGATTTAGACCGCTCATTGCGCTCTTTCACCGTAATCGCATTTATCCGCGTCCATCTGTGTTCATCCGTGGTTAAATTATTCCGCTGCGTGGCTTGACCTTTACCGCTTAAAAGGCAGACTATCCGGCTCGGTTTTAAATTATGCAGCACATTCGGAACATCGCCATCATCGCGCACGTGGACCACGGCAAGACGACGCTCGTGGATTGCCTGCTCAAGCAGTCCGGGACGTTTCGCGCCAACGAGGCCAAGGCCAGCGAGGAGCGCATCATGGATTCGATGGACCTCGAACGCGAAAAGGGCATCACCATCCGCGCCAAAAACGCCGCGTTCAAATACAAGGATTATCACATCAATATTGTGGACACGCCCGGTCACGCCGATTTCGGGGGCGAAGTCGAGCGCATCATGAACATGATTGACGGCGTGCTGCTGGTGGTGGACGCCGCCGAAGGCCCGCAGGCGCAAACGCGGTTTGTCCTCCGCAAGGCGCTCGAAGCCGGTGCCAAGCCGATCGTCGTCATCAACAAAATTGATCGCGAGAATGCGAACCCGAAAAAAGTGCTGGACCAGGTTTTCGAATTGTTCATTTCGCTGAACGCCACGGATGAGCAACTCGATTTTCCATTTGTCTATGCCAGCGCGAAGCAGGGTTACGCGGTGAACTCGGTTGAGGAGTTGAAGAATGAGACAGGCGGGACGCCTGTCCTACGTTCCGGCACCATGGGGCCGTTGTTCGACGCCATTGTGAAGCACATCCCGCCGCCGCGCGCCAAGGCCGGGGACGGGTTCCAGGTTCTGGTCGCGAACCTGGATTACAGCGATTATCTCGGGCGCATCGCCTTCGGCAAAATCACGGCCGGCAAATTGAAGGCTGGCGAGGCGGCGTGCTGTCTGCACGGCCACGGGAAAATCACGCAAGGCAAAATCACGACGATTTATCATTTCGAAGGCTTGAAACGCATCGAAGTGCCGGAGGCGCCGGCGGGCGACATCGTGGGCGTGACTGGTTTTGAAGACGTGTTCATCGGCGAGACCATTGCCGACAAGCCGGAACGCGGCGCGCTGCCTTACATCCCGATTGACCCGCCGACCATCCAGATGGAATTCGCCGTAAACGACGGCCCGCTCGGCGGCCAGGACGGCAAACTCGTCACCGCGCGGCACATCTGGGAACGGCTGCAAAAGGAAATCCGCACGAACGTCGCGCTGCGCGTCCGTCAGACCGATGACCCCAAAATTTTTGAAGTGGAAGGCCGCGGCGAAATGCAAATTGCCATCCTGGTCGAGCAAATGCGGCGCGAAGGCTATGAGGTCCTGGTCAGCCGTCCGGAAGTGCTCTACAAAAAAGACGCCCGCGGCAATCTGCTGGAACCAATTGAAAAATTGTTTCTGGAAATCCCGCAGGAATTCATGGGCGCCGTCATGGAAAACCTGTCCGGGCGCAAAGCTGAAATTACCAACATGAACCATCATGGTGACCAGGTGACCATCGAGGCGCTGATTCCCATGCGCGGCCTGATCGGGTTCGAGACCGACCTGGTGAACCAGACGCGCGGCCTGGGCGTGATGAGCCATCTGTTTCACGAATATGGCCCCGACCGCGGGGAAATCGCCGCGCGCAAGAATGGCTCGCTGGTGAGCATGGAAAACGGCCAGGCGATGGCCTACGCCTTGAACATGATCCAGGAACGCGGCCGGTTGATGGTGGAGCCGGGCGAGGCCATTTACGCCGGCATGATTGTGGGCGAAAATGCGCGCGACAACGACATCCCGGTAAATCCCTGCAAGGCGAAACGGCTGACCAACATGCGTTCGCAGGGCGACGGCAAGGGTATTCAACTCAGCCCGCCGCTGAAGCTTTCGCTCGAACGCGCGCTGGAGTACATCGGTTCGGACGAATACGTGGAAGCCACGCCGAAAAATCTGCGGCTCCGCAAAAAAATCCTTGATGAGACGAAGCGCAAACGCGCCGAAAGGTCGCGGGTGATTAAAATTCTGGCGGAGTAACCGTTGCGCCGGCTTTTCAAGCAGGCTTTCTGGTGTATTCCATGCCTACGAGGCAGACGTCGTCGGCGAATTCGTGGTCCACGGAGAAGGCGCGGATGGCTTCCAGCAGCGCGTCGAACAATTCCCCGGCGGGTTTGGGCAGCAGGTTTGCCACGTCCAACATCATCCGTTCCTGCGAATACAATTCCTCGTTTGGCCCCTGCACTTCGTACAGGCCGTCGGTGAACAGCATCAAAAGGTCGCCGGGTTGGATAATGGTTTCGGTGGTTCGATACGGCGTGTCCTCGAACAGGCCGAGCGCAGCCTCGCCACGGCCGGAGGCGTTGGTGAGCGGTTCGATGTGTTTGGTGACACGATGGACCAGCAGCGGTTTGGGATGGCCCGCGTTGGCGAAGCGCAGGACGCCGGTCTGCCAGTCAGCCACGAGATAAAACGCGGTGGTGAGCATCGGCGAGCCGGTGGTTTTGAGGATGCTGCACAAATCGGAGTTGAGCTTGGACAAAAACATGCCGGGGTCGGGCGCGAGCGGTTTCAGTTCCTCCACCAGCGCGCGAATCATGGCGGTAACGAGCGCGGCGCGAATGCCGTGGCCCGTCACGTCACAAATGAAGACGGCGGCTTTTGTGTCTGAAAGCGCGGAGACGTTGAAAAAATCGCCGCTGACTGTTTCGGCGGCCTGATACCGATGGACAAATTGAAAAGCGCTTTGTTCGGCCGGGACGGTGCGGGGGAAAGCCGGATATTGCTGCGGCAGCATGGCGAACTGGATTTCGCGCGCCATGTGAAGGTTTTCCTCCATCAGCAGGTTTTTGGTGTGCAACTCCCCGCGGCTGCGCGCCAGTTCAGCGTTGGCTTGGCGGAGTTGTTCCTCGGCGAGTTTTTGCGCCGTGATGTCCCAGAAAATGCCCTGCAAGCCGATGATGTTGCCGTCCGCGCCGTACAACGGAGTTTTGACGACCTGCACGATGGTTTTCTCCTGTCCCAACGGTTGATGTTCCTCGATGATTTCGTAAGTCTGGCCGGTTTCCATCACGCGGCGGTCGTCCTTCTGGTATTTTTCAGCCAGCTCCTTCGGGAAAAAATCAAAATCCGTTTTGCCGAGGATGTCCTCCAGCTTGCATTTGTAATGTTTGCAGTATTGTTGATTGGCAAACGTGAACCGTCCCTGCAGGTCCTTCCGAAAAACGTTTTGCGGCATCGTCTCGACCAGGGAATGATAGAGGGATTCCGAATTCCGCAGTTCCTGCTCCATGTGCCGGCGTTGCGTGATGTCCACCACCGTGCCTTCGTAGTAAAGCAATTTGCCCTGCGCATCGCGCACGGCGCGGCAATTTTCCGAAATCCAGATGACAAGCCCGTCCTTGCGGTAAATGAGGGACTCGAATCCTTTCAGCGTGTCGTGTTCCCGCATCAACCGGACGAATTCCTCGCGTCGGCCTGGTTCCACGTACAGCCGTTTCCCGATGTCCTGGATGCTCGCCATCATTTCTATCGGCGAGTGATAACCATAAATGTGCGCCAGCGCCACGTTTGCCAGCAGGTAGTGGCCGTCCGGAGTCGTGCGGAAAATGCCCTCAACCAGATGGTCAAAAATGCCGTGGTAGTTGTCCTTTTCCTCGATCAGCGCGAGCCGTTCGAGCTGGCGCGCAATCGCGCAACGGATGGCGCGCCGCAAGGCGAGGTCGCCGAGATGTTCCTTGACGAGATAATCCTGCGCGCCGTTGTAGATGACTTCGGCGGAGAGGCTTTCATCATTCGGCATGCCCAACACCACGACTGGCAGACGCGGCGCCCGGGTGGTGAGTGAGGTGACGTGGGACAGGCCGGTCGCTTTGTCGGCGGGCAAATCAAGCAAAACGGCATGAAATGAATTGGCCGCCAGCAGGGCCAGGCCGGCCTCAAGGGTCGTCGCCGTCGCGACCTCCGCAGGCCCGCCGGCGTGCAGGAGGCCGGCGACGGTGCGCGCAAAATGCCCGTCATTCCCGATAAATAAAATTTTCAACGGTTCGGACTCCATAATGCGATTTGGCCCCGCGCCGCCGGCGGAGCCCTGAATCACCTCGCGGTCGTCCCATGAGCATACAAGTTTGGCGCGCGCTCGCAAGTGGGTTGCGTTCGCCACCGATTTTTGCTTATCATCCGGCGGATGAAATGGCGTGCCGACAGTCGCGGGATTCATTTCCCCGATTTTTCTGTTCTCCGGCTTGAAATGTCCGCCGTTACAACCGGCGCCTTTTGTCAGATTTTATTATGAAAACCTATCAGCCAGCGGAAATTCGGAACTTTGCCATCGTCGGTCACGCTTCGTCGGGCAAAACGATGTTAAGCGAGGCAATGCTTATGTGTGGCGGCGGCATCTCGCGCATGGGACGCATCCCCGACGGTTCCACGGTGTCAGATTATCACGTCAGCGAAAAGAACCGGCAGATTTCGGTTTCGGCGTCGTTGTTGCACACCGAATGGATGGGAAAAAAATTCAACATCATTGACACGCCGGGTTACCTCGACTTCATCAGCGAGGGCCTGGGTGCGCTGCGCGTCGGCGATTTCGCGCTGGTGGTGGTTCATGCCCAGCACGGCCTCGGCGTCGGCACCGAGCGGGTGTGGAATTCCGCGACCGGCTATGGCATTCCCAAAATGATCGTCGTGAACGCGGTGGACAAGGAGAACGTGGATTTCGACGCCGTGGTCCGGCAGTTGCAGGAACGGTTCGGCCGGCACGTGTTTCCGTTGAGCGTGCCGATCAATCCCGGTCCCGGTTTCAACCGCGTGCTGGACGTGCTGCGCAGCGAAATTGTGACCTACACGACCGATTACAGCGGCAAATACAAGGAGGAACCGGCCACCGGCGAGTGGGAGGCAAAGGCCAGGGAACTGCACGGACAGCTCATCGAGCACATCGCCGAGTCGGACGACGAGTTGATGAACAAATTTTTCGAGCAAGGCAGCCTCTCGGAAGAAGAATTTCGCGCCGGCATCCACTCGGCGGTCCAGAAGCAATTATTCATCCCGCTGTTCTGCACGTCGGCGGAAAACAACATTGGCGTCGCGCGCTTGATGGATTTTATCGCCAAATACGGCTCGTCGCCGGTGGACCGCAAGAAGGTCAAAGCGGTCAACGCCAATGACGCGGAGGTGGAGATCGGCTTGGACGATTCCGAGCCGGTGCTCTACATTTTTAAGACGATGTCCGAGGCGCATTTCGGCGAGTTGTCATTCTTCCGCATTTACGCAGGCTCGGTGTCCACGGGCATGGATTTATACAACAGCGACCGCAAGGTGAACGAGCGCATCGGCCAGATTTATCTGCTCAACGGTCAGAACCGTGAAGCGGCCAACGCGCTCGGCCCCGGCGACATTGGCGCGACCGTCAAACTCAAGGCCACGCACACCGGCAACACGCTTTGCAGTGCGAAGAAGGCCGTGACGTTGCCAAAGGTGGCTTATCCCAAACCCAACATTCACGCGTCGCTGGTCGCCAAGGTCAAGGGCGAAGAGGACAAAATTGCCTCCGGCCTCGCCGCGTTGCACCAGGAAGACCCGACATTCCTTTATGTGGTGGACGCGGAACTGCATCAGACAATCATTTCCGCGCAGGGCGAGTTGCACCTGGAAGTCGTGGCGGACCGTTTGCGCCGCCGGCATAACGTTCACGTCGAATTGGGCGAGCCGCGCGTGCGCTATCGTGAGACCATCAAGGGCAAGGGCGATTCAAAGTATCGCCACAAAAAACAGACTGGTGGCGCCGGGCAATTCGCCGAAGTCTGGATGCGCATCGAGCCGAAGCCGCGCGACAGCGGCGTCGAGTTCACCCACTCGCTCGTCGGGCAGAACGTGGACCGCGTGTATGTGCCTTCCGTCGAAAAGGGTGTCAACCAGGCCTGCACCGAGGGCATCCTCGCCGGCTGCCGTGTGACGGACGTGATGATTGATTTTTACGACGGCAAGATGCATCCGGTGGACTCGAAGGACATTGCGTTTCAGATTGCCGGTTACTTCGCGTTCAAAGAGGCGTTCATGGCCGCCAGGCCGTGCCTGCTGGAGCCGATTGAAACGGTCGAGATCCGCATTCCGGAGGATTGCATGGGCAAGTTGTCCTCCCGGCGTGGAAAAATCATCGGCATGGACAGCGACGGCGCGTTTCAAGTCATCAAGGCCAGTGTGCCGACGAAGGAACTTTACCATTACTCCAGCACCCTGCGTTCGCTGACCGGCGGGCGCGGCGTCCACGCGGAGGAATTCAGCCACTACGAGGAAATGCCGCGCGATGCGGCGGAAAAGGTGATTGAAGAGGCGAAGAAACGCAAAGCTGCCCCCGAGCCGCATTGACGCAGCCGGGGCAGTTTGGCGACGCGGCGCTCAGTGAACGAGCGCGGCTTCGTTTTTGATTACCGCCGAATAGAGCGCGTCCTTCAGTTTCGCGCGCTTGAACTTGAGTTCGTCAAGTTCCTGATCGGTGGCGTACTCGATATCTTCCTCGATGCGGCAGATTTCGTCGTCGACTTTGTGGTATTCCTCGAACATCGCGCGGAACTTTGCGTCGGCCAGCTTGAGCGAACGGATGGTTTCGCGATGTTCGGGGAATTCACTCAGGAAGGGATGATGGATGTCCATTGGAAGGTCTCCTGGTTGAGGTTTAACCGGCTGCGCCGTGGTATGGCGTAGGCGGGCGGTCGTTGCACTGCATGCTTCGTTCCCATGACCTGCGACTAATAAAGCGCAACTCGTCCTGTTTGGCCAGTAAAATTTTGCGCAAAATTAACATAAATTTGTCCGTGCGCTGGGCGGGCGCCGCCTTTCAGCCTTTTGGTAGTGGTTTAATATGACTTTTCGGTCGGTAGGGCCGCGCTGCTGCGGGCCTCGGACGACCAGCAGGTCGTCCCTACCAGTTGATTGCCCCATCATCAACCTTTTCAAAACCGCGCCGATGGTTTAATTTGCCGCTATTCTCGTCCCATGCCGAGTGTCTATATCAAAACCTACGGTTGCCAGATGAACGAGCGCGACAGCGAGGCCGTCGCCGCGCAGCTCGCGGCCAAAGGCTACACATTGGCCCCGTCCGAAGCCGCGGCGGACGTGATCCTGCTCAACACTTGCAGCGTGCGCGATTTCGCGGAACAAAAAGCCTTGAACAAAATGGTCAACGTCATCGCCGAAACGCGGCGCAACCGCCCGGAAACCGTGCTCGGGTTCATGGGCTGCATGGCCCAAAGCCGGGGACAGGAACTGATTGACCGTTTGCCGGACGTGGACCTCGTGCTCGGCACGCAGAAATTTCATCGCGCGGCGGATTATCTCGACGAACTTCTCGCAGGTCGCCGCGAAAAAATCGTGGATGTGGCGGCGGAACAGGGCAGTGAAGCGACCATTCGCGAGCACCTGCTTAACGGCAGCGCGAAAAAATCCGTCACTGCGTTTGTCAGCATCATGCAGGGCTGCAATCAGTATTGCACCTTTTGCATCGTGCCTTACACGCGTGGTGAGGAACGCAGCCGCAGCATTCCCGACGTTGTGGCCGAGTGCCACCAGTTGGTGTCGCAGGGCGTGAAGGAAATCACACTGCTCGGGCAGATTGTGACGAGTTATGGCAAACGCGAAAAGCGTGACGAGTGGCGCGTGGCGCGTGACGCGGGTAGCTCCTTCCCGTCACCCGTCACCCGTCACCCGTCACACACAACTCCCTTTGTCCAACTCCTCGACGCCGTCCACGAAATCGAAGGATTGGAACGCATCCGGTTTACCTCGCCGCACCCGAAGGGCTACGGCGATGACTTGATTGAGGCTTATGCGCGATTGCCGAAACTGGTTGAGAGCGCGCACCTGCCCGTCCAGAGCGGCAGCGACCGCGTCTTGAAATTGATGCATCGTGGCTACACGCGCGCCCGTTATGCCGGCATCATTGAAAAATTGCGCCGCGCGCGGCCGGAAATCGGCGTCAGCACCGACATCATCGTCGGTTTTCCGGGCGAAACGGAGGACGACTTTGAGCAGACCCTCTCGCTGGCGCGCGAGATTGAATTCGACCAGGCCTACATTTTCAAATACTCGCAGCGGCGCGACACGCCCGCCGCTGAAATGCCCGGCCAAGTGCCGCAAAAAATCCGCGAGGAACGCAACCAGCGCCTGCTGGAAGTCATCAATGAAATCGCCAAACGCAGATACGGCGCGTTTGTCGGGCGGCAGACGCAGATTCTGGTGGAAGGGCCGAGCAAGAAGAATCCGGCGCGGATGACCGGCCGGACGCGCTGCAACAAGATTGTGGTGTTCGACGGTTCGGAGCGGCATTGCGGCCAGCTCATGGACGTGAAAATCACCCGGGCCGGCTCCTTCACGCTCTACGGCGATCCGGTGATTGTGAATGTCTAACAGCTGTTTTACATTTAATTTGTCGGAGGCAACTCTGGTTTGAAAATTTTGATTTTTTGTCCGGAGATTGTTGCTGCGTAGCTGCCGTCGTTCGACCATCTCCAATCGTTCGGCCAGCCGCTAATGTTGGCTGTTCTATTTCCGGCGTAATCAAGCCATTTAAACGTATTGTCACCCTGCAAGAGTACCCATCCTGGAACTGGCGACCATCGAAGGATTTGGTCCTTCTCCATTAAAATTTTGAATGGGTTCAACTGAATGAGACAACCACGTTGTAGAGCGGTCGATCGCTCGGAGGTGTTGTAGAGAAGCACATATTTTCCATCTGGAGTCCAAAGCGGTGCGACAAAAGTCAACTTCATATGGCTACCGAACTCCTTCTCAAAATCTTTCGTGAGATCAAGTTTGTCACCAGTAACAGGGTCAACCAGCATAACCAATGTTCGATCGTCATTGCTGAACTTATCCTGAACAAGAACCGCAGTGCAGTCAGGTTTCCAACATTGATAAAATAATGAGAATGGGAACGTATGAACAGCTCCCGTCTCCAAGTCAAGGAGCGCATCTTCTCCCTGACTCTGGCGGGCGCGCGACCAAAATGTGACAAATCTTCCATTTGGTGACCATTGGTAGGAACCGACGGAATTCTGATTGGGAGGCCGGTTATCGAGATTTTCAAAATGAGATTCTTGGTTCTCCGCGTACACCTTCACCCGTTTGGCGGGCGGATCGGCAATTTGCCAACGCCAGAATGTCAGCGATTTTTTGTCTATGGTTGAGAATACTAACGTATATGCATTTAACCATGAAAAGCTGCAGAAGTATTCACCGGCGTATTCAATTTCCTGGTGAGTGCGGGCATTGAAATCAATCAACACAAGTCGTCGCGCACAAATTGCGGCCACGTGCTTTGAGTCGGGGCCGGTCTGCAGGCCGCAGCCGAGTGAATAGTAAAGAACGCCGTCTGGCCTTAAATCTATCGAATCTAAAGAAACTCGAAGTTCTTCATTCGTGCCGTTAACGGAGCACACCCGGACCTCTAGGCTCTCCGTGAGAGTGCAGGGGCGCCCTTCATATTTCGGTGTATTAACGTAGCTCGCGTCCTTCCAAACATACGCGAGCATCTTTGCATCAGGTGAAAAGTCAATAGTGCCGCCAAGACCTCCATGTGGGATTGGACCGGAGAAATTATGATGCGACGGGAACAGAAGACCACATGAGCAGAATATGACTCCGGCTAGAAGCATTACAGCAATGCCAGTGACCATTCTGTGCATCAAGCGTGATTCCAAAGATTTCATTTCGTCTGAGTTGAATAACCGATAAAGGGCAGAAACAAATTGTCCAGATTGAATTTTTCATGTCCTTTTGTGTCAATTCGTGGTTAGCTTTTCACCATGAAATTGTCTTTGTTGTCCATCCTGCTCGGCGCGGGGATGAGTGTGCCGCAGATTTACGGTCTGACCAAGCCGGCGCAATTCGCCGCCACCGCGCGCAAGTTCCCGCGCAACCTGCCCGTCGGCGTCCTGTTGATGCTGCTGGGCACGGCCTGGTTTTTGTGGAACGTCAACAATGAGCCGATTGCGGATTTCTCAGCCTACAAAACGCCGATGATGGTGGGGTTTGCGGCCGTGGGGATTTTGGCGTGCTTTTTCGTCCAAGACTTCCTGGCCGTGCGCGGTCTGGCGGTTTTGATGCTGTTGCTGGCGAAATTGATGGTGGACACGGGACGTCCGCATCTGGGCGAGACGCCGTGGGTGTATGTGATTCAAATCTGGGCCTACGGGCTTGTCATCGCGGGCATCTGGTTCACCATCACGCC
>Ga0335078_10011410_pt1 | contig 13174 bp, 12 predicted proteins | sample Lox_Sample_32_FD_206711 | JGI IMG/M metagenome (GOLD analysis project Ga0335078, IMG submission 206711) | Soil microbial communities from Loxahatchee National Wildlife Refuge, Florida, United States - Lox_Sample_3.2 | ecosystem: Environmental > Terrestrial > Soil > Wetlands | place: USA... | reverse complement strand
TAAGCCATGCCGTTGTTTTGCGCGAGGTACTGGAAGAGGATTAGCTAAATTTCTGGCGCGCCAAAGCCGCGCCCTTGCCGAGTGCTTGCAGCTTCTTTTCCGCGATGTCGCGTCGCATCGGGGCCATGCCGCAATTGGTCGAAGGAATAATTCTTTCCTTTGCCACGTGCTTGGTGGCCTCGGCTATCACGCCGGCGACCTCTTCGGGCGTTTCGATTTTGTCGGTAGCGACGTCGATGACGCCGATTTGGACGCTCTTGCCGTCAAGCAGTTTGAGTGTGCTCATTGGTACGCGCGAATTGATGCACTCGATCGAAACCTGATCGATACGGCTTTTTGCCAGAGCCGGGAAGAATTTCTCGTACTGCCGCCACTCGTCCCCGAGCCCGGCTTTCCAGGCAATGTTGGCGGGGATGCCATAGCCGTAGCAGATATGCACGGCGCTGGTGCAGGCGACGCCTTCCATCGCGCGGTGGAGCGCCTCGATGCCCCAGCCGGCGGCCTGCTCCATGTAGACGTTGAAGGCCGGCTCGTCGAACTGGATGACGTCAACGCCGTCGGCCACGAGGCCGCGCACCTCCTCGTTCAGAAGCCCGGCGAAGGCCATCGCCATTTTGACGCGATCGCCGTAATGGGCATCCGCGATCGTGTCGACGATGGTCATCGGACCGGGCAGGGTGAACTTGAGTTTCCGCTTGGTGTGGGCGCGCGCAAGCCGCGCCTCGCGCGCATGAACGCGGGAGCGCAGCTTCAGTTCGCCGACCACGGTCGGGCACATTGCCTTATAGCGATCGTTGCGGATTCCCATCTCGACTTTTCTGTCGAAATCGATGCCGTCGACCGCGACCAGGAAGCCGTGCACGAAATGCTGACGCGATTGCTCGCCGTCGCAGACGATGTCGATGCCGGCGTCTTCCTGCAGCTTGAGCGCGACGAGCGTGGCGTCATCGATGGCGACCGCGAGGTCTTCGCCTTGCAGACGCCATTGCGGCCACAGCTTGTTCGGCTCAGCAAGCCACGCGGGCTTTGGCAGGCTGCCGGCGATCGTGGTCGGGAACAGCGAAGTCGTCGTTAAGGTCGCAGTCATGGCATGTCTTACTTGCGATAGAGGTGCGGCTCAGGTGAGTGACAGGGCCGCGGGCGGCCGCCAATCATATATCCAGTCGTAATGTTGCAGCAGTTGTGCGCCGCCCAACGCCCGCATTGCCGCATCGCGTACCATAGCCCGCACTCCGGTCAGGTGGTAGCGGTCGCCGTTACGCGCGGCGAGGCGCTGGATTCTCCAGGCGCGCCAGCGCCGCACCGCGCAATAAGTCCGCCATGCCGCGGTCGAGTCGTCTGGGCTGCGCGCCAAACATTGCGCGGCCACGGCGGCATCCTCGATCGCCATGGCGGCGCCTTGCGCTAGGTAGGGCAGCATAGGGTGCGCGGCGTCGCCTAGAAGCGCCACCGGACCGCGCGACCAGCGCAGGATCGGCTGGCGATCGTAAAGCGCCCATTTCAGCCAAGCCTCAGGGGCGCTCAGGACCGCCAATGCTTGCGGCGTCCAATGCTGCGTGGAAAATCGTGATAGCAAATCGGTGCGGGCGGCAGGTTCGCTCCAGCCGCGCGCATTCCAGTCGTCATTCATGATAGCGACGACGTTGATGAGCCTGCCGCCCTTGACCGGATAGTGCACCAAATGAGCGTCGCGTCCGAGCCAGAGATGGATCAGCGGCTCGCTGAATTCGGGGGCGACGTCCGTTGCCCGAACCAGGGCGCGCCAAGCGCTGCGCCCGGCGAAGCGCGGCGGTCTGCGATGTCCGATACGGCCGCGCATCGCCGACCACAGACCGTCGGCGGCGAGGAGCGCAATCCCGCGCTCGTCGGTGACGCCGGACCGGCCTTGAACCGAGACGGTGACTCCGTTGCGATGCGCGACGAAGTCTTCGACCTGCATCCCGAGTTTCAACGTTATGTCGAGATTTTGCGCCACCGTGCGAGCGATCGCGGCGTGCAAATCGCCGCGATGGATCACCCAATAGGGGGCGCCATAACGCTCAGCTGCCGCTTTGCCGAGCGGCATGCGAACGATTTCGCGGCCGCTTTGAGCGGCGAGGACTCGCAGTCCTTCCGGCGTAACCACGTGCGGCTGCAGCCGCTCCAGCAAGCCGAGATCGATCAAAATGCGCGCGGCATTAGGTGAGAGCTGGATGCCGGCGCCGGTTTCCTCAAGCCGCTCGGCCTGCTCAAGTACCACGACCCGAAAGCCGCTGCGCGACAGCGCCAATGCTGCGGTCAGCCCGCCGATGCCCGCGCCCGCGACAATGACGACACGCGACGACGTCAGGATATTCGCTCCGCCGGGTGGTTAGACAGGATTGTCGTGAAGCTCGCATTGCTCCGGGCGCGCCGCGCCGGGAGCAAGCGAGGCATTGTAGCGGTAAAGGGTCGAGCAGTATGGGCAAACGTATTCGTTATCATCCCCCATGTCGCAGAATACGTGAGGATGGTCGAACGGGGGAGTGGCGCCCACGCACATGAATTTTTTGGCGCCGATTTCAACGACCGCCACGCCCGGATCATTATGAAAGTGAGGAACGATGTCGTCGCTCATGTTTTTGCCGTACAGGACTTGTCTCGGCGCCGGCAGGCTCCGAGGTACAATCGGCACCATAGCGGCGCTGCCTCCCGATTCCTAGTAAGACAGCGATTCGGCAGGATGACACTGGTCAAGGGCCGGGCAAACTCAGCAGCTATAAGACGCAACCGATGGGGCCATGTTCCCAAATGCCGCAGTTTATCCACGACGGAACAGAAATCGCATATCTTGATCAGGGCGCTGGCGAGCCGATTGTACTGGTGCACGGCTTTGCCTCGAACAAGGAAGTGAACTGGGTTTTGCCGAGTTGGGTGGCGGCGCTCACCGGCGCCGGCCGCCGTGTCATCGCACTCGACAACCGCGGTCATGGCGGGTCGAGCAAACTTTACGATCCGGCCGCCTATCGGATGGATCTGATGGCTGGGGACGCGCGGGCGCTCCTCGATCATCTTGGTCTGCCGCGGGCCGACGTAATGGGCTACTCGATGGGTGCGCGGATTGCCGCAGTGCTGGCGCTTACCGATCCGCACCGCGTGCGTTCCGCCGTACTCGGCGGTGTGGGGATCCGCGCGGTCGAGGCGGGTGGGGTTTCGGAATCCATAGCAGACGGGTTGGAGGCGCCGACGCTTGCCGACGTGACCGATCCAACGGCGCGCCAGTTTCGCGCGTTCGCCGAGCAGACGCGATCGGATTTGCGGGCACTTGCGGCGTGCCTGCGCGGCTCCCGTCAAATACTCAGCCGGGCCGAAGTCGGCCATATCTCCGTGCCCGTCTTGGTCGCGGCCGGCAGCAAGGACCTGATTGCCGGTTCCCCTGACGAACTCGCTGCGCACATTCCGGGCGCGCGGGCGCTGGTCATTCCTGGCCGCGATCACATGCTGGCCGTCGGCGATAGGGTGTTTAAGACGGGCGTGATGGAATTCCTCAAGGAGCGCGTTTGATCGGTCAGCCGCCATGGAATGAGGCCGCTGACCGGTAGCGCCCCTTGGCTTTGCGCTGACGAGCGCCGATCTGTGCTACAAGGCGATCGTCATTTTTGGCGTTTTCCGGGAGGCAGTCGCATGGCGCAGTATCAGGCAAAGCCGGCAATCGACACGGTCGATCCGGTCTGGGCGCGGGTGCGCCGTGAGGCGGAAGAAGCGGTGGGCCGCGAGCCAGAACTCGCAACCTTCATCTATTCCACCATTCTGCATCACGACACACTCGAAGCCGCCGTCATCTATCGGCTTGCTGAGCGGCTTAATCACGGCACCGTTTCCAGCGGGCTGATCCGCCAGGCTTACTTCGATGCGCTCAAGGACAGCCCGTCGCTTGGCGAGAGTTTTCGCGCCGACATCATGGCGATCTGCGATCGCGATCCGGCGACGCGTCGACTAATCGAGCCGGTGCTCTATTACAAAGGCTTCCATGCCATCCAGACGCATCGTTTGGCGCATTGGCTATGGGACAAGGGACGTCGGGATTTCGCCCTCTACCTGCAAAGCCGTTCCTCGGCCGCATTCCAGTGTGACATCCACCCGGCAGCAAAGATTGGCCGCGGCATTTTCGTTGATCACGCCACAGGCCTCGTAGTCGGCGAAACGGCCGTGATCGAGGACGACGTCTCGATGCTGCATGGGGTTACGCTCGGTGGCACGGGTAAAGAAGCCGGCGACCGTCATCCCAAGATCCGCTATGGCGTCATGATCGGCGCTGGCGCGAAAATCCTCGGCAATATCGAAGTCGGGCATTGCGCGCGCATCGCCGCCGGCTCGGTCGTGATCAAGCCGGTGCCGAATAATGTTACGGTCGCGGGCGTGCCGGCCAAAGTGATCGGTGTGGCCGGCTGCCCCGAACCTGCCCGTAGCATGGACCAGATGTTTCAGGGCGAGTCCTGACATCAGCGGAAGTTGACTGCGATTGTTGTGACCGCCGCTGCGTGCTATGCGGCTTGCGCTGGAGGTGCGCGGTGGACGTCCAAGAAGTCAGAAAACTCGACGCTTATCTCAAGAAGCTATTCGGTAATGCGCGTATTCGCGTCGTGCCGCAGCCGAGAAACGCAAAATCCGCCGAAGTCTATATCGGCGAGGAGAGAGTAGGCGATCTTAACATCGACGACGAAGATGACGACCTTTCCTATAATTTTCGAATGGAAATTGACGTCGGAGAGGTCAGTGAGATCGATCAGATCAAGCGTCTGGATGCCTACCTGAAGCGAAAATTCGACAATGAGGCGATCCGGGTCGTCCCTCGGGCGAGAAAGAGGGATTCGCTCGAGGCCTACCTAGGGGATGAGTTCATCGGCGTCATTTTTGTCGACGACGAGAAGCGGCGGCGGTTGTACATCCTTGAGCTGCCAATTCTGGATATGGACTTGGCCTGACGCGGTGGACCAGCGCTGCCGAGTTCAATGTCCCTGCGGATGCAATTGCGCCAGCAGCCGGTCAAACCCAGCCGAAACGCTCTGCCAATTTCCCAGCCAGTCGCGCGGGAAGCGCAAACTGATATCGGCGGCACCGAGGACGCGTTCGTGCATGCAGATGCCGGGCATAACGGCGCTATCGCGCGTGCAGAGGGTAAAAAACCGATCCGGATTACCGGCGAGGTAGATCAGGTCCTCGCCCTCGTAAGGCGTGCCGGCGCGGAAGGGGAGAACAGCCAATCCGGCCGCGCCGCGTACCGCCTGTGCTTCAACATAACGCGGATAGACATCGCGCAGTCGGTCGGCGGGCGACAGGAGAGAGCCCAGTGAGGCGATGGTTACAAACAGGCGCAGGCTGGGATCGCTTCCCGTTTTCGCGCTCGCACCGGCAGGAGGCGGAGCAAGCGATGGCCACTGAAACGCGAGATCGATGCGCTCGTGCGGTCCCGGATGGCGTTGCACCGCGGTGCGGATCGCTGCTGGCGGCACTTCGAACAGGGTGCCGGCGACTGTGATCGGAAGGGCGGGTGCAGTGAGTGCAATCGCGTCACTCGGCCAACGGGGCCACAGCACGTACGCGACGAAACTTGCGGCTACCAGCAAGGGCACAACGATGAGCGCAAACGGCAGCAGCACAAAGCCGCGCGACATGCGCTGAGTCCGGGGAGGGTGCGAGAGAGCTCGCGCTGTCATGTGCTCGGTACCGATAGCCTGCGAATCAATGGCAAGTATTGCACGCCGGGACGGCGCAAAGATGAGTCCAACTGTCACCCGGGCGTTAACCTTTCTTTAATCAATTCGTAGCCGAGCGCGCCATCGTCTGTAATGAGTTGGGCGCAGGAGGCGCGCCATGTTTGACTATGCGTGGCCGGTCGTTTCGTCGGAGGCGATCGAATCATTTTTCTCGCTGGCCATCGGTTTTTCCTTCGCCGGCTTGTGCGCCACCGGCTACCGGCTCTTCGCTGAACATTTCCCGAGCTTCCGATTGCTCGAGGTCGGTCCGGCCGCGGCGCGGTTTGCCTCAATACCGCTTTTGATGTTCTCGGCACCCTTCATCATCATGCGCAACACGCTGCGTGGTCAACGCATCGAGGGGCGCCGCGCCGAGTTTGTCATGGTTGCAACCGTGATCGCTGGACTGTGGAGCCTAATGTCCGGCACGGTCGTCGTGATGGCGCTGCAGGTGCTGCTCACCACTTGATTGAACTTGCATTATGGGCAGCTTGAGCTGTTGCGCTCTTAGCGAGCGTCGGCTGCCGCGGCTGTCCTGGGCGCGGCCGGCACCATTGTAGCCCCGGCAATGCGGACAAGATCGCCAGAGGCGATTCCGTCAGGCGGGCTTTCGATCACCCGATCCTCGGCGCTGAGCCCCGAACCGATCTCGACCTCTTTTCCGAGATCCCGTGAAATCGTGACGCGCTTGAGACGGACTCGATTGTGGTCCGAGACAGTAGCAACGAAAAGTCCGCTTTGATTGAAAATCAGCGCACTTGCCGGAACGTTGATGGCGATCCCGGGGTGCGGTAGTTCAAAGCTGACATTGGCGAAGTCGCCGGTCATAAGCTCCCCGGCGGCATTGTCGACCATGAGCAGCATCCTTGTGGTGCCGGAAGCGACATCGACGGCTTGCGCCGATGCCTGCACGGTCGCCGGAAAGGCCTTTCCCGGATATTCGGGGACTGAAATTCTCGCCTTTGTTCCGAGTTGTATGCTGGGTACGTAGTTCTCCGGGACGTTGACGTAAACTCGCACTTTGGTCGTGTCGGAAACAACAAACAAAGGCGGACCCGCGGCGCCGGCATTAATCAGTGCGCCGATGTCGGTATTGCGCGCGGTGACAAGCCCATCGAATGGCGCGGTAATTCGCTTGTAATGCTCGAGAACGCGCAAGCGATCGAGATTGGCCTGGGCGGCGTTTGCCAATCCGTCCTTGTTGGCCGCATCGGCTGCCCGCTGGTCGAGGTCGGCTTTCGAAATCGCGCCTGAGGGAATGAGTGTCTTACCGCGCTGCAGCGTCGCTTGCGCGAGCACGAGATTAGCCTGGGCACTGGCGAGTGCCGCTTGCGCCTGCATGATCTGCTGGTCGAGATCAGGTGCGTCGATTTCCGCGAGCAACTGTCCTGTCTTTACTGGCGTGCCGATATCGGCCGTCCAGTCTTTCACATAACCGCTGACGCGCGCGTAGATCTGTGCCTGGTTATAAGCTTCGAGCCGGCCGGGCAGATCCAATGTCGCACTCTTGCCGCGCGTGTCCGGCGGCGCGACCGCGACCACGGGTATCGCTTGTGCCTCGGTCCATTCGCTCAATTTCGCATCCGCTGCTCTGCGCGTAGTGAGGCCCATCACGACGATCGCGGCTGCTGCTCCTATAGCAACGAAAGCGGCAAACGCCAGCCTGCGTCGCGACACGATAGGCGGAGCCGACCTAGGCGGCATGCGGGTCTCCACTTGCCGCGATCTGGGGCTTGCGGCGGCGGTCGTGAAAAATGCTGAAGACGACCGGGACGAAAATCAGCGTCGCCACTGTAGCAAAAACCAGACCGCCGACAACGGCGCGGCCCAGCGGTGCATTCTGCTCGCCACCTTCGCCAAGCCCGAGCGCCATGGGTGCCATGCCGATGATCATCGCGAGCGCCGTCATCAACACCGGGCGAAAGCGCACGAAGCCGGCTTCGAGCGAAGCAGCAACCGCGTCGCCGCTTTGCTCGAGCCGTTCGCGGGCAAAGCTGATGACAAGAACGCTGTTGGCAGTGGCGACGCCCATGCACATGATGGCGCCTGTGAGCGCCGGAACCGACAGGGTCGTGTGCGTGGCGAACAGCGTCCACACGATGCCAGCCAACGCCGCCGGCAGGGCGGTGACGATCACGAATGGATCGCTCCAGGACTGGAAGTTCACGACGATGAGCAGGTAAATCAGGACGATAGCGCCCAGCAGGCCGAACAGCAGGCCGGAAAATGCGTTGTTCATGGTCGTGACCTGGCCGAGCAGGGCGACCTGTACGCCCTTCGGCACCTGCTTCGCGGCGGCGCTCATGACCCTCTGCACGTCATCAGCCACGGCGCCGAGGTCGCGGCCCTGGGTGGTGCCGTAGATTTGGACCATGGGCGTGATGTTGTACTGCGAATAGACCGCCGGCGTCGCCACGCGCTTGATGTCGGCGATGGCGCCGAGTGTTTGTGGGGCAATTCCGGGCGCGGTGATCGATATGTTTTTCAGCGCATTGAGCGAATCGATCTGATATTGCGGTGTCTGCATCACGATGGCGTAGTTCACGCCGTTGTGCGGGTCGAGCCAATAGGTCGGAGCGACTTGGTTGCTCCCGGCGAGATTGACGACCACGCTGTTAGCAACGTCGCGTTCGGTGACGCCGACATATTGCGCCCGCGTGCGGTCGACATCGACGTCGAATGCGGGATAGTTGAGCGCCTGCTGGATGCGCGCGTCGACCAGCCCCGGAATGTGACGAAGTGTGCCGAGCAGTTTCTCCGCAAAGCCGAAATCATTGGCGAGCGATGGACCGCGGATCTGCAGATCGATAGGCGCGGGCGCGCCGAAATTCAGGATTTGGCTGATGATGTCAGCCGGCAGGAACGAGAACGTCACGCCGGGAAATGCCGCCGGCAATCTTTCCCGCAACGTGCGCACATAGTCCGCGGTCGGGCGGTGGCCCTCGTTCAACGTGATCTGCACGTCACCATCGTTCGAACCGATGGTGCCGCTGGTGTTGTAGGTCATGTTAATGCCGCTGCCCGGCAGCCCGATATTGTCGACGACGGGCCCGAGATCTTCCGGCGGAATGATTTGGCGAATTGCCTTCTCGATAGAGGCGAACTTTTCCGCCGTTTCCTCGACGCGCGTTCCGGCGTGCGTTCGCGCGTGCATGAAGATCTGGCCGGCGTCGACTGTGGGAAAAAAGTCGCGGCCGAGGTAAGGCGTGAGGGCGAACGAGCCGACCACGAAGGCGAGAAAGCTGGCAACGAAGGCCGGCCGGTGCGCCAGCGCCAGGGCGAGCAGCTCGCGATAGATGAGGCGCATATGCTCGAATCCGCGCTCGAAGCCGCGCTGCAGGCGCACCAGCGGGTTGCGCGAGGCCGGCAGCGGTCCGTCTAGGCCGTGCATGTCGGTATGCGGCGCATGCGGGCGCAAAAGGTAATTCGCCAGCGTCGGCACCAGCGTGCGCGATAGAATGAATGAGCAGATCATGGCCGACATCACCGCTTCGGCCATCGGCACGAAGAGAAAGCGCGCTACGCCGGGAAGAAAGAACATCGGCACGAATACAATGCAGATGCACAAGAGCGAGACGAACGCCGGCGTGACGATCTGCGCCGCGCCGTCTAGGATCGACGTCTCGACAGGCTTTCCCTGTTCGAGGTGATAATTGATGTTTTCGATGGTCACCGTGGCGTCGTCAACGAGAATGCCGACGGCGAGCGCGAGCCCGCCCAGCGTCATGATATTGAGGGTTTCGCCGAGCGCCCACAAAGCGGCGATCGAGGCCAGCACCGAGAGCGGAATAGAAGTCGCGATAATCAGCGTCGAGCGCCAGCTGCCGAGGAAGATGAGGATCATCAACGCGGTCAGCGTTGCTGCGATCATGCCTTCGCGGATGACACCGTTCACCGCCGCGGTGATGAAGATCGATTGATCTCCGATCCGCGCGACCTTCAGGTTGCTCGGCAAAATATCCTTGACCTCTTCGAGTTTCCGTTTGATGCCGCTAATGATGGCGAGCGTCGATACCGAGCCGTTCTTGAGCACCTGCATGAGCACAGAACGACTGCCGTTGACGTGGACGATGTTGGTCTGCGGCGGATTGCCGTCGCGCACATGGGCGATATCGCGAATGTAGACCATCGCGCCATTGACGCTCCTGATTGGTAGGTCGCCGAGATCGGAAATCACCGACGGTGCGCCGTTGAGGTTGATGGCGTATTCGAACGAGCCGATCTTCTCCATTCCCACCGGCGTGATGAGATTTTGGGCCGCGAGCGCATTGGCAACGTCCTGGCCGGACAACCCGCGCGCCTGCATCGCCCGCGCATCGAGGTCGATCTGCACCTCGCGCAGCTTGCCGCCGTAGGGCAACGGGATTGCGGCTCCGGGAACGGTAACGAGAGGCGTGCGCAAGGTGTTGAGGCCGATGTCGGCCAGCGCCTGCTCGGTCAGCCCGGACCCGGACAACCCGAGCTGGATGATCGGAACCGTTGAAGCATTGTAGTTGAGGATAAGCGGCGGCGTCGTGCCCGCGGGCATCAGCTTGAGCAGTGTCTGCGAGATCGCGGTGATTTGCGCATTCGCGAGCCTGATATTGGCGTTGGGCTGGAAGAACACCTTGATGATGCCAAGCCCGTTATACGATGTGGCCTCGATGTGCTCGATGTCGTTGACCGTCGTCGTCAGCGCGCGCTGCGACTGCGAGGTGATGCGACCAGCCATGTTTTGCGGCTGGAGCCCGGTGTACTGCCAGATGATCGCAATCACTGGAATGCGAATATCCGGAAAGATATCGACGGGGGTCCGCAACGCCGCGAGCGGGCCGATGATCAGGATGGAGAGGGCGAGAACGACGAACGTATGAGGCCGTCGCAATGCAATGCGAACGAGCGCGATCATGCGGTAAAGGTATCCCCGTCCATGGCCAGCGGCATGACTGCGCCAACGTGGCGAGCCCGCTGATGCCCCCGCTCAATCGCACGATAAATCTGATCCCGGCAATAAACAATGACGAAGCCCGTTGGCGCGTTCTTTATGCCGCACGATGCGGAAGACGGCGAGCCAGGCGTCAGCCCTGGAAAGCGCTGAATTCCGATCGTCCAAAAGGGTGCGGGCGGCTCTTGGGGGAGAGCCGCCCGCGCGCGAACCCGGTCTGGGGACGGGGAGGGGTGGGGACGTGACCGGGCTCGCGGAACTTTCCTTTTGCCTGTTGCGCGCTCAGGGTACAGATGAGGTCAGGGTCGGCGAATTCGGCTCGCCGAGCGACAGCCACACATTGGGATCGAACTGCGCCTGACGTTTTACGAAGCGGTATCCGGTGTTGGACCAGAGCAGAACGTCGTCGCGCATATTGTCGAGAATGAATTCGCCCTGGTTGGTTTTGACGGTCAGCACGGCATGGCCGGCACCGTTCTGATCGAGCACCACGGTCATCAGCAGCGCCTCGCGCGGCCAACCTGCGTCGATAAGCATGCGGCGTTTTTCCAGAGCATAGTCCTCGCAGTCGCCGTACCCGTCATCGGGGTAATTCCAGCGCTCGACCACGCCCCAGTGAGCAAGGTCGGTGATCGGCGTGATGTTTGTGTTGACCCAATGATTGACACGCACGAGGTCGTTCCAGATTTGCTCAGACAGCACGACGTCGCGCGGTACGGTGGGCCCGGTCTTGCACTCTGGATCGTATTCACCGCAGAACTGCCCCCAGCCTGCTGGCGGGCTTGTCTGCTGTCCGACAGTGATGAACAGCGCTTCGTCCTGCGCGGTGCTCGCCTTTGGGCAGCCAAGCAACGCCAGCGCCACGATGCCAGCAGCGGCACCGCGCTTGAGGATTGCCTTTGCACCCGAACCCATAATGACCCCTTCCCAACCTGTCGGGGTCACGTTTCGCACAAAGCTTTTGCAGCGCGGCTAAATTGGTTGGCTCAATTTGAAGTAAAGCTGAGTCAAGAAAAGCCGAAAGACGCCTACAGAGGTCGGAATAATTTTATAAATTCGATCTATTCGAATTTGAATAAAATTCTGGCGATGCTCGCGCGAACGGCGTCGCCGCCGCGTTTTTAATGCCATTGCCGCGCTCGATGCGTGTCATAATGTACTTCTATTCGAGCTACATTACACGGCATCCAGGGCTGAGCCGGCGGGATCCAAGAACTGAAATTATCGGCATGGCGTTTACGCAGCGGTGACCTTAGCACTGGATCGAGTAAACAAAGCGCGGTCGGCAGTCGATTGGAAATGCTGCGCTACCGTACGATGCTCCGCGCTTCCCACTCGCGCTTCCCTTGAGCCGATCCAGGCAGAGACAGATGAGCCTCAGGTCGTAATGAAAAATCAGCGTCAGCAGTGCGCCACGCCAGCCGACGGTACGATGAGAGAATGGCAATAGGTTTTTAGCTTACGCTCAGAATGAGCGAGCCGCTCAGCCGCCGCAGACGTTCTCTTCTAGAAAGTCGGGATGCTGGAGCCTGGTGAACTCGATGGCAAAGCCGTCTTCGAGATGGCGGACGACGCGGCCCTGGACCTTGCCGAGTGTGACCAACGCACCAATCGGTGGCCGCTGATCGCTGGCGATGCCGGCGCCCGATTGCGATACGTCAATAATGCGACAGGCTAGGTTGACTCCGTTCGGCATGATCAACCGGCCGATCGGGTTGCGCGGTACGATGCGGCCGTGGCGACGGTCTTCAGGCAGGCCGAGGATCTGACGATTGGCAAGCCAGGTAAGTTGTGCGGCGAGCTTGTCGCGCTTGCGCGCCGTCGCCGAGATCGTCATGGCGAAACCGTTTTGAAACGTCCGCGCGATGTGGCCTTCGAGCCGGCCGAGGTGATCCACATAGGCGATGATGCGCTCGCCCGGAGTGCCGGCAACTGGAGCGATCAAAGCCATGCCGCCCGGAGACATGTTCACCACTTGGCAGGGAAATTCGCGTCGGTCAGCCAGCATGTAGCGGCCAAGCAAATTGACTCGTACGCGCTGGAAGCGGCGGCGCTCAGCGCTGAGCCCCCGTATGCTCGGTATTCGTTCCGCCAGCGCCATTCGGTGATTTGCCCGCGACCGTTTGCGGGGCAAGCCTAGGCGGGCCGTATTAACGGCGCGTTAGCCGCCGTCCATCCTACGGTATGCAGTTCGGCTTTAAAAATGACGATTTAGGAGCGTCCGCCATCATAGACGACCAAACCGCGCCGGCTGCGCGGACTGAGGAACCGCGGCAGCAGCCGCTTTTCGACCGCGGCACCGATATGCCGGCGACTGCCGAGCGTCAAAGCACCGATCGGATTGAGCCCGATGGATTGCGGGATTTTGAAGGGTGCCAGCACGCCGATGGTACGAGCCAGGCTGGGTCGGCTGGCACTTAAGGGAAGCAGCAAAAGCTCCAGTTCGACCAATTCTCCAGCCGCGCCATGTGCGGTCACGCCGGCTACAGTGCCCACCCACTCGTCAGCCAGGATGGCAAGCAGATCGAGGATCGTT
>Ga0335078_10011409_pt1 | contig 13174 bp, 9 predicted proteins | sample Lox_Sample_32_FD_206711 | JGI IMG/M metagenome (GOLD analysis project Ga0335078, IMG submission 206711) | Soil microbial communities from Loxahatchee National Wildlife Refuge, Florida, United States - Lox_Sample_3.2 | ecosystem: Environmental > Terrestrial > Soil > Wetlands | place: USA: Florida... | reverse complement strand
AGAGCTTTTTCGCCGTGCCAATGGGCATGGCGGAGTGCACGCCGAACTTGCGGGCTTCGTAGGATGCGGCGGACACCACGCCGCGCTCGTTTGGCTGGCCGCCTACCACCACGGCCTTGCCCTTCAGGGAGGGATCGAACAGTTCTTCGACGGAGACGTAAAAGGCATCCATGTCTACGTGGAAGTAGGTTTTCAATCGATGCCTAACTTTCGTAGGATGTGTTTTGCGAGAGACTCGTTGATCTCACTATGACGTGGAATCGGCTGAGAGGCGTTCGTTTGGGGATTGTGATACCAATCGTGTTTGCCGCCGTGCCGGATCAGCAAACATCCGGCTTGTTCCGCTTTTCGGACGAGATCAACCCGTTTCATTCCACAGCAAGCTCGGCGATGCTGCGGACGCCTGGGATCTCACCACTCGTCAAATCCCGGTACAGGTCACGAAGGTTGTCTTCGAGATCGCTCAATGACTCGCCTTGCGTGAGGTAATCGGGAAACTGTTCAAAATAACCGAGCCACGTTTCCCCATCCTGCCAGCGGACGTAGCGGGCTGTGCTCATACAACGATTGTATAGCGAACGGTCGCTTCATCAGGGCGGGCTGCATTCGTCGGCATAATCCCAAGCCATACAAGTAAGTCTTCATTTGATACCCAGCTTCCGCAAAATGTGCCTTGCGAGGAAATCCCTGGTCTCCCGGTGGCGCGGAATCGGTGGAGATGCACCGGTTTCGGGGGTGTGATACCAATCATGCCGGCCGCCGTGCCGAACCCAGGCACACCCGGCTTGCTCGATCCTGCGGATGAGATCAATCCGTTTCATTCCACGGCGAGCTCGGCAATACTGCGGACGCCTGGAATCTCACCACTGCGCAAATCCCGATACAAATCGCGAAGATTCTCTGCGAGTTCGCTTAAGGATTCGCCCTGCGTCAGGTAGTCCGGAAACTGCTCGAAGCAGCCGAGCCACATATCGCCTTCCTGCCAGCCAACGTAACGGGCGGCGGCGCTCATATCTGTATTCTACAGACTGCCGTCTGGATTGGGGAGGCTACCGAGGCTGACGGGCCAAGGGACGGCCTGGTGGAGTTGGCTGAGTTCTTTTGAGGCCCAGGAACTTCGGGCCATCCATACTCGCCGGCGTACAGCCTCAGAACGTCAACTGCAATTGCAAATCGACCTTGCGATTGTAGGAGTTCGGTGCGCCGCCATGCATCATCACGATGAGGCCGCCGAGACTGCGATACTGGCCGAAATACGGGGATGACAGGTCGCCATCGGGAGGCGCGAAGTTGGCGCGATTGAGCGCATTCAGCGTGGTGGCGCTCAGAGTCAACCGGTAGCGCCTTGTGGCGCCTGTGGAGAACATTCCCGTGGGCAAACCGGCGTGGCCGCCGCCGGCATCGGATATGCCGCTGCGCCCCTCGCGCCCGAATTCCCAGGTGTGCGCGACGCGCAGCGCGACGTTGACGTCCGCCGGTCCGCGGCCGTAATTGCGCTCGATGGTGGCCGCTCCGGGCGGTGGGTCGAGCTCGAAACAGGCACTCGCCTGGCATCCCGCGGGAGCGCCGGGGACGAGCGAGGGCCGGGCTTCCGGAGTTCCGGTGAGATCGGGATCGAGCCCGGTAGCGATGTCGTACGGCGTACCGCTGTTGGCGACGAAGAATGGGCTGACGGTCCACTTTCCAGGGAGCGGCACCGTCGCGCCGAGCACGAGGCGATGGCGGACATCGCCATAGGTGGAAGGCCCCCATTCGGCGCGCAGATTGTACGGGTCGGCGGGCAAGCCTTCGTTGTCGTCCTGGCCATACGAGAGCGCGTAAAAGCCGAAGAGGAACAGCCGGCGCCACTGCAGGTTGATGTCCGCTACCAGTTGGTGCTGCCGGCTCACTCCCGACGATTCGGTGAGCAGACGAATGGCCGGGTCCCCGAACGGATAGACGCCGCCGACCGGCGTGTTGATGTTTCGCTGATTGGCCAGATGCACGCCGCGGCTTTCGATTTCCGTCAGCGAAATGCGCGAGCGCGCGTTCAATTGCCGCTCCACTCCGGCGCTCGCCTGGTAGAGACGCGCGGCTGCCAGGCCGGTGGCTGCCGGCTGCAATTCCTGAGGCTGCCCGCCGGCCGCGAGATCGGCAACCGATGGAACGGCCGGAAAGAACAGCGGATTGAGAATCAGATATGACGGCTGCGTCACACCGTTGTAGCGCAGCCGATTGAGCGATGTCGCCATCGGAATGCGATTGTAGAACGTGCCGGCGCCGGCGCGCACAACCGTTTTGCCGAGTCCCCAGGCCACAGCCGCGCGCGGCGCGAAATCCAGGCGGCCGCCGAAATTGCTCTGCGTTTCGTAGCGCAGGCCGTAGCTGACGGTCACGTTGGAACGTGCGCGCCAATCGTCGCCAACGAAGGCGCCCAAGTCGGCCTGGCGTACCTGCGTCACGGGGTCGCCGGCGTTGCGGCTGAATTGCGCGGGCGCGCCGGCCTCGTATTGCGCCAGCGTATAAAACGTGAACGTGCCGGCGAAATTACTCCGCGAGGTATCGGTAAGCCGCGCGTCGCGTACGCGCGCGCCCCATTTCAGCGTGTGCTTGCCGGTGGAGTAGATGGTGAGGCTCGAGGCTTCCCAATTTCCGGTGACGTTGCCGGAATCGCCAATGGGCGCGCCGCCGGCGGAGAACGCGCCCACTACATCGATGGCTGGAGCGCCGTTCGCCGCCGTGGCCCAATCGGTGTACCGTAGATACTGGAATCGCGTCTCGGTGACCATCCGCGGATTCAGGGTCGCTGTCTCGGTAATCTGCGCGGTCTGCTCGCGCTGCGCTTCGTGATAGGCCTGCGACGGCAGATTGAAGCCGCCCACGCCCTGGTTGTCGAGCCCGTTCCAGACCTGCTGATAGCGCACGGTGAGATTGTTGCGATCGTCGATAGCGTAGTCCACGCGCGGGCTCACCGCCGTGCGCGATTGCGGCGCGGGGAACGTCTGGTTGAGCGGGCCACTGGGCGTGGCCGCCAGAATGATGTCGTTATCGCCGATCTTGCGCTCCTCGAGATCGAGCGTGAACGACGCCTGGTTCTTCCGCAGCGGCCCGGCGACTTCCATGCCATACAATTGCGAGCGGTACGGCGGCTTTTGCGCGGCGAGCGGATTGCGGGTGTCCAGAGCGCTGCCGTTTTGCGACGTCAGCGCCTGTCCGTGGAGCGATTCGCTGCCGGCTTTGGTGAAGATATCCACGCGCGAGAATCCCGGCCGGTCGAGCTCCGGCGCGAACGGATTGGAATTGATGCGCACTTCGCGGATGGCGGATTTTGGCGGGAGGTTGCCGCCCGTGAATCCGTCGATGAAGACCTGCCCGCCATCGGGACCGGGCGCGGGACCGGCCAGCGCCTGCAACTCCAGGGCGAGCTCGTCGGGATCGTCGGAGAGCGCTGCGATCTGCCGCTCACCCAGCACCACCGCGCTGCCGTCCGATTCCGGCTCGGTGCTCACGCGTCCGCTGTGGCCCTCGACGCGGATGGATTGGGGCGCGGTTTGAATCACCAGGCGAACGTCCGCAATCGCGGCTCCATCGATCGCCAGTTGTTTGCTCGCCACGGCAAAACCCTTCGCCGTGACCTTCAGCCAATACCGGCCCGGCGCGAGGCGCGGGAACGAGTACTCGCCGCCATTGCCGGTGCGCGCGTGCTTACTGCCCGCGGTCCCATCGAGCGCGACAGCCGCGCCGGGCACCGCCGCGCCGGAAGGATCGGTCACCGCGCCGCGCAAGCTGCTCTGCGCCAGGGCGCTCGCGGCGCAGAGCAGCAAAGTGAGGAGCGGCCTCATTGCAGGATCGCCGGCAGGCTGAATCCGCCCGGACCGCTCATGGCGCCGCCATGCATCTTGTTCAGCGCCTCCGCGGGACTCAAGCCCTGAGCCTGGGATTGCGCCATCTGAATCAACGGGTCGACATTGGCGATCACCATGATGCCGGTGACTCTGCCCGGCTGGCTGCCGCGCGTGCTGGTGACCACCACGGAAGAACCGATTTTCAGATCGCCGGGCGAGCCCGCTGGCAGGCTGAGCAACATCTCGGTGAAATTGGCAGGCTGATGCTCGCCGTGTCCGCCGCCCATTTCGCGTAGGTCGGGGATCTTTTTCAGTTGCGTGTCCGCGGTGAGCCGTACCACGAGGGGCTGCTTCGACGCGAGATCCACGAGCTTCAGTTCATGCTTTTCATGATCTACTTCAGTCACCGTGCCAAGCGTGGTCAGAAAGGTGCCGAACACGACGTCGTCCGCCGTGACGTGGCTGGCGTCCGCGCTGCGATCACCGCGCGCGCGCACCTGGTCGCCGACGGCGATTTCGGTGGCGGAGGCGGGCTTGGCATCGGCGAATTTCACCGAGTCGGGCGAGTAGCGGCGGACCTTGGTGTTCGCCGTCAGAACGAGGGTCGTGCGCTGCGCGCCTGCGGGCGAACGCGTTTCGATGACAATGTCGTCGCCGTCGCGCGCGGCCACCACGCCGGTGATGCCGCGTTTTTCCCAATCGAGCCGTTCCGCCGCGTTGCGGCGCGCGATTTCATTGGCGGAAACCACCACGATGCGGCGCGCCTCGTCCATGCCCGCCACGAACGAGACCAGCACGCGATCGTCGCGCGCCACGTCGGCAATTCGCGCCGGCAGGGCATGCGTCAAATCCTTCTCGCCCGGCGCGGCGAGCAGCACTTCCGTATCGGCGCTGAACTTCACCCACACGGCGCTCCCGTCGTCCGGTTTCACGCCGAGTTCGAGCGAATGCACGTGGAAATCGGTCACCGTTCCGAGGATTGTCCTGGATGCGGCCTCGGTGCGATCGCGCGTGGCCGACCATGCACCGCCCATCTCATGGGTGCCGGTCATTTTCGTTCCATCCACCGTGCCGGAAAAACTGATCGTCCCGGCCTCCGTGCTCAGGCCGAACGAGACTTTGTTCCCGTCGACCGTTCCCGTGCCTCCGGCAGTGCCGAAGAGTTCGGTGGTGTACGTAAGGTCAATCGCGGCGCCGTTCTGCTTGATCGTAAAAGGCCCGTCGACGGTGCCGTGCGGGGTTTCCACGGACATGTGCCAACTGCCGGCGACCTTGGCGGGTGCGGAAGGCTGCGCCCAGGCGGCCAGTGAAAAAGCGAATGCGAAACACAGAATGTTCTTCATATGGCGACGATAAGACGGGCCGGTGGCGCGGCTCAATGGAAATGGGGCGGGCGCGAAGAGGCAATCGCGGGCGCGGAATTTGCAGGTGCGAGCGCGAGACGGAACGGGGAGCCGCGGCGGCCGGGAACGCGGTTCGTTTTAGCGCGCCTGCGCCTTCACAACCCCGGAATTCGCTGCCGGAACGACCGTGCCTGCCGCTCGCTCACCACGATCTCGGTGGCATTCGCGTCCGCCATGAGGAGCAGGAAACCGCTTTTGAAGTAGGGCCGAATTTCCTTGATGCGGGCGACGTTCACCAGCACCTCGCGGCGCGCGCGAAAGAATTGCTCCGCCGGCAACGCCGCCTCCAATTCCGCGAGCTGCGAGTTGACCCAGAACGTATCGTCGGCTGTGTGCGCCTTCACGATGCCGTTTTCCACCTGGAACCACAAGATCTGTTCCGGTGCGATCAGCAGCATGCGGTCGCGCTTGCGGCACACCACCTGGCGCATGCGGCGCGCCGAATCGCCGGCAATCCTGCGCAGACGCTGGCCCTCGCGGGCGCGTTCTTCGCTGCCGGCGAGCTTGCGGGCGCGGTCCACGGCCTGCGCCAATCGCTCCGGCTCTACGGGCTTGAGCAGATAGGCCAGCGCGTTGGCTTCGAACGCGGCGAGCGCGTGCTGATCGTAACCCGTCACGAAGATCACCAGGGGCGCGATGTCACGAGGCAGCGAGTGCAGTACCTCGAAGCCGGCGAGTCCGGGCAGCTCGATATCCAGGAACAACAGGTCAGGCCTTAATTCCTCGATTTTGCGCACTGCCTCCAGGCCGTCGCGCGCTTCGCCGGCGATCTCCAAATCGGGGTACACGGCGAGCAGGCGCCGCATGCGCGCGCGCGCCGGTTCCTCATCGTCCACAATCAGGCATTTCATTCCGTCACCGCCTGGCCGCGCGGAATCCGCACCGTCACCCGGCATCCCCCGCCCTCGCGCGCTTCTAAAGACACCGAAGCGCGATCCTGATAGAGTGTGGCGAGCCGCTCCGCCACGTTCACCAGCCCGACTCCCTGCGATTCGCGCCGCTCGCCGAGCCCCATGCCGTCGTCTTCCACGCGCAGTTGCAAAAACCCGTCCTCCGCCGATACCGAGATGGTCAGATGGCCCGGACCCGGCTTTGGTCCGAGCCCGTGCTTGAGCGCGTTTTCCACCAGGGGCTGCAGGATCAGTGAAGGCACGGCTTCGCCGGCCAGCGCCGGATCGACGGCGATCTCCACGCGCAGGCGGTCGCCGAATCGCGCCTCCTCAATGTACAAGTATGCGCGCAGAAATTCGATCTCGTCGCGGATGGTGGTGAGCGGGCGGCTGGAGTGCGCCAGCACGTGGCGAAACACGCTCGCGAGGCGCAGCGTCATGGTCTCGGCGCGCCCGGGATCGCGCACGATGAGGTCGGCCACGGTGTTCAGCGAATTGAAGAGGAAGTGCGGATTGACTTGCGCGCGCAGGGCGCGGAGCTCGGCTTCCGTCACCTGCTGGACGAGGAGCGCTTCGCGGCTCTGCCGCTCGATGGCGTCGCGCTCGCGCGCGAGGGCGTCGATGCGATTGCCGTGCAATGCCGCGATGGCGCGCAGGTAATCGACATCGTTCGAGACCAGTCCGGGACGCGCCGGTCCGGGAACTGCCAGAAGCGCGTGCGTCACGTGCCCGCTGGTGGCGATCGGGACGAGCACTTCGCCGGCGCGCTCCACGGTCTCGCCCTCGATCAGCGCCGCGGGAAAGCCGCCGTAGCCGGCCGGAATCACGCGCGCTTCGCTCAATTCGAGCGGGCGGCGCGCGGCGTCCTCCACGGCGCCGGCGATCTCCCTCTCGTCGTGCAGGTCGCGCAACCTGGCCGCGAGCGCGCGCGTTTCCGCGCGATAATCGGGAGCGCGAAACAGCCAGCGATTCACCTGTTTCCCGACACGCTCATCGACGAATGCGATGGAGAACAGCAGGGCGTTAACGCTCAGCACCAGCATGAAACCGTGGATCGCGGCGGGGAATCGTGCCTGGTGAACCACTTCCCAGGTGGTGGGCGCGGTGGTGATGGCGGCGAGGAAACCCGCCCAGAGGGCCGCCAGCAAGATCCGTACGGCATAGCGTATGAAGCGATCGGCCAGGCGAAAACGCGCGAAGAGGAGGAAGGTGCACAGCACCATCAGCAGAATGAAATGCGCCGCCACCCCCAAAAGCAGCCCGTGAGATTCCCGCGGCAGCATCATTAACGCCACGATGCCGAGCGCGGCGACGATGAACATGGAAGGAAAATAAACCGCGCGCGGGGTGGACCGCCGGCGCAGCACGATGGCCGCGCCGAGCACCAGCGCGATTCCGTCGTTGAGGGCGGTCGCGCGCACCATCGCCTTGATGGGGAATGCGAGCGACCATAACATCGCGGCGATCGCGGCCGCCGAAAAGCCGGCGCAGATCTGCAAAGCGCGCGAAGCCGTCTTTTGCCAGGGAAGCGCGGCGAAAGGCCTCCAAACCATGAGGATCGCGACCGGAAACACGGCCGCACCCGAGTATTGCAGGGCTTGGGCGAGCAACACTTCGCGGGAGTGCCGATCCATTCCCGCCGCGAGCATGAGAATCGCCGTAAGCCCGCCGGCGCTCCAGAGAATTCCGCACGCGGCGAAAAGAATGTTGGCCACCGGAGTTCCCGGAAGCCGCGCGGCCCGCAAGGTCAGCACCAGCAGGACGGTGGTGATGAGCAGCGAGGTAGTGAAATGGATGAGATCGGCAGTCAGGCCGCTACTCGCCGTAACCGTGACATGCAATTCCCCCAGGATAGCCGCCACAGCAGCGCGCGTCCAGTAAAGCACAACGAGCGCGGAAAAATCGCCGCTGAGCGCGGGCGTCAAAGCCGCGGGCGCCTAACGAACTACGGTCGCGGTCCGTCCAATTGCTCTAAGGCCGGTCCAATGCTCACAGCCGTCACTCGCGATATTCAATATTCCTTCCGCACGTTGCAGCGCAATCCGGGATTCGCCGGCGTTTCGGTGCTGGCGCTGGCGCTGGGAATTGGCGCCAATAGCGCCATCTTCACCGTGGTGAATTCGGTATTGCTTCAGCCGCTGCGCTTCGACCGCCCCGGCGAGCTGATCGTCGTGCGGGAGCGAAATCTGAAGGCCGGCTTTCCGGAGTTTTCGCTTTCGCCGGGTAATTATCTGGATTTTCGCGATCACAATCACAGTTTTTCGGGCATCGCGGCGTTCACGGGCCGCGGCTTTAACCTGGCCGGCGGCACCGAGCCCGAACGGCTCAGCGGCGCCGCCGTCACCATCGACTTCTTTCAGGTAATGGGCCGCCACCCCATCCTGGGCCGGGAGTTTGCGACGGCGGAAGGACAGTTCAACGGTCCGAATGTGGCGGTCCTCGGCTACGGTCTGTGGCAGCGGCGTTTTGCCGGCAGCCGGGACGCAATCGGCCAAACGTTCAAGATGAATGAGCAAATCTACACGGTGGTGGGAGTGATGCCGGCCGACTTCGAATTTCCGGGCCACTCCCAACTGTGGACGCCGCTCACCATGAATACGCAAAACTGGCAGCAGCGCGGAGGTCATTATCTCGGCGGCATCGGCCGTCTGAAGCCCGGCGCAACCCTTGCCGGCGCGCAAGCCGACCTGAATGCCATTGCCGCCCGCGCGGAGCAGCAGTTTCCCGCCAGCAACCTGGGTTGGGATACCAACATGCGCACGTTGCAGGAGCAGACGGTGGGCAAGGTCCGGCCTCTGATGATCACCTTGAGCGCGGCCGTCGGGTTCGTTCTGCTGATTGCCTGCGTCAACCTCGCCAACCTGCTGCTGTCGCGGTCCACCGGGCGCCGGCGCGAAATCGGCATCCGCGGCGCGCTGGGCGCCGGGCGCGGACGGCTGGTGCGGCAACTGCTCACCGAAAGCATCCTGCTCGCCTTGCTCGGCGCGGTATTGGGATTGGTGCTGGCCAGGATCGGCGCCGGTCTCCTGGTGAATCTGGGCCCCAATATTCTCCCGCGCGCCAAGGAAATCGCCCTCGATTGGCGTGCGCTGGCGTTTACCGGCGCGATCGCGGTGCTCACCGGCCTGCTCTTCGGCGTCGCTCCCGCGATGCAGATGGCGAGTTCGGACCTGATGGCGTCCCTGCGCGAGAGCGGGCGCGGCAACGCCATCGGATTCCGCCGCAATCGACTGCGCAGCGCGCTCATGGTGGGTGAAGTGGCTCTGGCGCTGGTCCTGCTCTCCGGCGCCGGCCTGCTGATGCGCAGTTTCTATCGGCTGGAATCGGTCGATCCCGGTTTCGACCCGCACGGCATTCTCACCTTTCGCACCAATCTTCCGGACGCGAAATATCACACCGACGAATCGGTGGCGGCGTTTTACCGGCGCGCGCTGGAACAGATTCGCGCCGTCCCGGGCGTTTCGGCGGCCGGCGCCGCGCAGATCTTTCCATTGTCCGGCAGCGATTACATCCTGTCGTTCACGCAAATCGGCAAACCACCGGTGGAGCGCGGAAACGAACCCAATGCCGCGTACTACGCGGCCTCGCCCGGCTACCTCAGCTCGCTGCGGATTCCGCTCGAGGCCGGCCGCGATTTCAATGAGCACGACGACGCCGGCGCGCCTGCCGTGGCGATCGTCAGCGAGTCGATGGCGCGCCAGTTCTATCGCCACGAGAATCCGCTGGGTCAGCGCATTCAAGTGGGAGGCTCTGACGCCAAGCCGGCGGAAATCGTCGGCATCGTGGGCGACGTTCGCGACCAACAATTGGAATCGCAAGGCCGGGCGGCGATCTACCGGCCTGCCGCGCAGGATCCCTTCGGCTCGATGTATTTTGCGGTGCGCACGGCGGGCGATCCCGAGGCGTCCATCGGCGGCATTCGCACGGTCATCCGCGGGCTTGACCCCGAGCTTCCCCTCGACGCGGTGGGCACGGTGGACAACCTGGTGGCGACGTCGCTCTCGCAGCGCCGATTCGCCATGCTGCTGATGGCGGTTTTCGCGGCTCTCGCGCTGGTGCTGGCGATGATCGGGATTTACGGCGTTATCTCCTATTCGGTGACGCAGGCGACGCAGGAAATCGGCATTCGCATGGCGTTGGGAGCTGGACGCGCGCACGTGCTGCGCCTTGTCTTCGGGTATTCGGGCATGATGTTAGCCGCCGGGCTGGTGTTGGGGCTCGGCGCCGCATTTTTCGCTGGCAGATTGCTCGCCGCGCAGCTTTTTGAGACCAGGTCGACCGACCCGGCCACGCTTGCGGCCGTCGCTCTCGCCCTGCTCGTCACCGGGCTCGCCGCATCTCTGGTTCCCGCCTGGCGCGCCATGCGAGTCGATCCGCTGGTGGCTCTGCGCAACGAATAACCGTCGAGCCCCCCAGCCCACAGACACACTTGCGCCACAGTAAACTAATGCTGGAGGGCGCCTCATGAGCATTTCTCTTCCCCGCCGCCGATTTTTGCAGGCTGCCGCCGCAGGCAGTCTTTTCGCCACCAGGTTGGAAGCGGACGTTCCCGACAACCAGGCTCCGGCGCCGCCATCCGGCCGGATTCGCTTCGGCATGATCGGAGTCGGCATGCAAGGCTCAGGCTTACTGCGTACGGCAATCGATCTTCCGGGCGTGGAATGCGCCGGCGCGGCCGATCTGTGGGATGGGCGGCACACGCTGGCGAAGGAGATCACCAACAACCCCAGCCTGCCCGTCACGCGGCGGTACCAGGAACTGCTCGACCGCAAAGACATCGATTGCATCGTCGCCGCCGTTCCGGACCACTGGCATCGCCGCGTGGTGGTGGACGCGTGCAAAGCGGGCAAGGACATATACTGCGAGAAGCCAATGTCGCACACCATCGAAGACGGATTTGCGATGGTGGAGGCTGCGCACGCCAACCACCGCGTGGTGCAGATCGGCTCGCAGCGCGTCAGTTCGGCTCTGTGCGCGAAGGCGCGGCAACTCTACCACGAGGGCGCCATCGGCGATGTGGAGTTCGTCGAACTCACCATGGGGCGCAACGACCCCAATGGCGCGTGGGTCTATCCGCCTCCGGACGCCACGCCGCAGACCCTCGATTGGGATACCTGGCTGAACGATGCGCCGAAGATCCCCTTCGATCCCGTGCGCTTCGCGCGCTGGCGCTGCTGGCGCGAATACGGCACCGGCGTGGGGGGCGACCTCATGGTGCACCTGTTGAGCGGCATGCTTTTCACGCTCGGCTGGAACGAGCCGCCGCTATCCGCCGCCGCGCTCGGCGGAATTTTTCGGTTCAAGGATGGCCGGAACATGCCCGACACGCACCTGGTGCTGCTCGACTATCACGGCGTGCCGGTATACGTGCGGCTCGATCTGTGCTCGGCGAGCCCCGAGACAGCCCGTTTCTACGGCCCCAAAGGAATCCTGGAAGCGACCGGCGGAGAACTGCGCCATATTCCGCAGGCCGGCGTCGACACGGCGCCCAGCTACTACTCCGGCGGATTTCCGGCGAAGGAGCGCGAGCAGTACGTGCGGCAGTGGCGCGCGGAACATGCGGTCCCGCCGGGCAAGGAGCCCGTGATGGAGACAACAGCATTCCAGGGGGAGGACTGGGACAATCTGCGCCCGCACTTATGGAATTTCTTCCAGGCCGTGAAGACGCGGGGCACCGTAGCCGAAGATGCAGTCTTCGGCAATCACGCCGCCATCGCCTGCCACATGGCGAACGAATCCTACTTCCGCGGGGCGCCGGTCCATTGGGATCACGCGGCGCACAATATCCGGGCGTAGCGGGGCGGGGCAGGAGTTGCAAAAGCACCGCTCCCTCGCGTCACGGCTCAGCACGGAGAGACTGGCTCAGTGCGAGCCGTCGCGCAGCGCCGCGACGTTGATGGTATCGCCGCCCGAGCCGTTGGGATATGCCTGCCGGGCAATTTCCTCGGCCTTCTTCTGAAATGCCTTTGCTTCTCTCTTGTGACCGGTATGCTGCAAGATGTAAGCGTAGTTGGCGAGGCAAAGAGCCAGGGTTGGGTGATTCGGTTCTTCGATCTCCTCCGCCAGGTCGACGGCCTGGCTGGCAAGGGCCGCCGCTTCCTTCGTCCGCCCGGCGCGGAAATAGAGCGAGGCCAGCGACGTCGAAGCATTCGCCAATTGCGTCGTGTTCGGCGGTAAACAGGCGGTGCGCAGGATCTGGCAGGCGCGTTCGGCCGGAGCCACCGCTTCCGCATATTTGTGCTCGGCGGACAACAGCGCGGCGTATGCAAGCAGACCACCCGCCAGGCGAGGGTGGTCGGGCCCATATTGGGTTTCCAGCAGAACCTGCCCCTCGCGAAGGAGTTCTGCGGATTCGTCATACCTGTGCTGCATCATGCACGCGAGGGCAAGATCCTGGTCCGCTCTTGCGATCAAGCGCGGCTCGGGGCGCGCGGCGCGACGCAACGCGTCCAGGGAATGGCGGAGCATTGCTTCCGCGTCTTCGGGGCGCACTTCCGATAAGTACACCTCCGCCAGATGGTCTTCGAGATCGATCAGCACCGGATCGTGTGGGGCGTACGGGTGAATGGTGGACAACCCGCGATTTAAGAGCGTTTCGGCCTGCCGGAAATTGCCGCTGTCCTCTTCGTTGACGCCCATAAAGTCGAAGATCATGGCTACGCTCCGGCTGTCGGCGCCACCGGACTCGGCCTCCCGCAGGGCAGCGGCAAATTCGACGCGAGCCTTGGAGTGGCAACCGGCCTGGAACAGTTTTTGCGCTTCCGGCAGCGTTTGGCGACCGCTTCCTGGAGCGGCGGCGCATCCCAGGCCAGCCGCCAGTGCGCCCTGACACAGCCAAAAAGTCATCAGCAGACGCATTTCGCTTTCCCTCCGTGCGATTAGCCGCTAATCGACAATCTCGCGTGATCACACGGCAGCCGCAGTTCCAGTGTGGGCGAGAATCGCAGATTCCTGCGTCCACCCTGGGGCCATTACGGGCTCCATCAGGCGATGGGACGGTGCGTGGCGATGAACACTCTCCCGGCTGGGAAACAAGTACACGCCACCGGCGGTTCTC
>Ga0335078_10011408_pt1 | contig 13174 bp, 12 predicted proteins | sample Lox_Sample_32_FD_206711 | JGI IMG/M metagenome (GOLD analysis project Ga0335078, IMG submission 206711) | Soil microbial communities from Loxahatchee National Wildlife Refuge, Florida, United States - Lox_Sample_3.2 | ecosystem: Environmental > Terrestrial > Soil > Wetlands | place: USA... | reverse complement strand
TAAGGGAGTGATGGCCCTTACCGCAGGTTGTGATCGGAATCACACTGATTTTTCCGAGACATGCGAATTCGTTAACTCACGGAGGAAGTGATCAAGCCGGCAAGTAATTCTTCCACCGTTCTGACGAATTGCGGCAAGGCATCCGACACTCGTTGGGACAGAGTAGTTCCGTGATCGAACGATTCGCCGCAAATGGAAGCGGTAAATGCCAGAGGTGTCGCGGCATACAGTGCCGAGCAAAGCGAGAGAATTCCTTCCGGGCCGAATTGATGAAAAGAGTACACCGGCCCGGCGGATGCGGCGATGGGTTTGCAGAGGATAGTCCCGGGCTGGTGATTGGATGCAGCGTCGTTGCCAACGGCATCATTGCATGCAGCATCATTGCATGTAGCATCGAGGAAAATGACCGCGTCCGCGCGGCTGAGCGATTCCGCCAGTTCCGGTGTCAGCTGATGCACGCAAGAAATCTCCACTTCTTCGGCGGATATAGTCCGACGGAGCTGCTCGGCCGCATGCCAGGCCAGGCCATCATCCGACCGCAGAGGATTGCCGCAGGCGATGACCCAAACACGGGATTTGCTTCTGCGCTCGCCGCCGAGATCCTGGAGCGGGGGCATCATGACCGGCAGAGTTCGTCCAGCAGTTCGCCGGCGGGACTGAATAGTTGAATTCGGAGCGGCATCTGCCCAAGCGCGTGAGTCGAACAACTCAGACAGGGATCATAGGTGCGGATAACGGCCTCTACGCGATTGAGCATGCCCGGAGTAAGCCGGTCGCCGTGGACGAAATGCTTGGCGACCTGCAGCACGCTGCGATTCATCGCCAAATTATTTTGTCCGGTGGCAATGATTAGATTTGCCCAGCGTACCAGGCCTTGCTCGTCAATTTTGTAGTGATGGAATAGTGTGCCCCGTGGAGCTTCCGCCGCCCCAACTCCTTCGAGTGCGTTCGGACGCGCGATTGCCCGCACGTGCGTCGAAAGAATTTCGGGGTCGTTCAACAGTTGCCCAATTCGCTCGACGCAATACAAAATTTCCACCAGCCGGGCATGATGATAATGAAACGAACTCAGCACGGCGGTTCGTTGCAGTTCGTGGAACTCAGCCAATTCCTGGTCAGCCAGTGGGGTGCCGCAGCGATCAGCCACATTCAAGCGGGCCAGCGGCCCTACGCGGTAAATGCCGTTCGGATATCCCTGCGGCTTGTAGTAAGCCGACTTTAGATAGCTCCAGGGCTCGACTTTCTCTCCGATGTAATCGAAATAGCGGCCGGGATCCAAATCGTTGGCCACGACGTGTCCGGAAGCATCTACAATCCGCAGCTTGCCATCGTAGAACGTCAATCCACCGTCGGGTTTGACGATGCCGAGAAACAGCGAAGGGAAGTTTCCGAAAGCCGCAATTTCGGCGCGGAATCCCTCGATCGTGCTCTTCATCCATTCCATGCTGCGCTGCGCAATGGCCAGCGCCTCGGGCACCGTTTGCAGGATGCGATCGCGGTCCTCTTGCGTTAGGGGATCGCTCACCCCCCCCGGAACCACCCAGGCGGGGTGAATGCGCTTTCCGCCCAGGCGCTCGATAATTTGCTGGCCGAACTTACGTAGAGCGATCCCGTCCCGCGCCAATCCTGGATTTTTCTCCAGTACGCCGAATAGGTTGCTCTTCGCGGGATCCGCATCCATGCCCAGCGCCAGATCAGGCGAAGAAAGATGAAACAGGCTAAGGGCGTGCGACTGCACCACCTGGGCAAGCCCGAAGATTCGGCGCAACTTCTCCGCCGTCGGCGGAATCTTCACGGTCAGCAGCGCATCGCAGGCTTTGGAGGAGGCAATCAGGTGACTGACGGGGCAAATGCCGCAAATGCGCGCCATCAGCGAAGGCATCTCAGAAAAGGGCCGGCCTTCGCATAATTTCTCGAAGCCGCGGAACTGAGTCACATGGAAGCGCGCTTCTTCCACCTGCCCGCGGTCGTCCAGGTGCAGAGTAATTTTCGAGTGGCCCTCGATGCGCGTGACGGGGTCAATCAGAATGGTCCTGGATTGCGGCATGTGTTGTTGACGTGCTACCTAAGCTCCAAAGCGGGTTTTCGTGCTGATCTCCGGTTGCCGTCCTTCAAGCAACTCGCTCAAGGCATAAAAAATCACGTCTGCCGAAGGCGGACAGCCGGGAATGTAAACGTCCACTTTCACAAACTGGTGCACCGGGCGGGCGTAAGGCAGCAACGCGGGAACGACCTGATCTGGAGTCCCAGCATCCAGAGTGGCATTTTCGCGGTAGGCCCGGTCATAGACCGCTTTTGTGGAAAAGGGATTACGCATGGCCGGCACGTTGGCAGTGACGGCGCAGTCGCCCAATGAGACGAGGGTAGTGGTCCGCTCGCGGACCAGGCGAATTTTGTGCAGATCTTCTTCGCTGCTCACTGCGCCTTCTACCAGGGTCACATCAACCCCTTCGGGAAAAATTTTCGCATCTACCAGCGGGCTATACACCAGATCGGCCTTGGCAGCCAATTCGATGAGACGTTCGTCCATGTCGAGAAAAGACATGTGGCAGCCGGAGCAGCCGTCGAGCCAGACCGTCGCCAGGCGTTTCCGGCTCATTCATGCTCCTCGCGCATGAGAGTCAGATAGGGAAGGAACTGTCTGCGCTTTTCCATTTCCGCCACCGAGCGTCCTTTTTCTGAGAGCGCCCCTGTCGGGCAAACATGCACGCACTTGCCGCAATTAGTGCAGGTCTGCGAAGAACCCCAGGGCTCGTCGAGATCGGTAATGACCTTGGAATCTATGCCTCGCCCCATGACATCCCAGGTATGCGCGCCTTCGATCTCATCGCAGACGCGGACACAACGAGTGCAAAGGATGCAGCGATTGTGATCAACCACGAATCGCTCGTGCGACGCGTCCACTTCCATCTTGGGAAAGCGATAGGGAAACGAAATGTGAGTGATTTCCAGCTTCTGCGCCATGGTTTGCAGTTCGCAATGCCCGTTGGAAACGCAAACCGCGCAGATGTGGTTGCGCTCGGCAAACAAAAGCTCGACGATCATCCGCCGGTAGCGCTGCAGGCGTTCGGAAGCCGTGGTGACCTCCATTCCTTCTTCGACCCGAGTTACGCAGGATGGCAGCAGTTTGCTGGAGCCTTTGACCTCAACCAGGCACAAACGGCAGGCGCCTACAGTGGATAAACCCTCCAGTTCGCACATGCGGGGAATGAAGATTTTGTTCTGTCGGGCCACGTCGAGAATGGTTTCCTCCGGACGCGCGCTCAGGTCGCGCCCGTCAACCTTCAGCGTCTTAACGCTTGGCGCCGGACTCATGCGCTCGCTCCGTTGCCATGTCGGCCACAAACTCCCGCGGGACACGTATGTTCGTGAATATGCGATTTGTACTCATCCGCGAAGTAGCGCAGCGTGCTAACCACCGGATTTGGCGCGGACTGACCAAGGCCACAAAGACTGGTGTGCTTGAGCAAATCGCAGAGTTCTTCCAACGTGGCAACGTCCTGCTCTGTGGCTGACATGGTTGTAATCGCATCGAGAATGCGGTGCATTTCATACGTTCCGACCCGGCAGGGAATACACTTGCCGCACGATTCGGTCATGCAGAAGTCCATGAAGAACTTCGCAACATCCACCATGCAGGAGCTGGCATCCATCACGATCATGCCGCCAGAACCCATGATCGAACCGGCCCGCACCAGGGATTCGTAATCCACCGGCATGTCCAGACATTCAGAGGGCAGACATCCTCCCGAGGGCCCGCCGGTTTGTACAGCTTTGAAGGCTCGCCCTTCCGGAATTCCTCCGCCGATCTCAAACACCATCTCGCGCAGCGTAATTCCCATGGGGACTTCGACCAGGCCGGTATTTTGCACGCGTCCGGCCAATGCGAAGACCTTCGTTCCTTTGCTCTTTTCCGTGCCGATGCTGGCGTACCAGTCGCCTCCGTTGCGGATGATGACCGGGATATTGGCAAAGGTCTCCACGTTATTGATGAGTGTGGGCTGGCCGAGCAGGCCTTCCATAGCGGGATAAGGCGGCCGCGGCCGCGGCGTTCCCCGTTTGCCCTCGACCGAAGCGATCAGAGCAGTCTCTTCGCCGCAGACAAAGGCCCCGGCCCCCAGGCGAAGCTCAATGCGGAAGTTGAAACGAGTGCCGCAGATGTTTGTGCCGAGCAGACCCAGCCGCTCGGCTTGTCGGATCGCAATTTTCAGCCGCTGAATGGCAAGCGGATACTCTGCCCGCACGTAGATGAAACCTTCCGCCGCGCCCACGGCATAGGCCGCGATAAGCATCCCTTCCAGCACCCGGTGGGGGTCGCTTTCGAGCACGCTGCGGTCCATAAACGCGCCGGGATCTCCCTCATCCGCATTGCAGATGACGTACTTGGCTGTGCCCACCGCTTTGGACACCGTGCTCCATTTAAGTCCGGTCGGGTAGCCTGCACCTCCGCGCCCGCGCAGTCCACTCTTGGTCACCTGTTCAATCACTTGCGCCGGAGTCGTCTCGGTCAGCACCTGAATCAACCCGCTGTAACCATCGGCGGCGATGTACTCTTCGATTCGTTCCGGATCAATCACGCCAGAGTTCTCCAGCACAATTTTCTTTTGCCGCTGAAAGAACGGAATATCAGTGGGGCAGAGCAGGTTTGCCACCGGCTGCCCCTCCAGACTGTCAATGACGGCGGGCGAATTAGTGGCCGAGACATGCTTGTAAATCAAGCCGCTGGTGGTCGAAACCAACGGGCCCTCGGCGCACAATCCCATGCAACCGGCGCCCTTTACGCAACAAGAATCGGCCAATCCGCGCTGTTTGATTTCCGTATCGAGCGCGTCTTTCACCGCCTGGCTCTGGCATGAGAGACATCCGGCCGCGACGCACACATTTATGCGGTGCCGGAAGCGCTCCTGTTGCTCCCGTTCGTTGGTCGCGATCTGTTCCAGTTCTTCAGGCGACATGTGGGGTCCACTGTTTCAGCCGTTGGAGAATGGATGGCACTGTGACCTTGCCTGCTACTTCCTGGTCATAAACAACCGCCGGGGCAAGGCCGCACGATCCCAGGCACCGTGCCGTGAGCAAAGAAACTTTGCCGTCGCCTGTGGTTTCACCAGGCGTAATCTCCAGGCTCCGCTGCACGGCCTCGAGCAGTTGCTGGGCGTTCTTGATATAGCACGCGGTGCCCATGCAAATCACACAAGTGTGGTCGCCGGCGGGCTTGAGCGAGAAAAAATGGTAAAAGGTGGCAACGCCGTAGGCGCGGCTCAGCGGCACCCTCAACGAGAGCGCCACATAGCGCAGCGCCTGCTCATCCAGGTAACCGAACGCTTCCTGTACCGTATGCAGAGTTTCAATCAGGCCGCGCCCCTGCTGGCCGGTGCGCCGCATCGTGGCGTCCACCAGCTTCCAACGCTTGTCCTGGTTCGGAGGCGACGGTTTGATGAAGTAGGTGGACATTCGTGCCGGAAGGGTGAGTATAAACCACACTGCATCCCGAGAATTGTGAGCGCCATCACATGACGGTTAACAATCTCTAAGAAATCCTCTGGCGGCTTCTTCTCGGGCGGCAGCAATCTGACCAAACTCTTCACGCACGTAGTGCATAGGTGTCCGTTGGATTCCTCAAAGACCGCACAAAGGGTCGTGATGCGCGCCGCGTGCCTTTGTCACGCGGCGATCTCGGCGTACTCATCAACCCGGATTTCCTGGGTCAGTGTGTGCACCACCGGCAACGGAATGCGAATGCGCCTGCGTGCGCCGGAGCTACGCGCCACGCCTTCGACTGTGAATCCATCCCCATCCGGAATCGGGTTTGACACCAGATCGAACTCCTCCCCATATAAATGAATGTGCCGTTCACGTGCATAGCCTAGTTTGCGAAGTCTTTCGCAGATCACGTATTCCCTGTTGCTTTGGTTCCTCATAAATTATTCCTGTCGGGCCCGGTTGGAGGGTTATGGTTGAATACCGTGGTTTGAGGAAAGCATTGTCAGGCCGTCCGTGCTGCCTGGCTCTCCGCCGCCAGCCCGCGCTCAGCTACAGCGTGCTCGTGGCCGATGGCGGCGTAGTAAATCGCCCGGTTGAAGAACTGGTCCAGCAGTTCCAGCATTTCGAGCTCACCAAAAACTTCCACGGGGCGATCGAGCAGAGATTCTTTCTTGATGAACTCCCACAGATTTTCTTTGGTCAGAATGATCGCCCAGGTCAACTGACTGAGCGGCACTCCCTGCAACGCGCGCTTGGCGCCGATGGCCAGATAGCGCCGCTCGACATCCAATTCGTCCTTGCTGGTTAACCACTCACCCAGATGCCGGTAAATTTCGTACACTCGCGTCTTCAATTCTTCAGCTGGCACTCGGCTGTAGGAAGGGGTGGCTTCGGAATTCTGAACACGATCGAGGAGGCACGCGGCTAGAGCTTGCGAGTGCATCTCGATCAGGCGAGCGAGTCGATAAAGCATCATCATAGGGCGCCTCCTTGACCGAGCCCATTTTGGGCTTCGGTTCATTTGGCGGCGATGATGCCAGCTACATCAGGACGTGACACGAATCACAGACACAACCCAAGGCGTGACGGGAACTTAGGTGTGGAAGCGGTGCACGTAGGCCAGGTCTTTCACCGCCCGCATGTATTGGGCGCGTTCAAAAGCGCCGGGATCTGCGCAGCGCAGTTGGCTCATGCTTCCCTGCATCTGATGGACGGAAGCATATTCGTGCTCTTCCATCCACTCACGAAGGCCACGTTCGACGTGGCGGAGATGGTTAATTCCATTGCGCAACAAGGCGGAGCAAAGCATGGTGGCGTCTGCGCCGACCATCAGCATTTTGATGACATCTTCAACCTGATGCACGCCACTTGTCGCAGCCAGACTGGCCTTGATGCGTCCATATAAGATCCCGATCCAGGTGAGAGGCAGCCGCGAGGCCTGCGGCGTGCTCAGCAGAACGTGAGGCCGGAGTTCAAGTTCATCGAGATCAATATCGGGCTGATAGAAGCGATTAAACAGGACCAATCCATCCGCTCCAGTGGCGTCCAAGCGCTTCGCCATATTGGCCATCGAGCTGAAAAACGGACTGATCTTGACCGCAACCGGGATGTGAACCGCAGATTTCACGCTCCTGAGAATCTCCAGGTACGTTTGCTCGATCGCGCCGCCCGGTATATCCATGTCCGTCGGGATGAAGTAAATATTGCATTCGAGCGCGTCGGCGCCGGCTTCTTCAATCTGACTGGCATAGCTGGTCCACCCGCCCAGGGTCGAGCCGTTGAGGCTGGCGATGATAGGCACTCCCACCGCGCGCTTCGCTTTGCGAATGTGATTCAGATACTCATCCGGACCGGTATGAAATTCCCCAGCCTGCGGCAGGTAGGTAAGCGATTCAGCAAAGCTCTCCGTTCCGGCGGAAAGACCATATTCGAGCTCTGCCTGATCATTTCGCAACTGCTCCTCGAAAAGCGAATAGAGAACCACGGCCGAGGCTCCCGCATCCTCCAGACGGCGCACACCATCAAGCTCGTGCGAGAGGGGTGACGCCGAGGCAACTAAAGGCGTGCGTAGATTCAATCCCAGATAGGCAGTGCTGAGATCAACCATGATTCCTCCATTCGCTCCAGACGATTACATTTCAGTCGCGTAAAGCTCCAGCCCCTTGGCCGCGCGCTTAGTCGCGAAGACCTCCATACCAACGGTCTAGTCCTCACCCCTGGCCGCACTTGCCATTTCAGGCTTCTCTTGATGTTGTTCCGTCGCGCTCGGCTTCGGTTCAGTTTTGCGTTCTGCCATGTACTCGTAGAGCCGGTATCGGAGCTCCGCATCCTGCTGCGCCTGTTGCCAAAGGCGTTTGGCATCTTCAGGCTTGCTCTTGGTCAGCATTTTGAACCGGGTTTGCTGGAGCAGGAACTCCTGCACCTTTTTCGTCGGAGCTCGCGAATCAAGCATCAGCGGATTTTCGCCGGTCAACGTGCGTTCCGGGTTGTGGCGGTAGAGCAGCCACTGCCCGGACTCCACCGCCACTTTTTGATCGGACATGGCGGTGGTCATGTTGATGCCGTGGGCGATGCAGTGCGAGTAAGCGATGATCAGGCTCGGTCCGTCATAAGCTTCGGCCTCCAGAAATGCCTTCAGCGTGTGCTCGTCCTTGGCGCCCATCGCCACGCTGGCTACATAAACATTGCCGTAGCTCATGGCCATCAAGCCCAGATCTTTCTTGGGCGAGGGCTTGCCGCCCGCGGCAAATTTCGCCACCGCGCCTCGCGGCGTGCTCTTCGAGGCCTGCCCCCCGGTGTTCGAATAGACCTCCGTGTCGAGCACCAGCACATTCACGTTGCGCCCGCTGGCCAGAACGTGATCGAGCCCGCCGTAGCCAATGTCGTAAGCCCAGCCATCGCCGCCCACGATCCATACGCTCTTCTTCACCAGCATGTCGGCCACGGCAAGAAGCTGCCGCGCCTCCGGCGTTTCCAATTTCTGCAGCTGCTCCTTCAGGCGCGCGACCCGCTCGCGTTGATCGTAAATATCGGCTTCATCCCGCTGCGGCGCGGTGAGCAGAGAGGCGGCAAGGTCCTCGCCGATGGCGGAGGCCAAACGATGCACCAACTCACGCGCAAACTCAGTTTGCTTATCAATGGAAAGCCGGAAGCCCAGGCCGAACTCCGCATTGTCCTCAAACAGCGAGTTCGACCATGCCGGCCCGCGGCCCTCCGCATTTTTCGTCCACGGTGTCGTAGGCAGATTGCCGCCATAGATGGAAGAGCATCCGGTGGCATTAGCAACAATCGTGCGATCGCCGAAGAGCTGGGAGACCAGTTTCAAATATGGTGTCTCGCCGCAACCGGAGCAGGCGCCGGAGAACTCAAACAGCGGCTCCTGGAATTGCTGCTGGCGAATATTGGACGTCTTGATTTTGCGCCGATCGAGCTCTGGAATCTTCAGGAAGAAGTCCCAGTTCTCCGCCTCGGGCGCGCGCAAGGGCGGTTGCGGCATCATGTTGATCGCCTTCAGTCGCGTTTCGCTCTTGTTCTTGGCCGGGCAAATGTCCACGCAAATGCCGCATCCCGTGCAGTCTTCCGGCGCAATCTGAATCGTGTATTTCAGGCCTTTCCATTCTTTGTCGCGCGCCTCGGTAGATTTGAAAGTCGCTGGTGCGCCCTGCAGCTGCGCCGAATCGTAAACCTTGATGCGGATCACCGCGTGCGGGCAGACCATGGCGCATTTGCCGCACTGGATGCAGGTTTTGGTGTCCCAGACAGGAATCTCGAGCGCGATGTTACGCTTTTCCCATTTGGCGGTTCCGGTGGGAAACGAACCATCGGATGGGAAGGCGCTCACGGGAAGCTCATCGCCGCGGCCGGCATAGATGGTGCCGAGCACATCGCGCTCAAACTCGGGGGCGTTTGCGGAAAACGGTGCGGGGATCTGGGTCTGACTGGTGACTTTGCCGGGAATGGTGACCTCAAACAGATGGGCCATTGTTTCATCTACTGCTTTCAGGTTTTTCTGAACGATCTCTTCGCCTTTCTTGCCGTATGTATCGCGGATGGATTCGCGGATCGCCTCAATCGCCTGTTCCCGCGGCAGCACTCTGGAGATCGCGAAGAAGCAAGTTTGCATGATGGTGTTCATGCGCGAGCCCATGCCGGTATCGCGCGCGACTTGATACGCGTCAATGACGTAGAACTTGGCTTTCTTGGCGATCAACTGCGACTGCACTTCGCGCGGCAGGTGGTCCCAGACCTCGTTGGGCCCGAAGGGACTGTTGAGCAGGAAGACCCCGCCCGGCACCAGGGCGCTCAGCATGTCGTAGCGCTCCAGGAAAATCCACTGATGACAGGCCACAAAATTGGCCTGCGAAATCAGATAGCTTGAACGGATGGGCTGGGGGCCGAAGCGCAGATGGGAAACCGTCATTGCGCCGGACTTCTTGGAGTCGTAAACGAAATAGCCCTGAGCGTAATTGTCGGTCTGCTCACCGATAATTTTGATGGAGTTCTTGTTCGCTCCCACGGTCCCATCGGCGCCGAGCCCGTAGAACACAGCCCGGACTACATTTTCCGGTTCGATGGAAAATTGAGCGTCGTAATCCAGACTTGTGTGACTGACATCGTCATGGATACCGACCGTGAAATGGTTCTTCGGGCTCTCCGCTGCAAGATTGTCGTAAACGGCTTTGACCATTGCGGGAGTGAACTCTTTGGAGGAAAGTCCGTAACGCCCTCCCACGATGACCGGCGCGCTCTTCAGGGCTCCATAGTTTTCTTTCAACCCCTCCTGAATTGCGTTCACCACGTCCAGGTGAAGTGGTTCGCCGGCGGAGCCGGATTCCTTGGTGCGATCGAGCACTGCAATCTTCTTGGTTGTGGCGGGCAGCGCCTCCAGAAATGTCCTGACGGAAAATGGACGGTAGAGATGTACCTTGAGCAGTCCGACCTTCTGGCTGGCTGTATTCAGGTAATCCAGCGTCTCGTGGGTGGTCTCCGCGCCTGAACCCATCATCACAATCACGCGGTCTGCATCCCGCGCGCCTACGTAATCGAACAGGTGGTACGCACGGCCGACCACCTTGGCGAACTTATCCATCACCGCCTGCACCTTTTCCGGGCAGGCAGCGTAGTAAGGGTTGCTGGCCTCGCGCGCCTGAAAGTAAACATCGGGATTCTGCGCCGTGCCGCGCAGCACCGGATGGTCCGGGGAGAGTGCGCGCTGGCGATGTTCGATGACGCGATCCATATTGATGAGCGCCCGCAGCTGGTCCTCGGTCAGGACTCGAATCTTGTTCTCTTCGTGCGAAGTGCGGAAGCCATCGAAGAAATGCAGGAACGGAATGCGCGATTCAAGCGATGAGGCATGGGCGATTAAAGCCATGTCCATGGCTTCCTGAACGGAATTGGAGCAGAGCATGGCGTAGCCGGTGGTGCGGCAGAACATCACATCGGAGTGGTCACCAAAGATGGAGAGTGCATGCGTGGCGACGGTCCGCGCCGAAACATGGAATGCCGTAGGTGTCAGCTCACCAGCAATCTTGTTCATGTTGGGGATCATGAGCAGCAGGCCCTGAGAGGCGGTAAAGGTCGTTGCCAGAGCGCCGGTTTGCAGGGCGCCATGTACGGCCCCGGCGGCCCCGCCTTCGCTTTGCATCTCCACCACGTGAGGTACGCTGCCCCAGATGTTCGGTATCCCTTCGGACGCCCACTGGTCAGCCCACTCGCCCATCGGGGAAGAGGGGGTAATCGGATAGATCGCAATCACCTCATTCAGACGGTATGCCACCCGGGCAACCGCTTCGTTGGCATCCATGGTTTCGAAGTCTGAGGTCTTGAATTCTGGTTTCATGCATCCTCCGCAAAGCTTTGCAGCTCGCCCCTATCTCTGCCAAAAGGATGCCCCAATCGGCTCAGGAGTGTCGCGAATCGGCGTCACGCTGCGGTGTGATTGCAATCACAAAACACCGTTTCGGGCCTTGTCCCAGGAAGACTTATGAGGATTGCTAGCGGGAATCCGTGTTTTCAGATTTTGCGTTGCGAGTAAATCTTGGAGTTGCGGCGGGGCATTTACAGTTCCAGAACCGCTTCGAGCGACCCTGGGTCGTCAATTGAGTGCAGGCGGAAGCCCAGGCTTTTCAGCATCTTCTGCATGGCAAGGTTGTCGCGCAGTATCTCTCCCACCAGGCTGGCTATCTTCTGCTCGCGGGCAATCTGAATCAGGCGTCGCACCAGCTCGGTGCCTAAGCCCTGGTGCTGATATTTGTCAGAAATCAGCACCGCCACTTCAGCCTCGTTCCTTTCCGTAAGCCGATTGAGGCGTCCCACACCGAGGATTTCCGGCTCCGTGGTTTGCGGGTCCTTGTGCTCGGCAACCAGTACCATTTCCTGTTGGTAGTCAATCGTGCAGATTCGAAGCAGACGGTCATGGGCCGTGCGCCTGGAATAGCTCAGGGAAGTGAAATACCGCAGATAGACGGTCCGGTCGGAGAGTGTCCCGTGAAACTTGACCATCAATGGCTCGTCATCTGGACGAATGGGGCGGATAAGCACAGGCCGTCCATCCTTCATTGCCCAGGGTGCGACATACTGCGACGGATAACCGTCCGGATCTGGATTCGTTTCTGCCACGGGAGGGTCTTTGCGATCTGCCGGTTCTCGAGCACCGCACGTTAGATGCGTCAGCCGCGCACCGTCAGCACCGGGCACATTGCCTTGGTGAGGATTTTAGCCGTAGTGCTGGCCAGATGCGTAACCACTCCCGTGCTGCCATGGGTGGGACGCACCCCAAGAACAATCAAGTCGCAATTGTGCTCTGCCGCGACCCTCAGGATGCATTCAGCCGGCGACGTGAATTGGCGTCCAAATTCAACGCGGCATTCGGGCTGGCACCAGGCTTCGGCTTCCGGCGGAACTAGCTCACGGAGGCGACGCCTCAGTGACTGTGTAACAGTCTCGACGTCGGCGATGCCCGCCGCAGGCTGCTCAATGACGTGCAGTAACAGGATCTGCGCCTGGTCTTCCTCCGCCAATGAAAGCGCGTAGGGCAGCGCCGTCAAGGACTCCTTGCTGAAATCGGTGGCAAACAGAATATTGCGGAACTCCGCATTCTTTTGCTGCCAGGACATACGGGGCCCCACGCTCAGGACCGGACAGGCCGCGCGCCGGAAAATGTCCTCTGCAACCGAACCCATGAACAGCTTGCTTACGCCTGTGCGCCCATGCGTTCCGAGCACGAGCAAATCAATGTCGTACTGCCGGATCATCTGGTCCAGCGTTTCCGCTACCTTTCCTTTCGGCCTCAGCATGACGTGAGAGATGTCCTTGAGGTTCTTCTTCAGCCGCTTCATGTATTCCGCGGTCTGTAGTTCGATCTCATCAGCTGCTGCCGGCCAGCTCTCCGGAGAGTAGAAAACCATGTCCCCCATGCTGGGCATTACATGGGTTGGGTAGAGAGTTGCCCCATAGCGGCGTGCGATGGTCACGGCATAAGGTAACGCCGCGTTGGAACAAGGGGAAAAGTCAGTAGCAAAAAGGATACTCTTGAGGGCGATACGTCGGCCAATTTCTACGGTGCTCATAGGCGCCTCCAGGAGATTCTCAACGGGAGAAGGCAGGCGCACTGTCAGTCAACCTTCTCCATCCAGTTCTATGCGGCCGTTTACGCCGCCGCTCTTAGCGGGAGCCCGGCTTTGCGGCCGGT